>ERZ1066120.1260-NODE-1260-length-16482-cov-15.467584_pt1 | contig 16482 bp, 14 predicted proteins | sample MGYA00382767_ERZ1066120 | MGnify/ENA primary metagenome ERZ1066120 (study PRJEB33369, sample SAMEA5778350) | biofilm metagenome | biome: Industrial cooling water; feature: Water cooling tower basin; material: Biofilm | place: United Arab Emirates | collected...
CGCCCAAAGCTTCGATCGCGTCTTTGACTGCTGCCTTTTCCGGCAATTGACGCACAAACCAAACCTGTCTTTTGACTGGAGGCAAAAAGTCATTCAATTCGGCATGAAATTGAAAATAAACTTGCTCCATCAGCATTTCACTAAGTTTACTCAATAGGAAGGCAAGATTGCAGTTGCCTTTCCCGACATCTTTCCTGCTTCACTCTTCATTGGTTCAGGTTATAACCTTATGTACTAGATTCCAGCAGTTGGGATCTTTAGTTTGAAATATTCTAAACCTTCACTAGCGATCTGAGCATACTGCTTGAGATCGAATTTATCTGCACTTCCCTCACTCGCAAATGAGTTTTCACTACCCAAAATTGCTGCTCGCGTTGCTTTGTCCAGCCAATAAAAGCTACACGATGTCAGCATACGGAGAATATTTAAAACTACCATTACTCATCCATACTTACTATATATTTGCGGATCTACACAAGACATTTTTACTAAATGAAGCTTTTTTTGTAAGCAGTGCTAAAAAGGCTTACCGAGCGCGAATCAACTACCTATTGTCTTTAGTAAATCTCTTGAATAAAGAAAGCTAATCATTTGTCTAATTCCATTTAATTACTATAGATCGTTGCTGACGGAAGATCGTTATTTTCTCTGGTTACGCTAAATCTCTACAGCAAATACGATGTGGGTGACACGACAAGTGTTAGCCCATGTAGTGCCCGAACTGGAGTTGCAATGCTTACATACTAAGTTTACTCTCGCTAAAATAGAAGCAGTAAAGTTTTTGTAAGAAATTGCTGTAAGTTTGTATAGGAGGAATCAATGGGATTTTATTCACAAAGAATCCTACCTTACCTTTTGGACTGGGCATTGTCCGATCCAATCATGGCGCAATACCGACGAGAAGTTTTAGCAAATGTGACCGGAGAAGTTTTAGAAATTGGTTTTGGGACGGGATTAAATCTTTCCTACTATCCAGAAAGCATTCGTAATTTAGTAGCGATCGATGCTAATCCTGGCGTTCATGTTCTAGCTCAAAAGCGAATCCAAAAATCTCATATTACTGTAGACAATCGCGTGTTAAATGGCGAAAAATTGCCGATAGCAGATAATACGTTTGATAGCGTTGTGAGTACTTGGACGCTGTGTAGTATTGCTAAAGTCGAACAAGCACTTCAAGAAATTTATCGAGTATTAAAACCTGGCGGAAAATTCTTTTTTGTAGAGCACGGGTTGAGTCATGAGCCTCAAGTTCAAATCTGGCAAAACCGCTTGACGCCAATTCAAAAAGTTATTGCCGATGGCTGTCACTTTAATCGGAACATGAGACAACTAATAGAACAGCAATTTGATACAGTGACTCTCAAAGAGTTTTATGCAGAGAAAACGCCTAAGTTTGTAGGCTATTTATATCAAGGAACTGCTACTAAATCTGTTTAAATAATTACAGAGAACTAATAACTGACAACTGACTAGTATGCAAATTCCCCGCCTGCATCCCGATACAGTCGAACAAGTGAAACAACGAGCTGATGTTGTCGATGTTATCTCGGAACATGTTGTTCTGCGCAAGCGTGGGAAGGATTTTGTTGGTTTATGCCCGTTTCACGATGAGAAAACCCCTAGTTTTAGCGTCAGTCCTGGCAAGCAGATGTATTACTGCTTCGGCTGCGGGGCTGGGGGAAATGCAATTACATTTTTGATGGAGTTGGGTAAGACTTCTTTCAGCGAAGTGGTACTGGATTTAGCACGACGCTATTCCGTACCCGTACAAACTCTAGAACCCGAACAAAGACAGGAATTACAGCGTCAGATATCGCTGCGAGAACAGTTGTATGAGGTGATGGCTGTCGCTACGCAATTTTATCATCACGTCTTACAGCAACATCAGGGACAGTTAGCTTTAGATTATTTGCAGCAAAAACGGAAATTTAATGCAGAAACACTTCAGCAATTTAAATTAGGATATGCACCTGCGGGATGGGAAACTCTCTACAGTTATTTGATAGAACAAAAACGATATCCCGTGCAAATAGTAGAACAAGCAGGATTGATTCGGCGGCGACAGTCGGGAGATGGGTATTACGATTATTTTCGCGATCGCATTATTATTCCGATCTGCGATCCGCAAGGTCGCTTTATTGGTTTTGGAGGCAGAAGTTTAGGCGACGAACAACCCAAATATCTCAATTCTCCTGAGACAGATATTTTTAATAAAGGTAGAACTTTATTCGGTTTAGATAAAGCTAAAAACGAGATTGCCAAACAAGATCGGGTAGTCGTAGTAGAAGGATATTTTGACGCGATCGCCCTCCACGCTGCCGGAATTACTCACTCGGTTGCTTCCTTGGGAACGGCTTTGAGTATCGAACAAGTCCGAGCTTGCCTGCGCTATAGCGAATCAAAACAACTCATTCTGAATTTTGATGCCGATGCGGCAGGAACGCAAGCCACAGAAAGAGCAATAGGAGCGATCGCCAATCTTGCCTATCAGGGAGAAGTCAATTTACGCATTCTCAACTTACCAGACGGCAAAGACGCAGATGAATATCTCCATACTCATAGCCCAGAACATTACCGCGAACTTTTACATCATGCTCCGTTATGGTTGGATTGGCAGATCCAACGACTAGTAGCCAACCGAGATTTGAAGCAAGCACCGGAAGCACAACAAGTTACGGTAAGCATGGTGAAGTTGTTACAACAAATCAGCGATAGCAATCAACGCCAGCATTACATTCATCGCTGTGCCGAAATTTTAAGTTTAGGTGATGCCAGACTCGTACCGTTGTGGATTGAAAATTTGTTAGATCGAGTTGCACCGAATAGTTATCGCAAACCAGCACCGCCAAGAAAACAGCAACAAGCTGGCAATTCTAACTTACCTGTAGCAGGCGATCGCGCTTTACTGGAACAGGCAGAGGCAATTTTGTTGCGAATTTACCTACACCATCCAGAATACCGTCAGATCGTCACCGAAGCCCTTCAGGAGCGAGATTTGCAATTCGATCTACCCCATCACAGTTTTCTCTGGCAACAGATTTTGGCAAATATAGAGACACAAATTGCGTCTCCATCGTCAGATTTAATCTCTCGGCTACAAGTGCAGTGTATGGAGTATGAGGGCGAAACAAAAGCGATCGCGCGTCTATTTCACCTAGATGAAAAGACACAAATCGAACTATCGCGGTTTGCCCAGGTAATTCAAGCCGCTACAGCTTGTATGGAACGAGTGCAGTGCGAGAAACGCTATCGTCAGTTTCTCCAACTTTGGGAACAAACTGACGAAGTAACTGCACCAGAACAATCTCAGTCATATTTTGAGTCGTTGCGGCAAGCCCAGCAACGGCTGTTGGAATTGGACAAACAACGACAATTTACGCTCGCTGATTTGATCTAACCACTGCATGTTTACACTGTTCTTCTTGTCTTCCGATTTCTAATACTGAATTGTTGGAATAATTTGAATTCTCGCGAGGGCGGGTTTATTAGCATCTTCATTTAAAGTTAAAGATTGTTGGTAAAAACCCGCCCTTACAGCCAATTTTTGACTTTCGACTTTTGACTTTTGACTTTGCTTAATGTTTCAACACGATCCGATATCGCGCCTTACCGCTATGTAGGTGTTCCAATGCCTCATTGACTTGGTCAAAGCTGAAGGTTTCGATTATGGGTTCGATCTGATGGCGAGTGGCAAAATCGAGCATTTGGACGACAGTTGCAGGACTACCCAAAGGACTACCAGAAAGCGATTTTTGACCCGAAATTAAGGGAAAAACTTGACTGGAAACAGGATTGGGAACCACGCCTACGAAATGCAATCGCCCTTTAGGACGCAAGCAAGCAATGTAAGTACTCCAATCTAAATCGGCATTAACGGTAGAAAGAATTAAGTCAAAAGAACCTTCTACCGATTTTAGAGCTTGCGGATCGCGGGAGTTGATGAAATGGTTAGCACCCATTTCTCTTGCTTCCGCTTCCTTATCGGCACTGCTGGAAAAAGCGCTAACATCGCAACCCCAAGCATGAAGAAATCTCAATGCCATATGTCCCAAGCCACCGATACCAATGACTCCAACGCGATCGGTAGGTTTAACATCAAATTGAACAATTGGATTGAAAACAGTAATTCCGCCACAAAATAGGGGTCCTGCCGATACTGGCTGCATTGCCTCTGGTAAGGGTACAACCCAAGCTTCGTGGGCGCGTACCTTGTCAGCAAAGCCGCCATACCGACCGACAATTGTACCTTCTGCGGTGGCACAGAGGTTGTGATTGCCCGACATGCACCACTCGCAAGTCATGCACGATCGCGAATACCATCCCAGCCCCACGCGTTGCCCGACTTGGAGTTTTTTCACCGCACTGCCAACATCCGCGATCTTGCCTACAACTTCATGTCCCGGGACAAAGGGGTATTGCGTCATGCCCCAGTCGTTATGCAGCATACTTAGGTCGCTATGGCAAATCCCGCAGTATTCTACGTCGATCTCTACATCTTCACTGCCGAGCGGTTTTGGATCGTACTCGAAAGGCTTGAGTTCTCCACCTTTCTCTAAAGCTGCGTAGGCACGAATCATCTATCAGTCCTCTTGAAATGACACGGCAAATTTCATCGTAAAAGATTGCGATCGCTTACGGACAGAATAAAGTATCGCGGGTGGCGCGTCCTGTAGTCGGGTTAACACCTTTAGCAACTTGACACAATTTATCTTGCACGTCGCGGCGCATCAAAACATCCGTGAAATCGGCTCCATCAATTACAGCACCGTCAAATTTGGTATTTGCCGCAAATGCACCTTCTAAAATGGCATCCTTTAAATTAGCTTTAGTTAAACGTGCCGAGTCTAGAGTGGCGCTTGCCAAATTCGCCCCCTCCAAATTAGCCGAATCTAAATTAGCAGCAAACAAGCTAACTCCTTCTAGATTAGAGTGACTGAAGTTGCTACTACGCAAATTGGCGTGGCTGAAGCTAGAGTCCGTTAAGTCACGCCCAGAAAAATCCGTCTCAATCAAACTTTCTTTGTTGTAATCAAGCGCTACAGCAGGGGGAACAATAGCAAAAAGTACTGAACATGCGATCGCACCCCACAGCACTACAGCGAATATACGTTTCCAAATTCGATTCGATAGCCCAGAATTCATAATCTTTCAGCTCGTGGCAAACCATCCTGCATTTCATTATCCCGACATTGGCGTACTTGGAGAAGATCTAGTCGCTCGGTGGCTGCAATCTCATGGCTGGACGATTCTCCATCGCCGCTGGCGCTGTCCGGGGGGAGAGTTGGATTTGGTGGCGAAGTTAGATTTAGAGGCGAGAGGCGAGAGGCGAGAGGTGAGAGGCGAGGAAGACAAAGGAGCAATTCTAACCACTAGCCACCAGCCACTAGCCACTCCTCCCTCACTCCGGACTTCGTCCCGCTTCGCTAACACTCCTTGCTCCTCGTTCCTCGCATTTGTTGAAGTCAAAACCCGCAAACAAAATAACTGGGATGCAGGCGGGTTGTTGGCTATTACACCGCAAAAACAAAAGCGGCTTTGGCAAGCTGCGGAGTACTTTTTGAGTGCGTACCCAAATTTAGCTACTTACCAATGCCGTTTTGATGTGGCGCTAGTCCAACATCGGAAATTATCGTTGGCTCAATTGAGACAGGCATCGCCTACACTTGACATTTCCCCTGACTTATCGTCTTTGTCAGTGCAGTTGGGACAAGCAGTTATAGTCGGTGGTTATCAACTCGTGCTACAAGAATACTTATCCGCTGCTTTTGATTGATGCGATCGCCTTACCTCAATTTCAGCCTGTAAGCTGAAGCTTTCATTTAAGCCAAAGTTTCGGGACAATAACCTAAGCCCTTGACAAATTGTTGCCGAAATGTCTCGATTTCTTCCCGCTCTGGATTGCCGTGAGAGACAATTGCTACTTGATAGCGGCGCATCACGTCTACCGGAGATTGTCCGGCTTCCAAACTCCATAACGCCATTCTGACGCGGATTGGTGCTTCGTAGGGAATTCCTAATTCATTCAAAAAAGCGCGGAAATCACCATCTTGTTGAGAGTTGAGAGGAGATTTCATTTTCACCTTCACAACCCAGCCATCAATTTGATGAATTACAGTAATGAAACTTAAGGGCATCTGGGGTCTGCCGTGCAAATACTCAACGATCCTCAATGTGAGGCTAGCGTTGGCAAGATAGTAAAGGTATTCCATATCCTTGCTGGGGAAACAAGCTATTCCTACATTTATATTTTTGCGAACTGACCGCGACGATACTAGCGTCAAACACCCACTCCACCTGGGTAGATTCACCCAAATACCCATGCGATCGCTTCAACTCAAAATCTTACTCAATATCCGTTAAAATACCGAACGTCACTCTCACAAAAGATGCACATAAATCAATTTCAAGATGCAGCGTCTGCATTAAATTCCGTAGAAACTCCGAATTTTGGTTCGGTATCTTCTTCTAGATCTAGAGTAGACTACTCTTTGTCTAGTTATGATTACAAATTACCACCAGAACGGATCGCTCAAAATCCAGTTTCTCCCAGAGACAGTTCCCGCTTATTAGTGGTAGATTCTGACAGTCACGCCCATCGAATTTTTCGCGATTTACCAGAGTTACTCAAAAAGGGCGATTTGCTGGTTATGAACGACACGCGGGTAATTCCCGCTCGTCTCTACGGACAAAAATCTAGTGGTGCGGCGGTGGAAGTTTTACTGTTAGAGGAACGCCAGCCGAATGTTTGGTTAGCTTTAGTCAAACCAGGAAGACGCTTAGCACCTGGGGCGAAGATTGTATTTTTTGAGCGGGAAGTCAAAAGTCAAAAGTCAAAAGCTAAAAGTCAAAACTCCTATATTCCCTGCTCCCTCACTGCTACAGTCCTAGAAACAGACGAAGAGACAGGCGGACGGGTGATACAGTTTGACCTTCCAGAAGGTTTATCTGTGATTCAATTATTAGATAGATTCGGTCACGTACCTTTGCCACCCTATATTACCGATTCTCAGGCGGAATCAGAGCAGTATCAAACTGTTTACGCTGAAAAACCGGGCTCGGCAGCAGCACCGACAGCAGGGCTGCATTTTACATCAGAATTACTCAAACGCTTGCAAGAAAACGATATAGAGCAAGCATTTGTCACTTTACACGTAGGAGTTGGAACGTTTCGTCCGGTAGAAGTGGAAGACGTAAAGACGCACCAAATGCATGGAGAGTGGATTGAAGTTCCAGCTGCTACTGTAGAGCAAATTCGCGCTACGCGATCGCGAGGAGGCAGAATTATTGCTGTAGGAACGACAACGGTAAGGGCTTTAGAGGGTGCTGCTGCCTCAGGAGAACTACAGCCATTTTGCGGCAAGACAAATTTGTTTATCTACCCTGGTTATCAATGGCGAGTAGTAGACGGGTTAATTACTAATTTCCACCTGCCCCGTTCTAGTTTGATGATGCTCGTCAGTGCAGCAATTGGCAGAGAGCGATTGTTGGCATTATATCAAGAGGCGATCGCCCAAGAATACCGTTTCTATTCCTTTGGCGACGCTATGTTGATTTTGCCTGAGAGCAGGGAGCGGCTATCAGTGTGTTGAATTGTATAAATAACTGCCTAGTTTTCTTCCTAATTTCGCTACAAAAATAAATAGAGCCGCGCATCGAAGAGTATTTTTGGGAACTCTATTAACAGTGGGCGGCTGTAAATTGTTCGATCGAGCAATCGGATGCACAGCATAACGAGTGCTTGGTAAGCAGCCTTAACCCATTATGCCGCTTGAAGTGGCAACAACTAGGCATCGTCGCCAGGGATACGAGAAATGAAAAGATTGCCTGCTCGTGTTTTTCTGTTTCACAGCGCGTTATTTACGTTCTTTTTTGTTGGTGCGCGGCTTCCTGCTTCAGCTGCCAACCAGTTACCAGTTAACAGTGACGAGACTACTTGTAGGGGCGCGCAGCTGTGCGCCCCTACCATTTCCCCAGTTTCGCTACCAGAATCTAAAGTATGGGTAATTAAAAATAACAGCCAGCAGCCGGAATTACAATCTTATATGTGGCTCGCTAATAATCAGCAGCAAGAGACTCGGCAATCGACGCTGTTGTTAGCTCAAGAGTCTAATCAACTCGCAACAGCAAAAAACCCCAAACCGTCAGAATTAAAAGCATTTAATGAAATTATAAAAAATAGTAGTGCTGTTAAAGGATTATTTACTTTTTATCGCCAAAAAGATACGGGAAAAATTTATTTAGAAATTCAGCCACAACAATTAAATAAAAACTTCCTCAGTACAATGACGATGGAATCGGGAATTGGAGAGCGAGGTATCTATAGCGGGATGCCTTTACAGGATTTTTTGTTTTACTTTCAGCGGGTCAACAATAATATTCATTTCGTCGTGCGTAACGTAAATTTTCGCGTTACTCCTGGGTCGCCTCAAACGCGATCTCTGATGCGATCGTTTAGCGATTCTGTGCTTTATTCAATTCCAATTAAAAGTATTCATCCTCAACGTAAAACTATTGTAATTGACTTGGGCGATTTACTTCTGAAAGATTTACCAGGATTAGCAGCATCGCTCTCCACTCGGTTGGGCACTACCTATCAATTAGATGAAAATAAATCTTATTTTGGCTCGGCTAAAGCTTTTCCCCTCAATATGGAAATCGAGTCGGTCTACGGCTTTTCCTATGGGGGCGCTAAGAGTTCTGCTACACCAAATTTGATGACGTTACCAGATAGCCGTGCCCTAACTCTACGCATTCGCTACAGTTTATCTGAATTATCAGCCAATTCTACCTACAAGCCTCGCTTAGCTGACGATCGCATCGGTTATTTTATCACTGCTTATCAAGATTTTGCGATTGAAGACCGTAAAGAACCGTTTGTTCGCTACATTAACCGCTGGCATTTAGAAAAGCAAAATCCTAACGCAAAACTATCCCCACCCAAAAAACCGATTGTATTTTGGATTGAAAATGCCGTCCCACTGGAATATCGGGATGCAGTGAAAGAAGGGGTGTTGATGTGGAACAAAGCCTTTGAAAAAGCAGGATTTATGAATGCGATCGAAGTACGGCAAATGCCCGATGATGCTAAATGGGATCCTGCGGACGTGCGTTACAACGTCATTCGCTGGATTAACACAGTTGATGGCTTTTTTGCTCTCGGTCCTTCGCGGGTTAACCCCATGACGGGGGAAATCTTGGATGCAGATATTTTAGTCGATGCCAGTTTCGTGCGCGTCCTCAAGCAAGAATATCGTCGCATGGTTCGAGATAGCCGATCGCAGCCAACATCCGTACTCTCCCAGATGATAAACGATCGCAGTGTTTGTAACTCTGGTTTTGGGCAGAGAGGATTGCAAAGAACGGGGGAAGCGGAGGAAGCAGGGGGAGAAATTTCTAACCCCTCACTCCGGACTTCGTCCCGCTTCGCTAACACTCCTCACTCCTCGCCCCTCTCCAAACTCGCTACTGAATACGATCTCTGTTATGGCATGGAAGCCGCCAGTCAATTTGATTTTGGTTCTTTGGCGCTGTCATTGTTTCAGAACATTACGCCTAATAGCGATCGAATGCAACACTATATCCATCAATATTTGCGGCTGATTATTGCCCACGAAGTCGGACATACTCTTGGTTTGCGGCACAATTTTCGCGGTAGTACCCAGCTGCCACCAAATGAGTTAAATGCTACCAAAGTTACTCGCGATCGCGGTCTGACGACTTCCGTTATGGACTATCTTCCTCCGAATCTAGCTCCACCCGATCGCGAACAGGGCGACTTTTTTCCCGATAGTGTCGGTTCTTACGATGAGTGGGCGATTGAATATGGCTATAAGCCAACATCCGCAGCTCATCCCTTGGCAGAAAGACGATTTTTAGACCAAATTGGCGATCGCTCCTCGCGTCCAGATTTAGCTTATGCTACGGATGAAGATCGGTTCGATTTAGACCCCGATGTAAATGCTTGGGACTACAGTAGCGATGTCTTGGGCTATTCCCAAGGACAATTAGACGTAGCGCGGGCAATGTGGAAAAAGCTAAATCGGCGCTATCCAGCTTCAGGCGAGAGCTACAGCGATTTAAGCGAACTGTTCGATCGCATTTTCTTACACTACATGCGTCATACATACTACGCCACCAAGTATATTGGCGGACAGTCATTTTACCGCGATCGCGCCAGCGCAGATAACGGCAGATTACCATTTGTCCCCGTACCTGTAGCAAAACAGCGACAAGCTTTAGCAGTGCTGGAAAAATACGTATTTGCCCCAGATGCATTTAATTTTCCGCCAGAACTTTTGAATAAACTCGCACCCTCTCGCTGGATGCATTGGGGCGAACAAGCTGTTATGAGTCGCCTCGATTACCCAATCCACGATAGTATTTACGCGCTACAAAGTTTAGTATTACGCGATTTATTATCGGGCGATCGCCTTTCCCGCCTACGCGACATCGAACTCAAGAGTCAGCCAAAACAAGCCCTCACACTACCAGAATTATTTACCACCTTACAAAATGATATCTGGATGGAGGTTTTAAATCCAGACAAAACACCAACAAATATTTCTAGTTTGCGGCGAGCCGTTCAACGGGAACACCTGAAAATTATGACAGATATGATGTTACGCAAATCCAACGTACCCGAAGATGCGCGGACGCTTGCATGGTACAATTTGCGGCGGTTGCGCGAGAAATTGGATCGAGCAGTTGCTCGTTCTGGCAGATTAGATGAATATACTAAAGCACACTTAGCAGAAACCCGCGATCGCATTGCTAAAACTCTCGATGCGAGGGTGGAATCGAGGTGAAAGCGAGAGGCAAGAGGCAAGAGGCAAGAGAATCTGAGGAGGTTTATTCTAGCTTTGATAGGAATAGTTGCGATCGCAGCCAAAGAAATCTTGGCGCTCTTAAACTTTGCGCTTTTGCGTCTTTGCGCGACATTAAATCAGATATTTCACTCTTGCTTCTGCCATATTCAACCACCCAAATCACCTTGAATTATCAACACCGAACAATGAGCATTATGGACAACATGACTGCTAACGCTACCTAATAAAACTTCTGTAATTCCGCGATAGCCCCTACGTCCCAAGACAATTAAATCTGCTCCCCAGTCTTTTGCTGCATCGCAAATTGTTGAGCCTGGATTTCCTACACGACAGCCAAATTCAACTGAAATTCCCAAATCTTTTGTTTTCTCGCGATAATCTTGCAAAACGTCCTGTCCTTCTTCGGTTTTGGCTTCAATTTGGGATGGATAAGTCATTCTTGCTCCCAACTCAACACCGTGAAATACCATCAAGGAAGCTAAGTCTTTTGTGGCTAACTCTACAGCCTGCTCGAACACGACTTCTGCTTGAGCTGAGCCATCAACGGCAACAAAAATTTTCTTGAAACTCACGATCGCCCCCCCAAATTAACTATCCTGTTACTGACGATATAGCAGATTCAGTCTCGATCCTAGGTAAAAATTGCACCGATCCGCGAACAAATTAGGTGCGATACCGCAAAAATCTACCGAGAGTGGTAGAGTTGAATCCAAGCTGGCAGTGAAGAGTATGTAGAAATATGATGGGCGATCGCCAAAACACTCAAGTAGCTGTTGCCATTGTCGGCGGCGGACTCTCTGGTATGAGTGCGGCTTGGGAATTGCAGCAAGCAGGGATCGATTCACTTGTTGTTTTGGAAGCAAACGCTCGCGTGGGGGGACGCACGTTTAACCAATTCCATCCTAAAATTGGATATCTAGAAATGGGTGGTACTTGGGTAGGACGCACGCAAACGGCTGTTCTCGATTTAGCACGACAATTAGGAGTTGCTACCAAAAAAGGTAAAGTTGATGGAGCCACAATTTACGGCTATCAGGGAATCTGGACGACGCACGCAGAGAACCCCGGCGAGTCCGCTACGCTGGCTCAAAAAGATTTTGCGCAAGTAATGGCAAAATTCGAGCAACTCAGCCAGACTGTACTGCTAGATGCACCTTGGCAGACACCTAACGCGGCGAGTTTAGATTCCATCTCTGCGGGAGAGTGGATCGATCGCAATACAGAGACAATAGAAGCACGAGCTTGGATGGCTGGTAGTATTCGTCAAGGTATTGCAGGCGATCCGCATCAAGTCTCGATGTTGTTCGTTTTATACTTCATGGCGAACGCGGGATTTTTTGACTTACGCGAGACAGCTGAAGATTATCGCCTCGTGGGTGGTTCCCACAGTCTAACGTTAAAAATTGCCGAGCATTTGGGCGATCGCGTGTGGTTGAATACAAGAGTAAGAGAGATTTCTTATGGCGATCGGATACGCTTGGTGACAGACAAGGGAGTCATACAAGCAGACTACGCGATCGTGGCAATGATGCCTAAAGATGCAGGAAAAATTCATTTCGCTCCGCCTTTGCCAGCAATTCATCAGCAATTAATCTCAGGATGGCAGCAGATGAGCTGGATTAAGTTTTTCTGTCTCTATCCGCGTCCATTGTGGTGGGGCAAAGCAGCCAGCGGACATTACTATAGCATGGATACCGAAGCAGAGGTTTTTGACGTTTCTCCTGCTGATGGTAGCTATGGTTTATTAATTGGCTTTTTCGAGCCGAAATATTCTCATTTAAGTGAAGTAGAACGGCGAAAATTTGCGATTCAAACCGTAACAGATATGTTTGGTACTGAAGCCGCTACACCAGAAGAATATTTTGAAATTGATTACACTCAACAATCGTGGACGAGTGGTTGTGTAGCAGCTTTACCACCTGGCTTATTGACGCAAGCAGGAACGGCATTAAACGAACCTGTGAGTAAGATTTATTGGGCAGGAACAGAGCGTTCTACACGTTGGATCAATTATATGGATGGAGCAGTGCGATCGGGTCAACATGCCGCACGTCAGATTCTCGCACGAATGCTCTAAACTTAATTGTCAAGTATTATTTAAACAAATGAGTAGAACAGGAGATAATACTGTTGTAAATTCCTTGTTTAAAGGTAACTAATTATGGTAAAAATACCAACTAAATCTTTGACGCTGGAAGAGTTTCTAAAATTACCAGAAACGCAACCTGCTAGCGAGTATATTGATGGTGAAATTATTCAAAAACCCATGCCTCAAGGAGAACATAGCGCTATCCAAACAGAGTTGCCAGCAAAAATCAATGCAATTCTGAGATCGCAGCACATTGCACGAGCTTTTACAGAGCTTCGTTGTACCTTTGGTGGACGTTCTACTGTACCGGATGTATCTGTATTTCTTTGGGAGCGGATTCCCCGCAAGGAAAATGGCGGCGTTGCTAATGTCTTTTCAATTGCACCTGATTGGACAATTGAAATTCTCTCACCCGACCAAAGCCAAACAAAAGCTACTAAAAATATTTTACATTGTCTAAAATATGAAACTCAAATGGGTTGGTTAATCGATCCAGAAGAACAAACAGTATTTGTTTATCTTCCTAACCAACAACCAGAAGTATTTGACGAAACAGAACAACAGATTTCTGTTCCATCTTTTGCCAGCGAATTACAGTTAACTGTAGGAAATTTGTTCGGATGGTTAATGGACTAAAATCTGACTTATGCTGCTTCAACTGCTGCCATCACGCCAAAGATAATAAACAAAATTCCTCCGGCAACAGTTAATTTTCGTTCGGAAATGCGTCCGGCTAACATTCGTCCGCAAACAACTGCAAGCGCCGCACATACAGCATGACCTAAAATTGCCCCGATAGTCACGCCTACAGCTGGGTGTCGAGTCGCTAAAGCAATAGTTGCAATTTGAGTGCGATCGCCCCATTCTGATAAGAAAGTTAGCGTGAAAGCTTCAGCGACAATTGCACCAGCATTCTGAGTTTTAGGTAAATTAAATTCCGCTTTATCAACAGCAGTTTTTGCCTCTTGAATAATTTCTGTATCGCAAGAACTAGCTGGCATTTTACTTGCTTCGTAAAGTAACTTCAAGCCAAAACCAAAAAATAAGGCAATCTCTGCATACTGAATGTACGTTCTAGGTAACAGAGTCGCAACTTGTCCCACTAAAACAGAAAGTATCGTCATCGCTGCCAAAGCGGACGCCGCACCAGCAAATACCAGTCGTCGCGAATGACGCATCGCCAAGATTGCAGCGATGAAAAAAGTTTTATCTCCTAATTCTGAAACTGCAATGAGCAAAAAACTGGCAATGAAGGCAGTTAGCACTCTATCAAGCTCCTTTGTCGTTGACTAACTTGAGCTTGTGAGCTTGACGAGTGGCGCTAGACCTCACCAAGCTCACAATCTTTCCCTGTGAACTTAGTGAAGGTCTCACTGACAACTGAGCGTCATTAGTCATTCATTTGACTCTCAATTGTCACCTGAACCAGGCAGCAAGCCAGCATGTTGATTCAGGTATCTGGCTAGTTACGTTGCCAGTAGCTACTCCCCTTCAATTTTCTTTAATCATCACCATATCATTGCTGAGATGCATCGTCAAATATGACGATTTGTCATTTGTCAAGAGTTAGATATTTCTCACTTCCGACTTCCGACTCCCGACGTCCAATTAGTATTTTCGTTCTTGCGGCTCAAACATAGTAATTGCGACAGGTTTGTATTGTAGGTCGATACCAGCAGGGGAATAATACGATAGGGTGTGCTTGAGGAAATTACTGTCGTCTCGTTGGGGAAAATCTTCGCGGAAGTGAGCGCCACGGCTTTCTTGGCGGTTGAGAGCCGAACTTAGAATCATTTGCCCGACAACTATTAAACTTCCCAGTTCTAGAGCTTCAATAATTTCCGTATTCCAACAACTGCCCTTATCGTCGAGATAAATTTGGGCGGATTGCTGTTGTAGTTGTTGTAATTGTTGTAAGCCTTCTTGCATCAAACTTTCCGTCCGAAATACGCCGCAGTGCTGCGTCATGGCATCTTGAAAAGCCGTGCGGACTTGCTCGATCCGATACTTTCCAGGTTGTTCTAACAAGGCTTGGATTTGCTGTTTTGCCTCGCTAATATAGCGTTGTTCTTGAATATCTGGTAATTTCCGGTTCTGTACGTATTGCGCGATCGCAGCTCCGGTGCGCCGTCCGTAGACTACGCATTCCAGTAAAGAGTTACTTCCCAAACGATTAGCACCGTGAACGGAAACACAAGCGCATTCCCCAGCCGCAAAAAAGCCTTCTACTAGCTGTTCGGCACTACGACGTACCTGTCCGTCTGTATTCACGGGTATCCCACCCATAGAATAATGGACGGTGGGGCGCACGGGCATCGGTTGATGGACGGCATCAACTCCTACAAGTCGATGGGCTTCTTCCCAGCAAAAAGGAACGCGGCTCATAATTTTTTCTTTGCCCATGTGCCGCAGATCGAGATACACGCAGGGACCACCCGCTCTACCGTCGGGATACACGCCGCGTCCGGCACGAATTTCATAGGCGATCGCCCTAGATGTAATATCTCGTGGCGCTAATTCCATCCGCGAGGGGGCGTATGTTGCCATAAAACGCTCTCCCTCGGCATTAATTAAATACGCTCCTTCTCCCCGCACGGCTTCCGAGATCAGCACGCCTACCGGATATAATCCCGTGGGGTGAAATTGGACGAATTCCATATCTTCTAAAGGCAGACCTGCGATCGCTGCCATCGCCAATCCGTCCCCTGTGGAAGCATAATCGTTAGAGGTCGTATTGTAGACTCGACCGTATCCACCCGTAGCAAACATCACCGCTTTGGCACGTACCACCTCGATCTCGCCGTTGAGAATGCGGTACATCACCACGCCTTTAGCTTGACCGTCCTCCAAAATCAGACGCATCACGTACCATTCTTCATATACCTGTACGCCGTATCGTCGTAAATTATTGACTAGTTCGTGCAAAATGGCATGTCCGGTCTTATCTGCGGCATAGCAGGTACGATTGTGAGAATGTCCGCCGAAGGCTCTTTGAGCGATGCGACCGTCAGGTAAGCGAGAAAATAACACGCCCATATGTTCCAGATCGATCACCACATCGGGGGCTTCGCGGGCTAGCAATTCTACCGCATCTTGATCGGCTAAGTAGTCGGAACCTTTGACAGTATCGAAGGCATGAGCTTCCCAGCTATCCGACTCATCAACATTCTTCAGCGTTGCCGCAATTCCCCCTTGGGCAGCGACAGAGTGGGAGCGAATCGGGTGAGTTTTTGCCACTACAGCCACATTCAGACTCGGATCGAGGCGGGCGATTTCTACAGCAGCGCGACAGCCAGCCAGTCCGCCGCCAACAATAATGACATCGTGTTCTAGCATCTATAGCGTTGTTTGCTAAAAAAAAGTGTTCTCCAGCTCTATAGTGGCTTAACAATGGGCGAGGAGTGTGGGAAGTGTGGGGTGTAGAGAATTTTGAATTGTTTTGCTCCCCCAGCTCCCCCAGTTCCCTCAGCCTCCCCAGCTCAAGAGCAGCTCTCTTCTTCCCCTCACCACTGATCCCTAGCTAACTGGTGCTGGTTGCTGCTGCGAAACATTACCAGGAATAGGTTC
>ERZ1066120.1263-NODE-1263-length-16439-cov-12.066711_pt1 | contig 16439 bp, 14 predicted proteins | sample MGYA00382767_ERZ1066120 | MGnify/ENA primary metagenome ERZ1066120 (study PRJEB33369, sample SAMEA5778350) | biofilm metagenome | biome: Industrial cooling water; feature: Water cooling tower basin; material: Biofilm | place: United Arab Emirates | collected...
CTCGTGAGCTGCCACCGCGATCCGGGGCGGTGGGCGCTGCTCTACCGCGCGCTCTACCGGCTGACGCTCGGCGACGAGCCGCACCTGCTGGAGGTGAGCGTCGACGAGGACGTGGTGCGGCTGGCGCGGATGGCCAAGGCCGTGAAGCGCGAGATCCACAAGGTGCACGCGTTCGTGCGCTTCCGCGCCGTGGCGGCGCCGGACGGCGGGGAGGCGTTCGTCGCGTGGATCGAGCCGGAGCACGATGTGTTGCGGCGGGCGGCGCCGTTCTTCGCGCGGCGGTTCCCCAACATGCGGTGGGCCGTCCTCACCCCGCACGCCACGGCGTGGTGGGACGGGGCGGCGCTCGCCTTCGGGCCCGGCGTCGCGGCGGCCGAGGCGCCGGCGGGGGACGCGCTGGAGGCGCTCTGGGGGACGTACTACGCGCACATCTTCAACCCGGCGCGGGTGAAGGTCGAGGCGATGCGCGGGGAGATGCCGAAGAAGTGGTGGCGGAACCTGCCCGAGGCGCGGCTGATCGACGGGCTGGTGCGGGGGGCGCCGGGGCGGGTGCGGGACATGGTGGGGGCGAACGGGGTGGGGCGAACAGGGTTGGGCGAACGGGGTGGGGCGGGATCTGGGAAGGGCGGTGGTTTTGGGGCGACCCTGGGTGGGGCGGCTGGTGGGGCGGTGGAGGGGCGGGGGTGGGGTGGGGCGGAGGGGGCGGGGCCGATTGCGTTAGGCACCGGCGTCGTCCGCGTCGGGACGGCGAGCTGGACGGACGCGTCGCTCACGGCGCCGGGGGTGTGGTACCCGGACTCGGCCAAGACGCCGGAGGCGCGGCTGCGCTACTACGCCACGCAGTTCCCGATGGTCGAGGTGGACAGCAGCTACTACGCGCTGCCCACGCGGCGGGTGGCCGAGCAGTGGGCGGCGCGGACGCCGGACGGGTTCGTGTTCGATGTGAAGGCGCACGCGAGCATGACGGGGCACCCCGTCGAACCCGCGCGGTTGCCGCGGCGCGTGCGGGACCTGCTGCCGGGGTCGCTCCGGGCGCGGGCGCGGCTGTTGGGCGACGAGCTGCCAGCGGCGGTGCTGGACGCGGCGTGGGCGGAGTTCCTCGACGCGCTCGAGCCGCTGGCCCAGGCGGGGCGGATGGGGGCGGTGTTCCTGCAGTTCCCGCCCTGGTTCGGGCCGACGCGGGCGAGCGCGGAGGCGTTAGGCGCGGCGCGCGAGCGGCTGGGGGGCCGGCTGGCGGCGGTGGAGTTCCGGCAGCGGGAGTGGTTCGCCCCGCGGCTCGCGGGGCGCACGCTCGGGCTGCTGGAGCGGCTGGGGTTCGCGCACACGGTGGTGGACGCGCCGCCGGGGTTCCAGAGCACGGTGCCGGCGGTGGCCGAGGTGACGCACCCGGGGCTGGCCGTCGTGCGGCTGCACGGGCGGCGGACCGAGACGTGGGAGCGACCCAACACGCCCGTCCTGGAGCGCTACCGGTACGAGTACTCGGCCGCGGAGCTTGCTGAGCTGGTGCCGGCGGTGGAGCGGGTGGCGGGGCGGGCGGCGGAGACGCACGTGGTGTTCAACAACCATTATGCGCACTATGCGCCGAGTGGGGCGGCGCTGATGGCGGGGCTGCTGCGGGGGCGGGGCTCCGCAGGATCCTGGACGGGGATGACACAGGATGAACACAGGATGGGAACAGGATGAACTGATTCTTTTTGGGACGCGGGGCGAGATGGTCCCGCCCTGCACCTCCAAAGAATCAGTTGCCCTTCTCCTGTGTCATACTGTGTTCATCCTGTGTCATCCCCGTTCAAGGTCTTCCCCTCCCTGCCTCGCCTACCCCTTGGGGTTGGTGGCGAACACCGTCGCCTCGGTGACGAAGCCGCGGTCGTCGAGCGCCAGCATGCTGACGATGACGTGCGCGATGTCCTCGGGGCGGAGCTTGGTGGGGTTGTCGGCGCGCGCGGGCATCCCGGCGGCCTCGAAGAACGGGGTTACCACCTCGCTCGGGTTCACCTGCATCACGCGCACGTTGTGCGGCCGCAGCTCGGCGCGCCAGCACTCGGTGAGGCCGGTGAGGGCGAACTTGGTGGAGCTGTAGGCGCTGCCGCCGGCGTAGCCGCGCGACCCCGCGGTGCTCGCGACGTTGACGATGTGCCCGCCGCCCTGCGCGACGAACCGCCGCGCGCACTCGCGGGCCACGAGGGTGGCGCCGAGCACGTTGGTCTCCCAGGCGGCGCGCATGTCGGGGGCGGTCACGTCCACGAGGTTGCCGAAGCGGCCGAGCCCGGCGTTGTTGACGAGCACGTCGAGGCCACCTAACGCGTCGGCCGCCTCGGCCGCCATGCGCTCGGCGTCGGCCTCGACCGACACGTCGCCGGCCACGGGGGTGGCGCCGATCTCGGCGGCGGCGCGCTCGATCACGTCCCGGCGGCGGCCGCTGATGGCGACCCGGGCGCCGCGCTCGCGGAGCAGGCGCGCGGTGGCGAGGCCGATGCCGGTGCCGCCCCCGGTGACGAGGGCGCGGGCGGTGGAGAGGTCCATGGGCGGGGTCCGGGGAGTATGTTAGGCGCCGGCGTTAGGCGCCGGCGTTAGGCGCTGCCGCGCGCCAGGCGGGCGCGCAGCGCGTCGGCGTCGTCGAGGTCGGCCGGGTCGAGGCGGTCGGGGCCAGCCGGCGTCAGCAGGAACACGCTCGGCGTCCCTCGCACGCCGAGGGCCACGGCGGCGTCGCGCTGGGCGGCGAGGCGGGCGCGGGCGGCGTCGCCCTGCATGGCGAGGCGCCAGCGGGCCACGTCGCCCACGTGCGGGGCCACCGCGCCCACGGCGGCCTCGGGCCAGAGCGGCGCGGGGGCCTGCATGAGCGCGTCGTGCGCCGCCCAGAACGCCCCCTGCTCGGCCGCGGCCTCCGCGGCCGCCGAGGCGGCGCCGGCGTGCGGGAACGCGCCGGGCGGGGCGAAGTGGTGCCACACCACCCGCGCCCGCCCCTCGTCGGCCAGCGCGCGGAGCGCCGGCCAGGCGAGGCGGCAGTGCAGGCACTCGTAGGTGCCGAACACGTGCAGCGTGGCGGGCGCGTCCGCCGGGCCGAGGGCGTGGCCGGCGGATGCGGGCGCGGTCACGGCCGCGGTCACGCGGCGACCAGGGCGGCGTCCCGCGCGTCGGCCGGGGCGGCGTCGCGCGTGGGGTAGTCGGTGTAGCCGCGCGCCCCGCCGCCGTAGAACGTCGAGACGTCCGGGGCGTTGAGCGGCGCGCCGTCGCGCAGGCGCTCGGGGAGGTCCGGGTTGGCCAGGTACGGCACCCCGAACGCGACCAGGTCCGCCTGCCCGGCGCCGATCACCGCGTCCGCGGCGGCGCGGTCGAAGCCGCCGTTCAGGATGAGCGGCCCGCGGAAGACGCGGCGCAGGCTCGCGGCCACGCGCCGCCCCGCCGGGTCGCCCATCGGGTGGCCGTCGCCGTGCGGCTCGACGAGGTGCAGGTACATCAGCCCGAACCGGTCGAGCTGCTCGGCCGCGTACGTAAACGTCGCCTCGGGCGACGAATCGGCCATGTCGTTGTAGCCGTTGAGCGGCGAGAGGCGCACGCCGGTGCGGTCGGCCCCCGCCGCGTCGACCACGGCGCGCGTCACCTCCAGGAGGAAGCGCGCCCGCCGTTCGACCGGTCCGCCCCAGGCGTCGTCACGCCGGTTGGTGCCGTCCCGGAGGAACTGGTCGACGAGGTAGCCGTTGGCGCCGTGGACCTCGACCGCGTCGAAGCCCGCGCGCCGCGCGTTGGCCGCGCCGCGCCCGAACGCCGCGATCACGTCGTGGATCTCGGGCTCGGTGAGCGCGTGCGGCGTCACGTGCGGCTGCTCCCCCTCGGGCGTGAACACCTTGCCGTTGATGGCGACGGCGGACGGCGCCACGTGCCGCTCGCCCGCGGGGAGGAAGCTCGGGTGCGCGGCGCGGCCGGCGTGCCAGAGCTGGAGGACGATGCGCCCGCCGCGCGCGTGCACGGCGTCGGTGACGGCGCGCCACGCCTCCACCTGCGCGTCGGTGTGGATGCCCGGCGTGTTGGGCCCGCCGGGACCGTTGGGCAGCACCTGCGTGGCCTCGGTGACGAGCAGCCCGCCGCTCGCGCGCTGCGCGTAGTACTCGGCGGTCACGGGCTGCACGCGCCCCGCCGCGTCGGCGCGGCTGCGGGTCATCGGGGCCATCACCACGCGGTTGGGGAGCTGCAGGGCTCCCACGCGCACCGGGGTGAAGAGCGGGGACGGCGCGGACTCGGACATTGCGCACTCCATTCGACAGGGGGGACCGCGGGACGGCCCCGCGGCGGCTGCCGAATGCGTAACCGCGCCAGCTACGGTATGCCAGCCCCCTCCAGCCACTCCGGGAGCGGCTGCCCCGGCGGCACCTCGGTGGCCGCGTCGACCGCGCCCTGCACGTCCGTTCCGCCGAACAGGACGGCCGAGTGGGCCCCTTCGACGGTCACCCGGGCCCCGTCGGCGTGGAGCCAGCTCCCTTCGGGCAGCCCCACCACGCCCACCCCCGGGTTGGCGGCGACAAACTCCGCCAGCCGCTCGCGCCGCGTCTCGCCCTGGAAGCCGGGCGGGTGGGCGTCGGTGAAGTGCGCGTTGAGCTGGAAGCCCACGAGGCCTAACGCGCCGAGCCCGCCGGGCGGCTCGACGATGGGCATGTCGTTCGTGGTGCGGATGGTGGGGCCGGCGACCACGCTCCCGGCGCTCCACCCCACGTAGGGCGTCCCGTCCGCCGCGCGCGCCCGCAGGGCGGCGAGGACGCTGGTGCGCTGGAGCTCCCGGAGGAGGTGGAAGGTGTTGCCGCCGCCCACGAGCACGGCGTCGGCCGCGCGCACGGCGGCGGCGGGGTCGGCGTCCGCGTGCACGCCCCGCACGGCGACGCCTAACGGCGCGAGCGCCGCGGCCACGCGGGCCGTGTAGGCGTCCCACGCCACCGTCACGCCGGCGTAGGGGACGAACGCGGCCTCGCGCACGCCCAGGAGGTGCGCGGCGAGCGCGTCGCGGGCGTGGACGAGGTAGCGCCCCTCGGCGTCGCGCGAGTTGGAGAGGAGGAGCAGGCGGCGGGAGGCGCGCGCGTGCGGCGTCACACCGGCGCCGGCTCGGGCCGCGCGGGCGGCGCCCCCTCGCGCACGCGCCGGAGCCGCGGGCCGAACGTGAGCCCCCGGTAGACCTGGTCCAGCGTGAGCGTCATCGGCACGGGGCACGGCAGGGGGATCGTCCCCGCGTCGGCCACCTCTTCCATCTGCCAGGGCGCGTCGGCCGCGTCGCGCCAGTGCCGCTCCACGTGGCGGTCGCGCTGGCTCACGATCAGGTACGCGCGCAGCGACGGGAGCGCGCGATACTTCATGAGCTTGAGCGAGCGGTCGATCTTCGCCGTGCTCGGCGACAACACCTCGACGAGCACGCAGGGCGCGTACGCGATGTCGGCCTCCGCGTCCCCCTCTGGCTCACAGGTGACGATCACGTCGGGGTAGAACACGTCCGGGCCGACCTGCACCTTCGCGGCCTCGAAGTAGACCCGGCAGCCGCTGGCGTCGGCCGGACCGAACAGGACGCGCAACATGTTCCCGATGATACTATTGTGCCGCAGCCGCGCCCCGGCCATCGCGTAGACGTAGCCGTCCACGTACTCGTGCCGCATCGGGTGGCGGCGCTCGAACGCGAGGTACTCGGCGAGCGACACGCGGCCGAGGGGGCGCAGGGGGCGGCGCGGGCGTTCGCCGCGCGGGGCGGGGGAGGCCATGGGCCGAGTATACGCTCGGCGCGGCGCCGCGCCTACTCGGTGGACGGCGTGGGGGGCCGCCGCCCCGCCCGCCCCGGCCGCCACTCCTCCGCGTGCAGCGCGAACCGCTCGTGGTCGCGCCACTGGCCCGCGAGCTTGAGGTAGCGCGGCGACGTGCCCTCGTGCCGAAACCCCAGCGCGCGGACGAGCGCCAGGCTGGCCGCGTTCCCCGGCTGCACGGCCGCCTCCACGCGGTGCAGGCCGAGCCGCCGGAAGGCGTGCGTGAGGAGCAGCGCGACGCCCTCGCGCACGTAGCCGCGGCCCGCGTGCGGGGCGAGCGCGTAGTAGCCGAGCTGGGCCGCGCGGAGCCCGCCCCAGAGCAGGTTGTTGAGGTTGGCCGCGCCGACGACCGCATCGTCGGTGGCGCGCACCACCAGCCGGCACGCGTGCCCGGGGAGCGCGTCCCACTCGCGCGCCGCGCGGGCGAGGTAGTAGCGGAACTCCGCGGGGGTGCGCGGCGGGTGCACCCACGGGCCGTGGAGCGCGCGGCTGGCCTCCACCCGGGCGAGGAAGTCGGCCTCGTCCGCGGCGACGGGCGGGCGCAGGTAGACCCGGCCGGCGGGGCGCGGGGGCACGGGCCGACGCGTGCGGCCGGGGCGCGGCGGTCCGGCCTAACGCCCCGCCGCCGCGGGGGCCCGCGGGGCGGCGCCCGCCGGCGCGCCGGCCGGCGTGAAGTCCTCGCCCGGGTTCACGAACGCGTTCTGCTCGAACGCGTACTGCCGGTCGTGGAGCGCGCGGTAGCGCCCGCGGCGCGCCATCAGCTCGGCGTGCGTCCCGCGCTCCGCCACCGCGCCGTGCTCCAGGACGAGGATCTGGTCGGCCGACCGGATGGTGCTGAGGCGGTGCGCGATGACGAACGTCGTGCGGCCGCCGCGCAGCCGGCCTAACGCCTCCTGGATCAGCGCCTCGCTCTCCGAGTCGAGCGAGCTCGTGGCCTCGTCGAGGATGAGGATGCGCGGGTCGGCCAGGAGGGCGCGGGCGATGGCGATGCGCTGCCGCTGCCCGCCCGAGAGCCGCACCCCGCGCTCCCCCACCACCGTGTCGTACCCCTCGGGGAAGCCGCGCACGAACTCGTCGCAGTTGGCCAGCCGCGCCGCCTCCTCCACCTCCGCGCGCGACGCGGTGGGCCGGCTGAACGCGATGTTCTCGGCCACCGTCCCGTCGAACAGGAAGTTGTCCTGCAGCACCACGCCCAGCCGGCGGCGGTAGTCGCCGAGCCGCACCGCGTCCAGGTCGCGGCCGTCCACCAGCACGCGCCCCTCGGTGGGCCGGTTGAACGCCATCACCAGCGAGACGAGCGTGCTCTTCCCGCTCCCGCTCGGCCCCACGAGCGCCGTCGTGCTGCCCACGGGCGCGTGCAGCGACACGTCCGTCAGCACCGGCACCCCGGCGCGGTAGCTGAAGCCCACGCCCTCGAACCGTACGTCCCCGTCCAGCGCGGGGAGCGGGGCGCGGCGCGCGTCCTCCTCCGTCTCGGTGGGCGTCTCGAGGATCTCGCGGATGCGGTCCAACCCGGCGATGGCCTCCGAGATCTGCGTCCCGATGCTCGCGATCCCCACCACCGGCACCGCCAGCAGCCCGACGAAGAAGACGTAGCTCAAGAGGTCGCCTAACGTCATCTTCCCCGAGAGCACCGCCGGCCCGCCGACGCTCAGGATGAGCAGCCCCGTCAGCCCCACCACCACGGTGCCCGCGCTGGTCGTGGCGCTCACGCCGGTGATGCTGCTCGCGATGTTGCGGAAGAGCCGGTTGACGCCCTTGCCGAACACCGCCTGTTCGCGCCGCTCGGTGCCGTAGGCCTTGACCACGCGGATCCCGCCCAGCGTCTCGTTGAGGCGCCCCGTGACCTCGGCGGTGATCTGGCCGCGCTCGCGGAAGATGGGGCGCAGCCGCCCGAACGCCTTGGCCATCCCGAACCCGAAGGCGCCGAGGATGACGAGGATGATGAGCGTCATCAGCCAGTTGAGCCACACCAGCACGCCGAGCGCGAGCGCGGCGGTGAAGAAGCCGCCCACGAGCTGCACCAGCCCCGTGCCCACGAGGTTGCGGATCCCCTCGGCGTCGTTCATCACGCGCGAGATCAGCACCCCCGTCTGGTGCTCGTCGAAGTAGCGCACCGGCAGCCGCGTGACGCGGTTGAGCACGCGCCGCCGCATGTCGCTGATGGCGCGCTGCGCGGCCACCGAGATCACCTGCGAGAGCGCGAAGCTGGTGCCGGCCTGCACGAGCGTGGCCGCCGCCGCCGCGCCCACGAGGGGCCAGAGCAGGTCGTGGCGCCGCTGCCCGATCACGTCGTCGATCAGGTACTTGCTGGAGAGCGGCAGCACGAACCCGGCGAGCCGGCTCACCACCATCAGCACGCCGCCCACCGCGAGCGGCCGGCGGTGGCGCCACATCAGCGCGCGCGCCTCGCGCCAGGCGGCCTTGGTGTTGACGGGCTTCTTTTTCGGCGCGGGGGGGGCGGGGCGGGGGGCGGTCATGGACCCAACGTACCACCCGAACGCCCGACCCCCCACTCCGTCGAACGGGCGATGGGCCGGCGCCCGCGGCGCCGCGAACGTCCCCCCGTGCCCGAATGGCCGGGCACCCGCACCCCCCGGCCTCCGACCGCCGGCCCCATGCCCACCACCCTCGAATCGCTCTCCGCCGACCTCGCCGCCGCCACCGCGCGCGCCGCCCGCGCGGTCGCCGCCGTCCACGCCCGCCGGCGCATCCCCGCCTCGGGTGTCGTCTGGCGGCCCGGCGTCGTGGTCGCCACGCACCACACGGTGCACAAGGACTCTGACATCCGCGTCACCCTCGACGGCGGCCAGACGGCACGCGCCACCGTCGCCGGGCGCGACCCGGGGACCGACCTCGTCGTCCTCCGCCTCGACCAGGAGGCCGGCACCCCGGCCGACGTCGCCCGCGACCCGCTGCACGTGGGCCAGCTCGCCCTCGCCGTCGGCCGGCCCGGCGAACACGTCACGGCCGCCATGGGCATCGTCAGCGCGGTCGGCCCCGCCTGGCGCACCTGGCACGGCGGCGAGCTCGACCAGTTCGTTCGCCTCGACGTCGCGGTCTACGACGGCTTCTCCGGCGGCCCGCTGGTGGACGCCGCCGGCCGCGTGCTCGGCATCAACACCTCGGCGCTGGCCCGCGCCGGCGCGGTCACCATCCCGGCCGCCACCGTCGACCGCGTGGTCGACCAGCTCCTCGCCGGCGGCCGCGTCCGCCGCGGCTACCTCGGGCTCGGCAGCCAGCCGGTCCGGCTCCCGGACGCGGTGCGCGCGCAGCTCGACGGCCAGGAGACGGGCCTCATGCTCGTCGCCCTCGAGCCCGGCGCCCCGGCCGAACGCGCCGGGCTGCTCCTCGGCGACATCCTGGTCGCCCTCGCCGGCCGCGCCACGGCCGACGTGGACGACGTGCTCGCGGCCCTCGCCGGCGACACGGTCGGCCGCACGCTCGAAGCCCGCGTCGTCCGCGCCGGCGCCCTGCAGACGGTCCCGGTGACGGTGGGCGAGTCCCCCGGCCGCGAGGGGCGCTAACCTCGTGACCGACCGCGCCGCCCCCGTCGTCGCCACCGCCCGCGCATGATCCGCCTCGCCGTCGTCGCCGACTCACCCCTCGTGCAGTCCGGGTTGGAAGCCCTGATCGCCGGGGATGGCGACGTGCAGATCGTGCGTGGGACGCTGGCGAGTGCCGATGGTGGCGTGTCACTGTCGCCGTGGGAGCGCTCGGCCGCGCTCGGCCCTGACGTGATCGTTTGGGCGCCGGCGTCCCCGGCCGCCGTGCGTCCCTCGCTGGAGCACGCGGCCGACGACGCCGCGCCCGGCACCTTCGGCGACGCCGGCGCCGGCCTGCCCGCCCTGGTGGTCGTCGCCGACGTCGCCGCGGACGACGTGCTCGCCGCCGTGCGCGCCGGCGCCCGCGCCGTGCTCCCCACCGCCATCGGCGCGGCCGCGCTGGCCGCCGCCGTGCAGGCCGCCGCCGCCGGCCTCGTGACCCTCCGCCTCGCCGACGCGAGCGCCGCCCTCGCCCGGCTCCCGGGTGAGGGGACGCCTCCCGAATCCCCCGCCCCGCCCCGCCCCCCCACAGCCGGCCTCCTCAGCGCCCGCGAGCGCGAGGTCACCGCGCTCATGGCCGAGGGGCTGGCCAACAAGCAGATCGCCGGGCGGCTCGGGATCAGCGAGCACACCGTCAAGGCGCACGTCGCCGCCATCTTCGGCAAGCTGGGCGCGGGGACGCGGGCTGAGGCCGTGGTGACCGCCGCGCGGCGCGGGCTGCTCATGCTGTGACGCCCGGCGGGTGCGGGTGACGTCCGCGTGTGCTGGGGCACACGAATTCGAGCACGGGTGTGGAGCCGGCGCGACTCCTGCCGGGTACGGTCGCCCATGCGTACCGCTCTTCCCACGCCGCGCGCCTGGCGCGTGGCCGTCCTCGGGGTAGCCGGCGTCCTCGCGGCGGCGTGCGCCGGCCGCGGGGGCTCGTCCGCGTCCTCCGCCGCCCGCCGCGGGCCGGACCCGCTGCTCCAGCCCGACGCCCGCGCCGAGACCGCCGCGCCCGACACCTTCGACGTGCGGCTGGAGACGTCGCGCGGGCCGGTGACCGTGCGCGTCGCCCGCGCCTGGGCCCCGCGCGGGGCCGACCGGCTCTACTACCTCGTGCGGCACCGCTACTACGACGGCGCGCGCTTCTTCCGCGTGCTGCCGCGCTTCGCCGCGCAGTTCGGGGCCGCCGCCGACCCGCGGGTGAACAAGGTCTGGGAGACCCGCACCATCCCCGACGACCCGGTGCGCCGGGGCAACGCGCGCGGCTTCGTGAGCTTCGCGACCGCGGGGGCCAACACCCGCACCACGCAGCTCTTCATCAACCTCGTCAACAACTTCCGCCTCGACCGGCTGGGGTTCGCGCCGCTCGGCCGGGTGGTGGACGGGATGGAAGTCGTCGACTCGCTCTACGCGGGCTACGGCGAGGGGGCGCCGACCGGGCGGGGCCCCGACCAGGACCGGATCGCGGCCGAGGGGAACCGGTACCTGGAGCGCGAGTTCCCGCGGTTGGACTACGTGCGCACGGCGACCATCGTGCGTACGGCGAGCGGGCCGCCCCCCGCCGCGCCGCGGCCGGCGGCCGGGCGCAGCGGGCGGCAGCGGTAGCGCCCGGCCGCGCGGGTCACTCCGCGCGGTCGAAGACCAGGAACATCGACTCGTCCACGCCGTCGCCGGTGATGTGGCGGCTGACGCCGAGCCGCGTGCCGGTGGCGGCGAGCGCCCACTGGTCGGTGACCGTGACGGCCAGCCCGCGGCGCTCCAGGTGCTGGGTGAGCACGAGCGTGTCGCCGACGAAGGTCACCTGCCCGTCGCCGCGCTCGCCGCTGGTGAAACGCTCGGGCGTCGCGCGCCCGTCGAGGGGGTAGCGCTCCGTCTGGAGGAGCCCCTCGAAGCCCGGCACGTCCTCGGCCGTGCGCACGCGCAGCATGTCGTGGCGCACGCTCACGTCCAGGTCGAGGAGGGTGGGCGCGGGGAGCAGCGTCCCGAACGCGCTGTCCTCCTCGTTCAGCGCCCACCGGCCGGCGAAGGCGGCGGCGCGGGCGGCCGGCGCGGCCGTGGCGGCGATGGCGGCGATGGCGGGAGCGGACGCGACGACCGGCCGCACGACGGCGGCGGCGGCCTCTTGGGCGGCGACGCCCCGGGGGGCGAGGGCGGCGCCGACGCCGAGCGCGACCCCGGCGACGAGGGCGAGGCGCGGGACGGGGTGCCACGAGCGGAGCGACATGTGACCTCCTGACGAACGCCGGCAGGGCGAGGATGCGTGGGCCGCACCAGCCGGGGGTGCGGGCGGGGGGCAGCGCGGTGGGCGCCCCTGCGGATCTGACGCGACCCCGGGGGCCGGTGTTGCGCCGCTCGCCGCCTCGCGCCCGGGCCTTAGCGCGTTCTGAACACTCAGGAACGTTCGGAGTGTGGCAGTTGAGCCACCGCCGCAGGCTCGCCCGGGCCCAGGCGGGGCGGCCCGGCGGCCCCGTCGAGGGCGCGGTCGACGCCCTCGGCCAGCCGGCCGAGCAGGTCCAGCACCCCGCGCCCGACCTCGCGCCCGACCTCGCGCAACGCCGACCCCACCTCGGCGGCCACCTGCCCCGCGGCCGCGCCGGCGGCGGCGGCCAGCGCGCCCCAGTCGAGCGCCCCCGCCGGCAGCCGCCCGTCGTCGTCGGCCAGCGAGGCGAGGATCTCGCGGTGCAGGCGGAGCGCGACCGGGGCGGCGAAGGTGACGGCGTTGAACCGCGGGTCGTAGCGCGTCCCCAGCCCCTCGATGAGGGCCGCCGTGCGCGCGAAGTAGACGAGGTCGGCGGGGAGCGTGACCGGGAAGTCGTAGAGCGTGGCCAGCACGCGGTCGGCCACGAGCTGCATGCGCTCGGTGCTGCGCGTGTCGGCCGTGTGGGCGATGTCGAGCAGCGCCGCCACCAGCTCGCGGGCGACGCGCGGGTCGGCGCCGGGCTGCAGGACGCCTAACGCGGCGAAGCCGGCCACCAGCCCGTCCGGGTCGCGCTGGATGCCGGCGAAGGCGGTGCGGGCGAGGTCGCGCCGGAGCGGGCGCGCCACGCGCACCACCATGCCGAAGTCGAGCACGACGAGCGTGCCGTCGTCCTGCACGAGCAGGTTGCCCGGGTGCGGGTCGGCGTGGAAGAAGCCGTCCACGAGCATCATGCGCATGTAGAGCTCGATCACCCGGCGCACGAGTTCGTCCGGGCGGACGGCGCCGCTGGCCACGCGGTCCTGCAACCGGTCGACGCGGGTGCCGGGCATGAACTCCAGGCCGAGTACGCGCCGGCTCACCAGCCCGTCGATCACGCGCGGCATGGCGACGCCGGGCCGGCCGAGGGAGTGGGCGCGCATCTCGCGGGCGTTGGCCGCCTCGTGCTCGAAGTCCAGCTCGTCGCCCACGCGGCGGGCGAACTCGTCCACCGCCGCGCGCACGCCCACGAGGTGCCGCCCGACCGGCGTCCCCGCCCACCGCCGCTCGGCCAGCGCCAGCACCCGCGCGGCGGCCGCGAGGTCGCGCCGGATGACGCGCTCGATGTCGGGGCGGAGCACCTTGACCGCCACCTCCTCGCCGCGGTAGCGCGCCCGGTGCACCTGGCCTAACGACGCGGCCGCGAGCGGCGCGTCGTCCCACCGCTCGAACACCCGCTCCGGCGGCGCGCCGAACGCGCGCGCCACCTCGCCGCGCACGTAGGCCGCCGGCGCCGGCGGCACCTGGTCGTGCAGGGCGCCGAGGGCCGTGAGGTACGGCTCGGGGACGAGGTCGGCGCGGGCGGCCAAGATCTGCGCCAGCTTGACGAACGCCGGCCCGAGCCCCGCGATCGTCGCCACCAGCCGCGCGGCGCGGCGGGCGTGGAAGGCCGGCGTGCGCGCGGCGGGCGGCCCGAACCAGAGCCACCGCCGCACGTCGCGCGTGAACGAGAGGGTGAGCGGGAGGAGGCGGAGGAGGACGGCGAGGGTGCGGAGCATCGTCCCCGTTATACGCCCGGCACCGGGGGAAGTATCCCGCCGCCACGAGCCGGCGGCCGCCCGCCTGTCATCCTGAGCGCAGCGAAGGATTTTGTGTGCGCCGGCGAGGAGTCCGAGAGGCCCGGGGCGGGCGTCGCCCGGCGTCTCCACGTCCCCGCACCCCGGCCAGAAGATCCTTCGCTGCGCTCAGGATGACAGCGGCTCTGTCACCCGGTCGGGCGATCCTTCGCTGCGCTCAGGATGACAGCGCGCGCCGCCGCTACGGCGTCCGGGTCGCCGACACCGGCTTCCCCGCCCGCTCCGCCGCCACGCGCCGGATGACCGCGACCTCCTCCGCCCGGTACGGCGTCCCGTCGGTGTTCCAGATGTCGTGGAACCACACCGGCGGCGGCGCGGTGTACTCGCGCGTCCACGAGTCCCAGGGGTAGATGGTCTGCGACCGGCCGTTGACGAACCCCCAGTTGATCGCCCCGACCCCCGCCTCGGCGAAGAACGGCAGGTGCGTCTGGAACGTGCTCCCGTTGGGCCGCGCCATGTACTCGGTGTTGATGATCGGGCGGCCGTAGCGCCGCAGCGCCTGTACGAGCTCGCGCGTGCGCTCCAGCGGGTCGTAGCTGTGGAACGTGACGACGTCCGAGTTCTCGAGCATCCACCTGGAGATCGGCAGGATGCGCGTGGTGTCGGCGTAGTCGCCCTTCCACGGCGCCGCGGTGAGCGGCTGCGTGGCGCCGGCCCCCCGGGCCCACCGCCACGAGCGCTTCATCAGGCCTAACGAGTAGTCGCCCTTGTTGAGCGGCTCGAAGGCGAAGTACGCCGTGCGGTTGATGTTGTCGGGCTCGTTCATCACGTCCCACGCCAGCACCCGCCCGTCGCGCGCGAAGCGCCCCACCACGCCGCGCACGTAGGGGCCGAGCAGCGCGTCCCAGCGCGAACTGTCGGCGAGGATGTCCACGCCCGGGCTCTGCACCCAGCGCGAGTTGTGCAGGAACGGGTAGGGCTCCGGCTGCCGGCCGGGGCGCGGGAACGGGTTCCAGCAGGCGTCGAACAGCACGAGCATCGGCCGGATCTTGTGCCGCGCGGCGATGGCGAGGAACTGGTCCACGCGCCGGAGGAAGCCCGCCGGGTCCTGCCGGTAGGCGAGGTCGTGCAGGAACACGCGCATCGTGTTCATGCCTAACGACTCCGCGTAGCCGAGCTCGCGGTCGATGGTGCGCGGGTCCCACGTGGCGGCCTGCCACATCTCCAGCTCGTTGCTGGCGGTGCTCGGCAGGAAGTTGCTCCCCACCAGCCACCCCACCGAGTCGGCCCAGGCGTTGGCCCGGGCCGCGCTCCACTGGCCGGCGACGAGGGCGGGGCGGAGCCGTTGGGCGGGCCGCTGGGCGGGCCCTCGGGCCGGCCGCTGGGCGGTGAGCGGGAGCGCGCCTAACGCGGCCGCGGCGAGGGCGGCGGCCAGGCGGCGGAGGCGCGGAAGTCGGGGCATGCGGAGGAGGGGCAAGGGTCGCTATTCGAGCGCGGCGCCCTGCGACGCCGAGCAGACGTAGACCGCGGGGGTGAGGCCGGTGGCGGCCTGGTAGGCGGCGGCCGTGCGGGCGGCGAAGTCCGACGCCGCGTCGCGCCGCACGAGCGCCACGCCGCAGCCGCCGAAGCCGGCGCCCGTCATGCGCGCGCCGTAGCACGCTGGGTGCGCGCGCGAGATCTCGACGATCGCGTCCAGCTCCCGGCGCGAGACGGCGAAGTCGTCGCGCAGGCTCGCGTGGCTGGCGTCCATCAGCCGCCCCGCCTCGGCGGCGTCGCCGCGGGCGAAGGCGTCGGCGGCGGCCAGGGTGCGCGCGTTCTCGGTGACCACGTGGCGCGCGCGCCGGCGCGTCACGTCGTCGAGCCCGCCGGCGCGGGCGGCGAAGTCGGCCTCGGTGACGTCGCGCAGGGCGGGGACGCCGAAGTAGCGCGCGGCCGCCTCGCACTGGCTCCGGCGCTCGTTGTACGCCGAGTCCACGAGGCCGCGCCGCGTGGCCGTGTCGAGCACCACCACGGCCACGTCGTCGGGCAGCGGCACCGGGCGCAGGGCGAGCGAGCGGCAGTCGATGAAGAGCGCGTGCCCCGCCCGCCCCTCGGCGCTGATGAGCTGGTCCATGATGCCGGAGTTCACGCCCACCCACGCGTTCTCCGCGCGCTGGGCGAGCCGCGCGGCGCGCGTCGCGTCCCACGGCACGCCGGACGCCGCGGCGAACGCGCGCGCCGCCGCCAGCTCCAGCGCCGCGCTCGACGAGAGCCCGGCGCCCACCGGCACGTCGCCGGCCACCACGCCGTCCCAGCCGCGCGCGAGCGGCACGCCGCCCTCCTGCAGCGCCCACGCGACGCCGCGCACGTACTCGGCCCAGTCGCCGGCGGCGTCGGCGGGGACGCCGGCGCCGGGCGCGCGGCCGCCGCGCACCTCGGCCAGCGTGAACGCGTCCACCGCGCCGCCAAAATCCAGCGCGCGCACCGTGACGCGGTCGTCATCGCGCGGGCGGAAGGCCAGCCACGCGGCGCGGTCGATGGCCATGGGGAGCACGAAGCCGTCGTTGTAGTCGGTGTGCTCGCCGATGAGGTTCACGCGCCCCGGCGCGCGCGCCACGTGGGGCGGGTCGGCGGCGAACTGCGCGCGGAAGGCCGCGACGACGCGGTCGCGCACGGGGGCGGCGGGGGGCGTGGGGGCGGTGGCCATGCGAGGCAGTGGGGCCGAACCGCGTCCGCGAATGGCGGGCGCGGCCGTTCGACAGGGTGTGTACCGGCGTTCGGCGCGTTCAGGCGAATGCGAGTGGCTAACGGGCGGGCGGGCCGCGTGTCAACCGCCGCCTAACCGGTGCCCAATCGCCGCTGGGGAGCGGGCCCAACCGTATGGGAATGGATGAGTTTGGTGACCGTCGGTTGGCTTGCCAAGTGATAGTACGCAAGGTACGCTGCGCCCTCCGAACTCGCTCGAACGCCACTGAACGCCGGCCGAACGCGCCCAGACGCGCGGCGCCGGCGTCCGTGCCCGCCCGCATGCCCACCGCCCTCCGGCGCCCCACGCTCACCGACGTTGCCGCGCACGCCGGCGTTTCCAAGGCCACCGCGTCGGCCGCGCTCAACGCCAGCGCCGCCGTGCGCGCGGCCACGCGCGACCGCGTGCTCGCCGCCGCCGAGGCGCTCGCCTACCGCC
>ERZ1066120.1268-NODE-1268-length-16389-cov-15.743847_pt1 | contig 16389 bp, 14 predicted proteins | sample MGYA00382767_ERZ1066120 | MGnify/ENA primary metagenome ERZ1066120 (study PRJEB33369, sample SAMEA5778350) | biofilm metagenome | biome: Industrial cooling water; feature: Water cooling tower basin; material: Biofilm | place: United Arab Emirates | collected...
ACTGACTACTAGCTCCTAGTCCCCAGTATCGGTAGGATGGTTGATAGAGAACCCACTCAATGCTTTTCAAGCAGCGATCGCGCTTCCTAGTTCTCCTGGCAGGGTGGTACGCAGGTGTCGCGATCGACAAACACAGTCATGAGCAATTTGACTTCCGTGCTAAGCGATCTGCTAGTGGCAGTACCCCAACTGCGACCCCAAGTTTATTTCAAAGCTTCTTTAACGGCTTTGTCCCATGCGATGGAAGACCAAGTGCTTGCTTCGACTTCAGACCAACCGTTGCTGATTGCTAGCTTTCAACGGGAGCGCTTCTATCGTCAAGAAGCTCACCGCTACAAGCGAATCGCTCGGCAAACGAATCAAGTCTACGTATTAGCAGCACCGGAAACGGATTTTACTAATGCTTCTGAATACTACGAGACGATCGCTTTCGATCCAGCAGAACCGTTGAGTCAAGAATGGCATCTCGTCGTCATCGGGCAGAGCTATAGCACCTGCCTGATTTGCCGCGAACGCCCAAGTATAGTCCAGATCAAACCCTCGCCACATTTACCATCAGTGGACATGGATCCCACCCGCCAGTTTGAAGGCATTTGGACTTCAGAGCGGCAAATTAGCTGTATCGCTGCCGAGCTGTTACTCCAGCGAATTTCGCATTACAGACCAGAATTAGCCGCCAAAATCGAATTTGCTCGCGACCGCTTCGGTTTATCTTTGCCGCAAAAGCGCTCGTCAGCGAAAAAGTCTAAAACTGTTACTCGTAGTGCTTTACCGTCGCTAGATACTGCGGCGATCGATACCAATCCTTTTGTCCAGAGATTAGTAACGTACCTGCAAGCCGGACAGTATAAATTACTCAAAGCCTACCGCTCGATCGCCGCCCAAGAACGTAAAGAACGCCTGATCAACTCCATCACTACCGCAATTCGACGGGGTAGCGCCACCGGACTACCGTTACATCCCCAAGAAATTTTGAAAGTTGCAGTCCGCGAATTAGGAATTGCCCTGGCTGCTTGCCGTTGCTTGATTTATCGCGCCCAAGCTAACGATGACAAGGTGGCGATCGCTCACGAATACTTACAGCCTGGCGTTTCCTCGGTAGTAGGAAAAGTCATGCCTTTGCAACAAAATCCCTTGTTTCAAGAGATGCTCTGCCAGCAAGGATCGATCTGTATTGTCGATACCCAAACTGACTCCCGCATCACTGATTCGCCGCTGCTACAAAAGCTCGTACAACAGATGGACATTCGGTCTTGGTTGTTGATGCCAGTGTTGTACCAAGGGAAGTTATTAGGAATAGTCGAAGCTCATTATTGCGGTTCCCAGCCGCACCAGTGGACGGCAGATGAAACTTCTTTAGTCGAAGCGATCGCGACTCAGGTAGGCGCGGCACTGATTCAAGCCGAAGCATACGCTAATTTAGAAGACCTCAACCAGCAATTAGAGGCGCTCGATCGCACTCGCAGCAACCTGATCGCGATCACCGGTCACGAACTCCGTACCCCTCTATCTACGATTCAAGTTTGTTTGGAAAGCCTTGCCACCGAGCCAGATATGCCCTTGGAATTGCGGCAAGTCATGCTCAGCACGGCTCTTGCCGACTCCGAACGGATGCGCAAATTAGTCCAAGATTTTCTCACCCTGTCTAACCTAGAAAGCGGACGGGTAGAATGGCATCCAGAATCTTTACCCCTAGATGAGTGCGTCGAGCTTGCCCTCAGCCGCGTCCGCACCCGTTCTAATCCAGAAGATTTACCTCAGATCGTCACCAAAATCCCAGCCCAACTTCCCCTGATTAAGGTCGATGGAGATTGGTTAGTAGAGTTAATCGCTAAACTGCTAGATAACGCCTGCAAGTTTACGCCTCCCACAGGACAGATCGTTATTGCAGCTCGTACCAATGGCGGGACAACGCTAGAAGTGACTGTTTCCGACACCGGACGCGGTATTGAACCCAATCGTCTCGAAATTGTTTTCGATCGCTTCTACCAAGAAGAAGGCGCACTCCGCCGCACTACAGGCGGTACGGGGTTAGGTTTAGCAATTTGTCGTCAAATTGTCAATAGTTGGAACGGTAAAATTTGGGCAGAATCGGCAGGAAAAGACAAAGGGACTACCTTTCACTTTACAATTCCGACTGTGGAATAGTCATTTGTCATTCGTCATTTTTCATTAGTGAGTGGCTGGCGGCTGGTGGCTAGTGGTTAGAATCTCTATCTAGTCACCAGTCACCGGTCACCGGTCACCGATAACTGTAACAGTTCCTTACATAGTGACGCGATCGGCGCAGTCTCGGTGATAGGATGCCCTAAAAACCTTGAGAGAGAAATCTATGGCAGAAACACTTGAGGGACAAACACCTATATTTGGTGGCAGCACTGGTGGCTTGCTGACCAAAGCAGAAAGAGAAGAAAAATACGTTATTACTTGGACTAGCCCCAAAGAGCAAGTTTTTGAAATGCCTACAGGTGGTTCAGCCATCATGCGGCAGGGCAAAAACAAGCTAGAAATTGCTCGCAAAGAGTATGGCATCGCTTTGGGCGGGCAACAACTGCGGGCGAAATTCAAAATTAACGACTACAAAATCTATCGAGTTTATCCCAATGGGGAAACTCAGATGATCCATCCAGCTGACGGTGTCTTCCCAGAAAAAGTCAACCAAGGTCGTCCAAAAGTACGCTACGTCGATCGCAACATTGGCAACAACCCCAGCCCAGCCAAGTTGAAGTTCAGCGGCGTACAGCCATACGACGCACCGTAACGCGGTGCTAGGGACTGGGGGCTAGGGGTTAGAGATGTTGTTTCTAGTCTTGAGTTCCCAGCCTCTATCTTTTTGTTGGTAAGAAAGGTAATAATATTAAGATTTTTGGGTAGGGTGGGCGTTGTCCACCCTATATTTACTTCTATCTCCTTAATTAGCGAGTCGATTCTAGCGAGTAGTAAAAATACTCCTGGCTTCTGACTTCTGACTCCTGACTCCTGACTCCTGACATATCATGGTTTTCCCCGATTTTGCTCAATTTCAGCAGCTAGCCACACAAGGTAATTTCGTGCCGGTTTACCAAGAATGGGTAGCGGATTTGGATACACCAGTGTCTGCTTGGTATAAGGTGTGTGCGGGACAGCCTTATAGCTTTTTGCTGGAATCGGTCGAAGGAGGCGAAAATATTGGACGCTATAGCTTCTTGGGGTGCGATCCGCTATGGACTTTAGCTGCAAAAGGCGATCGCACGATTCAAACTTATCGCGATGGCACGCAAGTCACGATTGAGGGAGATCCCTTTGCCGCTCTATCATCGTGTTTAGAACCCTACCATCCGGTGAAGTTACCCCAACTTCCCCCAGGTATCGGCGGTCTGTTTGGATTTTGGGGATATGAGTTGATCCGCTGGATCGAACCCAGGGTTCCAGTTTATCCAGCAGCAGAAAGCGACCTGCCAGATGGCTTGTGGATGCAGATAGACCAGCTGCTCATTTTTGACCAAGTCAAGCGTAAAATCTGGGCGATCGCCTATGCTGACGTGCGCGACAACGCCAATCTACAGCAAGCATATCAACAAGCAGGCGATCGCGTGCGTCATATGGTCGAGAAACTCCAACTTCCCCTGTCTCATCGGGACACGGTTTTAGAGTGGCAATCTCCAGAAGAGGCAAGAGGCAAGAGGCAAGAGGCAAGAGGGAAAGACGATTCCCGACTCCCGACTCCCGACTCCCGACTCCCCCAAAATTACACGAGTAATATTACGAAGGAACAATTCTGCGACAATGTCGAGCGGGCAAAAGCATACATCAAAGCTGGCGATATCTTTCAAGTCGTCCTTTCCCAGCGCCTCACGACAACTTATGAGGGAGATCCGTTTGCTTTGTATCGTTCTCTGCGATTAATCAACCCCTCGCCTTATATGGCTTATTTTCACTTCCAAGACTGGCAAATTATTGGCTCTAGTCCTGAAGTGATGGTGAAAGCAGAACGAGATCCAAATGGGGTGATGGTGGCAACTTTGCGCCCAATTGCGGGGACTCGTCCGAGGGGAAAAACACCCCAGGAAGATGCAGCTTTGGCAGCAGATTTATTGCAAGACCCGAAAGAAATTGCCGAACACGTCATGTTAGTTGACTTGGGGCGTAACGATTTGGGACGGGCGTGTCAAAGCGGTACGGTGAAAGTTGATGAATTGATGGTTGTCGAGCGTTATTCCCACGTCATGCACATCGTTAGCAACGTCGTAGGCGAACTCGCGCCCGATAAGAAAGCATGGGATTTACTCAAAGCCTGTTTTCCAGCTGGTACGGTTAGCGGTGCGCCCAAAATTCGGGCAATGGAAATTATTCACGAATTGGAAAAGTGCCGTCGTGGAGTTTATTCTGGGGTCTATGGCTATTACGACTTTGAAGGTCAGTTGAATAGCGCGATCGCCATCCGTACTACAATCGTCCGCAATCGCACTGCTAGCGTCCAAGCTGGTGCTGGGATAGTAGCCGATTCTGACCCAGAAAAAGAATACGAAGAAACTCTCAATAAAGCTAGAGGTCTTTTAGTAGCTATTCGTTGTCTGGAAAAAAATTAAATTCGTTGCAATTTGTGTTGTAGAGACGCTGCCAAGAGTTTGAGGTTTTGCTAATATTGCTCAGTCCTCCAGCAGTTAAATTTCATGTCAGAGACATCAAGTCCACGCGCGATCGTAGAAAGTTTATTTCCCCATCTACAAGTGGCAGCAACCTACGCGCATCAGATGCAATCTAAGATTGCCGTACTCCCTGCGAAAGGGGAAGGAGATAATTTCTTTGCGGCGGCTTTGACCGATGCGGATCTGGCGATTCAGAATTTAGTGGAAGTGGCACTTTTGGCACGCTTTCCTCACATCCGCTTTTATGGAGAAGAATACGAGCAATCGCGCAATACGAAATATTTTCGCGCGATCGATCTCGGTGGTGAAAGCGACTATCTTGTGACCTTAGATCCAATAGACGGGACTCAGTTCTACCTTGACGGACATTCTAATTATCAAATTATTCTCAGCATTCTCAATTGGGATGACTTTGAAGCGGTCATTGCCATCTCTCCCGCCCACAATACATACTACTACGCGCTACGTGGCGAAGGTGCTTTCCAAGGGACGTTAACTCAGAGTTTAGCAGCCTGTCAGCCATTACGAGTCGGGCAACCAAAACCGACTATTCTACTAGGATGGGGAATGAGTGCGCTCCAATCGAGATTGCAACAACAGGACTACAAAGTCATAGATATAGCCACTGCTTACTCGCGGGAAATTCAAGTGCCCAACCTCAATGGTATTCTAACTGGTGATATAGCTGGAGCAGCGATAAAATCTGGTAAATTCATCGACGGTGCTGCACTAGCTTTTCTTGCCAGAGAAGCTGGCTGTATTGTCACCGCTCATGATGGATCTGCTCTCCCTCCCTTACACACCTGTAAAGACTACAGCTTGCCTGGACTAATAGTCGCTGCATCAGAATCGGTACACCAGCACTTATTAGCAGCATTGCAAAGCTTGGCAGAGTAGGCATCTAATCGCATTCGCCGATCAAGCTTTAAAATATTTTTTTCTTAACTTACTCATAAATCTTTGTAAATTTAATTGAGCGATTCTCATCGGTGTCAAATCTCTAATTGGATGAATGTAAGACGATCGACCGTCAAAAAAGTTATTAATATCCTGTAAAATTACCTGTAGGCGTTTTAAAATATTCTCAGTACGATACTCAGCCAAAATCGCTTCAGAGAGCAAAGGTAATTGAGGACGATCTATGACTTGTAGAATCCTCTGCACGTCAAATTCCCGCGCATATCCAGCAATTTTGTAGCAGTTAAAACCAGGATCTAAGTAATCGGATAAGCCGCCATTTACGCTGGAAAAAACCTGACAACCACATGCCATCGCCTCCAAAGGTTGGAGTCCAAACCCTTCAGTAACACCCTGTTGCGCCCAATATTCTGCTGAGTCATATAGGTAAACTTTAGCCCGATTAAATAGTTCTGCTATATCTTCAACATAAGAATTCACGACGACTACGCGACAGATCTGCTCTAAAGCAGGAATTAATTCTTGGATGAGATATTGAGAAGATTTCCGTGCTTGAACTAAAACGTCTATATCGCGCTGGCGGTTAAAATTTTGAAACTCATCGCTAATCTGATTGGGCAAATAATAAATTAGAGAATGTGGCGATCGCTGTCCCCAATACCCCATGGTATGACGGCTGACGGTAATAATTGGAATATTGGCTGAAAGCCTAAATCCATAATTCGTACTATGGGCATGATAGATCGCATGATATTCTTTGAGCCGCTCGGCAAGTTTGGCGACATCAAATCCCCAACTCAGTACAAATATGACATCATCTGCATTCAAATTACTCTGCAATAGATCTTGTAAGAACAGCGTATCCTTTTCTCGCTGACGATATGTTACGGCTTCTGCATCGCAAATCTGTTTTGCCAGATTTAGCGTTTTTAACTCCGCCCACAGCCCGCCGCAGGCAAACTTACCACCCGTTCCAGGTACTAAGAAATACAATTTTCTCATGCGATCGCCTCATCTGCTGCCTGTAGGTTAGCTCATCCAAACCAAATTCAACCTTATCTACACTCATCTGAGGCAAGTGATATTTACATTTCTCAACTTAAAAGGGCTTTATCTGGTAGACCAAAATCTTTTATCCTGAATTAGGATAACTATCTGCTCGTAGGTACACAATGCCCGAACCCGATAAAAACGAAATTAAAATCGAACCAGGTACTTTGCTGTTAATTATCTCTGCTTTATTGCTGATACCTTTACTCTTGGCTGGATTTTTCTTTCAATAGTACGTACCATCGAACTTACTTTCCTCCACGAGGCAGAGAAATTCCTTTAATTTTTTTATAAACCGATACGGCATAAGAATCAGTCATGCCAGAAATATAATCTGTGACTTTCAAAATTTTCTTGTATAAATCCAAGTTATCATCATCTGGTTTAAAATTAGGCAGTAATTTTTTAATTAAATAACTCTTAGAGAGTTGTTCTTGACTAATAGCAGTAATAAACTCTTCTAACAATCCACCTAAAACTTCATAACCTGCTACTTTGACCTCAATGACTTCGCAAGATTCATATACTTGTCTGCGGGTAATATCCACAATTTCTTTGAGATGAACTGCTGAAGGAATAACTGCCGTTAAAGGTTCGTCAAATTCTCCTGATAGAATGTCAGGCTCGGAATCTAGAAAAACGTGCTTGACTTCAAGAATTAATTGATGAATTGCTTTAGAACGTAAATATTTAATATTATCTAATAAATCGCTGCCTAAATACTCTATATCGTCCTCTTGGAGCAGAGCCATTAATAAGTTCTCCGCTTCTTCATAGGTGATATAACCCATGCGAAAGCCATCTTCTAAATCGACAATGTGATAGCAAATATCATCAGCCGCTTCGATCAAAAATACCAGCGGATGCCTGCACCACCAAGCGGAATTTGTATCGCGACGAATCAAGCCAACTTCAGTAGCAATTTCTTCGACTAATTTTTTTTCTGCTTGAAAAAAGCCGTGCTTAACTGTACTTTTACCTCGATATTTCTGAAACATCGAACTAGAGATCGAAGATTCTCTAGGATATTTCATGAAAGTTCCTAACGTTGCATAGGTAAGTTGCAGACCAATGCGATCGGCTTGTTTCTCTTTTTGAGTAATAATTCTGAATCCTTGAGCATTACCTTCAAAGCAGGTCAGATCGGTTTGTTGTTGCAGATTTAATTGTTGTAATACTGGCTGAGCGTGAGTCGATCTAAACCACTCTTGAATAGCATCTTCACCAGTATGCCCAAATGGAGGATTGCCAATATCGTGCGATAGACAGGCAGCAGCGACAATATCACCAAAATCAGAAGCAGTATAGTCGCGCAAACTTTTACTATGTCTTTTAATAATTTCTTCCCCGACGATCGTGCCGAGGGAACGTCCCACACAAGATGCCTCTAAACTATGAATCAGGCGATTGCGGACATAATCGTTATTAAACAGGGGAAAAACTTGGGTTTTATCCTTCAATCTTCTAAAAGAAGAAGAGAAAACAATGCGATCGAAGTCTCTTTGAAATGATGTCCGATTTTGTGCCGAAATTCCTGCCACGCCAGTTTCCTGACAAGATTCTCCTAGTCGCTTGCGAGATAGTAATTTAGACCATGCCATTAAGCTAGTCATTCTACACCTCTTATCAGTGGATAAATATACAATAAGTCTTATTCCTCACTTATTGCTTATATTGCCCTAGATAAGTAGGTAAAGGTAAGATATACATTTTTTCAGTTTTGAAGAAGTGAAAGTAGGATTCCATCCTGGGGAAGATAACAAGAGCGATCGCGTTAGTTTAACGGACTCGATTAATACCGACACTCTCCAGCAGAATTGGAGGACGGTAGGCAAGCAGTCTTCGCAAGAAAAGAAAATTAACTACTGGAATAATAACGCGATCGCCATTCCTACATTTTCAGCTCGATTGTAAGCAAGAAGCACCTCAAGGCATGACTGCGCGAAAACTTGCATCAATCAGCAGGTGCATCACCCGTTTTAGAAACGTCACCGGCTTCTGAAATAGGATCTTCTGGGTTTTCACTGTCTTCAGCCGCAGGAGATTTAACTTCTACTTCTGGCGACACTTTTTGCTTAACTTCGGAGGTAACTTGCTCTTGTTTTCGATCTGTCATAACTCCTCTCGTCTCTAATTAGAACTGGAGTCCATTCTAAAAAGTCTCTCAGTAGTAATTCCTCTTCCTAAAAGATTGTTTGTGGAAAGATTTTTTGGGACTGCATCATGAAAAGTTCAAGCAGTGAATTGGCGGTAGATCTGACGCCAACTGTTTCCATGTCAAACCAGCATCATCTGACCAGAAGATCTGACCGTCACTCGTACCAAAAACAGCTCTATCCTCCAATGCCACAAGGCTTCCCGTATCGATATTGTGCGAAAACCACTGCGGCAAACCTCGATCGCACTTCTCAAAAGTCCCCGGTCGGTCGAGCGAGCGCCGATAGATCGCTGCTTTAGCACCAGATGGCCCGCTAGAGGTACTCATTAAAACCGTTTCGCCACAAACGGCTACAGCACGGGAGTAAGTAGCGTGCAGGTTAGCTCGATCCAGACTCCATGAATCCCCTCCATCCGTGCTAGTAGCCAATCCCTCTGCTGTAGCTGCTAGCACGACACCAGGACGGTTGGGAACGGTTATGACTTGGTGTACGTCCCAGTGCAGATCGATCGTTGGCTGCCACGATCGCCCGCGATCTTGGGAGCGCAAAATGCCACCGACGTGTACGTTGGCGTAAAGTTCGCCCGACTGTCCTGCTGCCATAGAGCGAACGGCTGGCGAGCCGCCCCACGGTGTGTACCACTCGTCTCGTCCTGGAGCTGAGTCAAAGCTCTGGATGAATTCAACACCACCATCTACGATCCAGAAAAGACGAGCGCTAGATGTGCCGACAAGAACTCTCCCACTCAATGGCTGAATGCAATTTAACTGCAAATCTCGAACATTTGCGGCTACCACTTGCCATTCACCCTGAGAATCGCGATGCCATACCGACTTGCGATCGACCGCTGCCCACAGTCCATTCAGGCTGGGAGCAATAGCACTAATGCTGTGCCCCTCCAGTTCCATCCACTGTTGGGATGCCGCAAACCATAACAAACCTTCGGAGGTTCCGACTATTAATGGATGCTCCTGGTTTGCACCAGTTGCTCCTAACTCCATTTTTTGTTGCACAAATCCAGTCATATCTAGACTCCCTTTCCCGATTTCTCCAGTTTGCTCGGACACAAGAGAATTGCAGGATTAACTTTCTAAATATATTTCTTTAGTTTCACTCTAGCACTTCCTTCATAATGGGTCGATGCCTATCCTGACGGCTTGATTTAACCATCTATCGATGTCTTGAGTCGTAGCGATCGCCTCCACCGATTCGCGCCAGCGCGTTTTTTCTGGTTTTTTTCGACGAACGATCGCATTTCATCAGCAACAATAGCCGCTGTATCAACAGCTCGCACTTGCCGCCGATAGTAAATCGTGTCAAAGGTATTAGTAAAAGTTTGCTTGCAATTTAGGCAGGGATAGCGTTGACTACCTTAGCTTGTTTGACCGTATTTATGAGCTTTGGAATGACTGCATAGATGACACTGCATAGTTTTTTAGCACATTCTACTTACTATGCTCTGGTTTCACAAACCCACACTCGCTTGAGTCACTATCAATATCCCTGATTCCCCCCACGCACGGGTAACGCTCTCAATTCCCGAACAGCCGCGCAGTCGGTTCGGCGTCTGCCATCAGCACCCAGTCGTTAGCGGCTCGTCCCACTGCCACCCGGTACGTCCCCTTCGCGATGCTCCACTTCCCGGCCTTGATGTCAATCGCGCGAGCAAGCGCGGATCGGCGGTCAACTTTACCCGGCGTGACTCGCCTGGCTTTAGCTCGACCCGCTCGAAGCCGAGCAGGCGGACCCGCTTCTCCCCCGCCGCCTCGGTTAGGTAAAAAGGTGGCACCGAGCGCAAGCGCGGCGGGCAGGGCGGTGGCACCCGGATTCGGTCCGTTGATATGCCGGATGCCGAGGCTGGCGTCGATCGCGACCAACGGCGGAACCCCCAGCCGCCCCACCCCCGGCACGTACCCCGCGACGCTCGGCAGATCCGCAGGCACGCGGGGCTCGCGGGTGAACTTGGGGAAGACATTCGGCATGAGGCTGAAAAGGAGCGAGAACCGCTCGTCGTCAGTCATCTTCGCCTCGATATCCGCTGCCAGTTTGTCTGCCTCTGCGTAACTCCGCTTGACGGGGGTGAGCTGCTCGTTCGACCTAGGCTGACCCGAGGCTTCCCGACCTAGCGCCACCAGCCCGAGTGTGATGGCGGCCGTCGCCAGCATCTTGCGTCGGGTAAGCTGTTCCATGTCCACGATGCATCTCCTAAATCGCAGGTTACACAGTCTAAGTAGGGTAAGCCGAGAGAGCTGCCCATGACAAGAAGTCTAGAGAAATGAAGCAAGCCCTGCCACCACTTAGTAGCGACTTTCTTGACCATGCATCGCTAGCCAGCTGACTAGCAATGGCACCCGCGCTCCGGGTCATCGGCAGCCAAACTATTTATTAGATTGATTTTTTTACTTAGGGTCAATATATTGCGAGCTTGCAAGGTATTCACCCCAAAGGGCAAATACCTTGCAGAGCATCCATATACTACGCCATATTGCACCGATCGAGGCGATCGTATAGAAAATTGCCATAGATTTTCCGGTAAATCGCTGGAGGCTTATCAAGGTAGTTTAGACAAAAATAATACAATATTACTTAGCTATACTTACTATCAATACTTTGGACAGACTTGGGGCTGTTTTCTTGTAAATGCTTTCAAGTAGGCATGAGTGCTTAGTGGGAATCGTCCTTTTCCCCCTTATTAACTTTCAGCTACGTCCAGATACCAAACTATCGAGATAGCTTTCAACTGCTCTCAAATATCCTTTATCTGTTGTGCTTTGGACGGAAACCCGATTTGCTTCGACCCCAACAGATACAATATCTTTAGCGCTAATTCTTCCATTCTGATAAGCACTCAAAAAAGCGTCGTAACTAGGAATACCCCGATCGCGGAAGTGACCGCGATAAGCTAAAAATACCAGTTGAAAAGGTGTCGCTTGGAATGAATTAGAGACTCTAGTATTTGTGGAATTAACTCGACTTATCGCCCTTGTCTGTGCTTGCGCGATCGCCGGAGTCATTGCGATCGACAAGAAAGCTAAGCCACCAAGTATCAAACGGTTCATGGTAATTCCTCAACAGTGGATAAATCCGATCTAATTGTCCAAAAGTCTGAATTTAGGTTCGCGAGACTGGGGCGAGGAGGTAAAGTAAATCAAGAAACAATAGCAACAGCAATCTACTACCCGACTGAATTGTATAGTCGCTAACAACTGTCCCTAAAGCTATTCACTACTAGTTAAGGTACAACCTAATTTCTCTAAATTTGTTAAGAAGCTCTGATAAAAGCCTTAATCTTTCCTGTGTTGACACTTGGCACGATCGAGACTTCAACAAGTGTTATCTTCAAGGCAATGTAAGCATTTTATTAAGGGATACTGAACTGTATTGTTGATGTCAGCTACCAAGGAGAAGTAGTGAAGTGACAGAAGCAAAACTAGACAAGAAAGAACGTAAGAAATTGATAGAAAGAATTAGTAAAGCTCTAGCATTGCTCGCTAGGCGTTAAAAGCGAAAAATGATAGACAAGCCTCTATCTTTCGTTCCATGTACCAAATATTAGTGTCAATTCCACTGCTTGCTATCGACACTTCGCTGCTGCATAATCCTTCAAATGTACGCCCGATCGGTAAAGATAAAAACAAGGGCAGCAGAAATAGTAACTAGAGGCGCTGCTATTTTCTCAATGAACGTTGACGAGCAGTTAGAACTAACACGGTGGTTAATTGATAGATATGACTCACAGCGAGCTGCAGTCGCGAACCGTGCAGCTATCGTCATTAGTGGCAATGCACTCTTACTGGGTGGGATCACCCTGATTTTAGGCAATATTCTTTCTGGCTCTTCACAATACACAGTTCCTCAAAGACAAGTGCTGTCTGTTTTGGCAGCCGTAAATGTACTAGTTGTAGCGTTATCTTTCCTGTTCTCTATTTCTGCCTTGGCATTCCTCTGGAGTACGCATCGAAAAGCGGTGAAGTTCGATCGAACCAAACCAATTCTATTTTTACATCCACGCGAAACTATCAGTACCTACCCAACTAGTGAGGCATTTTCTAGTGCTTTTAAAGCAACCTCAAAAGAGCAGATATTAGAGTACGCATTGAGTGAATTGTTATTGGTAACAAATATTCATTTTCACAGATATAATAGTTTCCGAAGATCGCTTCAGGCTCTATTTATTTCTGTAATTCTATTTTGTGTATTAACATTTGTTGTCTTGTTCTTTTCAATCTGAGCGAAGACTAATTCCCTGCCACAGATTCATTAATGACTACGGTAAAAGCTTTCCTGTTTGATGGCTGAAAAATCATAAAACAAAGCCCTTATACAGGAATAATTGACTACGAGTGTATTGTTTGTACCGACATAGAAAACGAATGGGACGTACTTTAGGATTGCTATAGGAGCCAAGCTGTGAGGACGATCGCCGTGTATTTATATTAAGAAACGTGCGGTTGAAGACAATACAATTTTCTGTTGCGATCGCCCAGCTATCGCATTGGGGAAGGAACCCACTGCTGAAAACTATCTAAGTGGCTCCAATAAGCCATGTACCCGATGAGCGCCCAAATTAATGCAGCGGCAATTAATCCGACTGCTCCAATGATGCGCCACAAACGATTACTTTTGAAGTACCAAAGTGTTGGTGCGGCACAAACTCCGGCTAGCCCCGTTAAGATGAAGCCAATACCTGAAAGGATAGGTCGTTGCGTCAATCCCAAATTTATTAGACGTACGCCCACTAGGATTGCTACTAGCCCAGCGAAGAAGCCATAGATCGCTAAAGTAATTAATTCCCAGCCTTTTGCCAAGCTGATAGACGTGCCAATAAATAGAATCCCTAACAGAACGCTCGTTTCACCAAACGCAATATTGAAGCTGCCTCTGACAGGCCAGGTTAAAGTCATGTGCAATCCAGTGGTGAGTGCGATCGCGCCCGTAACTCCAAACCCAGGAATCCATTTGTTTTGGTAGGGATCGTCCAAGCCAGCATACACGTAGTACGCCAGTAAAAACAACCCGGCGACCATGTTAATCAACATGAGAGTGATGTAATCGATAAACACAAATAAACCTCATCCATCAAAAGTAGATTTTCCGGAATCTCGCGTACCAGTCTTGGAGCTATATAACAACAGTTCAATTCTAAATTTAAAACTCTATGTTAAAGCTGGGGTGCAAACTAAAACTGCACCCCTTATTATTTGCTTCTGATTATTTCCGAGATGCGAAGCGATCGCCGTAGTTCGTGCATTTCATCAATTTAATGTATAAAACAGTACTAATAACTTTTAAGTAGCTCGATCCGAATCTGCAAAGGGCAGAAGCACGAGCAATGACGAACTTCCGATCGCGCAGTTTGTAGGGGCAAACCATTTGAGCGCGTTTTTTGCCGACTCCCCAAAACTGAGATGCTTCGCCATAAATTTAAGAGCAGCCTGTATTTATGCTTTGTTATCACTTTTTCGTCACATTTATTTCCAAAACTAGAGTTAGATAGTTTTGCTAACAGTACAAACTAGTAATACAAGCATACGCATGTATCTATGTTTATCCATGAATTTAAGTTATCTCACTAATGGATGATACATACAAAAACGACATAGACAAACATAAAGAGGAGTAATTAGAGGTAGTTGTGGGTTTCAGCAGAATTTTGGTAGCAGTTGACGCATCACCTCAAGCATCAGTAGTGTTTGAGCAAGCTTTAGAGCTAGCTAAGAAAAACTATCCAGCTAGCTTAATGATATTTCACTACATTGAGTTAGATGCGATCGCATGTCCATCAGCAGTTGGGGTCAAAACTGAACAAACTCAAAGGCTACTACAATCCTATCTACAACAAGCACGACACCAAAGTATTACCGCAGAGGCTAGCTACCAAGTGGAGCGATCGAGAAAAACTTTATCCTCAACTTTATACATAGGAAAATCCATATGTCACATGGCAAAAGATTGGGATGCAGATCTAATTGTACTTGGCAAGAAAAATTGTAAAAATTCAACAGAATTTGTCTTGATTAGTGTTAGTGACTATGCGATCTATTATTCTCATTGCCCGGTTTTCTTGATTCAAGATAAAGCATTTAATAGCTATATATAACTGATGTAAATATCAATCGAACGCTCTATGAGATAGTTGCATGTTTGCGCTAGAGTTGCCTAGAAAACTCATAGAGCTACTCAAAATTTGCTTGCCTGTAAGACGAAAAACAAAGTAGAAGCCTGGGAATCGTTTCAATTAACGCTGTAGAAACCAACAATGAAATCCACTGCAACAAGTAGCCAATTAGAGCCTCAATATCATGAACTTGCAGCTCAGGAAGTAACCGACTCGCTCAATACCAACCCAGAAAGAGGCTTAACAGCGACAGAAGTCACGCAAAGGCTGAAACAGTATGGCGAGAACGAACTGAAGGCGAAACCAGGTAAACCCGCATGGTTGCGTTTTTTGCTGCAATTCAACCAGCCTCTACTATATATCTTGCTAATTGCAGGAATCATCAAAGCCTTTTTGGGTTCTTGGACAAACGCGATCGTGATTTGGGGCGTGACGGTAATCAATGCCATCATTGGCTTCGTACAAGAATCAAAAGCCGAGGGAGCGATCGCCGCTTTAGCGCAAGCTGTAACTACAGAAGCCACCTTAATACGCGACGGGCGCAAGATCCGCATTCCCTCGCGAGAAATCGTACCTGGAGATATAGTATTGCTGGCTTCTGGCGATAAAGTGCCAGCCGATCTACGCTTAGTGAATAGTCGGAACTTGCAAGTAGACGAATCAGCTTTAACTGGTGAATCTGTTCCAGTGGAAAAGTCAACTTCTCCACTCCAGCCTGACGCTCCCTTAGCAGAGCGTTTTAACATGGCGTATGCAGGTAGCTTTGTCACCTTCGGACAGGGAAGCGGTGTTGTGGTAGCAACGGCGGGCAATACAGAAGTCGGGCGGATCTCCCAAACAATCGAGCAGCGGACTAGCCTCAGTACGCCCTTGACTCGAAAGTTCGATAAATTCAGCCGCACGTTACTCTATGTCATTTTAGGGCTGGCAGCGCTTACCTTAGCAGTAGGCTTGGGTCAAGGGCAAACCTTTGCCGGGATGTTTGAAGCAGCTGTCGCCTTGGCAGTGAGTGCTATCCCTGAAGGATTACCAGCAGTGGTGACGGTAACGCTGGCAATTGGAGTCAACCGTATGGCACGCCGTCATGCAATTATCCGCAAACTACCAGCGGTAGAAACTTTAGGCGGCGCGACAGTCATTTGCTCTGATAAAACGGGAACCCTGACAGAGAATCAAATGACAGTGCAAGCGATTTATGCTGGGGGCGATCGCTTTTCTGTTAGCGGTACGGGTTACAGTCCAGAAGGGGAGATTGGAGGGCTGGGGAAGCAGGAGAAGCTACCTGTCGCTCTAGAAGAATGTTTGATAGCAGGGCTACTTTGCAACGACTCTCACTTAGAAGAAAAGGACGATCGCTGGGTTGTGGTGGGAGATCCGACGGAAGGAGCTTTAATTGCAGTCGCCAAGAAAGCGGGGCTGAGTCAGTCTCAATTGGTATCAATGCCAAGAGTAGATGCAATTCCTTTTGAATCTCAGTTTCAGTATATGGCGACGTTGCATGAAGTCGGGAAGCGGG
>ERZ1066120.1271-NODE-1271-length-16382-cov-8.681570_pt1 | contig 16382 bp, 14 predicted proteins | sample MGYA00382767_ERZ1066120 | MGnify/ENA primary metagenome ERZ1066120 (study PRJEB33369, sample SAMEA5778350) | biofilm metagenome | biome: Industrial cooling water; feature: Water cooling tower basin; material: Biofilm | place: United Arab Emirates | collected...
CCCCACGACGCCCCGGCGCCGCTCGGCCGAGCAGGCGAGCGGCATGGCCAGCGCCCTGTTCCAGTCGTTCACCGCGCCGCCGCCGGCCGCGGCCGCGGTGCCCACCCCCACGCCGCCAGCCGAGCCCAGCCCCGCCGTGGCTGCGCCCGAGCCGTCCGCCTCGCCGACCGAGGCACCGGTCGCCGTGCCCAGCGCCACGGCGGCGGCCGCAGGCGCCGCGGCCGCTACGATAGCGCCCGCCACCGACACTCGGACCCGGCCCACGGCGTCGAGCGGATCGCCGGCGAGTCCGGAGCCCACGCGCGCCGCTCGCGGGGCAGGGGAGCGCTCCCGGCGCCCGTCCACGCCCCCGTCCCGCCCAGCATCCCGACCGGCGGCCCCAGGGTCCGAGGTCGCACGCCCACCGCGCCCCTCGCGCCCCCGCCTGGTCGAGCCGACGCCGTACGCGACCAAGCACCGGGACGTCCGATCGGCGCGCATTCAGGCGCTCCTGCGCGAGAGCGATCTCGACGTGCTCGACGAGGTGTCGCGCCTCACCCAGGACCAGACCGGCGAGGAGACGAACCGCTCCGAGCTGCTGCGCGCGCTCGTCGAGGCGCTCGCGGCGGCCGGCGTGACTGAGGAGTTGGCTGAGTGCGGCACTCATCGCGCCCGGGTCGCCTTCCTCGCGGATCGTCTCAGGTCCTGAGGGAGGCTCGGGCACACCATCGGTGTGTAGTTGGTGTGTAGTTGGTGTGTAGGTGTTGTGTGTGCGACGTGTATCGAGTGCGTATGTCCGAGGGTGCGCCACGCAGTCGCCAGCCTCCTGTCGGGACTGCTGGGGACCTCCCGGACCATCGGAGGGAAATGAGGCACCCTTGCGTACTCATCCCTGCGACTCCGCCCGCACCTGCGGGACGCGTTGTTCCCTTACATTCGCACCGCACGACCAGCCCCGCAGGTCAGCTCTGGTTGCCCGACCCCGACCGTGCCGAGCGCGTCCGCGTCAGGCGGCGCCGATCCCCTGGAAGGGAACTGAGGCACCCTTGTGGGGAACCGAGGCACCCCTGGAAGGGAAATGAGGCACCCTTGCGAGGGAGCCGAGGCACCCCTGGAAGGGAAATGAGGCACCCTTGCAGGGGAGTTGAGGCACCCTTACGGGGTCCGGGTTCGGGGTCGTACGCAGACCATGGAAGGGAAATGAGGCACCCTTGCCGGACGCCCACGCGTGCGTACGTAGGTACATGGTACAGGTCGAACTGGATGCAGTATGAGGGCACCGAGTGAGCGAGAAGCGAGAAAGCCAGGCCGGGCCATCGGAGGTCGGCGACGCGGAAGGGGAGGCGGCGCGGGCGCCCGGAGCGGGCGCCGGCGGCCGCGGCCATCGCGCACGCATGCCCATCCAGGTCGAGCCCCACGGGCTCGTGAGCCAGGCGCGCCGCTTCTCCGCCGACGACCCAGGCCAGTTCGCGTTCGAGCTGACGTACCCGCTGAACGGGCAGACCGCCGGCTGGCGCGTCACGGCCGACAACGACGCCGTGGTGCTCCTCGGGGTGACCGAGGATGGCAGCCTGCAACGGTATCCGCTCCCGGGGCCGCTCACCCACGACCTCTTCGTGGTGATCGGCGAGGATGCCAACGTCCGGACCCGGGGGCGCAACTGGAACTACCACGACGACCGCGCCCGGACCTTCGAGTGGAGCCTCCACGAGCTCATCGGGCGCGTGCGGCAGGCGCCCGGCGGGGAGACGCGGAAGACCCTCGTCGAGACGCTCACCCGCCTCGCCAGGCTCCGGATCACCGCCTCGGGCGGGGCGGGGCGGGCGGGGGGACGGCGCACCCGTACGACCGTCACCACGGGCCTCTTCGACCGCCTGGAGGTCACCGAGGAGCCGGGCGAGACGCGCGTGGCCCTGACGCTGAGCCGCGACCTCGCGCAGCAGATCGCCGAGGACTTTCGGCTCCTCGAGACCGATCGGTACTGGCAGATCGACGGCGCGCCCGCCCGCCGCCTGTACCGGCTGCTCGACTGGGCGTGCTACACCCACGACACGCAGGGCACGGGGACGCTCCGGGTGCCGGTGCACTTCCTCCGCGACCGCATCCCGATCGACCGGCAGAAGACCGCCCACATCGTGCAGCGCCTCGAGACGATCCACGAGGAGCTGGTGCGCGTCGGGTTCCTGCTCGGCATGCCGACCTACGAGGACAGCCTGGCGGAAGACGTGCGCCGCTTCCCGACCTACCCGGGGAAGCGGGCGAAGCTCGTGTCGGCGGTCTACCGGGTCGCGCCCAAGCCGGCCCAGGTCGGAAAGGGTGAGGCGCCGGGGCAGGGCAGGGGAGGGGAGGCCGGCGGCATGGACCCCGAGAAGCGCGCCCTGCTGGCGTCGCTCGGGATCACGCCCGCCGTCGCGACGGGGCGGTCGGAGCTGCACGAGCGGGTGCTGGAGGTCCAGCAGCTCTGCCACGATCGGGCGAACGTCGGCCTCTACACGGCGCTGTGCAAGGCGCTGCCGGAGGACGCCTACCGCCTCGTCGTCTCCACCATCCGTGCCGACCGGCCGGAGAATCCGCGGGCGGCGTTCGTCCGCATGGCCCGCGAGCAGTTGAAGCGGTACAACCTCCCGGTCCCGGGCGAGGCGACGAACCCGCGCGTCCTCAGTGCGATTCTCCGCGACGAATGACGGGTCACCGGGGATGGATAGGTCAGGGGCGAGTGTACTTGTCCGGGAGGAGAGCGCCGACGGACCGTACGACCGGCGCCCCGTCGTTGCCCGGAACGAGCACCCGCGCGTCGGGGGCGTAGTCGGCGATCAGCTCACGGCACATGCCACAGGGCGCGACGACCCGCACGGTCTGATCGGCTGCGTCGGACGCCGGGTGACGAACTGCAACGATGGTCTCCACGGACGTGTCCCCGGCTTCGGTCGCAGCGCGCCCGAGCGCCACCGCCTCGGCGCACACGGCAATCCGGCCGACGTTGGCCTCCAGGTGCACACCGGTGAACACCCGGCCGGATCGAGTGCGGAGCGCCGCCCCCACCACATGCCACTCGGGGCGGTAGCGCGCGGTGATGGCGTCGCGCGCGGCGGCGATCAGGGCCAGATCGGCGTCGGTGAGCTCGGGCATCTGCAACGCTACCCCGATCGCCTCGCTTCCTTCAATCGGTGCCGTCGCACTTCGGACTACAGCACCGCTTCGACCTGCGATGTGCTGGCCGATGGCCGCGATCCACGAACGGCAGGGGGAAGGCCAAATAGGTGGCGGTCGGTCCCGGTGACGAGCGGGTCGAGCACCTGGCGCAGCGCGTCACCCTTCGGGCCGTTCAGGAGTTGCCGCAGCAGCTCCCCCCGCCGGGTGTGCTCAGCAACCTCGATTTGGGCGCGCTGTTCCTGCAACCGCTCGATCTCGCGAGCCAGGTCGTCCGACGAACGGGGGGCGGGCTTCCGGGGCATGGTGTCCTCCGCGTGCGTGAAGGGATCGTGCTCGGGAACGTGCGTGGGAGCGAGGATGGCCGTGATGATCAGGTAGGGCGGGGGAGTTCGCCGCCTGACGGGGGCCGGTTGGGCGTCCAGCGTGTCGGACCTTTGGGGGTGATCGCGCCCTGATTCGGGGTCGGGACTCATCCGGGCACAGCGCCGACGAGGGATGCCGCCGAGGTGACACCGGGGAGGTTGGCGCTCGGTGCGTCCGTCGCTTCGCATCCCGCGATGCCTCCCGATCGTGCCCAATGTCGGTACGAAGAGGCGAACCCGTCGCCCCCGCTTTCCCCGCACCCGCCCGCCCTTCGGCGCCCGCGCAGGGCGCCGCCCACGCCGCCGAGGCGGCGTGACGCGGAGCGAGCGACCATCTGGCCGCTGCCCTGGCGCGCGAGCCGGAGCGCGCCGCCGCGAAGCGGCTGCGGGGTCGCTGGCTCGCGGGCACGGCACCTCGTTCCTGCACAAAGATCGGTCCGCTTGCATCGTCTGCGTCGTCATCGCAGGCTTAATCTGCGTCAGTTCCCGCAGATATGGGACTGGCCCGACGCGTTGCAGCACGGCAGGTGGCGCGGCGCACGGTCGGGGAGGCGGGCTCGCCTTCCGCGCCGTGCGAGCAATAGGGGAGGGGTCGTTTTCGTCGGCCGCGCTCCGCGCGCCGCCTCAGCTCCCCCTCCCCTCGCTCGCCCCATTCGCGGGGCCGCTGGCGCGGCTCCGCTCAAGGGGAAGGGCGAGAACGTTCGAAGGCCGTGGCGCGAGGCGCTGCGGCGCGCGGGCCGGGGGCGAGCGCCCAACCGGTCGTCGGGACCAGAGCGAGAAGGGGGGAGACGATGCCGCAGGTGCGTCGGCCGCACGCGCCCAAGGTCCGCTTCAGCGACGACGAGCTGGCCGCGTTGCGCGAGCGCGCGCGGGAGTGCGGGCGCCCCGTCGCGCGCTACGTGCGCGAGACCGCCCTCGGCTCGGTCCCGAAGCCGCGTCGTCACGGTGCGGAACAGGAACTCGTCCGGCACCTCGCCCGGATCGGCAACAACCTGAATCAGCTCGCGCGGGAGGCGAATGCCGCCGCGCGCTTCCCCGTCGAACAACGGATCGAGGCGCTCCTGGCGGAGCTGCACGCGATCATCGGGCGGATCGGATAGCCCCGCGCGGGCCGTCCGGTCGGGGGTCGAGGGAACCGGGATGATCGCGTCGGTCAGCAGCGGACGGCGGTTCGGAGGGCTCGCCACGTACCTCGCCACGGGGCGCTCGGGGCAGGAGCCGGAGCGCGTCGCGTGGTCGGAGGCGCGCAACCTCTCGACGAGCGACCCGATCCTCGCGGGCAAGATCATGCAGGCCGAGGCCGCGCAGGCCGCGCAGGTCGAGAAGCCCGTGTACCACATCGCCCTCGCCTTCGACCCGAACGACCCGGTGGAGCGCGACGTGATGCGCCGCGCCGCCGACCGGCTGCTCGCGGACCTCGGGCTGACCGAGCACCAGGCGGTCATCGTCGCGCACCGGGACCGGGCGCACCCGCACGTGCACATCATGGTGAATCGGGTGCATCCCGAGACCGGCGTCGCGTGGGATCGGTCCTTCGATTACCGCCGCATCGAGGCGTCGTTGCGCGCGCAGGAGCGGGAGCTCGGGGTGCGGGTCGTCCAGGGCAAGCACGCCGCCCTCCCCGCATGGGGGCGAGACGGGATCGGCCGTGCACCGGCGGACGGTGTGAAGGAGGGCCCGGCGGGGGACCGGACCAGGGGCGAGGAGGCGCAGCGCCAGCGCGGCGACGCGCCCTTCGTGGATCGGGTGCGGGCCGAGCTGCCCGGGCTCCAGGCGGCCCGGAGCTGGGCCGCGCTGCACGACGCGCTGGCGGAGCGGGGGCTACGGCTGGAGCGAAAGGGGCAGGGGCTCGTCATCGTCGGCCGCGAGGTCGCCGGCGTCGCCGCGGCGGACGGGCGCGAGTCCGCGCGCGAGGTGAAGGCGAGCCGCGTGCACCGCGACCTCTCGCTGCGGTCCCTCGAGCGTCGGTATGGGGCGGCCTACGAACCCGCGAGCGGCCCCACGCAAGCACCCGACGCGGCCCGCGAACGGACGGCGCGCACCCCGCGCGCCGCCCGGATCGACGCGCCCCTGTTCCGCCGTGCGGCGCGTGCGGCGGCCGTGGACGTGCGCGAGAGCCGGTCGTGGGGCGAGCTGGCCGAGCGCCTGGAGCGGCGCGGGCTGCGCCTCGATCGAACGGGCTACGGCCTCGCCGTGACCGACGGCGTGGCGCGCGTCCGCTTCTCCGACGTCGGGCCCGAGGCCCGCGCGCGGACCCTCGAGTCGCGCTTCGGACAGTCGTTCGGGGAGTGGTCGCGGGAGCGGCGCCGTGCGGACCTGGACCTGCCGAGCCCCCGACGGGAGGGCCCGCACGCGTCCCGGTCCTCGGCGGTGGACGGGCCGGAGACGGCGGAGGCGCGACGCGCGGAGCGCCCGCTCGCGCCCAGCGCCCGGTACGTCGCCGCCCAGCTCGCGCGGTACGATCGCCTGCGCCGGGTCGATCGCCTGGTGCACCAGATCGGCGAGGACGTCTCCCGCGTGGCGGCCGCCCGTCAGGTCCTGAGCGGCCGTGAGGCGGCCGCCGTGCGCGCGGAGGCGGACCTGCGGGGCGCCCTGGGGCGCGTGTACCGGGACCCAGAGGCGGCGATGGCGGCTCTCCGGGCCACGGCGGAGCGGAGCGGCGTCGACGAGGCGGCAGCCGTGCTGCGGCGGGCGCCCGAGCAGCTCGGGGCACTTCGTGGGGCACCAGAGGGTGAGGCGCGGGGCATCGCCGGACGGATCGCGCGGGCGTTCGGCCGCGACACGGGTGATCCGGCGGCCGTCGCCGAAGCGCGGGCCGCCGCCGGGAACGTGGCGCGGGTGGCGGAGGCGTGGGGCGCCGCGGAGCGGCAGCGCCCCGCACCCGGGGAGCTGGCGGGGCTCGCCCGGTGGGAAGAGCGGCTGCGGACCCGCGAGCGGAACGTGCGCGCGCAGTACGGCACGCTGCCCACCGAGCCGGCCGTCGCGCGGGCGATCGCCCGCGCGCTGCCGCGCCTCGGCCGGGACGACATCGACCGTATGGGGGCGAGCCTCCGACCCTCACAGTCGGCGCTCCTCCGTACCTTCGCCCACACCTACGAGTCGGTGCGGGACGCCATGCGCGAGGCGCGCGCGACCCGAGCGCCGGGGCGGGGGGACGACGGGAAGCGCGGCGAGTACGACCTGCGCGAGCTGTCGGCGCGCGCCGTACGGGCGGCGTTGCGGGAGGTGCTGCCGGAGGAGATGCGGCAGATCCAGCGCGCCGTGCAGGCGGTCCACTCCCCGGTGGCCGCGCTCCGGCAGGCCGTCGGGCGGGCGGTGCAGCGGGAGCTGCTGGGGCGGGACGGGCCGGAGCGGTAGCCGAGGGAGGGATCGAGGGTGATGACGCGGGAGACAGTTCGCCGACGGAGGGCGGGATGTACCTGACGCTGCTGGAGTACGTGCTGGTGCGCCTCTTCTTCGGGGCGGCGCGCGTCGTGGTGCAGGGGATCGGGCTCGCCGCGCGCATGGTGCTCTGGTTCCTCGGCGCCCTGCTGCGGCTCGGCGGGCGTCCGATGCTACGAGAACTCGCGCGCGCCGTGGGGCGCCTCCGCGGCTACCGACAGCTGGCGGTGCGCTCACGAGCCGGCACTGCGGCGACGATCACCCGCGGCTCCCCACGATGACGCGTCTCGGGCGCGTGGTAGTCAACTCCACCGGACGACGTCGCCGCGCGCGTCGCAGCGCGATCCACGCGTAGAACCCGAAGGCCTCGGCGAGGAGAGCGAGCGGGCCACCCACCTCCCACGCGAGCCCGTCCGGCACCCGCCCAGCACGGCTCCAGCGGCGATTCCTGCTGCGGCGATCCCGGCGGTGATCGGCACGCCGAGCGGAGTGCGCTCGAGGAATCGGCGTGCGAGTGGAGGCGGAGACCACGCGGGTGGGGCGCTTACGAGAGCCCCTCGGTGCGCTGCGGCGGGGCGCGGCTGGTCCGATCTCATGGGTATCCGGGCCGGTGTGAGCGTCAGGGCACAGGTCGAATCGTTGCCGGCAGCGCGTCGGGGCCCTCGTCCCCGGCGTTGACGAGGATCGGTGGAAGCCAGCGCACCTCAGCGGTGCGGGCGGTCGGGTCCTGGCGCGGGCCGCGCCAGTAGGTGTGGAAATGCGCGCGACGGAGGTGGGGCCGCGGTCGCGCGCGCGCCGCTTCCTCCGGCGTGCCCGCGCCGCCAGCCTCGGCTTCCTGGCGCGCTCGGCGGAGCGCGGCGCCAAGCCGAAAGGCGACGTCCCATGCCCGCACGGCGGTCGCGGGGAAGAGCCGCATCCCTCCCTTGACTTTGGTCGGTGTGGGGTTGGCCGGCTTGGACGCGCGCGCCGCGCTGGCGTCTGCACGATCGCTGGCGGCGTGGATCTCGGCGTTCGCCGTGCACAGGTAGAGCACGAGCGACACGAAGGGCCCGAGGAGGTCGGCCATCTCCGCGATCGTCTCGGCCGAGGCGCCGCCATCGCGCCGGAGCTCGCGCGCCCACACGGCGCTGAGCCCGCGCGCGTCGCCTTCGAGGGTGTGCACGTCCACCGGGTCCCGCACCGTCTTGAGGCTCTCTCCGAGCGAGGGACCGAGCGGCAGCGCGTACGGCAGGAGGTAGGAGCGCGCCGACGGCGTTCCGTCGCCCAGGCCGAGGTCGATGAGCAGGCGCAGGACGGCGGCCGGCGACTCGGCCCGAGCCGCATGCGCGGCCGCCGGCAGCGGCGTGAGGTGGGCGAACATCCCGTGCACGCGGAGCGCCGTTGGGTCCAGCGGGGGGCTGGGCCACGCACCCGCTGGACTGCGCGTTCCCCCTGGCGATCGATCCGCAGGTCTCCGCGGCGCCTGGATGTACACGCACCACTCGGGCAGCGCGAGGAGCGCCGTGGACGGCACGGGGTCGTCCACGGCGAGCGCCGTCGCCCAGAGCGCGTCGTAGACGTCGGGGTCGAAGCGGTAGATGCCCTTGCCCATGCGCCACGCCCCGAGCGCTGCGGTCACGGCGCCGTCGTAGGCATCCCGGCGCAGCCGCTCGGGCGCGCCTGCCGCAGTCACGGCGACCGCGCCGTCCGAGCGCCGCTGCCGGACGATGACCTTGCGCGCCATGAGGGCGCGCGCGCCCGCGACGCTGACGTAGTACCAGGCCGCAGGCTGAGCACGCTGCTCGTCGTGGCGCAGCGCCTCGAGCTCTTCCCACACGCCAGGTGTCTTCCGCCCATAATGGCGAAGCCACGAGAGCGGGCGGGGCTCGGCTGGAGGGGCGACGATGTCGAGAACCCGGTTCGCGATCGGGATCGGCTCGATGCCGTCCCAGGCAGCCAAGTGGATGGAGGGCTCGGACATGCCAGTCACTGCCGAGGCCCCAGGAGCTTACGGGGCGTGTGTTGCTCGTGTGTAGTGAGTGTGTACGTCGGCGGCCACGGGCACGACTGCCCCGTACCGAATACGTTCCTCCATGCGTTGGCCGTGCCGTCGCACCTCTCGAGGCCGGAGCGTGCGCTCGGGGACCCGAAGGTGGGCACGATGGCCGACCTGGCGGACGTGCTGGGGTGGACGTCCTCGGGCTGCTGTCGCCGTCTCCATCCTTCGAGGGGCGCCGCGCCAGATTCCGCGCATGCGACCGCCCGCGCCTGACTGCCAACTTGGATCGAGCCCACGGCCGCTAACCGCAGAGGACATCGCGGCCTTCGTGCACGTGGCCGAGGATGCGGACGGCGCCCCGCTGCCCGACGAGCTGCGCGCGTTCCTCGCCGACGCCGTGGACGACGTGCTGCGCTTCGACGGCTGGCGGCTCATCGTGCTCGGGATCGCCGGGCCCTCGTACTACCCGCCCGCCCGGGTGCGCGCGGCCGTTGAGGACGCGCTGCGGGTCTGGCGGGTCATTCACCCTGGCCGAGCGTTGCCGAACCATCACGGTCGTCAGCCGGCCCGTGTAGCCGGGGCGATGCGGGCAGCTCCGGACCGATGGTAGGCGCCGCCGCTCTGGCTGCCGGAGGATGGGCAAGAGCAGGGGAGGGGAGGGTAGAGCAGAGGAGGGACGGCCTGGCCGACCCCAACACGCTGCCGGGTAGCCCGTGTGCTCCACGTCGCGATGTGCAGCCGTGCGCCCACATCGTCCCGGGCCCGAATCGCCATGCGGGTACAGCGACCGAGCCCGACACTCACGTAGACTTCAGAACGGCCGCGTTCGTCCATCGGTGGACGCCGGCCTGTCGTCTGTCCGCCCCCACGCCGCTCGTATGCGCCTGTCCTGGTCCGAGATCCGTGTCCGTGCCGCCGCGTTCGCCCAGGAGCGGGCGGGCGAGGGCTACGAGAAGGGGCAGACGCAGCTCTTCTACCGGGACTTCTTCGACGTCTTCGGCATCCCCGTCCGTCGCGTCGCCTCGTTCGAGGAGCGGGTCCGGACCCTCGGGGACAAGCGCGGGTTCATCGACTGCTTCTGGCCGGGCGTGCTGCTCGTCGAGCAGAAGAGCGCCGGGCGCGACCTCACGCCGGCGAAGGCCCAGGCGCTCGACTACTTCCCGGGGCTGAAGGACGCGCAGCTGCCGCGCTTCCTCCTGCTCTCCGACTTCCAGCACTTCGAGCTGTACGACCTGGAGGACGGGGGCGCCTGGGCGTTCGCGCTCCACGAGCTGCCGCAGCACGTCGAGCGGTTCGGGTTCATGATCGGGGTCGAGAAGCGCCCGTTCCGCGATCAGGACCCGGTGAATGTGGAGGTGGCCGAGAAGGTAGGGCACCTCCACGACGCGCTGGAGGCGGCAGGCTACCGAGGGCGCGATCTCGAGCAGTTCCTCGTGCGGCTGGTGTTCTGCCTGTTCGCCGACGACACCGGCATCTTCAACCCCAAGGGGATCTTCCACGACCTGCTCGTCGAGCGGACCGCCGAGAGCGGCGCGGACCTTGGGGGATGGCTCGCGCAGCTCTTCCAGACGCTGGACACGCCAGAAGCGGAGCGCCTCAAGAACGAGGACGGCGACCTGCTGGAGTTCCCCTACGTCAACGGGGCGCTGTTCAGCGACGCGCTGCGCATCCCGCGCTTCGACGCCGAGATGCGGCAACGCCTGATCGCCGCGAGCGAGTCCGACTGGACGGGCATCTCGCCGGCCATCTTCGGGTCGCTCTTCCAGTCGGTGATGGAGCCGACGGAGCGACGCGCCAAGGGCGCGCACTATACGACCGAGAAGAACATCATGAAGGTCATCGGGCCGCTCTTCCTCGATGACCTCCGGGCCGAGTTCGAGCGGCTGGCCGCGCGCAAGGACACGGGCCGGCGCGCCGCGCTCCAGGCGTTCCAGCGCCGGCTCGCGGAGCTGCGCTTCTTCGACCCGGCGTGCGGGGCGGGCAACTTCCTGGTCATCGCCTACCGGGAGCTGCGCCTCCTCGAGCTGGACGTGGTGCGCGAGCTGCGCCGCGGGCGGACGCCCGACCAGCTGGAGCTGGACGCCACCGAGCTCTCCCTCGTGGACGTCAACCAGTTCTTCGGAATCGAGTACGACCTCTTCGCGTGCCGCATCGCCGAGACGGCGCTCTGGATGATGGACCACCTGATGAACAACCGGCTGAGCCTCGAGTTCGGCCAGTCGTTCGTCCGCATCCCGCTCCGGCGCTCGCCTCGCATCGTGCACGGCAACGCGCTGGCGCTCGACTGGAACAGCGTCCTGCCGGCCGCGGAGTGCAGCTACGTCTTCGGCAACCCGCCCTTCCGCGGCCACCAGTACCGCACCGCCGAGCAGCAGGCCGACATGCACCGCGTGTGGGGGCGAGACGGCCAGGTGAACCGCCTCGACTACGTGACGTGCTGGTTCAAGCAGGCCGTCGAGTACGCGCGGGGCAACGGCGCGCTGGAGATCGCGTTCGTCGCCACCAACTCGATCACGCAGGGCGAGCAGGTCGGCATCCTGTGGCCGGCCCTCTTCGCCGCCGGCGCGCACATCCGCTTCGCGCATCGCACCTTCCGCTGGAGCAGCGAGGCGCGCGGGACCGCGGCGGTCCACTGCGTCATCGTGGGCCTGACCTTCCGGCCGGACCGCCCCCGCCGGATCTACGACTACGACGACCCGCGTGGCGAGCCCCACGTCGCGGCCGTCGCGCGGATCAACGGCTACCTCTTCGACGGGCCGAACTACGCCCTGCCCGCGCGCACGCAGCCACCGGCGGGGCGGCTCAAGCTCTTCCAGGGGAGCAAGCCGGCAGACGGCGCGCGGCTCCGGACGCCCACTGGCTACGTCACGACGAGCAACCTCATTCTCAAGCGCGAGGATCGGGAAGCGCTGCTCGCCGCCGCGCCGGGGGCCGCGAAGTGGCTGCGCCCGTACGTAGGGACCGACGAGCTGGTCTCGGGCGAGTACCGCTGGTGCCTCTGGCTCAAGGACGCCGACCCGGCGGAGATCCGGCGCATGCCGGCGGTGCTGGAGCGCCTCGAACGCGTTCGGAAGGGTCGCGAGCAGAGCCCGACGAAGAGCGTGCGCGACTACGCGCGCTACCCGACCCTGTTCACGCAGGACCGGCAGCCGGACGTGGCCTACCTCGCCGTGCCCGAGGTGTCGTCGGAGACGCGCGAGTACATCCCGATGGTGATGCTGGAGCCCACGGTGATCGGCTCCAACAAGCTGCTGCTCATGCCCGGCGCGGACCTCTTCCACTTCGGCGTGCTCACCTCGGCGATGCACATGGCGTGGATGCGAGCGGTCGCTGGACGCTTGGAGAGCCGGTACAGCTACGCACCCTCTGTGTACAACTCGTTCCCGTGGCCGGACGCGAGCGGCGCGCAGCGCGGTGCCATCGAGGCGCTCGCCCAGGCCGTCCTGGATACGCGGGAGCGGTTCGCGGGCGCGACGCTCGAGGTGCTCTACGACCCGGATACCATGCCGCCGGCTCTGCGGAAGGCGCACGCGGCGCTGGATCGCGCCGTCGATCGACTCTACCGCCGGGCGCCCTTCCGGTTCGAGCGCGAGCGCGTCGAGTACCTGTTCGGCCTCTTCGAGGCGAGCGCCGTGCCGCTCGCGCCGACCGCGAAGCGTGCGCCCAAGCGGCGCGCCGCGCCGGCGCGCGGATCGTGATCTCCTGAACCCGACATGCGAGGGTAGACGCCGTGGGCAAGAAGCGGTTGAGCACCGCCGAGAAGAAGGCGCGGGCCGCCAAGCGGAAGGCGCGCGCGGAGCGGCGGCGCGGCACTGCCGCGCCGGTGAGGCGGCAGGCCGCGGACGCGGCGATCCTCGGCGCGATGCTGCGCGAGGAGGGGCTGGAGGAGATCACGCCGGCCCTGGTCGAGGAGCTGGTGTCGGAGCGTGGCTGGACGCGCGCGGCCGTCGATGAGGCGCTCGCGCTGGCGCGTGACGGGTTCCGCTACCATCGCGGGCGTAACTCGCTCTTCGGTCCTCCCGAGACGAGCCTCGATGCGCTCGATGGCGTGGGCGATCTCGGAGCGTTCGACGAGGACGACGTGTTCGTCGACGCGGACGGCGTCATCCACGATCCACTGCACACGGCGGCCGCGATAGCGCGACGACTCGGCGCGGTGCTGGAGCCGCCGGCTGCCGACGAGGTGCTCAGCTTCGCGGACGCGGTGGCCCACGTCCACGCCGCGCGGCGACCGAATGTCGCGGCGTACACCTTCCTGCCACGCCGACATCGGGACGCGGTGATCGGCGGCGAGGTGCACGTCGTCGCCTACGATACCGCGAGCGAGCAGGAGCCCGACGAGTACCCGCCCGTCTCGGTGGAGTACGTGGCGGGGGAGTTCGGCTCCGACATGGGGGAGGAGGACTCCTACGACCCCGCAGACGCGCCCTCGGAGGTGCAGCAGGCGCCATTCCGGCTGACGGATCGGTACGACGCCGGCTTCGTGCACTACGTGCCCGAGTACCTGCTGCAGCTCCTCGCGGGGCGCTCGAAAGAGGAGGCGGACCGGGTGCTCGACGGATAGGCCGGTAGGCCGCCCCCGCCGGAGCGCCGTTCGCCGCTACTCCTTTCGGGGGCGGAGCCGCAGCAGTACTGGGTCGTCGGGGTACCCGCGCACGGCAACATGTTCCTCGAGTAGATGGTCGAACCACTCGCTGATTTCGTGACCGAGATGCTCAAGGTGCTCCGCCAGCTCGTGCAGCGCGTCATAGGTAACGCTGGATGAGAATCGGAAGTGCTGCGGAAGCGGAAGCTCCCCCTGCGGGTTCAGCGGATAGCGGAACGTGTACGAGCCCGGGTCCACGGCCTCGACGCGGTCGACGGTGCCGGAGTGCGTGGACAGGATGGATGCCGTGCTGCACGCCTGCGCTGCTCCGCTGCGGGTGAGCAACGTGAGCAGCTCCGTCCAGAACGCCTTCAGTTCGTGACGACGGAGTAGGAGATCGTCGAAATGCGTGCTGTTCCCGTTCAGGCGTTCGATCGCCCGCGCGTACAACAGGGCGTACTTGAGGCCGAGCTCGATCGCGTGGCGGAGCAGGAAGATGGGTGGGCAGACCTCGAAGTCCGCGAATTGCCCGCGGCGTGCGCGAGGGCCCAGGTCCTCCCAGATCGTCTCCGCCGCGCGGCGGTAGCCGATGCTATAGGGCAGGAAGTCGAGCAGTCCGAACTCCTCCCAGTTGAGGACCGCGTCGGCTCCGTCATCGGCCGGCAGGAACGCACCACGATCGCTCATCGGAATCGCGCGTGGGGAAAGTGCAGCAGGTCCGCGGCGTCGCGCTTCGCGCGCTCGCCACGCCGGTCGTACTTCGCCGTGGTGACCACGCTCGCGTGGCGGAGGAGCTGCTGCACGGTAGAGATGTCGGCGCCGGCGTCCAACAGGTCGCCGGCGAAGGTGCGCCGGAAGTCGTGCGGCGAGAACGGCCGCACGCCCGCTTCGCGCGCGCGGGTGCGGAGCCGCAGGTACACCGCGTGCTCGCTCAGGCGCGCGGGCACTTCGGCCGCCAGGCCGCGTGGCGAGCGCCGGTAGACCACCTGGCCGCGCTGGGTGACGGGCAGCAGGAACGCGCCGGGCTCGGGCCCGCGGCGCATCGCCCAGGCGCGCAGCACGTCGCGCGCGGCGCCGCGTGCATAGGCGAGCGCGGTCTTGTTGCCTTTACCGCGCACGGTGAGCGTGCCGGTCTCGAGGTCCAGGTGCGCGACGTCCAGGCGCACAGCCTCGGCGCGGCGGAGGCCCGCGCCATAGAGGAGCGCGATGATGGCGGCGTCGCGCACGCCGGCCGGCGACGGGTCGGCCGCGCACGCGTCGATGAGCGCGCGCAGCTCGCCCGCGGCGAGCTCCCGCCCCGCGGGGAGCGAGCCACCACGCACGGCCCCCACGTCGGCGGCGCGGTGGTAGGTCTCGGCGTCCATGAGCCCGAGCCGCCACGCCGCCTTGAGCGTGCCCCGTACCGCGGCGAGCACCTTGTTGGCGGTGCCGGCCTTGTAGCGTTCGGCGAGCGCGGCGCGCACCGCGGCGGTGTGCTGGTAGCGGAGCTGCCCCCAAGGAAGGGTCAGGTGGTCGGCGCGGCCGCCCGTCAGGGTGGCGGCGACCACGTCCAGCGACTGGCGCATGGTGCGCCGGGTGCCCGGCGCGAGCGAGGCCAGATAGACGAGCGCTGGGTGGCGGTCGGCGTCGTGGTGCGAGGGCGGCGCGACGGCCGGCAGTCGTGCGTGCTCGGGAAGCAGCACGGGAAGCACCGCGCCGGCGTCCTGGTCGTTGGCGGTCGTCGTGCTCACGACGCCGCTCCCGAATCCTCAGCCGTCAGCTCGCGCAGCGGGACGTACACGCGGTTCTCTTCGGCGGCCCGCCGCATCTTGGCGTGGAGCGCGTCGGTCAGGGACATGCGGCCGGCGAGGATCAACAGCAGATCGTCGGCGTCCATGGCAATCAGCGCGGCGCGTCGGCCATGCGCCAACGCCTCAAGCCCAACGCGCGTGAAGCCGCCATAGCTTACGAACAGGCCGCGGGCCCACGTCGCCTTGCCCGTGACCTTACCGTGAAACGTGAGAAGCTCCGCCTGACCGATGCGGTCCTGCGTCCACTTGGCTTCCAGCAGGTACACGGCGTCGGCGAGCATGAAGCTGCCGTCGATCTGCTCGCCGACCAGCGAGAACGGCGCGCGCGGCGCGAGGTGGTACGCGAGGAACAGCGCGTTCAGGAAGCGCTCGAACGCGAGGCCCCGCGGGGTGGGCGCGAGGCTGTGCAGGGCCAGCAGATCGTCGGTCAGCTGCTGCCGCTCGGCCACGCATGGCTCGCGGACCGCGCGGGGCGATACGTCGTTGGGAAGCGCGCTCGGCGGCGCCGCCGTCGCCGCGCGCGGCAGCGCGTCGAGGAATGCGGCGTCGTGCAGCTCGGGGATCCGGAAGCCGAGCTGCGCGACGAGGGCGTTCACGCGCTCCATCTCGTCGCGGGTGAGCGGGGCCTTGGCACGGCGGTAGACCACCGCGCGCTGGACGACGGCGACCAGGAACGGGCAGAACCGCTGCCGCTCGTCGCGCAGCGTCGCCGTGAGGAGTTGGGTGAGCGCCGGCGTCTTGCTGCCGCCGCTCCAGGGGTGGCGCAGGTGCGCCGCGCGCGCGGCGCCCGGGAACGACAGATCCGGGTTGGCCCGGGGGTGCGGGGTACCCGGCAGAAAGTCGTAGAGCGCCGTGGCAAGGTCGGCCGCGAGCTGCGCCTCGAGGAGCGCGGACAGCATGGGTGCGGATGAGGGTCGTGGCGTGCCGGAACCCGCGCGATGGCCACGGCCTCGTGGCGCCCGGGTCAGTGTTTGTGAATGCGTTGGCTTACGAGTACACTCATACTCGTGAGCAGTGACGAGCGCAACATTTATGTGGCCGATGAGCCGTGGACACGCATCATTGCGCTTCTGGACAGCAAAGGCCGAGTCGTGCCGGAATATCTACTGGAATATTTTCCTTGCGTTGTGACTGCATCGCAGGTAGGATAGTGC
>ERZ1066120.1279-NODE-1279-length-16336-cov-13.160002_pt1 | contig 16336 bp, 19 predicted proteins | sample MGYA00382767_ERZ1066120 | MGnify/ENA primary metagenome ERZ1066120 (study PRJEB33369, sample SAMEA5778350) | biofilm metagenome | biome: Industrial cooling water; feature: Water cooling tower basin; material: Biofilm | place: United Arab Emirates | collected...
GCGGCTTCGCCAACCTGATTGGCTGCGTCGGACACGCTGTCGGCCGCTTCAGCTACGGCATTGTCACGCGCGATTTCAGAATCGGATTGGCGCGAGAAGAAATAGATCGCGGCCGCGGCTGCCAAGAGGAGCAGCAGGGCGATCAGCCAGCCAGACCCGCCACGACGTCGATCGCTGTCATCATGGATGACTGTATGCGTCGTGTGCGTATTGCCGGCGGGTGTATGAGTCTCGGTAATGCGTTCTTCGGTCACAAGTATTCCTCCGCTGTGCTATTTATGCTGGCCGACAAACGCGAGGTGCATCGCCTTGTTCCGCTTGGATCAGTGGGTGCCCCCGACTGGGAGCGCCGCCGAGGAGCGCTGTACGCGGTCGAGAGCCAAGCGAGCCCCCAACGGCGGCAGTGAGCGCTGCGGACAATCGGCCACATGACAGAGCCGGCACCCGGGGCCGATTGGCACAGCCGTCTCCCGCGCCAGGCCAACGCCGCGTGCGCAGGCGAGGTCTCCTGCCAGCGATGCGTCGAGGCCCAATACCACCGCGAACCGCGCAAAGGGGTCGCCACTGCCCGCCCGGGCCAGGCAAAGCCAATGCGAGGGGCCGGCGCCCGTCTCGGCAAGTGCAACAGCCTGTACTAGTGTCTCGCCGGGACGCTCGAAGGCGCGCGAGGCGCACCAGAGTGGGCAGGTGTGGTCGGACTCGAGGAAAACCGCGCCGCTGGCGCCAAGGAATCGCTTCGATACCTGCCCCGCGCGATCGATGCGGAGCATGAAGAACGGCAAGCCCCGTTGTCCCACGCGCTGTAGCGTCGTGAGGCGGTGGGCAAGCTGTTCGAAGCTGACCCCGAAGCGGCGCTGAAGCACGGGCAGATCATATCCTGTCGCCTCGCAGGCGCGCAGGAAGCGGCCATATGGCATGATCAGGGCGGCGGCGAAGTAGCTTTCAAGGTGAAGCGCGAGCAGCTCGCGAGCGCTGGCATCGGCGAGCTTGGCGCCGGCGACGAGCTGAGCGATTGCATCACGTTGCTCGAGGGCGGCCAATTGCAAAGCGAGCTCAAAGGCGCGCGATTCGGGCGCGAGCATTTCAGCGAGCTGGACCTGACGGGCGTGAAGATCCAGCCGGCGCCGCGCCCGTGGCATGACCTCGCGCGGCAATATGCGCACGGAAAGTTGGTGTTTATCTCGCAGGCGCTCGGCAAGCGCGACCGCGAGATCGCCGCGGGACAAACGCATTTCGTCCGACAGAGCTTCGGCGGCATGGTCGAGGTCAGCGAAATGGTTGCGCCAGCGCTCGACCTCGCGCCGGGCCGCCGTAAGAGGCTCCTCTCCCTCGCCCTGATCGCCCCTCGCCATATCGTAGAGGCGGGCAAAGGCTGCGGCGATCTGAGGACTGGAGGAAAGGAATTCATCCGCCTCGTGGCGATCGATGCCGAGATCGGCAAAGCGCTCATCGTTGAGGCGGCGCACTAGCCCTTCGAGCCCGCCAACCGCCGCGTCGGCGGCCAATTCGCGCGGATCGAAGGCGAATTCGCTCATCAGGCGCACCACCACACGGGCGGTCACGGGCCGCTGGTTGCGCTCGATAAGATTGAGGTAACTCGGCGAGATCTGCAGGCGCAGCGCCATTCCGGCCTGCGTCAGGTTCTCGCGCCGCCGAAGCCTTCGAAGCGCAGGGCCGGCATAGAGTGAGGGATCGGCCATCTGTAACTTTCTTGACAGATTTGCAGTACGATTACCGCAATCTGCCTTAATGCGACAGCGTTAACTGTAAGTTTTCCTGCAAACCCCGGCCAAGCTGGGGCACTGTTATGAGCAACAGCAGCGTTTGCAGGAGATTGTGATGTACCAGCGCCGGATCGGAGAAATGACTCGGACCATCACGGACGGCGGCGCGCCGTGGAATGCGATCCACGCCGAGTCTTCAGCGCGCATGCAACTGCAGAACCGCTTCCTCACCGGGCTCGATATTGCGCGTCACACTGCCACGATCATGCGCGCCGACATGGCAGCCTATGACGCAGACCCGGCCGCCTACACACAGTCTCTGGGCGCCTGGCATGGCTTCATCGCCCAACAAGAGATCATCAGCGTCAAGAAGCATTTCGGTTCGACCAAGGGCCGCTACGTCTATCTTTCAGGTTGGATGATTGCGGCGCTGCGGAGCAAGTTTGGGCCCCTGCCTGACCAGTCGATGCACGAGAAGACCAGCGTCCCCGCGCTTATCGAGGAGATCTACACCTTCCTCCGCCAGGCCGACGCCCGGGAACTTGGGGGGATGTTCCGCGCGCTCGATGCCGCCCGCGAGGCTGGCGACGAGGTCGAAACCAAGCGCATCGAAAACGCCATCGACAGTTACGAGAGCCATGTCGTGCCGATTATCGCCGACATCGACGCCGGCTTCGGCAATGCCGAGGCGACCTACCTCCTCGCGAAGAAGATGATTGAGGCCGGCGCCTGCGCGCTGCAGATCGAGAATCAGGTGTCTGACGAGAAGCAATGCGGGCATCAGGACGGCAAGGTGACCGTGCCGCACGAGGATTTCCTCCAGAAGATCCGCGCCATCCGCTACGCCTTCCTCGAATTGGGTGTGCCCGACGGGATCATCGTCGCGCGCACTGATAGCCTGGGCGCTGGCCTCACCAAGCAGATCGCTTACTCAACGGCGCCGGGCGATCTTGGCGACCAGTACAATAGCTTTCTCGATTGCGAGGAGGTCGACCCCGCCAAGCTGTCGGACAGCCAAGTTTACCTGAGCCGCAGCGGTAAGCTGGTCAGTCCCAAGCGGCTACCGTCGAACCTCTACCAGTTCAGCCCCGGCACGGGTGAGGACCGCTGCGTGCTCGATTGCATCACATCGCTGCAGAACGGGGCGGACCTGATCTGGATCGAGACCGAGAAGCCGCACATCGAGCAGATCGCCGGCATGGTCGATCGCATCCGCCAAGTCGTGCCGAATGCCAAGCTGGTCTATAACAACTCGCCCAGCTTCAACTGGACGTTGAATTTCCGCCAACAGGTGTTCGACGCCTGGGCGCAGGCAGGCCGCGATGTCTCGGCTTACGACCGCGCGCGGCTGATGAGCGAGGATTACGACGAGACCGACCTCGGTCGCGAGGCCGACGAGCGCATCCGGACCTTTCAGGCCGATGCCTCGCGCCGCGCAGGTATTTTCCACCACCTCATCACCCTGCCCACCTATCACACCGCGGCGCTCAGCACCGACAACCTCGCCAAGCGCTACTTCGGCGAGGAAGGCATGCTCGGCTACGTCAAGCAGGTGCAGCGTGAAGAGATCCGCCAGGGCATCGCCTGCGTGAAACACCAGAACATGTCGGGCAGCGATATCGGCGACGACCACAAGGAGTATTTCGCCGGAGAAGCCGCACTCAAGGCCGGCGGAGCGGCCAACACCATGAATCAATTCGCTGCGGCCTAAGGAGAGAGGACCGATGACCACAATGACCGAGGAACGCCCCACCACCGAGCCGTTAAAAGAACCTGGCCGCGCCCGCGCGCTGTTCTCGACCGCCGATTTCCGCCTCCTCCGGGCCGCGCTTGCCAGTCATGCGCGGGTGACCGACGACCGGGAGGAACTGGCCCGCATCAACGCGCTGCACCACCGCCTCGGTACCTACGTCAGCGGCGAATAGAGCTCCTGGGGAGGAGCTGCGGCCGCGGGGGCGCTCTCCTTGCGCTCCGGCGGCCGCATAGGCTCAACCCTTGGCCATCAGGCGCATGGCGGCGGCGGTCAACGCCTCCACTCCGGTCGCTATCACCTTCTCGGCATCGGGCGCCCAAAACGGCGAATGCAGCGAGGGCAACGGCGCAGCCCCCGGCCTTTGCGCCGCGTCCCACTTGTCCTGCGGCACCCCGCCGACCCAGAAGATGAGTGACTTCACGTCTTCAGGGGCAGCGCGCCGGAACTGGCTGAAGTCTTCGCCGCCCATGACCGAGGGCACCTTCAGCACCCGCTTTTCCCCGAACCGCGTGCGCAGATCGGCCATGACCGCTTCGGAAAACTCAGGGTCGTTGAAGGTCGAAGGAGTGTAGGGGTCTTCGACCTCCACTTTCGGCATCCTGTCCTCCGGCATGCCCGCGGCAATCGCTTCGCCGCGCGCAATGCGGGCAATGCCGTCGAGCAGCCGCTTGCGGTCCTCGTCGGAATAGCTGCGGACAGTGATCTGCAGTTTGGCTTCGTCGGAAATGATGTTGTGCTTGGCGCCCGCGTGGAAGCTGCCGACGGTCACCACCGCGGGCTCGAGCGGGTTCGCTTCGCGACTGATCAGCGTCTGCAGTTTCATGACGATCGCGCTCGCCAGCACGATCGGGTCCTTCGCCGTATGCGGATAGGCCCCGTGCCCGCCCACGCCCGGCACCGTGATGTCGACGCTGTCGACGTTGGCGAGCGCATAGCCCGGCGAATAGCCGATCATCCCCGCCGGCATTTGTGCCGCATCGTGAAAGGCCATGACATACTCCGGCTTCGGAAAGCGCGTGTAGAGCCCATCATCGAGCATCGCCTTGGCCCCCAGCCCGATTTCCTCGGCCGGCTGGAGGATCATCACCAGCGTTCCGCGCCATTCGCCTTTGCGCGCGACAAGCTGCTGCGCCGCGCCGATGAAAGCCGCCATATGGGTATCGTGGCCGCAAGCGTGCATGACGCCGGTGGTCACGCCGCTGGCGGGCGTCGCGGTCCGTTTAGAGGCGAAGGGCAGCCCGGTCTGCTCCACCACGGGCAGCCCGTCCATGTCGGCACGGAGCATCACGGTCGGCCCTTCACCGTTTTTCATCACCGACACTACTCCGGTCTTGCCGACGCCCTCGGTGACCTGAAAGCCGAGCTTGCGCATCCTGGCGGCCAGCAGCTTCGCGGTGCGCACTTCCTCGAAGCTCAGCTCGGGGTTGGCATGGAGATCGCGATAAAGTTCCATCAGCCCGGGCATATCGGCGGTGATCTTCTGCCGAAGATCGTCGGACTGGGCGTGAACGGGGGCTGCCACGCCGAATGCCAGGGCCGATACCAGGGCCAGTGTCTTGAAGGACTTCACCAGCACATCTCCTGAGACATGGACCGGGTGTTACACGGTCCTAGAGGAAGAATCGTCACCTTACATTGAAGGCGTGATTGAAGAGAGGCTGGCACAAAAGCGCCCTGTAGGAAAGCAATCCCCAGTCGCTAGCTCTCTGCCGCCTCGCGACCTTTTACGATGGCACGGTCGCGCCGATCGCGCGGATCGAGCAGCAAGTGATTCATACCGCGGCCAACGGTGATCCATGACACGCCAAAGGCAAACAAGGCGGCCGCTTCGCACCAGAAGGTGAGGTGGTTTCGATCCCAAGCGGGTTGTAGGAAATTGCCGCCCCCCGCGATGGCGAGCATCGTGGCGATGATGACGCTGCCCGAAATCCTATAGATCACATTCCGCCGGTGCTTCGTCTGGAGGCAAGCGCCGGCGGCATCGCGATGGCGCGGCTCGATGAGCGTGAAAACGAACAGGCAAAAGAAGGCCAGAATACCGAACAGGAAGGCGGCGCTCGCGTAATGCGCGACTTTGGTCCATTCGGTCCCCGGCACGGTCGAATTGGGCGGGACGAAGCGCCAGCCCTCGGTCGGAAAGATCGCCACGCCAAAGGCGCACAGGCCGGCCACGCTGGCCAGTTTCCCGACATTTTCGTTTCCGCCCCGGTAGGCGAGCAGCAAAGTTCCGATGAATACCAGCGTCCCGACGAAGAAATCGCCCAGGACGATCTCGCGATAATAGTAATGGCTGATCGATCGGTCGATGAGTCCCTCGCTCCACCCGCCGGGGTAGAGCAAGCCTCCGATTAATAGCGTCAGCGGCAATCCGAAGGCTGCGAAGCCAACCAGCGAAGCGAGGCGCTTCTGGTCGAAACGCAGTTGCGGGTCTTTGCCGTAAGCATCGTCAGCGTCGGTCGCGAAAGTCTTGCGCGAGATTTCCGTCAGCGACTGCATCGGCCTGCCCCCTGCCATGGAGCTTACCGCTGGGCGCGGTGTCTTGCCAACAGCGCTAAGCCGTGGTGCCCCCGGTCGGACTCGAACCGACACTCCTTGCGGAACTCGATTTTGAGTCGAGCGCGTCTACCAATTCCACCACAGGGGCAGCGGGACCAGCGCCTTAGCGGCGCAAGCTTCGGTCAGCAATATCGAACAACGCTCGCTCTTGAAGCCCTGGCCGTTGTGCTTATGATATAGTATATCATCTATGTTTACCGAAGCACACCAGGGGCCATCGATCATGCGCGCAATATCTCCACCGAAGCCGGCGTTCGATGGTTTGGCGATCGGCATTTCCGCGGCATGCTTGGTCCATTGCCTCGGATTGCCGCTGCTTTTCGCCGTGTTGCCCGCTTTGAGCGCGGCGTTTGACATTCCTGAGGCATTTCACGTCGCCATGTTTGCTTTGGCCGTGCCCGTGAGTGCCATTGCGCTCAATTCGGGCTTTAGGCACCATGGAGCGCTGCTGCCCGTTTTATTTGGCGCTATCGGCCTGGCTCTGCTGGGAGCCGGGGCACTCGCTGGTCAGCCCGAACTCATTGAAACCGGGCTAACCGTTGCCGGCGGCCTTGCTCTGGCTGGCGCGCATTGGCAAAACTGGCGGCTGCGCAGAGCAGCCACCGCCCTCCTGGTCGATCCCGCGTGATGGCATGAGGCAGCATTAGCTCTGAACGGCGCTTACCCGTTCGCCGCATCGCATCGGGAGCGAAGGCCTTGCACCTATGTGGGAGCTTGCGTCTGATGTTGAGGCGATGCGCGCGCGGATGTTCGAGCAGGCTGATGCGCCGCGGCCCGAGGGCAGTTCTCAGAAGCTCCAATCAAGCGCAACATGCGCAAGCTTTGGCATGCCGGACCGCTGCCCGCCCATCGCGCCCACCGACAAGGCAGGTCCCCCTTCGGCAAGGCGCCACTCGGCTTCAGGCGCGTTCAAGTCTCGGGTGTCGAGATTGCGTGGCGGAAGAGGGGCCAGTGGCGCGGTGGGATCATCCGCGCGGTGGCCGATGGCGCTTGGCGGGAGATCGTAACGAATCGATCTCTCAGGCGCGGCACTCGGGGCGGATTGTGCGGCAAGCGCCGCCCCTATTGCCATTGTCAGCATATCTCTCCGCGACTCCGAAGGGTTCGTGCCCGTCAGATGTGGCGATGTTTGGTTGGTTCCGGGTTCCCGTCAATGGTTACGCGAATTAAACTGTGCAAAGCCGCTGTGACTATTTCAACGCGCCTGCCAGGAGCTTGTGCAGGCGAGAATGGAGCGTGTCGTTCGCAGCCAAAACTTGCTTGGCGAGGATGGGGGCAGAGCGGCCGCGATAGTCCGATACAAAGCCCCCGGCCTCACGCACGAGCAGGCAGCCCGCCGCGGTATCCCAATTGCTAAGGTCGCTTTCCCAGAATCCGTCGAACCGGCCGGCCGCTACCCACGCCAGGTCGAGCGAGGCGGCGCCAAAGCGGCGGATGCCGGCCACCTGCGGACCGATCGCGCCGAAGATTCGCGCCCATTCGCCAAAGTCGCCATGGCCGCCATAGGGGATGCCGGTGGCGATCAGGGCCTCGCCAAGGTGGCGCCGCGCCGATACCCGCAGCCGCTTGTCCTGAAGCCAGGCGCCGCGGGTCTTTTCCGCCCAGAACGTCTCGTCGGTGATCGGCTGATAGACGACACCAGCGACGACATCGCCCCACCCCGAACCGTCGAGCTTCGGCTCCTGCGCGGCAATCGAGATCGCGAAGTGCGGGATGCCGTGGAGAAAGTTGCTGGTGCCGTCGAGCGGGTCGATGATCCACCGCGGGCTGCCCGGCTCGCCCTCGATGATGCCGCCTTCTTCGAGCACGAAGCCCCACCCCGGACGGGCCGCCAGCAATTCATCGTAGATGGTGCGTTCAGAGATCTGGTCGGCCTTGCTAACGAAGTCGGCTGGGCCTTTGCGACTGACCTGGAGGTGCTCGACCTCACCGAAATCGCGGCGCAGGCGGGCCCCCGCCTTGCGTGCGGCCTTTTCCATAACGCGGATCAGCCCGGATACTGCGGCCATGGGGAACTTTCTATTCGGTGCTGACGCGGATGGAACGCGCCTGGAGGTGGATGGCGCCCCAATCGCACTTCATGTCGAACTTGGTGCCGTCGACGGCGAAGGACTGGATGGCGAAACGGCGCTGGCTGCCGGCCGGCTGCTCGGCCCGCTCGAGATTGAGCGTCGTTATGCCGCCGAAGCGGATCGTGCCGGGGTGAAAACAGCAGTCTTCGCCATCCCCTGGCGCCTCGTAGGCAGGATGGCCAGGCTCGAGGCAGAAATCCATCTGAAGCGTCAGCTGGTCGTCATCGACGACCACCCCAAGCAGCATCGACCGCTCGACTGCGATGTTGTCGAACCGAGACGCGACGCTCTTGCCCATAGCCTTGCCCCTGCTCAGTTGGCCTTGCCGACGTAAGCCTGCTCATAGACATCGACGACGATGCGCGTGCCGCTTTCGATATGCGGCGGGACCATAATCCGCACGCCATTGTCCAGAATGGCCGGCTTGTAGCTGGATGAGGCGGTCTGCCCCTTTACCACCGCATCAGCCTCGACAATCGTCGCCTCGACCTGGGCGGGCAGTTCCACGGAGATCGGCTTCTCGTCCCACAGTTCGAGCATGACCTGCATGCCGTCCTGGAGGAAGGCCTTGGCGTCCCCCAGCAGATCGGAAGGCAGGGTGATCTGCTCGTAGGTGTCCTGGTCCATGAACACGAGTTGGTCGCCATCCTCGTAAAGGAACTGATAGTCCTTGGTATCGAGGCGCACGCGCTCAACCGTGTCGGCACTGCGGAAACGGACGTTGGTCTTGCGCCCGTCCTGCAGGTTTTTCATCTCGACCTGCATGTAGGCCCCGCCCTTACCCGGCTGCGTGTGCTGGATCTTGGCAACTTTCCAGATGCCGCCTTCGTACTCGAGAATGTTGCCGGGACGGATGTCCACGCCGGAAATCTTCATGGGTCGGATGCCTTCGCGTGAGAAAGAGCAGGAGCGCCGAACAGCGCGCCATATGCGCCGGGGCGCTTAGCGGCTCGGTCAGCCTGGGGCAAGGTGGCTGGCGTAGGCCGGGCGGCACGAGTATGCGCCCGCCGATGATCCGCTTTGCCGCTGTTTTGATGACCGTCGCCCTCGCCTCGCCCACCCTGGCCGCGAGCGACCTCTCCGTCCTGCCGCAAGGCCGCTACGGTTGCTGGACGGCCGGCATCGCGAGCGGACCCGCGGTGGTCGACGAGCCTAGCAAAAGCTTCACGATCGTACGGGGATCGAGTTACCAGAGTGAAGCAGGCGGCGGCACCTATCTGCTGGCGAGCGACATCCTGACCTTCACGCGCGGCCCATTCAAGGACATGCGGTTGCGGCGCACACGCGAAGGGTTCTGGCAGCAGATCGCTCGCGATGGTGAGCTCGGGCGCCTGAAGTGCAGCCGCCGCGGGGCAGTGCCGCTGGCTTGAACTAGCGCCGCCCGGCCAGCAAGGGATAGGGATTGATCGGGGTCGCTGGCTCCCACCAATCCGCATCGGGCGTGGTTTCCAGGATGGCGAAGTGAAGATGCGGGGCGCCGGCCTCGACATTGCCAGTGGAGCCGACTGTCCCAATTTGCTGGCCCGCACGAACCTGCTGCCCGTCCCTGAGGCCTTCTGCATAGCTGTCCAGATGAGCGTAATAAGTTATGACCAGGCGGTCGGGGCTTCGCACATAGATCGTTAGCCCGCCGGGCTTCGACGTGAACAGCTTCTCGACCGTGCCCGAGGTCGCGGCGAGGACGGGCGTGCCGCGCGGAGCCATGATGTCGATGGCGTCGTGGACACGGGCTCCGCCGTCTCGGGCCTGTGTGAAGGTATCGGTGAGCTGGTCCGGTCGGATGCCGGCGACGGGTAACACATAACCCCCGGGTGGCACCCGGACGATCGTGGGGGAGGCTCGCGTGTCGGCGGCCCGTGATTGGTCGCCGCCGCTTGCTGGAACGCCAGCCGGCTCCACCTTGCGTAGCACAGCCAGATTGCCGACACTGTCCATGACGCCGGCGCCGAAGACGATCCAGCCCAGGCTGGTGACCATCGCGGTTATCGCGATGGTCCGCATTCGGTCGCCGAGCGCCAACCGGCTCATGCCACGAACTCGACCTTCGTTCTGGTGGAGACCATCTGGGCGAGGCGCGCGGCATCCCAGTTCGTCAGCCTGACGCAGCCGCTGCTTTGCGCCCGACCGATCGTCTCAGGATCGGGCGTGCCATGGATGCCGTAATGCTCCTTGCTGAGGTCGATCCACACCACGCCGACCGGACTGTTCGGTCCGGGCGGAAGCTGTTGCTTCTCGTCGGACTTGTCGGCGCCGACAATCAGCTTGGGATCGTAGGAATAGGGCGGGTTGTAAGCTTCACCCTTGATCTCCCAATTGCCAAGCGGGAGCGGGAATTCGCTGGAGCCGGAGCTGACGGTGAAAATCGCGGTCAGCTTGCCGGAGGCGTCATAGGCCTTGAGCGTATTCTGCGATTTGCTGACGACGATGCGATCGGCCTTGGGCTGCGTGGTGCCGACGCCGAGCGATGCCAGGGTGCGCTGCCAATTGGCGTCTTCCACCTTGCCCGGCTCGATTTTGTCGGCGCCGATATTGGGGACACGGATCTGCTGGCCGGCTCTAAAGGTCGAGCGCGGGCCAGGCTGCGGGGTGAACGCCTCGCCTGTGCCCGTGGCGGTGGGAGCCGGCATGGGCACTTGCGTTGAGGGCATTGGTGGCGTCGCCATGCCAGTGGGGGCTGCAGCACCGGCCGGGCGCCCCCCGGGGTTGAGCGCTCTCAGCGTTTCAACCGTGGTATGGAAACGCTCGGCTAGCCGCTCGTCCAGGGAGGCGTAGCCGAGCCGTTCCATCTTGGCCTGATCCTCCGGCTCCTCGGGCGTCGCGTAATATTGCTCCTGGCCCCAATCGGCCGGGATGGTAACGACGCGGGTGGCGGGTATCGATTGCCATTGCGCCAGCGCCTGTGTCGTCGCCTCGTCAAGCTTGCCGGTGACCGTCAGGCCGCGCGATTCCTGAAAACCCTTGAGCGCATTTACGGTGGACATGCCCATCTTGCCGTCGACCACGCCGGGCATGAAACCGATGCGATCGAGAACCACCTGCGCCTGCATAATCGGCCGCTTCTCAGGGTCCGGAATGTCGTTCTCAATCGTCTGACCGTCGTGCGAGGCCATGGTATCGGCGAGGCTGTCCCGGCCGCTCTCCGCCGTCTGCGCCGCCCCCTCCTTGCCCTCATCGCTATATCGGTCGGTGCCGTTCAAGCCGCAGGCAGCGAGCGCGAGCAGCGAGGCGGCGGCAAAAATGGAACGCATGCAATTCTCCCTTGTTCGCGAAAGGGAACGCCGCGGGCCTGTTATGTTTCCGCGTCAGCCGAGCGACGGTGCCGGGGCCTGTGTGATGGCGGTTTGGAAGGCCGCGACCGCTTCGGCCTCGTCCCCGCCCCACACGGCATGGCTCACGGCGAGGAAATCGGCGCCCGCCGTCACGAGCCGTCCGCAGTTCTGCGGCGTGATGCCGCCGATGGCGACGCAGGGGATCTCGAACAGCCGTTGCCACCAGGCGAGAATGTCCGGCTCAGGCCGGTGCTCGCTTGGCTTGGTGTCGCTGGGGAAGAAGGAGCCGAAAGCGACGTAGTCTGCCCCCGCCTCGCCGGCTTCCATGGCGAGGTGGCGGCTGGCGTGACAGGTAACGCCGATCTGCGCCTCGCGCCCGAGCAACTCGCGGGCTTCGCGAACATCGCCATCGGTTTGGCCGAGATGAACACCATCGGCCCTGAGCCGCCGAGCGAGCGACACCGAATCATTTACGACGAAGGCACAATCCTGCGCGGCGCAGATTTCCTGCAATGGGCCCGCCAAGCGGGCCGCCTCGTGCTCGCCCAGCCCTTTCACGCGGAATTGGAACGCCGCAACCGGCCCCGCCCACAGCGCGCGCTCGAGCCGCTCGGGAAAGGCGCCGCCCACCTCCAACGGGGAGATCAAATAGAGCTGGGCTTGCGGGTTCGTGACGGTCATCGCCGCAGCGGTAACGGCCATTCAGCCAACCGCAAGCGGGGTGTGTGGGTTATGGAGGGATGCGAACCCTGCTTGCCGCCCTGGCTCCCGCTCTCCTCGCCGCCTGCGCAATCGTGCCGCCCCCCGATACGACACCGCCCGCGCCCGCCTGCAGCGTAGTCGCGCTGGGCCAGAAGGTGCGGGTCGGCGATGTCACCGTCACGCCGGTTTCAGTAGTCGAGGACAGCCGGTGCCCGATCAACGCGCGATGCGCCTGGGCCGGGCGCCTGGTCGTGCGCACCCAGATCGACGGCGCAGGATGGAGAGACACCGCCGACATGCGTTTGGGCGAAACCTACCACACCCACGGCCGCGTGATCGCGCTAGTCTCCGGTGAGCCAGGCAAGAGCACCGATCGCGATACCCCTCCCGAGGTCTACCGCTTGGGCTACGAGGCACGCTAGGGCGCGATTGTCTCCGTCAAAGTCAGCGTCACCAGGATCGTAAATGCAACCGGTAGGGCGATCCGCTGGAACCACCGATTGTCGATCACGGCCAGCGCAAGATAGGCGATCGCGGCGAGCACTAGCACCGGCGGAGAGAGAGCAATGCCACCTGCTTGTTCGGCACCCCGCACCGCGTTGAGGCCGCCGGCCAGCAACAATAGAAAGATGTTCGCCGCCATCGCGCCCCAGACGTACCGCTTGACCGAAGCGTAGTGCAGAACCAGATCGAGCTTCGGCTGTCGGGCGGCGGGGTAAGCCGAGGGTAGGATGCCTCGCCCGGCAATGAACAGGCATACGAGTTGCGCCACCAGCACCAGGAAGTAGCCGAACATGATTGGATCGGTGCGGTCATGGTTGCTCAGCCAACTTATCCACCAGCTCGCAAGGATTGACCATGCGACATGCATCGCAGCGAGCGGCGTCAGCCAGTCCCATTTTACCCGGTCGCGGTGAAATAGCAGTCCGTGCAGGCCGCCAATCATTTCGCTGATGGCCAAGCCCGAGATGATGGCCAGGAGGGCCAAAATATACTCGTCCAGCCCCATACCGCCCTTGTCTGTGCCCTGATACTAGCGCGCCGTCAGGTCACCGACGCGGCGTGTATCTGGTCGATGGCGGAGCCAAGTGTCGTGTCAAATTCATTGTCGCTCTGCTGGTGACGCAGGTCCTGCAGCAGGCCGCGGCTAAAGCTGGCGATCATGCCCGGGTTCTCGGCAAGTTTGGCGCAGGCTTCGTCGGTCGAATATCCGCCCGACAGGGCGACGACGCGCAGCACGCGAGGGTGCTCGATGAGGCTAGTGTAATACCCGGCCTTCACGGGGATCGAGAGCTTGAGCATGACCTCCTCGCCCTCACCGAGCGTGTCGAGGTGGCGAGCTATGCTGTCCCGCAGGATTTCTTCGCCCTCGGCGCGGTCATCGGCGTGGATGTCATATTCCGGCTCGAGCATGGGGACCAGGCCAGCACCCATGATACGGCGCCCCTCAGCAAATTGCTGGACCACGATCTGCTCGATGCCCGCCTCATTGGCGCGTTTGATGACGCTGCGCATCTTGGTACCGAACACCCCTTTGGCACGCGCACGCTCGCACAGCGCTTCGAGGCCCGGCATCGGCTTCATCAGCTGCACGCCCGCGGCCTCGTCCTCCAGACCCTTGTCGACTTTCAGGAACGGCACAACACCGCGCTCGGCGAGGCGCTCGGGCACGGGCTTGCCGCCGCTCTCGCCATCCATGGTCTTTTCGAACAGGATCGCGCCGATCACCTTGCCATTGCCGAAACAAGGGCTCTCGATGATGCGCTGGCGCATCTCGTGGATGAGCGCGAACATCTCGCTCTCGCTACCCCAGGCGCCATCCTCGATCCCATAGCCCTTGAGCGCCTTAGGCGTCGATCCGCCCGATTGGTCGAGCGCCGCGATGAACCCTTCGCCAGTGGCGATCCGCTGGCGCATTTCTTCAAAATTCATGGTCTTCCCCGTGTGGTGCATTCGTATGCGGGCGCGCTTAACGGGCGCGGCTAATGGCCGCAACTCCGCCGCCCGATTATTGCCTCTCTGCCCCGCTAGCGGACAATCAGGCCCGCGAAACCTTGCGGATGATGCCGGTGAAGCTCAGCGCGGGCGTGCCATCGGCGGTGATCAATCCTCGGACGAACACCGTCTTGCCGCCGCCCCGGGTGACTTCGCCGCGTGCCTCAACGAGCTGACCGACGCGAACAGCCTCCAGAAAGTCGCCCGAGAGGTTGAGCGTGACGCCCCACTGCCCGGCCATTTCGCGGTGGGCGATGGAGAACAGCGCGAAATCGGCGAAGGTCATCAGGCAGCCGCCGTGCATGAAGCCGCCGCCGTTCATGTGGCGCTGCTCGGCGCGAAAGGCGCAGACGGTAGCGCCGGTCTCATCTTCGCGGTAGTAGAACGGCCCGGCGCGGGTCTCAAAGGCGTCATGCGCCCAGTTCTTCCAACCGGCGAACTCGCCTTCGGTGACGATTGTCGGCCCTTTTGGCTCCTCGCTCATCGTTGCAGCGCTGCCACGCCAGGCAGCTCACGACCTTCCATCCATTCGAGGAAGGCGCCGCCAGCGGTTGAAACATAGGTGAAATCCTGCGCCACGCCGGCGTGAGCCAGGGCCGCCACTGTGTCGCCGCCGCCAGCCACCGACGTCAGCGAACCATCCTGTGTCAGCGCCGCTGCGGTCTTCGCCAGCGCCACCGTGGCGGCATCGAAGGGCGGCGTCTCAAAGGCGCCCAGGGGACCGTTCCACACCAAAGTGCGGCAGGTCTTGAGGACATCCGCCAGGGCTTCCACTGCCTGGGGCCCGATATCGAGGATCATTTCGTCCGACGCGACCTCATGGACATTCGCGGTGCGAAGGCTCTCCGGATTGGCAGCGAACTCCTTCGCGACCACGACGTCATAGGGCAGGTGCACCGTGCAGCCGGCATGGTCGGCTTCGTCCATGATGCGGTTCGCGGTGGCGGCGAGGTCATGCTCGCACAGCGACTTGCCGACGTCGATCCCGCGAGCGGCGAGGAAGGTATTGGCCATGCCGCCGCCGATCACGAGGTGCTGGACGCGCGCGACGAGGTGCTGGAGCACATCGAGCTTGGTCGAAACCTTCGCTCCTCCCACGACCGCCGCCACCGGGCGCTGCGGATTGCCAAGCGCGGCATCGAGCGCCTTGAGCTCGGCCTCCATGGCGCGTCCGGCGTAAGCGGGCAGGAGATGCGCAAGCCCCTCGGTGCTGGCGTGGGCGCGGTGTGCGGCGGAGAAAGCATCATTGACATAGAAGTCGCCGTTTGCGGCGATCGCTTTGGCGAACTCGGGATCGTTCGCTTCCTCGCGCGGCCAGAAGCGGACATTGTCGAGCAAGCCGATATCGCCGGGGCGCAGAATAGCTAGCGATTGGGTTACCACCGGCCCGCTGACCTCTGAGATGAACATCACCTCGCGGCCGAGCACGCGCTCAACGTCGCCTTGGACCACGCTGGTCGACATGGTGGAATGGCGCTGGCCCTTGGGCCTGCCGAAATGCGCGAGGAGCAGCACCTTGGCCCCGCGGTCGGACAGCTCGAGGATGGTGGGCCTCACCGCCTCGACCCGCGTCAGATCGCTCGCGCGGCCTTCCTGCATAGGGAGATTGAGATCGACGCGGACGAGCGCGGTCTGGCCCGTGAGGTCGGCGGGGAGATCGTCGAGGGTTTTGAATGCGGGCACAATCATCTCCTTCTTCCCTCGCGCTTGCGGGAGGGGCCGAGGGTGGGCCTGTGCCGAGCACTGCCCACCCCGCTGCGACTAGCGAGCAAGCTCGCAAGTCTCGCGGCCCTCCCGCGCAGGGGAGGGCGTGTCGCCTTACAACAACCCCGCCATCACTCCGGCGGTGTCGATCATGCGGTTCGAGAAGCCCCACTCGTTATCGTACCAGCTCACCACGCGGGCGAGCTTGCCCTCGAGTACCGAAGTTTCCAGAGAATCGACTGTGGAAGACGCAGGGAAGTGGTTGAAGTCACTCGAAACCAGCGGCTGATCGGTCCAGGCGAGTACGCCCTTCATCTTGCCCTCGGCCGCGGCCTTCAGCGCGGCATTGATTTCGTCCTTGGTGGTGTCGCGGCCGGGAACGAAGACCAGGTCCACGAGGCTGACATTGGGAGTCGGCACGCGCACGCTCGATCCATCCAGCTTGCCCTTGAGCTCGGGCAGAACCAACCCCACTGCGCGGGCTGCGCCGGTGGTGGTCGGGATCATGTTCTGCGCCCCGCCCCGCGCCCGGCGCAGATCCTTGTGGATCTGGTCGAGCAT
>ERZ1066120.1281-NODE-1281-length-16295-cov-7.665887_pt1 | contig 16295 bp, 14 predicted proteins | sample MGYA00382767_ERZ1066120 | MGnify/ENA primary metagenome ERZ1066120 (study PRJEB33369, sample SAMEA5778350) | biofilm metagenome | biome: Industrial cooling water; feature: Water cooling tower basin; material: Biofilm | place: United Arab Emirates | collected...
CTTATGTCCTTCCCAACTCAATCGAGTTACTGCTCTGCTGTCACGGCTTCATCCCTGTCGTGCCGATGATTACCACGAATGGATACGGGTAGGAATGGCACTGTACTCCCATTCGCCAGCACTACTACCCCTGTGGGATGACTGGAGCAGGCGATCGAGTAAATACAAACCAGGAGAGTGCGCCTCTAAATGGGCTACATTCAACCCAACTAGAATTAGCATCAACACCTTGTACTATCTAGCTAACAAAGATTCTTCTCAAAAGCCAGCAGCATAAAATTGATAACATCTCTGCTAAAAGCAGAGTATTTTTAGTGACGCACTTCTGAGTGCAAGCACTTTGCGCTACGTCGATTTCTGACCTATCTGTGTCAATGATGTAAGGCAGTTAGGATTGATTTGTGATGTATCTCAATCGGTTGCTCTTTGTTGCAAAAAGCAAGTTTAAAGTGCGTTGGGTATAGCAGCAGGTGAATTGCTCTTGGCACTACCTTGCAGCCAAGCCAAAGGCATACAGCCAAGAGAACGTCGCGCACTAACAGTTCATCTAAAAATGCTTGATGCTCGGCAAAGCAGCCTTAAAAGGCGAAAGATTATTTGTTGTGCGCGTCCTTAACTACAACATCAAGCTCAAACCTCTATACAGTTGCTAGTAGCGCTCTTAGTAATTTTCAACTACGTCCAGCTACCAAGCTATCGAGATAGCTCTTCACCGCCCTGAGATATCTTTTATTTGTCAACATCCCAGCAGAGACTCGATTTGCTTCGATCCCAACAGAAACAATATCCGCTTCACTGATTCTTCCCTGCCCATAAGCACTCAAGAAAGCATCGTAACTGGGAATACCCCGCTCGCGGAAGTGACCGCGATAAGCTAAAAATACCAGTTGAAAAGGTGTCGCTTGAAATGAATCAGATACTCTCGGATTTGGGGGATTAACTCGACTTATCGCCCTTGTCTGTGCTTGCGCGATCGCGGGAGTAATTGCTACTAACAAGAAAGCTAAGCTACCAAGTATTAAACGGTTCATGATAAGTATTCCTCAACATTAGGTAAATCCGGTCTAATTGTCCAAAAGTCTGATTAGTCTGAATTTAGGTTCGCCAGACTGTGGTGGAAAGGTAAAGCAAACCAAGTGCTAGTAGCGAGAGCAATCCAGCTACCCAGCCGATGGACTCTAAGCCAGCCAGACGAATTACATAACCGCCAACAACTGCACCTAGACCAATTCCGACATTGCAAATCGATACATTGAGAGCTGCGGCTAACTCTGGTGCTTGCGGTGCTAGGGCAATGACTCGGTATTGATTGACAATAAATGATGCACTATGGGCTACTCCCCAAACGACCAACACTGCAATTGCTGCACCTGGTGAGGCTCCCACCAGAGATAGTAGACTCATGGCGATCGCCAGTACAATTAGCGTGATTCCAGTTGCCTGGATTGGGCGTTTGGCAACCGCTTCGCCACCCAAAAAGTTGCCCACAATACCCATTGCCCCAAATAACAGCAGCAACCCGCTGACGACGCTGATAGCAAAGCCACTGATGTTTTCTAAAAATGCTGCTAAGTAGGTGTAGGCGGCGAACATTCCGGTAAACGCCACGCCGGAAACCGCCAAACCAAAAATCAGTGCAGGTTGCTTCAAGATGCTAATTTGACCCAAAGCATTGCCCTTAGTCACGTTAGGTACTTCCGGTAGCCAAATGTAGAGAGCGAGTAGGGCAAGTACAGTTAAACCCGCGACAGCGAAATAAGCCATCCGCCAACTAAACAAACTCGCTATATAAGTCCCCAAAGGTACGCCCAAAACTGCTGCTACCGAAATTCCTGCAAAGACGATGGCGCTAGCACGTCCCCGTAGAGCCTCTGGAACCAGTTGTCCGGCGGCAACGCTCACCACCGACCAAAATAAGGCAAGGGCAGGCGCGGGAATCACCCTTGCTAGCATTAAGATCCAGAAATTAGGAGCGATCGCACAGAGAATATTTGCGCCCACAAAAATTACCAGTAGGAACAAAAACAGTTGACGGCGATTCACTTGTGCCGTTAAAGCCGTGAGAATCGGTCCCGATAGAGCGACAATCAAGGCAAAGGCAGTCAGCAGCCAACCCGCTCGATCCAACTCAATTGAGAAATCGCGGGCAATTAGGGGCAGTAGTCCCACCACCACGAACTCGAACGTGACGATCGCAAATGCACTTAAAGCCAGCGCCCAAATGCTCTTGGGAATTGTTCGTTGCTGGCGAGTCCCAGACGCAGGCGATCGTTCGCTCGGTTTGGGAGCGATCTTTTGTTTTCCATTCATATGTGCAAATTTTCTACTGAATCAGGGGATTGCGTTCGATACCGTATTTTCGTTGATGCCAGTAGGGATAAATCGGCGGGACTGCACTGACTTCGTGAAGTCGTTTTACCTCATCTGGTGTAAGTTCCCAAGTTGCCGCACCGAGATTGTCTTGTAATTGCTGCTCGTTACGTGCGCCGATGATGACAGATGAAATGCCAGGTTGACGCAGCAGCCAGTTGAGGGCAACTTGAGCAATTGTGACATGGCGATCGCGAGCAATCTCATCTAAAGTATCTACAATGTCGTAGCCTTTTTCTAAATCCAACGTCCATACATCACCTAGTTTGGCGCGGCGAGTTTCTTCCGGTTCGGGTTGTCCGCGACGATATTTCCCCGCCAAAAAGCCAAACGCTAGCGGACTCCAAACTAAAATTCCTACACCTTGGTCGAGTCCCAAGGGAATTAGCTCGTATTCTAACTCTCTAGCTACAAGGGAATAATAAACCTGTTGCGATACGTAGCGTTCTAACCCTTTGCAATCGCTGATGCACAAAGCTTTCATTAAATGCCAACCAGAATAGTTAGAACAGCCAATATAGCGGACTTTGCCACTACGAACGAGGTCATCTAATGCCCGTAATGTCTCTTCTAGCGGAGTTAGGGCATCGAAACCATGCACTTGATACAAATCGATGTAATCCGTCCCCAATCGCCGTAAACTGGCTTCACAAGCACGAATTAAATGATGTCGCGAGAGTCCAACGTCATTCGCGCCTTCCCCCATCCGTGCAAAGGCTTTAGTAGCAATTAATACATTATCTCGTCGCTTGCCGATTGCCTGTCCGAGAATGACTTCGGATTTGCCTTGAGAGTAAACATCAGCCGTATCGAATAGATTTACACCTACATCAATGCAGATATCGATCAGCCGTCTGGCTTCATCGACTTGGGTTGCACCCATGTGCTCGAAGAAATCGCCACCGCCAAAAGTCATCGTACCAAAACTGAGAGCGGATACTTTTAAACCGGATTTGCCTAACAATCGCATTTCCATAATTTTTCCTTTTAACTTTTGACTTACTAGCGTCCAGGAATACCTTGAGTTCCCGTCCAAACTCGCACGATAAGATATGGTGGCTTGCCAACATCAGTTTTAGGATTGAGTAGCAGACTGCGGTTTAACTGATTGACAGCGACGTACAACCAACTGAGTTCGCCAAAACTGAGTGAATCAGACCAAATTAAGCGATCGTCTTGTACTAACTGACTCAACTTGCCATCGGATGTGAGAACGCTAATGGCGTTTTCGGCTAAATTCGTGATGTAATGGTTTCCTTGAATATCAGTAGAAATGCCATCAGATACGGGTTTAGCTCCTACTCGTTTAATAGCAGAGGCGATCGCCTTATCCTCTACTCCATCTCGAAATAGTTTGGTTGGAACCGACCACAGACTCTTACCCGTCATCGCGCCGTAGAACAGCGTTTCGCGATCGGCAGATAGCGAGATCGGGTTGATGCCAATCCGTGCTGGAGTCAGTTTACCTGTATCGTCTGGGCGACTCAGCACCTTGCCTTCTACAACTAAATCGATATTTTCCGGTTGTAGGGAAGGATGGGCTGTAAAGCGACGAGCGGTTTTCTGCTGCAAATTGATGGCAATAATTGCCGGAGATTGGCTATCGGCTAAATAGACAAACTTATTGCGTTCGTCTACTGCGAGATCTTGGGGTAAAGAGTTAGGAACGGGGGCTGCATCTCGACTCAAATTCAAGCGATACACTAACTTCCCCGTATTGAGATCGAATGCTACTAGTTTTGGCGGCTGGTCGGGTAGCGGCAGTCTACCTTTATCAGGGGTAATTTGCCACGATCCTTGGTCGATGACCCAAAGCCGATTTTGCTCGTCGATTTGAATTCCTTGAGGACGATTGAGAACGTTGGGACTACTACCAAAAGTGGCATTCCAAGAGGCATCGGGGAAAGGTTTGTAACTATTACATCCCGTAATTTCAATTAGTGCAGGTTGTTCGCGATCGCTACGCACAACGGTAGCAAAAATTCGCCCGTCGCGAGTCACGGCATGGTTCCAGGGTCGAAGGGATAATTCTGCCACGACTTCGAGAGTTCCTCGCTGAGGTTGTTTTGTAGAGGTAGACTGAGCTAGATAATTTTGAGGTGTGGCATTAGCATCAATTTGACTGCCAGATAGTAGCGCGATCGCTACTAAGAGAATCGACATTCCATAAACTTGCATAAATTCTACTCTTAGTTACGTGATGCCTTATCTTTCATTGGTCCCGAAAGTTCAATCGCGTTGCCGTTGTTATCCAACACAAAAGCCAAACGGCGTTGAATTGGTGCGTAATCGTAAGCGGGTGCAAAAGTAGGTACGCCACGTTTATTGAGTTGTGCAAGGATTGCATCTACATCGGGAGTGCGAAAACACAAATGTCGGTAGCCTTGGTATCGCGTATGTTCTGGTACGTCTTTGGGTCGTGCTATTGCTTGTTCTGCTTCACCTCCACCGAGAATTTCTAACCGAAAACCATTTAATTCTAAATAAGCTAAATCTACACCCCGAAGCGATGGTTCTTTCCAGCGAATTACCTCTTTAAAACCAAATTTATCTTTATACCATTGCGTTGTTTCCTCAAAGTTAGGAACGCGCAACATGATATGTTCGACTTGTAACGACAACGGTTGAGTTTGTGCTAAAAGAGATGGGAGATAGTTGGTAGCTGGAAGGAAGAACGTGCAGCTAACGGTGGCAATAAGAGCGAGTGTGAATACGATCGGAATTTTAAGGAAAACTCGTTGTTTGAGCATATTTTTTTACTCAGCTTATATGGCAACCCTTTAATTAAGTCAAGTTCAAGCTAATGCCATCTGGTTCAAAGTTTCAACTTCGTCTGTTAATAAATCGATTGAGTTAGCAGCAAGATTTTCTTCCAGATGAGCGATGGTTGTCGTACCTGGGATAAGAATAATATTGGGCGCACGATGCAATAACCATGCCAACGCAATTTGATTTGGTTTTACGCCGTGACGATGGGCAATTTCAGCCAAAATTCCTGATGCATTAGCCAGTGGTGCGCCCCGTTTGAGGGGATGAGCGCCAAGCGATCCGTAGGGAATAAAAGCAATATTGTGTTTTGTACAGTAATTAAGTAAATCTTCATTGGTGCGATCGCTAATACTAAAGCGATTTTGAACAGATGCGATCGCTGTAATCTGACTCGCTGCTTGCAGTTGGTCAATTGTGACATTCGATAACCCAATGTGGCGAATTTTTCCTTCTTGCTGTAGCGTTGCCAACATTCCCACGGATTCTGTAAATGGTACTTTAGGATCGGGACGATGTAGTTGGTATAAGGCAATTTGCTCGATTTTGAGGCGCTGTAAACTCGCTTCGCATCCCCGCCGCAAGTTTTCGGGACGACCATCAGTTTGAATGCTGTCTGGTGCTGGCTTGTTAATGCCACCTTTAGTTGCAATGACTAAATTTTCAGGATAAGGATACAGCGCATCGGCGATTAATTCTTCGTTAAAACCAGGACCGTAAGCCTCAGCAGTATCGATGAAGTTGACACCCAATTCTACAGCCCTTTGCAAAAGCTGCTTACCACCATCCCAATCTGGATAAGCACCAAAATTACCTGGCTGTCCGGTCAATCGCATTGCACCGTAACCGATATGATTTACGAGTAAATCTGAAGCGATCGCAAAGGTATTGGCAGGCATGGAAATTTTATTCATCGTGACACCTGTAAACCCGCTCGGAGGTAGGTCGGAGTGCATTACCCAGACATGTTTATATTACGCAACATCATCAATCCAGAGAAACGACAGATCGGACAGATTAAAACCCGATCTTAAGGACAGGATCGCTCGATTTAGGTATCTAGCCGCGCCAATCCGCGCTTGAGTGCATGAATCACTGCTTGAGTGCGATCGCTGACCCCTAATTTGTGCAAAATATTATTGACGTGAAACTTAGCCGTGCGCTCGGTAATGCTAAGCATATTACCAATTTCTAAATTGCTTTTACCTAAAACTAATAATTGAAGTACCTCGATTTCCCGCTCGGTCAATTCAGTATTATTAAATCGTTCGGCTAGTTTAGCTGCTACTTGTGGTGGAATGTATTTGCGTCCTTGATGCACGACACGGATGGCATCGAGCAGTTCTTCGGCGGTAGCATCTTTGAGTAAATAGCCCCTCGCGCCTGCTTGCAAGCCGCGATAGATATCTTCGTCGCCATCGTAGGTGGTGAGGACGAGCAGACAAGCATCGGGGAATTCTGCTTTAATAGAGGCGATCGCAGTGACTCCATCAACTTTGGGCATTTGCAGATCCATCAGCACTACATCAGGTTGGTGTAGACGGTAGAGATCGATCGCTTGCTGTCCGTCTTTTGCTTGGGCGATCGCGCTCATATCCGGTTCGTCGCTGATAATTGCAGCGAGTCCTTGACGGACAACCGCATGGTCTTCAGCAATTAAAATGCGAATAGTGGTTGTTTGCGTCATTGCCTGTTGCGAAATTGCCTGTTGCGAAAATTTCTGGTGGATAGCGCGTTACTAATTAACCTTGCGCTAGCGATTGTCTGAGTTGGCGAATTGCCATACTAGTATTGCGATCGTAGGCAATTTGTCTGTATTCGATCGTTAACTCTTGAAGATTGAAATCGGGAAAATACCGACTGTGGGTTGCAAGCGAATATTCTGTTGCTTGTAACTGATAAATAGCTAATTGATTTTGCCGAAACAACCAAACTTCCGGCACTCGGTAGGGTAGGTAGTCATTCACGTCGGAGTAGCTTGTCACGTCAATTTCCAGCACCAAGTCGGGGGGAGGATCGACGCGCCAATCAAGGCGTTCTTTGCCAGATACAGCTTCCCAGTTATCGATGTAAAAACAGTAATCCGGCTCAATACCACTGATTGGTGGAAGTTCCATTGTCACGGGCGTGAAAGCATCATATTCGCGATCCATAAAATCGAGCAGCGTCGTCACGATCGCTGCTAGCAGGTGAGCATCGCGTCCGTGCTTAGGTAGCGGCGACATCAGCAAAACTTCTCCGGTACGATATTTGAGCCGAGGAATAGAACCGTCACCGCGATGATGACATAAACTTTGGTAGTTTTCCCAAGTAGCAGGCATTCGCACTACAGTTCCAGGTGGGAGGTAAATTTTTTCTGGTGAGACGATCGCAAACATGGTGTTTTCCTGGTTTTGCTTTAAATTGGAACCGTGACGATCGCTTCGGTTCCCCATCCGATGCTGCTTACTAGTCTAAGCTGTCCGCCGATCTGAGCAGATCGCTCCTGCATTCCTATTAAGCCGAAGCCACCATTTGTCAGTTGTACCTGCGGCTCAAAACCCTGTCCGTCATCGCGGATTTGTAAATGTACAGCTTGGGGTTCAAACAATAAATTGAGGCGAATATTTTGGGCATTGGCATGACGTAGGGCGTTAGTCATGGCTTCTTGTCCGATCCGAAGCAGGTTGATTTCAACATTGACTGGAATGGGGCGCGGCGTACCGTCGATTTGCAATTGTATTTGAACTTGGGTATCCCAAGACATTTGCTCGACAATGTAATGTAAGGCATTGGGTAAATCGTCCGATTCCAGAACTTCGGGACGCAGGGCGCGAACCGAGCGACGGGCTTCGGAAAGTCCAGAAGCGGCAAGGCTACGGGCGCGGCTGAGGCAATTTTGGGCAGCTTCCAGTTGGGTAGCGGCGATTTTGCGCTTGGCGGCTTCGAGTTGTAAGATAATGCCTGTAAAGGCTTGGGCGAGACTATCGTGAATGTCGCGTGCCATGCGATTGCGTTCTTCTAAGATGGCGCGATCGCACTCGCGAGCTGCCAGTCGAGTGAGTTGGATCGCCAGTGTGGCTTGGTGGGCGAGGGCGCGGGCTAATTCTAGTTCTTCTAGGGTGTAGTCGCGGTGTTGAGTGCTGCGGAGGGTGATGCTACCTAATAATTGCTCTCCAAATAACAACGGTACAAATAGGAGAGTCTCGATCCCGCGCTGGGCGTTATGTTGACGGTATGGAGCGTATGCAGGGGAAGCAAATTCAGATTCGTGATGAATCAAAACTTGATTTTGGTGTAGCAGTGGTAGATATAGCCGATCCCACTCTTGAGGTGGGCGGCGCAGAGTAGCGGCGGGATGGTCGATCTGTTCTCCCTGTTGCAGGTGTCCGTTTTCATAGTTGAGGTGTAGCGTTGTCGTATCGTTGCTGTCGTCGAACAGGTAAACTGCACCGGAGCGATCGCCTAAAGAGTCGGAAATTGCCTGCAACACATAACCCAAAAGCTTATCTAAAGATGGCTCTAGGGCAAGCATGGTGAGCGATCGCTTTAGGGCTTCGTTTGCTTTTGCTAGCTGGGTGGCGCGTTCTTCAGCAGCTTTAGCGCGTTCTTGGATTAGCCGCTCAACTAACTGTTTTCGATGCAGTGCAGCTCCAATACTCTCTGCTGCTGTAGTCAATACGTCAATTTCCTGCTGACTCCACTGACGAGCAGTGACACAATCATCAAAACCGATCCCACCGATATAACGCCCTTCGATAAATATCGGCACTGTTCCAGATGATTTGATCCCAATTGACTTAAACGTTGTTTGGATAGGATCGGGAAAGTCTTCTACAAGCCGCCAGATTGAGCGTCCCAAATGTAATTCTTGAATCATGAAATTGAATTCATCGTTGTCAAGGACTGCGGCAGTAGGATGGTCAATTTGAGGAGCAATGCCCAATGCATTCCACTCGTAGGCAACTATATGCTGGAGTTTCTGTTTAGCAGGAGCCTGACGTTCGAGCAAAAGTTGGACGCGGCTGATATTTGCGGCTTGCCCAACCAACCGTAAAGCGGATGGAATAGCAATATCTACATCTTCGGCTTCCAACAAATCTCTAGTGATTTGAGCAACAGCAGAAAGCAAGCGATCGCGCTGTCGCAACTCTTCATTTGCTTTTGCTAATTCAGCAGCGCGTTGGGTAGCAGCCTTTTCTCGTTCGCAGGCAATTGCCGCTTGTTTCGCCTCTTCTGCCAATTGTGACATTCGCAGAGCAAGGGCGGCGTGTTGAGCAAGAGTCCAGCACTGCTCTAACTTAGATTCGCTTGGCTGCTGATGAGTTGTGAAGCATAACCCCAAAAATCCTAACGCTTGTTCGCCAATCAGTAAGGGAATTGTGGCAATATTCTTATGCCCAAACTGTTGATGCCAAGGAATAGATATCGACCAGTGTTCAACGCCTGGATTATCGTTATCAAACCAAAAAAATCGCCGTTCTTGACTCAGTACGCGCCAAGCATCGGTCATGTCTGCTGGTACAGGCGATCTCCAAATTTCTGCACGTGGATCGGTCGCAATATCGATCGCTTCACCATGCAAAATTAATGCAATATTCTGCAAATTATGCGAAAGCCGATTGTAGACAAATACCGCAGCCGATACAGCATCACAAGCTTGAATCGCTTCTTGTAAAACGGCAACTAGAAACGATTGCAAGCTGTCTGTACTGGTGAGATGAGCTACCGATCGCTTCAGCGCGTCATTTGCCTTTGCTAACTCAGCAGCGCGTTGTCGTTGTGCTTCCAGTAAAGCTTGCTGTGTTTTGCGTAATTGGGTAATATCAACCTGGCTCACCCAAGTACACACCACACACCCATTCTCGGTCGTACTTGCGGCGCTATTGAGAAAGTAACGCTTACGTCCGTGGCGATCGAATTCTACTGTTTCTGTACTGTGACAAGCGTACTGGTTCTCAATCCAATTACGCATTGTTGCTTGAGTAATTTCTGAGTGGCGATCGTGGAAGTCGTTCAGCGTTAACCCAATCGTATCTTCCACTTTCTCATACTCAAACATCCGAGCGTAGGCATCGTTTGCTTCAGCAACATATATTGAGCGACAGCACAACTCTAGTTGTTCGTCAATCGATAGTGTTAGTGGAATCGGCTGTTTGTACCCAAAGCGCACAATGCCTTCACTGCTGAGTTCAAACAGGGTGCGATAGCGTTTTTCCGATTCCCTTAACGTCTCGTCTTTTATCTGTCGTTCGATCGCCGCTGCTAAACTCTCCGCCGCTACCTGCAAAATTGCAATCTCCGGCTCATCATATAGTTGCGGCTCGCCACAGTTGTCGAAGGCGATGAATCCCCAAAGTTTGCGATCGACTGAAATAGGAACGAACAATTCAGCAGTGTTTCCTTGAGCTATAAATAAATTGCGATCGGGTTCTGGAATATCGATAACTAAAGCATTGATGACTTCACCTTGCCGCATTTTTTCATAGACATAGGGTGTATCAGCTTCCCAAAGAAAAAGCCTATCCGTATGCGGACTAAATTCGTCTGAATGTAAGACTCCCTCCTGGCAGCATTCCCATTCTGACCCAACTCTGACAGCAGGTTTACCAGACTCAGGATGAACTAAACATCGTGCAACGACACACCGATTGCTCCCCACCGCTTCGCCTAACAGCCGCACGACATCGGGAAGAACGGTGGTGTAATCAGGCGATCGCAGCAGCAGGTTAGCAACTTGAGCAACGGTTGAGAGTAAGGAAGCTTCGCGAGAGCGTGCTTGGGATTGGCGCAGGCGATCGCATTCTTGTCGTTGTTGGATAAGTTCGCTTTGGAGGCGATCGTTTTCTTGCTGGAGTTGGGTAATGCGATCGAGCATGGCAAGGGAGAAGATCGATTAAATTGACCAATCTTGAACAGACAATCTCGGCACTTTCTCAAAGTCTCGCAGATTTCTAGTTAGGAGAATACCATTGTGGGCTAGGGCGATCGCAGCAATTCGTAAATCTTGAGTGCCAATCCGAATCCGCTGGGTTTTCAACGCTCGATAACACTCTTGAGCTTTTTCATCATATTGAAGGACATGAAACTCAGATAATAACATGACTGTTTCAACCAGCCGTTGATAAGCGAGCGATTGCTTACCTCCATCCTTGGCTTCAGCCACCTGAGCTAACCGTCCCCGTAGTTGTTCTTCGACAGTGATGGCAGTCGTTGTTAGTTGTACCCGATTGGTTCTCAACCGTGTCACAATAATTGGGTGATTTCTGGCATAGAGGCTGAGATGGTCTGTATCTAAGATATAGAGCGTCATTCCTCATCCGCGATCGCATTCGCTTGCTGACGAATTGCTGCAAGCTTTTCCATCCAATCATCAAACGTTGGATCGTTGGCAAAAATTCCGGCATACCGCATTTGAGGCGCATTTTGCTGCGATTGTTCTGTGGGATTAACATCAATCGTCACGAATTTTCCACTTGCCAACTGTGCTTCTAGAGCAGTTTTGGCTTTAGCAATAGCTTCCTCTTCCGTCTCGCCTTCAACTATCAAGTTTGGCATCCCGACAACAGATGCTACGAAATGCTGCTTTGAATGGCTTTGCACAAAAACCTGATATTGCATATACTTTTCCAAATCTCCCAAAGCAAACGCTGTCTCTTCAGTGTAATTTAACTAACTCGCTAGAAAAAACTACAATCTTGTAGTTGGGCGATCGCCCTTCTCAACTCACGGCAAACTCAGTAAATTGCCGCATATAAGGGGACTGGTACGCCAATACAATATCTTGTTTGGGAATACCTAACTCAACTAGTTCATTCGCAATGCCGTCTTCTGTGCCATCATATTGAATCCAGATTTTAATAATCAAACTCTGCCTTGTGTTTTTGAGCAAAATCGCGCCATGTCATCGGCTTGCATCCGGTGATTTCCTCAAAATTGCCAAATGTTGCATCAGCACAAGGGATCTTATTGTCAGCGTTGAGTTTCAGTTGGGTGTAGACACAGTGCATATAAGCTGGATCTCCCCCTGATTTGAGCATCGCGTCTAGAAATTCTTCAGGCGATCGCGCTTCTAGTCGAAACGGTTTACCTACAACATTAGTTAAAATTTCAGAAATTTCCTGCATCGTAGCGGCATCGTAACCCAAAGGATAAATCTTTCCAGCATGGCGATCGCAATTTACTAAAGTTTCTGCGGCAACCAACGCCAGATCGTCACAATCGATCCAACTCCAACGGGCATTACTTATATAGTTGGTAATGACACCTTGATTTAACCAGCCGAAGCCAATTAAGTTTTGCATAAAAGCTTCAGGACGCAGGTGTGTAAAGCTAAATCCTAAAGCTTCAATATAACGTTCGATAAATTGATGCCATCCCCAGTGAGCAACTTCATTGGTAGGTGCGCCAGATGCGCCAATGTGGACGATGTGTTGAACGCCTGTTTGCTTTGCCGCATCGAGAAATGCTTTACTTTGTTTGAGCATATCGACGCTGTAGCCTGTCAGAAGTAAGGCGCGATCGATCCCTTCTAATGCTGGAGTAAGCGTATCGTGGCGATCGAGATCTAGGTGACGAATTTCGATATTGCGATCGCGCAACTGTGCTGCTTTTTCGGGAGAACGAACGCCAGCAACAACTTGGACATCATCAGTTTGAGTTAGTAACTGCGCCGTTTGTTTGCCAACTTTTCCAGTTGCACCTAAAACAAGAATTTTCGGTTTGGATGAAGCCATTACTATACTATTTTGTTACAACATAGACAATTAAAATTCCAAATCTTTATAGGTTAGTTTCAAAGGTGATTCGCCATATTCTAGGATAGTGTGAAGAATATTTTGGTAATAAGTTTGAATAATTTCAAAAATCGCTTCGTACAGAATAGTAAAACTATTACCGTCAAGCAGATCGATTTTAAATTCGGTAGGATAGTCAGCGATAGTTATGACAAAATGTTTTGCACTTAATCGTTGTAGCGCCAAAGGCAAGACAACAATTTGACGCGGATAGTAACAGCGACGAAACTCGACTCGCCGCTGGCGATACGTATCTTCAGGACACATGGTAATTGCCGTGTCGAAGTGCCAGCGTCCATTTTCTAAATACATAGCTTCGTGAACGGGTTTATCTTTTCCCTCTTCGTCGCGAAACTGAATTCGTTTTTCAGGAATTCCTAAATAGTTTTCTAATCCTCGCACGAGTTGCTGAATCACTTGAACGCAGGATTCTAAATAATCTGCCATCTCGCTATGGGCGCGGTTGTAAGTTTGGCAAAGTTCTTTAAATTTAGACATACGGTTGTCTCCCAGGCACGAATAATTTATCTACGCGACATACAGCTTTAGCTTTCTTTTGTTCCCCCCTTTTTCAAGGGGGGATAGGGGGGATCTTTTCGTCAATGGCGCAGTCTTTCGATCCCCCAACCCCCTTTTCAAGGGGGCTAAGAGGAAATCGCTTCGCTTGAGCAATTATCTAGACTGAAATTTAGCTTGGAGTCGAGTTGTTAAAACACTCCACTGCTTTTTCAAATTGGGAAAATGCATTCCCTTGCCACCAGAGAAACGCGCAAAAAGCGATCGCAGAATAATATATAAAATCGGGACGACGAACAAACTGAGCAATGTCGAAACCATCATGCCACCGAAAACAGCCGTTCCTAGCGAAATCCGACTACCGGAACCCGCACCCTCTGCCCGCACTAAGGGCAGAATGCCGAGAACAAACGAAAAACTTGTCATGAGAATCGGACGCAACCGAGACTCCGATGCTTCGATCGCCGCTTTGGTAATTGACAACCCTTGTTCCCGTAACTGATTGGCAAATTCGACAATTAAAATTGCGTTCTTACTTGCCAGTCCGATCAACATCACCAATCCCACCTGACAATACACGTCATTTGGCAAACCGCGCATGGACTGCGCCATCATCGCCCCCAAGACGGCGAGGGGAACCGTCAGCATGATAATAATTGGATCGAGAAAGTTTTCGTATTGACCTGCCAGCACCAAAAAGACGAAAATTAAACCGAGCGCAAAGATAATCGGGGCTTGTCCGCCAGCGGAAATTTCTTCTAAAGATAAGCCCGACCATTCAAAGCTCATGCTATTTGGCAACACTTCAGCTGCAATCCGCTCCATTGCCGCGATCGCCTGTCCAGAACTGTAGCCTGGGGCAGGCGTGCCGCTAATTTCAATCGAGCGAAACAAGTTATAGTGACTGATGATTTGCGGTCCCGTCGCCGATCTAAACTGTACCAGTTCGCTCATAGGAATCATCGTTCCCGTGCTGGAACGGACGTAGAGTTTGCCCACATCTTTGAGATTGGAACGAAAGGCGCGATCGGCTTGGACGTAAACGCGATACGTGCGAGTAAAAGCGTTGAAATCGTTGACGTATTGGGAGCCGAGATAAATTTGCAGAGTGCGGAAAACATCGTTAATTGGAACCTGTAGCGCCCTTGCCCGATCGCGATCGACTTCGACGATCGTTTGCGGGGCGTTGGCAGAATAGGTAGTAAAAACATTTTCTAATTCTGGGGCTTTGCTGGCGCGATCGAGCAGCCGATCCTTAACTTGAATTAGCGTATCGATGCCGTTATTTCCCCGATCTTGCAGCTCAAACGTGAACCCGCCGATACTACCTAAGCCTTGAATTGTCGGAAGATTGACTGAAAGAATGTTAGCTTCCGAAATCTTCGATAAAGGCTGGCGGATCGCTTCCAAAATTGCCTGTGCCGAATGCTCGTGTCCCTCCCGTTCGCTCCAAGGTAGCAGTGGCGCGTAGGAAAAGGCACTATTTGCCGTATTGCCAATCGTCCCCAATCCGCCCAAGGTGAACGTACCTGCAACATCTTTAAATTCCAACATCACGTCTTCGAGTTGCTTAATCACCTCTGTCGTGTAGTTGAGCGAACTACCATCTGGCGCTTGCACGATGTTAATTATCAATCCCTGATCTTCTTCCGGTAAAAATCCGGTGGGGACGTGCAGGTAAAACCACGCCGTTAAGCCTAGAGAAGCGACAAATAAGGAAAGGACGACATATTTCAGACGATTTAACCAGTTGAGCGATCGCCGATAGTTGCGCCTCAGCCAATCGATACAGCGATTGAATAGCGCGAACGGCTTGCTCAAAATACCACCAGTAGATTCCTCCTGCGGACGCAGCAAAATCGCCGATAATGCAGGCGTAATCGTCAGCGCCAAGAAAGTAGACAGCGCGATCGAAAAGGCGATCGTCAAAGCAAATTGTTTGTATAATTGTCCGGTCGTACCTGGAAAAAAGGCGACGGGAATAAACACCGCCATCAATACCAGAGAAGTCGCAATCACAGCCCCAAATAATTCGTGCATCGCTTCAAACGCGGCTTTCAGCGGTTCGACTTTTTCTTGTTGAATCAGTCGAGCAATATCTTCGACGACAACGATCGCATCATCTACAACGAGTCCAGTTGCCAAGGTAATGCCAAATAGCGTCAAACTATTCATCGAGAAGTTAAACGCCTTGATGAAGGCAAACGTACCAACCAAGGAAACCGGAATTGTAATCAGTGGAATCAGCGTCGCCCGCCAATCTTGCAGGAAGACAAAAATGACAAAGACGACGAGCGCGATCGCCTCGTATAAAGTTTTAAGCACCTCTTCCCGCGACTCGACGACAAATAGCGTCGGATCGTAGGGAATCTCGTATTTCAACCCTGGCGGAAAATTCTGCTCCAGTCGTACCATTTCAGCTTTGATGGTGTTGGCAGTTTCCAGGGCGTTACTGCCTGGGAGTTGGACGATCCGATAACCGACAGCATCTCGGCGACTCCAACGAGCAAAGGTATCGTAATTTTCAGCTCCCAGTTCGGCACGTCCGACATCGCTCAGTTTGACTAGAGTACCATCGGGATCGGAGCGCAAAATTAAGTTATTAAATTCCTGCGGTTCTCTGAGTCTACCTACAGCTTGTAAGTCAATTTGATACATCTGCCCGTCATTCGTGGGGGCTTGTCCGATCCGCCCGATGCCTAATTGCAAGTTCTGTTCGTTCAAGGCATTAGCAACATCTTGAGCCGTCAAGCCGCGACTGGCAAGCCGATTCGGGTCGAGCCACAAACGCATCGCGTAGCGCCGTTCTCCATTGACAAAGATATCCCCGACACCATTAATTCGTTTGAGCGTATCTAAGATATAAAT
>ERZ1066120.1286-NODE-1286-length-16232-cov-106.789331_pt1 | contig 16232 bp, 13 predicted proteins | sample MGYA00382767_ERZ1066120 | MGnify/ENA primary metagenome ERZ1066120 (study PRJEB33369, sample SAMEA5778350) | biofilm metagenome | biome: Industrial cooling water; feature: Water cooling tower basin; material: Biofilm | place: United Arab Emirates | collected...
TGACGGCGCCTTATTTCACCATAATGAATGGGTATTGGTTTGGAGAAAGTATATAGAGCTTTGCGCGCACTTCTGTACAGGCTACAAACATCAAAATCGGTTCATGGCGCCTTATAAAATCCAAAGCAGGTTTTATCGCAAAAAACGGCTGAAACGTAGAACAGACAATAATTTCAGCAGCGTCCAACGACCCCCCTTTTCTATATAAACAGGGTACCGTTGGACGCTGCTTTTTCTAGCCCAAACTCTTAACTCTCGACCTCAATCAACACTTCAATATTTAAGACTTAGGGGTTTAGAGAAATCCCCCTAACCCCGATGGCTTATCTAAATTTATAGGAAAAATCTGATTCGAGAGTCGAGAGTTAGGGCTGAGAAATGAGAATAAATTACGTCCAACGGTGCCCTTGTTATATAACAGGGGGGGTATGTTGGACGCGGCTGGAACCGAGGCTGGGTAAGGAATTGAGGAGAAATTTGGGGAAATAGCACAACTAACCTTGATGGCTGTTTTTATATAGATGTGGGTATCGATGTGCAGCTAAGATTCGATAGTTAGGAGTATAAAATTAAAATCAAAAATTGAAAACTGATTTAAATACCCTGCACATCACTGGCTTGTTTATATAGAAATACGGGTTGATGTGCAGGGAACTGGTTAAGAGTCGAGAGTTGGGGGGTTGAAGCAAGTTTTCGTACAATTATTTAAATCAGCATTGTTATTATCCAATATTGGATATTATAATGTAAATAAGCAAAATTCATACTCTTAAGCTGTGTCTGAATGAATAACAAATTTAACGATTTGTCCCAAACTGAGGTGTTGATATTGAAGGCGTTGCAATCAAACCGACCGCTTTATGGACTGGAAATTCGTAAGGCTATTGAGGAAAGCTTTGGTCGCAAGCTCAATTTTTCAGCACTGTACCCAAAACTTGAGCTTTTAGATGCAAAAGGCTTTATTAAAGCTGAAGAAGGCAAAGATGCTCCTCAGAAAGGAACTAATGCTCGACGCAAATACTTTAAAATCACTGGCGCTGGTTCTCAGGTTCTCAGTGATTGGGAATCTGCATATACAGCAGTTGGTAATTATGAACTTCAAGGAGCTTAGTCAATGTCTAAGCGAAAGAAGCGATTTAAGCCATCGAGACCGAGACCATTAATCCTATCGAACCCATCGAACCCATCGAACCCATCGAACCCATCGAAACAATCGACAGTATCGGAGCTATCAGTACAAATACGGAGTAAATTAGAGCTATTGGCACAAATAGAGAATAAATCGGAGCGATTGGAGAAATCGCAGCTATTGGAGCAAATAGGGAAGCAATCGGAGGAATTGCACTTAATAATTCGTGACTCCAATTTTCTAGAACATTTAATCATTAAAATCTCAAATTTTTTGGAGCATATTGCACCGCATAATTGGCAGAAGTCCTCGTTTTATTTCCATGACATTGTAGAAGACCATTGGGAAAACCTTCTCCCAACCTATCGCAAACGTGGATGTGAGTGGATTGCTAATTTTATTACTGGTTGGCGATTACTCTTCTTCTTATGGCATTTTGGATTAAGCTTGCTGCGTACTGCAATCACTACTCGTCGTTCAAACCTTTAACCGACAAATAAATATAGGAGTGTTGATGTTAGCGCACCAACACTTCTTGACTAATCCAAAACTAGCTATTTCCTGTTAGCGCAGGGAGCAGCGTTAATTTCACGTTTTTCAAATGCATTCACTTCACAAAGAGGCAATACACCATGTCTATTGTACCTAATTCTCAGCTTCCCAATCCTTACGTTCGTTTATTAGTAATAGTTTTTTCCTTCGGGGTCGCGCTTGGTTCTGGTTTAGGATATGGCTTTAGTAAAGCTGTATCCAATACCGGACAACAAGAACTATCTGCCCAAACAAAGCTATACAATAATGTCAGTCCTGTAAAATACGAACGCTTACAAATAGGAATGTCGCTGACGGACGCACAAGCAATTTTGGGTAGTGAAGGCACTGAGATTGATAAAACTGCTACAACAACAAATTTTGTTTGGAAAAATTCAAATGGCTATAAGATTACTGCTAATTTTGAGAACAATAAGCTCAAAAGTAAGAAGCAAGAATAATTTTTATAATAAAACCCTTGACCCAACTTCTTAATAAATTTCAGGTTGCACAGTGCCAGCTTATTTTTATATCAATAAGGTGGTACTGTGCAGGAAAAGTTAAATGAATAGTCGAAAGCTTAAAATCCTGGTATTGGGTCGAGCGGATTAATAACCCATTGTCGAATTTGCTCATATCTCTCAGGGCTTAGTAATTTTGAAGCAAGCTTAAATATTTTAGCTGGAATCTTAGATGCTCGTAACAGTGCTAGTGCCTCAGCATTTTCACAATCTTCAAGCAGTGATTTGACATACTCAATTGTTTCTGGCTTTTCCCATTCGTCAGCATCAGTGCTAGCATCATGCTTAAATTTGGGAGTTGAATCTTTGACTGTTTGTGCTGGTTGCTCTGGCTTTTGATACTGCTCAATGCTCCAATCAATTTTAGATTTTTTACTTTCCATCCAATCTGTTTGTTTTTTCTCAATGCAATTTAAAACTGCCAACCTCACAGGCTCATTAAGAGTTTCTTCAGCAATAGAGTAAGTACGAATACGATTATTATTCTTTAGCTCTTTACGAACTGGCTTTGAGAATTTAAGCCCAATTATATTTAACAAGCTAGATATAAAAGGAATACGTTCCTTGCCATCTGAGGTTTTGACACCTGGCTTAATCCTTAAAGCAGTTTGTATATCTTTGTTTGTACGAGCTTTTTCAAGCAATTCTATAACTTCTGGACTATCTTTGTGCCATTCTCCTTGTAAAAACTGTAAAATATTTAGCTGTTGTAATGCCCAAATAGTTAAGTGTGAAGTACGTTTCATAGAAGATTTGAAAAAATCTTCCTGTGTCGATTTGTAAAACCAATCTGCTTCATGTCTTTTCTTGCTTACCTCAAAGTTTTGAAGATAATAAAATCTTTGTTGTTTATTAATAAAATCTCTATCTTCAAGGTGATACTTAACAATAAAGTCTGTATCCCAAACTTTAGTATCTTTAATGCCTGGTAATCGGTCAATTAAAAATGTTTTCTCAATTTTTCTCTGAACTTCTTTACAAGGATTAGATTTAGCAATTTTCTTAGCTGTCTCTAAACTATCAAATTCCTCAGCTTTAAATAATTCTTCACCATGTTGCCTACGAACTGCCTCCTTAGCTTCGGTTTCTTTAGCTTTAATTTCATCATTTATATCCCATTGAAGAACATCAACATTGTGTCCTGCTTCAGTTAGTGCGTAGATTAAACACTCTTTTAAATTATCCATCTCATAATTATTTATAGCTCCAATTTTACATGAATAATCAAACCAATCATCATTACTTCTTGCAAAAGCACTACTAATAGTTTGAGATGAAGTTTCATAAACTCCAGAATCATTAGCTACAAACCATGCTGATAAATTAAGTCTATCATTTAAAATCTGTTTAAAAGCAGTTACAGAATAATTACTGGGATTAGACCTATCTCTAATATTTGACGAATTAGGGCAAAAAACGTAATGAGGAATTGCATTATCTCGAAGCCTGAACATAATTTGATGCTGGCTATTAGTTCCCAATACTCCTATAAAAAAACTAAATTTGTGCGTGAATAAATTCTTGAACCAAATTGAAACTCCTGACTCAGCAGTTGGAGAGACAATAAAAAATTGAACTGATTTTTTATTTCTCTTTAAAAACTCATCTGGTGCAAGCATAAATTCCTTAGCCCAAGGTTCGCGAACAGTTTCAGCGTTTAATAAATATCCTGTTTTGCCTGCGTCCGTCAATAGCTTGTATAGTATTTTCGTCATATTTATTGAATCGCAAGCTATCCAAGGAAGTACGTCTTCGTTTAAAAGAAACTCAATTAATGGCGACCTATCACGAGACTTAATTTTACCAGCTTTCTCTTTTTCTCCTTTTTCATTCTCAAACTCATTAGTTGGCTCAAAACCTTCAATAAAAGTAATATTGTGTGGTGGGATTTTTTGCTGATTCTCAATTTTAATTACCTTTTTAGCTGGAGTAAGTTTAGCAATCAATTTAACTTGAATATCAGATAAATTGCCGTCTAAAAGAAAGACACGATTACATTCTTGAAGTGCATGAGTTAAAATTCTTAGTACTTTAGCTTGATTATCACCTAAAGTCCCTCCATCGCAACCGTGAAGTAAAACTGAGCAAGCTTCATCAAGATAAACGTCTTTCCCTGCAAAATAACCATCTGCACGCGGAATCGAGTCTAAACATAGTGCCATATTCGTTTCATCATCAAGCAGCATTAAATCTGAGTCGTCATCGCTAATATGATAAATCTGAACTTGTTTTTCTTCCCCTCTTCCTATTGTTTGAAATAGCAAATTATTTCTATACCCAATAATTACAGCACCACGGCTAGAAGCTTTCATTGCCCTAAGCATGGCTTCTGTTTTCCCTGTTGAAAGACCTGATTTTGCTGCAATAATTGCGTTAGTATCGGGAATTGAGCCAAAATCAAAATCTTTTTGCTCAACTACTCTGTCTTGGCTTGGAGTGTACTTTCTACTTTCTAGCCAATAATCCCACGACTTGTCTTTTTTTTGCTCCTGTGATTGTTCATGTAGTTGGTTCTGTGATTTTTCCTCAGAGAATTTAAGCTTGTGCTTCTCACAAATTTCCCAAAATTCCTGGGGAGTGATAAATTTAATTACTGAAATATCATCTAGTTCATCAATATCACACTCATCTTTAGTAACTTGACCCCACCAAGCGACACGACATGTGTATCCAAGTGACTCAAAAAACTTAATTTGATTCATCACCCTTTGTGGCACACCACCAGTATTAGAAGCATCACCAGCATCAACAGGGAACGTTAAAGTCTTGGTTCGATATGTAGAACTTAAAGTATCTACACTGGCTTTTGCAGTTTCCGGGCTAGAGCTAAACATACCACCAGCGGCGCCAACAACCGGAACTCCTAACTTATAAGAAGCCAGGTTCGGCTTAATCATTGTGCCTTCAGCGAGCCAAATCGAATCTCCCGTATAATTTTCAGGCTCAACAATAGATAAAGGTAATTCTCCTTTTACGTGTGGAGTTGCACCATCTGAGTTATTTTTTGTAGAACTCGTACCCCATCTGTACTTACTATCCTCAGTATCATCAAGCCGAACTTGGAAACCGACTTTTAAACCATCAACATTTTCAATAAACCTAATAATTCCGCTTGTGTGTACGTTTATACAAAAACCACCACCAAAGCCATTTTGTAAGATTCCAGGTAGATTTTGAGGTAAGTCCAAGCTCACTTTTTGAAAACTGGTAACACTTCTGTACTCATCAAGTTGCTCAGAAGGTATACCACGAGTAAGCAATATGTCTTGATGTTTCTTACCGAGTTTTAAGTGTTTTTTTAGCTCAGTATACGCTTTATCACGCTCGATTGGTGATAATTCCCGCTTCAAGCGTTTTTGCTTGCGTCGCGCCTCAGCTTCTATAAACTCTTTACGTTTACGTTCGCGTTCCTCTTTGGTTTGCTGGCTAAACTCCTCAGCATCACTAGCAGCTTGCCAAATACCGAACCCATTGGCATCTTCGCCACGATAAACATAGCCAGCAGGATTTGCACTTCTATCTTGACAAAAAAACAAGCCAGTTATCAAAGATTCTCTGCAATCTTTACGCTGTGCGGAATCTCGACATATGGGGCAATCACCACGGCGATTAAAGAATTTAAAACCACTCATGCCGCACCTCCCCAAACCAGGAGTTGTGCGAGTAATCTTAAAACTATAAAATTGTTGGAATTTCTTGTTTTTGACGCTTTTCGCGGATTTTTCACTGTATCTTACCCTTTGGTGAAGAGGCAAGGCAAAATAACAGAATCCTCGAAACCATAGCCAAAAATATATAACTCAGCTATGATATAGAGAAGCCCGGTGAACAGGTAGTTATTTTGCTTGCCTGTAAACCCTCAGAGACTTCTGTTGGAAAATAAGAAAGATGACTTTAAGTTTCCTAGGCTGTCAGACATCTTGATTATTTTGAAGCTCTTGAGATTTATTAAATTAATATTCTTAAAGTTTGCTCACCGAAGGCGGAAAGCGAACCTAAATCCATTTGTAACATTTAATCGGGATTATAGCAATGATACCCGTAGTTTTTTGCTGACTTTTTTTGATACCGAACGGTCGGTGATAAGAGCAATTGTTTGAGTTTCGCTCCCTTTAGCAGTTAAGTATACCTGTATTTATAAAATATCTATAATAGGATAATTTTAAGCTAAACCTTATGCTGCGCCTGGGTTTGAGTCACTACTCATACACAATGGTATATGACTTTGTTAAACCCTGATTTTATAAAGATAGTTCAACTTATTGACATATGATTTTGTACAGATATGTCAATTTATTGACATATGCGTAGTTCAATAAATTGAACGTTTCTTTAACCCTAAAATAAGCTATTAGGTGAATCTACACTAACAATATAGGTAGAGTTGTAGAACCCTTACTGTGCTGTTATTACAACGCACGATTGTAATGTGTAGTATGTGTAGTCTTATTTAATTTTCGTGGTTCAGTATTTGAATCAGCGATATTTTACCGTGGCAAAGATGCATTAAAAACTTGTTGTGCCGTAAGTTTTAGTTGGGGAAATGTTGGAGAAATAATTAAATCATTGCCCGTGAACTTGGTAACTTGGTACTCATCTCCAATAAGTTGACATACCGAAAAAGTAGGCTGTTTGGGGTCTCCAATAAATTTTTTACCTCCCAACCCTCTATAATCAGCAATCCAGAATTCAGGAATCCCCATTTCTTCATAGTCCGCAAACTTTTTATGGTAATCATCCCGCCAATTAGTACTGACCACTTCAACCACTAAGGGTACGGATGCAGCATCTGTTACCGTTGATTCTTTTTTCCATAGCGGTTCCGAATCAAAATTATCAAGATTGTCAAGATTTAATAACAATACATCGGGTGAGTAAACCGACAACGCACTGGGAGTTCGGACGAATGCAGTTTTGGGAATGGTATAGGGTAAATCCATTCGGTCGTATTCTATAGTTATTTTTCGAGCTAAAAATCCAACAACCTTTTCATGGTCTCCGGTAGGTGGCGCCATCTCAACAATTACTCCATCATGTAGTTCGTACTGCTTCCCGTCGTTGGGATACCATTCGATAAATTCTTCGTAGGTTACGGGCTTGGTTAGGGTTTGGGTCATAAAATTACTTCTTATTTTCTTGGGTGAGAATCAAGCATTTTTCGCTTGGCTACCATATCTCGCCAAGCTTCAACTTTATTTAAATTATCTATTTCCTTATAGATACCTTCCCTGATGTACTGACTGCATAAGCTACTGGTTGAACGCCCAGTTTCTTCAGCCAATTCAGCTAATAACCCATAAATATCCTCCGGAACGATAACGCTCACTTGAGCCATAGAATTTTTCTTATCCTTTTCGTCTATCTTTCTCTCAATTCTCGCATTGTCCATAGCATCTCACCGAGATATTAGCAATTTTTTTGATAGGGTGTTGATATATCGGTGACATTCCAGTAGGATGTCATTAGTTACAATTTAGCGGAAAACGCGGTAACTAGTGTACAAATTTGGAAAAATGCTCAAAATCTTTACAAAGGAAGGGTTTCAAGTATGAATTACATGCAAGCGGAATTTTTAGAGGAATTTCCAACGGAAGTGGACACGGAAGTAACGGAAATTCCGCACTATAAACCAGAATCGTATTCAAGCAAGGAGCTAGCAGCAAAATTCGGAGTAACCGACCGTACAGTACGTAACTGGATTACGGAATTGAGAAATGAGGTTTTTTATTGGTGCCCGACTCGTTTAGTTGCTGGAGAGAGGTACAGTCAGTTTTGCTTCGAGCAGTTGCAGCGATACAACGAAGAAGTCAGGCTGGGTAAAAAAGACTTTGCTCAGTTTAAGCAAGAAATTTTAATTGAGTTTGGGCAAATCAGTAATCACAGAAACGTTGTAGCAATCGCTCTAAGTAAAGATAATCGCGAGTATTTAGCCACTCAAAAAGTGACTGAGACTAAAACTATCGTCAACCAATCTCAGAATAAATTTAACAGCTTGCGTCAATTAATGCGGACAAATTTACAACGCCAAGCCAGAAAAGATGCTGCTGAGGATGCAGGTATTTACGTGCAAACTTATACCGAGACTCTTGCAGATGCTATGTCCGGAGTTGAAAACATTTCTAGTGAGAAATAGAACTATGAAATTTACTGAACCTATCAACGACGGTTTGATAGCCGTTGCCAAACAACTAGAGATTAATCGCGAGAATCAGGAATATGACCGATTACGGGGTTACATGACGGATTCAGAAAAAATTAGGTTAATGAAGTACGAGCTTTATTCCTCAACGAACGCGCGTGGTGATGAGAATCATCTACAGCAATTACGCCAAACTATCATGCTACTAAGTAATGAAGTTGAGCAAGAACGTAAGTACCAAAACTCGTTACGTAATCAGTTACACGAACTGGCCCAACTTGTAATCGGGTTGTTACTACTTGGCGCCATTGGAAGTTATGTAGTTTCTGGTTCTGGCTACTGTAACAACAAAAATTCTAAATTCTGCCGTGATGCTCGAATTATTCCCAGTGCCATTGAGGGATATTTCTACAATGAACCACCATTACCCATCGACCAGAACGTTAACATTGACCAAGCAAAATAATTATCAAAGTGCGGCTAACTGGCAAGTTGACCCCGCACTTTGCACCCCAAAACACAGAATTAAGGAGCAAAAGCATTATGCCACGAACAAAGCTAAATCCTAAAGGTGGACTAACAGGTAGCAAGCATTTCAAAAAGCCAAAAGTTGAGTTTGTACCGACTGAAGGCGCCACCAATACGGGATTATCCGAAGAAGCAAAGGCAAAACTTGATACAGCACGCGCAAGTACAGAAGGTACATCCGTATCTGAAAGGCTAAAAGCGAAGTTTGATGCAACTCGCGAAACTGCTCAAAGTGTTGCAAATGGTGTTAGTACGGTTGCTGAAGGAGTAAAAGTAGTTGCTACTGGCGCCAAAGCAGTACGTAGAGCTTTTACAGGTGGTTCCCCGTTGGTAACTGAAGGCGCCTCGGAAGTTTTGGGCAAAGCAAAAGAAATTGCTTCTGGCTATGGCTTAGAACTTATGGATGTCAAAGGGCACATGTCCAGCGACCCCTATGAGGTCAATGAAAGCTTAGGCGAAGGGTACACAGCTAAAGAAGCCAACGAGAAAAAGCTCAAAATTCAACGCCTGAACAATAAACTTGATGTCCGGTTGGAAAACATTAAGCAGAAAAGAAAAATAGTGAAGATTGCAACTGAGGAAGTCAAGTTGGTTGGGGATTTGGTTGATTATGCGACTGCGGGAATTGAAACAGCTACAAAAGTGGTAAACAATCAAATTGCGGATACCAATTATCAAGTTACTCAGTCCAAATTGGAGGAAACCGAAGAGTTGCTGGTACATCAACAAATCCGAACACAGGGAACTCTCAATTTAACTGATGGTGTTCGTACCGAATGGGATTTAAAATTCCAGAAAAAAGAAGCTGATAATAAACGGCTTGAACTGGAAATTGAAGGTGCTTTAAAGCAGAACGAGCGCAAGCTTGAGGAACTGGAAGCTATGCTCTTGTCTGATTAGTAAAAAGGGGAGTTTAAATACTCCCTAATTATCAAATAACTAAAAATTATGAAAATAAATGTTAGTGCTGCATCCAAGATTTTAACTATTGCAGCTTCTATTTTGTGCGTCGGTGCTACTATCAGCTATTTAAAAGTTGGCGCCAATCAAAAAAACTTAGCACTTACTATACTTGTTGGTACTAGTGCAGTAGCCGTAGGTAGCCAGCTTTCATCAATTCTTTGTAGCGATTCTGCAAACTATCAGGTTTCTAAAATTCTGGACAAGCATGAACTTGAATTAAAACTTCAAAAGCAAGAACAACAACAAGAGATTGATAAGCTTAATCAAAAATTGCAGAAAGAAATTAACGCCTTAAATCAGAAACTACAAAAACAATCTGATTCTTTGAAAGAAGCTCAAGATGAAAATAATACAAATGTTAAAATTATTGCCAATAAAGATACTGAATTAAGCCATAAAGAATTGCTGGTAATGACTCTACGCCAACAGTTAGAGAATTTGCAAAACGACTACAAAGCTAAAGTTCTGGAAGTTGAAGAGAAGTTGGCACAGGATGACAAGCGTTTAGAGATAGCCATGATTCACCTAAAAAACAATTTCATGTCTGTCCTTAAGTTTAGGATTGATACACAATTTGAATGGCTGGCTAACTCAATCTCATCAAAATTTGATAAGAAGGATTATGAAAATATTCAAGAGCCTTTACAAGCTTTGTACAAAACTCTCAAAGAGAAACATGATTCTCATTACATTTTAGTACAAGAGATTGGTGTTATAGAGGGAAGTAACGAGGAAATTGTAAAGGATATTTCAGAAATATTTTTTCAAATATTTGATGAAATTTCTGGTTTAAAAGTTCGTTACAGAAACACACTAAACAATGATGAGCGCTTGACTCTGGAACTTGCGATGGAGGAATTAAACGAACGTAGAGACACTAAAAAATATATTCCTTATCCTAAAGCGAAGGGCGTGTTGGCACAATATAAAGTTTTTCAAGACGAACAGATACAAGGATTACATGGTAAGGTACAGGAAAACTTTGATGAATTTAACCAATTGCGCGCACAAGTAAATGATTTGGTAGAAGCAATTGAAGCTAAAAATCTACAAATCGATGATTTAAAAAGCCAAATTAAAAAGCTTGAGGAAAAACTCAAAGAACCCTTGCTCTGGGTTCCAGAAGTTAGTCACGCACAAAGGGCAGGCAACATAATTATTAATTTCTTCCACCCAAAAGGCTACGTCCTAGACCGCTCCCATTACATTGGTGACAACTACGAAGCTGATTTATATTTCCATTGCAGCAGAAATAAGCCTTCTAGCGTCTTACCCAAAAACCTTAATGAATTTTCAGAATACTTGGGACAGAAATGCGAGTGCTTGGCGCCAGTAAAATTTGATTGGGATACCGAGCATCATTTACTCAAAGCCCATATCGTGATGCATCACAGACCTAAAAAAGTGGTAACTGCTGAAGAAATCGCAGTTAACGTCAAAACCTTTCTCAAGCCACCAGAGAATCTCATTAAATTTGTGCGTGAAGCTTACCATGTAGGGTTATGGGCGGAAACCGGAGCCGGAAAAACAACTGCAATTTCCAACATCATTGGCGGAATGGCTCAGGAGTTGGGTAATCCCACAATTCGGACTACAATACCAAAAATGGATAAAGATATCGCTGAGTTATTTCCTGTAGTCGATTGGCTTGGTGTGCCAAATTCAATTTTTGGAATGCTGGAAGCGGCACTAGAAATTCAATACCGTATTTGGCTAAATGAGCAAGCTTTTCTCAATGGTGAGGAGATTAAAGACTTTGAGCCTATTCTGTTTTTCATAGATGAAATTAATCTAATATTTACTCGATGGAGGAAAGTAAATGATACTGACTTAGCGAATGTATTAGAACGCTTTGCTGAAACTTTGAGCGGAGAGCGTTTAGAGTATTTTAATACCTACATGAAGCTTGAATTACAAAATTATAAAAATGAATTTGCTAAAACGTTGCTTAGATTTATCTGGCAAACAGGGCGGTCGTTAAGAGTTAAGTCTTTAATTGGAGGTCAAAATTTGCAACCTGGTAGTTTTGGCTTTATGACCAATGACTTAGCTAACTGTGCTTATCTTGGCTTTGGAGATTGTATTGAAAAATGTGCTGAGTACAAGGTAAGAAGCAATGATGCGGAAGAAATAGCCAAGCAGAATAAATTAATTTTGCAGGCTAAACAAAGTGATAAAACTTTAAAATTTGCAGCTTTATTCTGTCCAAATAAAGGTAAGTCATTTTTTAGTATTTTACCTCCCCCAGGTTACTACGAATGGGATAAGAATTTACTTTGTCCAAACCGTCCAAAAACTGTGGACACATCAGTGTCCAATTTGGACAGTGGACAGCCAAATGTCCAAGAACGTCCAATCGTGGACACCAAGCAGGATAAGAGTTTTAAGCCTTTTGTCCAAACGTCCAAACTGCCAAAACAGTACCAAAATTTGAGTTATGAGGGTAGCGTCCAACTCTGGCTCGACCTGCCTAAAAAAGCTGATGGTAGTGTGCATAAGACACAAGCTTATGAAAAAGTTTTTGGTGTGACTCGGAGTAATGACAGAAAGATTGTTTCTGAGTTTATTGATTATTTAGAAGCAAACTTTAGGTAATTATTTAGAATTTAGATTATATACATAACGGAGGTAAAATTTAATGGACAGTGACAGTACAGTAAACAATCCTGACCACCCTAGACCTTATAGAGTTCTGTTTTGGCGTGGAGACAAGTTTGTAAAAAAGCTTTACTACGCACCAAAGATACCTAGAATCGGTGAACATGTTTCTATTGTTGTCGGTATCAGCAACAGTATAAATGGGAGAGTAGAGGATGTTAGATACCAATTTTTAACAGACTCTATGCCTGCGAATTATCAAACAGATATAAATATTTACTTAGCTGAAGAGTGAGCTTATTTCTAACAAAAACTCCTTACCCTTACTCCTACGGATAGGGAGTTCAGTTAGAGGTATATATTACGAATTGTAAAGCCAGGACTGAGCACCTAAGCGTGAACAGCAGTGGCGTTATATCCAAAATCGAATCAATGCTTCAAAATTGTACTGAGATTTACTTCTTATTTACTTCTTACTTCTCAAATGTCTGGTTTTATACCGCAGTTTTTCTCAGTTGCTAAAACTATTTTATAGTATTTAAACCCAAACAACCAACATGATTATGCTTTCAAATCTTGCCAAAAATCTAATACATTTCCTCAATCCGATTCGCACCTGGGAACATGCGATTTTCTTGTTTAAAACCCGGAACTGGGTATTTGATGATGAGTTCAAACACTGCTACAAGTGTCACCAGCAAGTCACGGGGGAAGAAGCTCAAACCTGCTCCTGTAATGGTTGCCCTATGTGGATGCCACCAATTTAAGCCAGTTTGTAAAATTTAATTTCTTAAATCTAACCAGTTATGTTATGCTATAACCAGAACATATAACTAACTGGTTTACTTTATGGTAATGACTCCAGAACAATATATACAGAAAATACTTCCGTTGCGGACTCCAGAAGCAATACAAGCAGTTTGCGAGGAATTGACAAGCAAACTGTTTAATCCCACTGACAAGCCGAAAACAAGGGTAAATAAACTGACACCCTACAACAAAGTAATCAATTCAATTCCACCAGATGAACTCGTTGTAGGAGAGAATGCTTACGAACAAACAAGAAAAAGCGAGCAAATCTGGATTAGACACTTACATTTTCGCTATACAGGCATAGAATCAACAAATTTTAACCAAGAAGGCGGAATTAATCGCAGTACAAGCAAAATTGAACGTTTAAAGGCTCAGAAGAAAATAGATGTAACTAGTTATCTAAAAACTACAGTAAAGCTTTTAGAGAGTGATAATGTTCATGAATTAGCTGTGGGGCTTATTGCAGCTAGTGGGCGCCGTTCGGTTGAAGTGTTGGCACGAGGTAAATTTTTTCAACTTAAAAACCTACCTGAACACTTCAACCCTGATTATTCGGTGACTTTTCGTGGACAAGCTAAAAAGCGGGATTACGGGCTTGAGGAAGAAGAACGAGCTAAATATCCCATTGGTGTATTAGTACCAGCGGAAATGTTTCTAGATGCATTTAAGCGCTACTCCCAAAAGCCAGAAGCGCAAAAGCTAAAAGATTTTATCGCCAAAAATCCGAATGCCGATGCTGAAGCGGTTAACAAAAAGATTGAGGACAATAGAGGTAATTCTCTTCGTCGGGTATGCCAACAGTACTTCAGCTTTTTACCATTAAGAGACAATGAACAAAATCCCAGCCCAAAAGTACTACGTGCAATTTATTCTGTGCTAATAACTGAGCGTGATTGTCCGGAACACTACAATAAGCTTTTTTGGGCATCTCAGCAGTTAGGACACTTTATTGACAAGGAAGAGGTTGACGACGCTGATTTGCAAAGTTTAGTAACTACAGTAGGCTACATGGATTATTACATTGATGAGCCTGTACCTTTTGTGAAGCAAGAAGTTCAACCAGTTAAAGAAGCTAATCAGGAAGTTGAACCAGTTAAAATACAGGAAATTCAACAACCTGAACCAGTTAAAACAAAGCAACCTGAAACTGTACCGCCGGAGAAAACAGAACCAATTAAGCCAGAGAAAATTAAACCTGACCCTCTTGGCTCCGTCAAACTTACAAAGGCTTGTGTTGAAAAGCTTATCACCATCAAGAGCGAGAATAAATTTACTAATCAATCTCAATCAGTTACCTACTTGTTTGAAAAAGCTGAAAAAGCAACTCTTCTAGAAGATGAAAATAACCAGTTAAGAGCCAGAATTAAGGAACTAGAAGCCCAAAATAAAAAGCTAGCTGCGGAAGCTCAAAGCCTTGATATTGATAAGTTGGTTGAAAGAAAAATTCAGCAACAGCTACAAAAACTGTTACCTCAATTGCAATCTGGTAGCCTTCCCTCTACAACAGAGACATCTGAATCTGAACCAGTTACATCACCTGTAACCCGAACCAAAAAACAAAGGGCTGATATTGATTATGAAGGTTTAAGCCGTGAGGAGTTGCTCAAAATCAAATCACCTACTGCCGCGCGAGAAAAAATACGACGTTCGTTTATGGCAATTTGCGCTCACAATGACGCTCAACCTAGTAACGCAACCCGCTGGGCGATTAACAATCAAGGCTTACGTCAGCTTTCTGGTACAAATGGCTTAATGGTAGGGGATTGGATGAAAGAGCATGAACTTGTTATCAGCGACCATAACCAAAAATATGGACTCAGCCAGTACCACAACAAAGGTAAAGGTGATATCGCTACTGCTATCAAATGGGAGTGATGAAAGTGCCCTTTTTAAGGTTATGCTTGATAGTGTTTCTAGGGCATAACCTGTTTTTGTCATGGATACTAAAAGCTTTGATATTCAAGAAATTTGTGAAAAAATAACACTTCTGAACCAAGTAAGAGAGCAGTTGCTCAAAAAAGAACTTTCACCCGAAGGCTCTTGGATTCATGAGTACACGGTATATCGTCGTTACCCTAGCGGATTTGTAGGTGAGTACAAGTATGCTAAATGGCAAGCTGATAAACCCATATTTAAGAGAAATCCTAAAAAACGGGCACTACCACCGAAACGAGGTAAAGACCCAGAGTTTACCAACCATCAACACATTGGGCGCGTGTGGAGCAACACAGGGTTAGGTATGGAGCCAGAAGCCGAGGAAGCTTACCAAATTTTTAACAACCGCAAGCAGTTAGAAGCTATTGAGCAGGCTTTAATCGAGGTTGAGTCAGTATTGTCCAGGTTTGAATTTAAATAATTACCTGCACATCAACCCGTATTTCTATATAAACAAGCCAGTGATGTGCAGGGTATTTAAATCAGTTTTCAATTTTTGATTTTAATTTTATACTCCTAACTATCGAATCTTAGCTGCACATCGATACCCACATCTATATAAAAACAGCCATCAAGGTTAGTTGTGCTATTTCCCCAAATTTCTCCTCAATTCCTTACCCAGCCTCGGTTCCAGCCGCGTCCAACATACCCCCCCTGTTATATAACAAGGGCACCGTTGGACGTAATTTATTCTCATTTCTCAGCCCTAACTCTCGACTCTCGAATCAGATTTTTCCTATAAATTTAGATAAGCCATCGGGGTTAGGGGGATTTCTCTAAACCCCTAAGTCTTAAATATTGAAGTGTTGATTGAGGTCGAGAGTTAAGAGTTTGGGCTAGAAAAAGCAGCGTCCAACGGTACCCTGTTTATATAGAAAAGGGGGGTCGTTGGACGCTGCTGAAATTATTGTCTGTTCTACGTTTCAGCCGTTTTTTGCGATAAAACCTGCTTTGGATTTTATAAGGCGCCATGAACCGATTTTGATGTTTGTAGCCTGTACAGAAGTGCGCGCAAAGCTCTATAGCAATCCTAAATGAGTTGTAAAAAAAGTGAAATATTTTGGATATTTAATTT
>ERZ1066120.1287-NODE-1287-length-16205-cov-15.011022_pt1 | contig 16205 bp, 22 predicted proteins | sample MGYA00382767_ERZ1066120 | MGnify/ENA primary metagenome ERZ1066120 (study PRJEB33369, sample SAMEA5778350) | biofilm metagenome | biome: Industrial cooling water; feature: Water cooling tower basin; material: Biofilm | place: United Arab Emirates | collected...
GGCGGGAGGGCGGCCGCCGGGGCGTCCGCAGCGGTCGAGCGCGTCGTCGAGCGCGTCGTCGAGCGCGCGGACGTGTTCCTCGTCGACGCAGGCGCCGGAACGCGAGCGTGGGGTGAGACGGAGGCGCGGGTCGGGCGGCCGTCGGCGACCGCTGCGGCAGGGGTGGGACCCGTGCGTCGGGTGCGGAGTGCGGGAGCCACGGAGGCTGAGTCGAGGGCGGGGAAGACCGACCGGCGAGACTTGGCGCCGCTGCGACGGCGGGCTCGTCGGGGTTCAGTGCCCCCAACTGACGTCACGGGGCGGGGGAGAGCAACAGAAGATCAGTTCGGTCAGCCGCCACGCCTCCGACCCGACCGCTCACCCTGGCCAGCGCACCCTCGATTGCCGCCCGCGACTGGTGCCTGCGTTCGTTTTGGGAGTACGGGGTGCAAACAGTTCCAAGACACCCCACCCGATCGACGCGGACGCATCGCGGCAGTCGCTTCGGAGCTGGTAGGCGTGGTACCGGCGCCGCGCCTTGGGCCTCCGCCCTCCACGAGCACGCTCCGGAGGGCGATCAGCACGGCGGCAAGGTCCCGGGCGAAGCGGAGCGCGCACCGGCCAGGGGCGCACTGCCGCCGGGCGCGGCAATCCCCTGAGTTCTCGTCCGGGGGAGAGCGCCGGCCGCACGGCGGCTTGCGGAGATAGAGGGCATCCTCTTCGTCGCCCGAGTCCGCAACCAGGGCGGGTGGCCAAGCGCAGGGCCGCTGCGCGCGAGTGACAAACCGGGCCCGCCCTGGCTCGTCTCGGCGGCACCGCTCCAGAGCGCAGGCGCATATGCACGAGGCTGTTACCGCACGGGGCGCCTGCCCTCTGCCCGGGTCGTCGACCCCACCAGCCAAACCACACGTGAACGCTGGCCGGAGTCTGCGCTCGCCTACGCTGGCGTCATCAAACCAGCGACAACGGCCGCCTATTTGCCCCATCCTGACCTTGCTTGCGGCCAGAACATCCGCCCATAGTCAAGAAAATCTTGACTGGAGGAGGCCTCTCGCGTATCATTCAGGCCACACCAGAGGAGTTCGCGGAGCAACCATGGCGAAGAGCAATCAGGACCGGGGTCATCAGGGCGGCCCGCTGCCTGTGGACGGCACCTTTCACAACCCCGCGGGCGTCGCGTCCCGGGCCGGGGACACGCTGGCCGCCGAGCCGACGACGCTCGGCGAGCGCGTGCGGATGTTCCGGGCGCAGCTCCGCATGGAGCAGGCGCGTCTGGCGGAGCTCGCGGGCCTGGGGACCAAGCAGGCCGTGTCGAGCATCGAGCGTGGGATCCGCGAGGTGAAGGCGTTTGAACTCGCCCGCTTGGCGGCGGCCCTGCGGGTACCCATGGACGTGCTGCTCGGCGTGACGCCCGCTGCGCCTGTGGCTCCGGTGTTGTGGCGGCGCAAGGCCACCATTGGGACGGATGACGCCGCAGGCGTCGCGGTGCGACGGGGTGAGCACGAAGCCCAACTGCGCGAGCGCGCTCGGAACTACGCGCTTCTCGAGGAGTGGTGCGATGCCGTCCCCGCCGACGATCTGCCCGACTACAAGGTCGATGTGCGGCAGCTGTCGTACGCGAAGGCGAGCGCGCTCGCCGAGAATGTCCGTGAGCAGCTCGGGCTAGGCAGCCGGCCGGCGGATAGCCTGGAGGGTACGCTCAGTGGGCGCTTCGGTGTGAAGATCTTCTTCGCGCCTCTCGGCCATGACGGCGAGGCGTCCGCGGCCTGCGTTCGCGACGACGACGAGTTCGGCTGCGCCGTTCTTCTCAATAGCGACGAAGCCCCCGTGCGGCGCGCGTTCAGCTTGGCGCACGAGCTCTTCCACCTCGTGACGTGGTCGAGCGTTTCGGCGGCCCTGCTGGAAGACGCGGTGGACGGCGCGGAGCCCTCGTGGTACGCGACGATGGAGCGCTGCGCGCAGTCCTTCTCTGCCGCGCTGCTGATCCCGGCCGGGCGCGTGATGGCGGAACTCGAGCGTCGAGCCACGCCGGCCGCCGCTGCTGGCGACGCCGCGCGTTACGCCGATCGGCTCCAGCCCAGCGATTACGCCTTCATCGCACACGACGGGTTCAAGGTCTCGGCCGACGCGCTCCTCTGGCGGCTCGTGAACCTCAACGTGTTGACGCACAGCGAGCGATCGGCTCTCGCGGCACACCCGGAGTTGCGCATGTCGGCGCGGTCATTCGCTCCTCGCGACGACACGCAGCCGCAGGCGTTCCCGACGCGCTTCTGGGACTTGCTGCTGCTCGCCTACCAGCGTGGTGAGGCTGGGCTCTCCCGACTTGCTGCCATGGCTGAAATGCCAGCCCCAGAGCTGTATCACCAGCTGACGGCGGGCGGGGACGACGCCGAGTTCGAGGCGTCGATCCATGAGTCTGCCGAAGCTGCTGCTGTTTGATACAGGCTGTATCCTCGCAGTGATGAAGCTGGGGCTCTGGCAGGAGCTCTGCGCGCGATTCTGCGTCGTTGTGCCGTCGACCGTCGTGCACAACGAGGCTCGGTACGTGAACATGGTCCCAGGGAACATTACGCCGATCGATCTGGCGAAGGATGTAGCAGCGGGAACCATCACGGAGTTCACGGCCACGCCAGCGGAGTTGACGCACGTGTTGAGCGCTTGGCCCGCGGCGATCCGTGATCGGGCGGATCCCGGCGAGCTTGAGGCGCTGGCCTACCTGCGTGCGCACGGTACGACTACTACCGCCTTCTTGACTGCTGACGGTCCGGCCATCCAGGCGACGGTGGCACTCAGCTGCGACGGACAGCCCATGTCGCTCGAGGAGCTCCTCGAGCTCGCAGGCTGCCCCAAGGACAACTTGGAATGGCCGCTCACGCGGCGGTTCGTCGAGGAGCATCGAGCGAAGGGTGTGGCGCACCTCCTCAATCATGTAGCCCCCGATCCGAAGCGGGGGCGCCGCCGGCGCTCGTAGCGCCCATGCGACTCTGGCATCTCTGCTCGCCCGTTCCACGCAACGTTCAACACACCAGTGAGGTGCACCGATGGCCAAGAGTGTTCGCGTCACGCGGGAGAGCGATTCGGGCCGGAACCAGCAGTTCCGAGACACTCGAACGGGCGAAGTCATGAGTCGGCCGGAGTTCGTGCGACAGATTCGCAGTGGTGACCGGCCCGACTACCACATCCGGAACATCAACGGTGTGGCGACTCCGGTGTCGAACCCCGATCGGTCCGAGGGCAACAATCTCGGCTAAGCGTCGGCGCCGCCAGGCCCGTGACGGCGTTGAGATACTGTGAGGCCATCGCGTCGATTGGCGCTGTTCCCAAATCGGCGGGTAGACCTTGTTTGCACCTGCCTTGCTGCGCGTCTGCCTTCGACTTTCACCCTCGAGCATCGGACACATGGCTAGATGCACAGCACCAACAAGGGGCCATCGCTCAGCGGCTGCTGCAGCGGAATGTCCTGCATGCGGTGGTCGCTATGGCCGCTATAGTGGTTATAGCAGCTACAGCGGCTATGGGCCGTCATACTCGGCTCCGTCCTACTCCTCGTCGAGGGGCAGCGGCGGCGGGTCTGGCAGCGGCACAAGGCCGAGATGGTCGGGAGCCGGTTCGTCCGTGGCGTACACTGATGCCGAGGTGCGGGCACTTACGCCGGTCCGCGCAACTGTCGAACGGCTAGCGCCGCAGCCCGAGCGTCGGGACTTCTTCCTCTGCCATGCGTGGGACGACCGCGCGGGGGCCGCGAAGGAACTGCACGATCTGCTCGAGGCACGTCGTGTCTCGGTTTGGTTCAGCGAAAAGGACGTTGGCCTCGGCACGCCATTGCTCAGCGAAATCGACAAGGGTTTGGCGAAGTCGCGCGTCGGCCTCGTGCTGGTGACCCCTGCGCTGCTGCAACGCCTCAAGGGTGAGAGCATCGCCGACAAGGAACTGTCGGTACTCCTCGCCCGTGACCAGCTCGTCCCGATTGTGCACGGTACGACATACGAAGCTCTCCGCGACATCAGCCCGCTGCTCGCCTCGCGAACTGGCCTGAGCACGGCAGAGAATCCGATGGCAGACGTCGCGACCAAGCTCGCTGAGCTGGTCGCCCCTTGATAACGATTCGCGGCTGTGTTCCAGGGGGGTGACAGAATACGACTTCTGTCAGCCTTCGAGCTGTCGGGCTTGGCAGCCCATAGCGTGGTCCGACGGTTGCGTTGGACTAGCGAGCGTCGTATTGTAAGACCAACGCAACTCGGAGACAAATTATGGTCGCCCTCCTTGACGATCCGCTCGCCCGCGCCCTCGGAGAGGTGGTGGCCCGGCAGACGGCGCTGGAGTCGCCGAAGGACACGCACGCGAGGGGTAGCTTGTGGGTCGAGGACGATGCCGTCGGCCCGGTTGGCGAGCGCTCGGGGGCGGCTGCCGAACGCGAAGTTGCTGGCGCTGAGGTGTCGCCCGCGGCGACGGGAGCCGGTCGCCCCACGACGCTCCCCGCTGGCGCCACGTCGGCGGCACCGGCGCGCGCTGCCGAGCAGCTGCCTGCCGAGCGGCTTGAGGAGCCGCCTAGCGGGCGGCTGACCGAGCGGCGCGCCCTCGAGGGGGCGGCCCTCGCCTTACTCGTGCGCGCCTTCGCCCCCATCGTGCACGAGCTGCCCCTCGAGGCGCTCGCCCGCGTGCTGGCGACGGCCGACCCGACCACCGCGGCGGCGGCGCTGGCCACGACGGTCGCAACGGACCTGAGCGCGCGGGCGACGGCGGCCCCGCTGCTGCGCGCGTGGTTCGCGAGCGCCCGGCGCAAGCGCGAGTTACTGGAGGAGGCCGGGGGCGGGCTGAGCGCGACGCAGGTGGCGGCCGCGCGCGGCATCACCCGGCAAGCCGTCGAGAAGGCGCGCACCGATCAGCGGCTTCTGGCCGTCCCAGCGGCCGCCGTGGCAGCGGCGACGCAGGCGCTATGGCCGCCCCCGTCGGTGCCGGACGCGGCAGACGGCGAGGGCGCGAGTGCGAGCACGACTGCGTCTGCGAGCGCGACGGCGGGGGATTGGCTCTACCCGGCGGCGCAGTTCGGCCCCGACGGGCAGCCCCTCCCCGGGCTCCCGGCCGTGCTCCGGGCGTTCCGGACGACGCACGTGGTCGACCCCTGGACGCAGCTCGGCGAGCTCCTCGCGCCGGACCCGGAGTTCGGGGACCGGTCGGTCTTCGCGCTCCTCCGGGCGGAGGGGGAGGCGGCGGTGCCGGCCGCCGTCGCGGCGCTGCGTCAGGTGGGGGCGATGGGCGCGTGACGCCCGTCGTGATCCGACGCGTGATGCGGTGGATGATGCAAGGAGGAGCACGTACCGCACACGCGGTCGATGTCGCCAGCGCGGCAGCCGGCGCGGTCGGCATATGGCCGGCACTCGCGCCGCGCGCGCCGCGCACATGACGAGCCGGCGTGGCGGGTGACCCGTCGCGTCCCGGCGCCGCCCCGGATTACCTGCTTACCACGATCGAGGCCGGCAGCGTGTGGGCGCGCATCTACCCCCACACGCTGCCGGGCATCCCGGTCGTCGATCCGCTCTTCTTCGGACCCGGCGCGGGCAACCCGCCGTCCTCGCGCTTCGACGACCCGGGACCCGGGGCCGGTCACCCGGAGGCGCCGCCGCTCGACGCCGGCGCGCGGCCCGACGTTGGACGCTTCGGCGTGTGCTACCTCGGCACGACGCCGGAGGCGGCCTTCGTCGAGACGTTCCTCCGTCGCGCGGGGCGGCCGGGCCGCACGGTGATCGGCGCGGCCGACCGCGAGGCGCGCCGGCTCGCGACCGCCGAGGTGCGACGCCCGGTGCGGCTCGTCGACCTGCGCGGCCCCGGCCTCGCGCGCGCGCAACTGGACGCCGGCGTCACCACCATCCGCGACTACGCCTGGCCGCAGGCGGTCGCGCGGGTCCTCTGGCGCCACGCCGCCGGTGTCGACGGGATCGTGTACCACGCGCGTCACGATCCCACCTGCCACGCGGTGGCGCTCTTCGACCGGGCCCGCGACGCCCTCGCCGTGCGGCACGTCGAGCGGCTCGACGCTGACCTCTCGCGGCTGCTCGCGTGGGCCGACCAGTACGGCTGCACGATGCTTTTCTGACGTTGTTCGGCGTGCTCATGGCGTCCTCGCCGTCCAACCCCTCGGCGCCGGCCTTCCCGGTGCCTCGTTTCCGGCCCGCCGACACGGACGAGCGACTCCGCTCCTGGTCGACCCGAATCAACTCGACCGCGAGCGCCCGTGTCAGGCCGTCCTCTCGCTCGACGCGCGGCTCCGGGACGTCCGGCCGCGTCACTCGCGAGGCGGGCGCGACGGCGGCCGTGAGCCGAAGGCGCTCCTCGGCGACGGACGCCGCGCGTGGAGGCTGTCGAGCTCCGCAATAGCGCCTCCGACTCGCCGATCGCGAGTCGGAGATTCCTGCACACCACAAAGGCCCCGCCGTCGGCATCGGCGGGGCCCCTGGGGCGTACGTGCTGGCAGGTGGTGGAGAAGATCGTCCGCGCACGGCGGACGCACCCGTGCCGAGTTAGCCTGCCATCGACTTCATCGTATCGGCTTGGGCTCGCGCGACGCAAGGAGACCGGCTGAGTCGGGGAACGCGCCGGATCGGCGCGTACATCGTGTTCGTCGCGTACGCCGGTCCCTGAGCACCGCGCGTACCGCGCGTACCGCGCGTCGCAGGATCGCTCCATCCATCGGGGCCGCCGGGACGGCGTGGGCACCCCGGCGCTTTGGCGCGGCATCAGCGGCCACGTGAGCGCGGTCGACTGGCAGGCCGTCGCGGACGCGACGCGCGCGAATCCCGAGTGCTCCTCGTTGGCGTTCCGGACCGCGGCGTGGCACGCCTGTGCAAGAGCGAACCGGTTGGGGCGAGCGCCGGCCCGCCGCGCACCCCGGGAGCCGAGCTCAAGCCCGTCTACCGGCTCCTCGCCTACCACGAGGCCGCCGATGAGCTGCGCCGCCGCGTAACTCTCTGCTCGGCTGGCGCTGAGCGAAAGCCGACATTCCCTCTCGCCCAGCCTTCCAGGGGGTTGTCGACCTCCGCAGCCGGGGGGACTGCTCAGGTCGCCCGCGTTCCCGCCGAGGCCGTGGGCAGGCGTGTTGACAAGATAGGCGTTGTAGCCATACTTATTGCCATACCCAACTCGCGGCCTGTTCTCGCACAGAACACCGAGATCTTCGGCTCCTACGAGGAGTGCTCATGGCCACCGCCGTCGCGAACCGCACCCCGCTCCGCCGCCGGGCTACGGCCGCGGACCCCCTGAAGAAGGTGACCGTCCGGCTCCACACCCGGGTGACCGAAGCCGTCCGCGCGGCGGTCGATGCTGGGGACGCCCCGAGCACGGACGCGTTCGTTGAGGAGGCCGTCGTCGCTGCCCTCCGCGAGCGCCGCCGCCGGCGCCTCTACGCGGCCTACGCGGAGGCCGCCCAGGATCCGGCGTTCGTCGCCGACATGCACGACACGTCGCGGGCGTTCGATGCGGCCGTGGGCGACGGCCTCGAGCCCGGCCGGTAGCGCCCGGTAGGCCCACGTGGCGTACAACGGTCCGGTCCTGCGGTGGGACCTGTTCTGGGCGGATCTGGATCCGGCGGTGGGCAGCGAGCAGGCGGGGGAGCGTCGGCCCGTGATCGTCGTGTCGAACGACGGCGTGAACGCGAGTCTCGGGGTGGTGACCGTCGTTCCCGCCACGAAGCGCGAGGGTAAGCAGCGGAAGGTGTACCCCTTCGAGGTGGTGCTGCCCGCGGGCGCGATCACCCCCGGGCACGCGAGCATCGTCATGCCCCAGCAGATCCGCACCATCTCCAAGCGGCGGCTGCTGGAGAAGGTGAAGGAGCGCGGCCGGCTGACCGACCTGGCCCAGCGGACCGAGATCGAGAACCGGATCCTCGAGCACCTCGGGATCCAGTTTGAGGCGGAGGGCCTCGACGACGTCTGACGCGGGCGCTCGCACGGCGGGCGCGCACGCCGGCCTGCCGGCGTACTCGAGGGCGTTCCGGCTTACTGGCGGTTTCACAACCGCGTTGGACGCCGCGTAGGCTGGCGCCACGAGGGCGGGAGCGGGTGCCGGGGACGGTGAGCGAAGCGAGCCTGCGTCAGCAAGGACGGCAGGCGGACGACGAGCGAGGTCGCTGCCGTCTCACCGCCCGGACGCCGACCGTCTTGACCGCGTTCACCGCGCGAGCGTCGCGACCGCGTCCGCGAGAAGCCGGTCGAAGCGCTTCGGGTCCTCCAGCATGGCGAAGTGGCCCACCCCGGGCATGATGACGACGCGAACGCCGTGGCGCGCGAGGGAGGCGACGTCCGTCGGCCCGTCATCGGGGTTGATCGCGACGACCGGCAGCTTCAGCGCCCGCAGCGCGCCCGGCATCTCGCGGCTGTAGTGGAACGCGTGCTCCACCGCGCTCAGGGCGACGGCCGGCGGGGCGGACGCCATATCCGCCGCGACCCGCTGGACGAGCGCCGGGTCGGAGGTCGGGCGGAACATGCCGCGCACGAGCTTCCGGGTGGAGTCCGCGAAGTGGGGGCGCAGGGTCGCCACGAACGCCTCCACCTGCGCTGGCGTCCGGCCGGCGCCGAGTGTCCGATAGGTGTCGACCCAGACCAGCCCGGCGACGCGGCCCGGCAGCCGCCGCGCCGCCTCCGCGACCACGTCGCCACCCATCGAGTGGCCGACCAGGACGACGCGCCGGAGCCCGAGCTTCTCCACGACGGCCGCGACGTCGCCGCCGAAGGCCGCCATCGTCCAGGCCGTGCGCCCGAGCCCCGACTCGCCGTGCCCGGCGAGATCGACCGCGACGACGCGGTACTCGCGGGAGAATGACGCCAGCTGGGCCGCCCAGTAGGTGCGGTCACACGACCAGCCATGCACGAAGACGAGCGCCACGTCGCCCACGCCGCGCGTCTCGTACACGATTTGGACGCCGTCGGTGGACGACGCCGTGCTGTCCTTCACACCCGCCGGAGGCTGTGCCGTCGCCTGTGCCGTCGCCTGGGCCGTCGCCTGGGCCGTCGCCTGAGGCGCGGCACCTGCGGTGAGCAGCGTGGCGGCGACCACGAAGCGCATTCGCCGGGTGGCCTGGAGCAGGGCGGAACACATGGCGGACACCTCTGTGCATGGTGGCGTGCCGGGCAGGGATTCGACGTACCCAATACCCGCGCGCAGGCGGCGCCCCGCAAGAGGGGCGTCGTGGACCGCCGTCGAGCAGACGCACGGGCGCCCCCCGGTCGAGGCAGTCCGGCCGTCGGCGGGGACACCCGCTGGATCCCTGTCACAGCGGCTTCACAGCCTGAGCACGTGGTTCCAGCAGACCAGGGCGCAGGCGAGGTGCAGGAAGGCTTCGTGCATCGCAACCAGCCGCTCGTACCGGATGGTCAGGCGCCGGTAGCGCGCGAGCCACGCGAAGGTGCGCTCCACCTTCCAGCGATGCGGCCCGAGCCGGTGCTTGGACTCGACACCCTTCCGCGCGATGCGGTGTTGGATCCCACGCACCACGCAGGCATCGCGACACCGCCGGTAGTCATAGCCCTTGTCGGCGTGGAGCTTCGCCGGACGGCAGCGCGGACGCCCAGGGCGGCCCGTGCGCACGGGCACCACCGCATCGAGCATCGGCTCCACCATGCGGCTGTCGTGCACGTTGGCAGCCGTCACCGCGACCGCGAGCGGGACGCCTTCCCGGTCGACGAGGAGGTGGTGCTTGCTGCCAGGTTTGCCTTTGTCGGTGGGGTTGGGACCTGTGGCGGCTCCCCTTTTTTCGCGGCCAAGCTCCGGCTGTCCAGGCTCGCCCGCGTCCAGTCGATCCGGTGGGTGGCCGCCAGGCGCTCCAGCATCAGCTGGTGCAACCGCCGCCACACGCCCTGGCGCTGCCACTCTCGGAGCCGTCGCCAGCACGTGACGCCCGAGCCGTACCCAAGCTTCGTCTGGAGCATGCGCCACGGGATCCCTGAGCGGAGCACGAAGAGGATGCCGTTCAGCGCCGCTCGGTCATCCACCCAGGGGCGCCCGCCTTTCGGCTGCGCCCGGCGCCGGGGCACCAGCGGCGCCACCATCGCCCAGAGTTCGTCCGTCACCAGCGGTTTCATCCCGGGAGTTACCCCGGGCGGCCTGACAGGTTGTGAAACCACCAGTTAGGGCCGGGGATGAAGCTGGGGGGTACGTTAGTAGGGTGGCGAACCTGTCTGCGTATCCCCGCGATGTGACGGGCGAGTAGCGGGCCTTTATCCTGATACCACGCGTGAGGCGACGGCCCATGGATCGCACCCATCGAGACACCAGCGTGGGGACGCGCGCGTCGGCCGGACGCGACGTGCGGCGCCACGCCGACGACGGCGGTCGGCCCGATGATCCGGCGTGCAGGGTGAGCTCTCGCATCGCGGCGCCGCCCCGGACGAACGGAGGCGCCCCGTCTGGGCAGCCGACCGATCGCGCCGAGGGGGCGGAGCAGGTGACCGGACAGGTGCGTGGCGACGTCGCGGCACGCGCCGCGGCGCCCGGCGCCGGGGCCCCTAACGCGACCGGCGGCGCGAGCGGCGCGCCGGCGTCGCTGGCCGCCGCCTTCCACCTCGCGACCCCCGACCTGCGCGAGCAGGGCGCGCTCAGCATCCGCCGCATCGCCGACTACCTTGGCGTCGCCCAGCAGGACGTGGCGGCGGCCACCGCCGTCAAGCCGAAAGCCGCTTCGGCGCGCCCCGCGCTGCCGGCGCGCGGCTCCGCGCTCCAGCCGTTCGCGGACGTGATCGCGCTCGTGCGCGACGTCTACGGCGGGGACCACGACCGCGTGCGCGCGTGGCTGCGGGCGCCGCGGCCGGAGCTGAGCGGCAAGACGCCGCTCGCCGTGATGCTGGAGCCGGGGCACGTCGTCGCCGTCCGGGACCTCGTGGAGACGGCATGGGCCGGAGACCCGGATTGAGCGAGCCGGCGAGACGCGGGCACGCGAGCGTTGCTCGCGCTCGAGTGGCGCGAGCTCGAGTGGCGCGAGCTCGAGTGGCTCTGCGGCGTGGCGTTCGAGCACATGGGCTTCCGGGTCGCGGTGACGCCGCCCGGCGACGACGACGGGGTGGACGTGTTCGCCCGAAGCGAAGCGCCGGGCCTGCGGGGGCTCGTCGTCGTGCAGGCCAAGAAGTGGAGACATTCCCGCCCGGTGGGGAAGGCGGAAGTGCGAGAGCTCCTCGGCACGGTGGTCCAGCATCGCGCGACGAAGGGCGTACTGGTGACGACGGGCCGGTACGAGCGCGGAGCACTGCAGACGGCGGAGCACGACCCGCGGCTCGAGCTGCTCGGCCCGGAGCAGGTGCTGCACTTGCTGAACGAGCACTGCGGGAGTGACTGGTTCACTCGGGTCGACCGGCTGATCACGGGGGCGAAGATGGACCGGCCGGCCCGGCGTGCGGTGAAGGCATTACCAGCCCGTCGGTGATCCCGCGCGTGTCGCGCTCCCCGGGCTGAGCGAGGGCCCGGCTAACCGAATAGCGGTTCCGTCACCCGCAAGCCTCGCCAGACATTCGCGCGGCTGCTAACACAATCGGCCTGAGGTTGCGGCGAGTCCTCTGCCCAGCCGCTCCGGCCCGTTAGGCGAATCTACTGAGCGATTGCTCAGTTACCGTTTGGTCTGTCGGCGGGCGGGGGCCTGAGGCGTCCGCCGTCCCGAAACTCGGGCGTGCACTGCGGCACGAGACGTTGAATCTGAGAGCGGGTTGTGCGACGCGCCCCTACCGGCGGCGATGATCGCTGTGGAGCAGGGCGGGGGAGCATCTCACAAGCGGCGCGACGAAGGCCCACCCCTCGTCGCTCTCGTCACTCGGGTACGGCGTCCGGCCCGTCGGCCGGGCGTGCAACGCCAGCTCCAAGCCCGCCGCCTACCCGGCGCGGCGGGCCGAAGCTCATAACAGCCTCTAGTGGTGTGAGTCGGTGATCCGTTGGCAGTAGCGCGCTACGGAGGCGAGGATCTCGTCGGCCGTCTTCGTCCACCCGAACGGCTTGGGCGCGGTGTTCGTCGCGGCGATGTAGCGCGTGATCGCCTCCTCCAGCGCGTCGGTGCTGCGGAACTGGCCGCGGGCGAGCTCGCGCCGCTGCAGGAGGCTGAACCAGCACTCGACGAGGTTGAGCCACGACGCCGAGGTCGGGGTGAAGTGCAGGCGCACGCGCGGGTGCGCGACGAGCCAGCGGTGGATGAGCGGCGTCTTGTGCGTCGAGGCGTTGTCCAGGATCAGGTGCAGCTCCAGCTCGGGCGGCGTGTTGGCGTCGACGGTGTCGAGGAAGTGGCGGAACTCCTCGCTCCGGTGCCGCGCGTGCACCTCGCCGATGACCGTGCCGGCCTTCACGTCGAGCGCGGCGAAGAGGTCGCGCGTGCCGTGCCGCACGTAGTCGTGCGAGCGCTGCTCCGGCCGGCCCGGCGCCAGCGGCACCACGGGCGCGGTCCCTTCGGTCGCCTGGATCTGGGGCTTCTCGTCCACGCACAGCACCAGCGCGCGCTCGGGGGGATCGAGGTACAGGCCCACCACGTCGCGCACCTTGTCGACGAACAGCGGGTCGCGCGAGAGCTTGAACGCCGCGCTGCGGTGCGGCTGCTGGCCGAACGCGCGCCAGATGCGACTCACGGCCGACTGGCTCAGCCCGAGCTGCCGGGCCAGGCCGCGGGTGCTCCAGTGCGTCCCGTCGGCCGGCGCCTGCTCCAGCGTGGTCGTGATGACCCGCTCGACGTGGGCGTCGGTGACGGTGCGCGCCGCCCCGGGGCGGGCCTCGTCGTGCAGCCCCGGCAGGCCCCGCGCGGCGAAGCGGGTGCGCCACTTGGTCACGGTCATCATGGTCACGCCGAACCGGCGGGCGATGGCCGTGTTCGTCGTGCCTGGCTCGGCGGCCGCGAGCACGAGGCGCGCGCGCAGCGCGAGCGCCTGCGCGGTCTTCTGCCGGCGCGTCCAGCCGACCAGCGTCGCGCGGTCGGCGTCCGAGAGCGTGATCGGAACGGCGAAGGGCCGGGCCATAACTCCCTCCAGTATGGGAGTCCGACCCGACCCGCACCACCCGCGCCAGTGTGCTGACGCTTTACCGACTCACACCACTAGATCGCGCGCATCTTACCCTCGAACTCGGTGATCTCCTTCCGCTGCGTGGCGCGCATCCGCGTCGCCATGCGCCGCACGTCGGCGGTGAGATGCGGCAGCATTTTGTCGATCATCGCGACGCCCTCGCGGTGGTGCGCGACGACGAGGCGGTAGAACGTGCGGTCGAACTCCGGCCCCGCCGCGGTGCGGCCGAGCGTGTCGAGCATGGCTTGGTTGCTCGGCATGACGGTGTGCTGCGCGGTGTCGCCGGCCATGCGGCGGAGCATCGCCTGCATCTGACGCTGCTCGCGCTCCTGCTCGGTGTGCAGCTTGCGGGCGTCCGCCTTGGTGCCGGCGCGGGCGGCCTTGGCGCGCAGCGAGTCGTCGGTCATGCGGATCAGCCCCTCGTGGTGGCTGACGAACATGCGCAGGAATGCCGCGCTCGAGTCGCGCATCGCCGAGGCGGGCATCTGGTGCCCGGCGTGCGCGTCGGTGGCCTGGGCCGCCAGCGGAGCGCCCGCCGCGGCGAGCGCCGCACCGGAGGTCGCTAGGGCGAGGGCGAGAACGCGGAGACGGGGGAAACGGTGCATGGGGATGCCTGCCGTGAGTGGTTCTGGGGTGAGCGCCACAACTGTCGTCGAGCGCGCCTTTGGCAGACCGTATGCCGTACCTTTTGCGCCGGGCACAGCTCCCCGGCGCCCGCCCGTGGCGGACGGACCACATCTTACGAACCACCTTCTTCCGCGGCGCGTAACGGCCGACGTGTCGTGTCCCGCGGCGACCACCACTCCAATCACGCAAGGCGCGAGAGGCCCAGGCGATGGCCCAGAGCGGCGCGAGCAGGGCGGCAGTCGGGGCAGTGCCGGTCGCCACGGGTGCGCCGGACTCCTGGCAGGGGCTGCGCGGGCGGCCAACGCCCGGAACGGGAGCGGTGACACTGGGCCTCCTCGGGCTCGTGCTCGGCCTGCGCGATCGGCGTTTCCTGCTGCTGCCGGCGCTGATCGTCGGGCGTGCCCTGTGGCGCACGGCGCCGAGGGGCGCCACGGCGAGCACCGCGGCCGCACCACGCCGGCGCGTCCCGACGCCCCGCCCGGTGAGCGCCGTCGCGACCGACTACGAACTCGCCGAGCGCAACGACCGCTACGCCGGGTAGCGCGACTGGCAGCCGCCGGTGCCGCGCATACTCCCTGCGAGTATGCGGCCCAGGTTTTGCCGCCGGGTGCCGTCGGCGGCATCGGGGCCGGCGGCGGGGGTACGCACGCCAGGCGGTCGCGCTCTATGGCGCCGGCCGCTCCTGACACTTGGCCCGTGGTAAAGAATCACGCCCGAAGGCGGATGCACCCGCCCAAGCCCGGCCTCCGGTACAGCGCGTGCACGCCGCATGAAACCGGCGGCGCTGGCCGGGGCCGGCCGCCGCCGGGGTCCGTCCGGGCCTCGTGACGGCGTTCCCGAACGTCCACCCCAGGAGGTTTCCATGGCACGGGTCAAGGATCCGGTGTGCGGCATGATGATCGAGCCCGCGGACGCGGTCGGCACCTCCGAGTACCAGGGGCAGCAGTACTACTTCTGTAGCGAGGACTGTCAGTCCGAGTTCGACGCGAATCCCGCCGACTACGCCGGCGCCGCCGGCGGTCCCGCCGGCGGCGCGTCGGGCGGGTCGGGCGGCCGGTAGGCGGGGCGCCCCGTGGCCGCGCTGGGGGGCGCCCTCACGATCTTCCTCGCCGGCACGGTCGCGTGGCTCGTGCTCCGGTGGGTGGGCGACGTCCTAAGCCCGCCGGGCACGACCGCGCCGCAGCGCGTGCCGCTCGCGGGCGGGTACGCGCCGGCCACCCACGCGTGGAGCCGCTACCACGCCCGCTACTACGCGATGGCGCTGCTCTTCCTCGCGTTCGACATGGAGATGGTGTTCATGTACCCGTGGGCGGCCGTGTTCGTGCGCGAGGGGACGACGGCGCTCGTCGAGATGCTGATGTTCATCGTCATCCTCGTGCTCGGCATCCTCTACGCCTGGCGGGAGCGGGCGCTCGAGTGGGCATAGGCACGAGCGTGCGCCGACCCGGGCGCGTGCGTCCAAGCCGATGGCAGTGAGCGCGGGCGCGGCCGCCCCGCCGCAGTCCGCCGCGTGGGCCGAGCGGCGCGCGGGTCCGGCCGGGGCCGTGCGGGCGGCCCTCACGCGGCTCGCCCTCGGCGCGCCGACCCGCGTGTTCGTGCTCGAGGGCGCCGACCCGCCCGACGCGCCCGACCTGCTCCGCCTGCGCGACGACGTGCGCCTGGTCGACACGCCGCGCTCGGCGACCGTGCTGCTCGTCGCGGGCCGGCTGCCTAACGCGCTCGACGATGCCGCGCGCCGCCTGCACGACGCGATGGCGCACCCGCGCGCCGTCGTGTGGTGGGCACCGGCCGAGACCGAAGACGCGACGGCGAATGACGCGGGGGCACTCCCGGTCGCGGCGGTCGTGCGGCCGCCCGCCAGGGGCCGCACGGCGGAGGACGCCTTCGACTCCGCCGATCCGCGTGCGACCCTCGACGCGGTCGCCGCCGCCATCCGGGGCGTCGCCGCCGAGCTGCTGCGCGGTACGCGCGCGTCCAGCCCCGGGCTCCTCCCCGACGTCGATCCGGCGCCGTGGCGCGGCGTGGGGCCCTACGGGCAGGGCGGCTCGGGGATGACCGGCGGCGTGCCCTACGGCCGCCCGATGGCGGGGCGCGCTCCCGACCGCGACGCCCTGGAACTCGACCAGCTGCCGGTGCGCGTGGGCCCGTTCTTCCCGCCGTTCCCGCCCGGGCTCGTGCTCGACGTCCGGCTGCAGGGCGACGTGCTGCAGGACGTGGTGGTCCCGGGGAACGCGTTTGCGAACGCGCCGAACGCGCCTCCGCACACGGGCGCCGGCGAGCCGCCGCACGGCATGCACGGGCACGCCCACGGACACGGCGGCCCCCCCCCGCCGGAGCCCGCCGTGCCCGCCGTCGCGCCGCCCCTGGTCGCCGCGCTCGAGCGGGCGCGCGCGCACCACCACCTGCGGTGGCTCGCCCACGCGCTCCGCGTGCACGGCCTCGACGCGCTCGGCCGCCGCACGCTCGCCCTCGCCGCCGGGGCGCTCCGCGACGCGCCCGAGCGCGTCGCCGGCGAGGTGGCGGCGCTCGGCCGGCTGCTCGAGCGCAGCCGCGCGCTCGGGTGGGCGACGGCGGGCGTGGGCG
>ERZ1066120.1298-NODE-1298-length-16135-cov-8.687002_pt1 | contig 16135 bp, 24 predicted proteins | sample MGYA00382767_ERZ1066120 | MGnify/ENA primary metagenome ERZ1066120 (study PRJEB33369, sample SAMEA5778350) | biofilm metagenome | biome: Industrial cooling water; feature: Water cooling tower basin; material: Biofilm | place: United Arab Emirates | collected...
AACCCACGACATCGACCTTGGGAAGGTAGCGTTCTACCACTGAACTACACCCGCAACAGCTAGTTTTAGGACAACTGCATATCTGTATATCGTACTCAACAAATACTCAATGGGCAAGAAGAAAAGAAGTCCAAGAGGCGGTGTACATATGGAAGCAGTAGGGAATTCACTGAGAATTCGGTTTAGAGCAAGAGCGGGTGGAAAACAAATATGCTTTCACCCAGGCATTCGGGATACTGGCGATGGAAGAGAAAAGGCGGCTTTGATCGCTAAGCGAATTGAGTTGGATTTGCTAGCAGGCAACTTCGACCCATCGCTAGAAAAATATAAGTTGGGCGCTGTCATTTCGACACCACCAGAAAACAGAACGGTTGAAAATCTTTTCAAGGATTTCATTGATTGGAAAGCAGAGCAAATCCACTTTCATACCCTGGCGAAGTATCGCGCTTTGTTGACGCATATCAAGCGAAGCGGTCTAGGAAAAAGAGTGGCGATCGCCCTGACGCAACAAGATATCAAACACTTTTGCGACTATTTGAAGAAAGCCTGCGAACCAAGAACGGTTAAAGAAAGGATAGTGTTATTGGCTGCGGCTTGGACGTGGGCAGAATTACCAAATAACCACTGGAAGATCGCTGTAAAATCCATCAGAGTGCCGCCGAAGCAACCGCCTAAGCCATTTACACGACAAGAGATAGAAGCGATTCTAAGCGCGTTTTCCAAGGACTATCCGCATTACCTACCATACGTGCAATTTCTGTTTGGAACGGGTTGCCGCACGGGTGAAGCAATTGGATTGCAATGGAAACACATCTCAGATGATTGTTCCAGCGTTTGGATCGGCGAATCGCTGGTTAAGGGAGTTAGAAAATCTACCAAGACAGGCAAATCGCGCACAATTCCGATCAACGGCAAGGTCAGGCAATTGCTGCTAGACATGCAGCGGGGAGACGCTGAGCCGACTCGCAGGAGGCTCGTCGAGGATTTGGTGTTTACCAGTGTTGGGGGTAAGCCAATCGATATCGATAACCTGTGCGAAAGATGCTGGAAACCAGCACTAAAGAAAGCCAATGTCGAATATAGACGACCATACAACTGTAGACATACTTTTGTAAGTCACGCGCTCCAGTCGGGATTAAGCCCCGTCCAAGTTGCGGCGATCACGGGTCATTCTACAGAGGTTCTCTTTAGCCATTATGCCGGAGTGATCGAAAAGCCGGAGCTACCGGAGTTGTTTTAATGCAATTATTCTCTGACTGTAGCAACCGAACTACTTACCACAGTACCAGAGGCAGTGTCAAGAGATTGTAATGTAACTTACGGTAGAATAGATGTATTACCGCATAAAATCCCTCAGAGGACAGATGCAATACCCGAACATGAAAGCCAAGACCGTATATTTACCTAATGAGTTAGCAGAAATACTCGAAGCAAAAGCCAGCAAGAACAAGCGCAGCTTTAACGCTACGGCTGTAGCTATTCTTGCCCGTGCAGTCAAGTACAACCCAGACAGACCAGCAGCATAAACAAACAAGCGGGTTAAGTCCTTCCAAGACTTGTCCCGCCTAAACCTTTACTGAGGATTCAAATCTAACATGATCGGCAACAAACCAGCAGTAGTAATAAAGCTCAAGCAGAAATACCCAGAACACCTGAACTACTACAAACAGTTGTGGGAGCAAACCGATCCATACGATCCAGAATGCAGGCAAGTTCTGGATTACATAAAGCAAGCCTACATATTCGATGCAGAGTTTCGGCGTTATGTTGACTCGCTCGATATACCTGTATTCGGATAAATCTTGATAACCCCCAGAAATTGACAAACCCCGCTGGCAGGCAGGGTTCTCAAATCTCGTAACCAACAATCAATTGCACTCTAACTAACAATCGATTGCAACGTAACTAAAACCTACTACTATTATGAACAACCAAGAGCATACTGTCCACAATTCCGAAACAAATTCTTACAATGCAGATGCAGAGCGGTTTATACCGAGTTTTCCTGCTTTCGATGCAGAAGCAGCACGATTACACTTGAAGTTACTGGGATACAAAGAAGGTGACAGTGTAAAGATTAACTGTCTGTATCACAAGTCTGACCCGCGTAGTTCAACGGGAGGCGGAAGACAATTAGAAAGCATATTCCCAAACCTGCCTTGGAAAGAGATACAGAGAAATCAAATGCAGGGTAGATGCGTCTACTTCGCTCCCAACAAAGCATTTAGGAAAGCAGAAGTAAAAGAGTGCATAGCTATCTTCTCTGAAGGCGATGAAGGCACGATAGACCAGCAACTAGTTAACTGGCGCTTGAAGGAGCTGCCAGAGCCATCTATCGAGCTGTTTTCAGGAAGCAAGTCAATACACCAATATCTAACGCTGGTTACGTCTTGTACGCCAGAACAATTCGCCGAGTTGCAAGAAGATTTAGCGGCACATTTAGGAAGTGGCGCTGACACATCGTTAAGCGACCCAAATCAATTAATGAGGCTAGCTGGAGCTTGGCACGTAAGCCCAGACAAAGACCCAGTAAGAGTTGAAATCATTAGTAGCCTCGGCAACACATACAGCTACGAAGAATTACGAGAAATAATCCCACGTCGCCCAAGAGAAGAAAAAGCAAAGCCAAAACATACAGCGGGCGGCGAAGCCAATGAAATGCTCAACTTCGTCCAATACCTAAATGGGTATCAGGAAAATGGTAGAGCCGGATGGCACACAGCAGAATGTCCCCTCAGCCACAAACATCACAGCGGTAATCACTCGCAAGACTCTCTACACGTTGAAGCTGAAACAGGAGCGTACAAGTGTCATGCTGGCTGCGATCGCAAAGAGGTATGGCAGGCAGCGAGAAAGATAGCAATAGATAACGGGTACAAGGTAATCAAAAAAGATATGTCTGAAGAATTTAAAGTAGCTCTCGAAGAAATATCTAAGGAAACAGATCCAGCAGTTTTAGTCCTGAAAAAATCAACTGCCTCCAACAAATTCAAAGTTAGCGTAAAAGATATCGACTCTCTGCTGAGACAAAAGAAGCAAGCAGAAGAAGCTCGACACGTAGAAGATTACGTTTTTAATACCGATTGTCTTTTCGAGGAGGAACTTGCAGAGGATTTCCTAGTTCCTGGTATGTTACCTAGAGGCGGGAGCGTTATTCTTGCAGGTGACGCGAAAGCAGGAAAAACTTTACTAGCTTACGAACTAGCGTATGCTGTAGCTACTGGTGGGGAATTCTTAGGCGAGAAAGTTCCGCAAGGAAAGGTACTGCTGTTTCAGATAGAACGCCCAAAGAAAAACTTACAGCGTTTACTTAAGCGAGGATTTTCTAGCGATTTACTAAAGTCCTCTGTAAGAATATCCACGAAGTACACCCCAGAGATATTAGAGCAGGAATTAGCAGCCGACAATTATACCCTCGTCATCATCGACTCGCTTACGGCTATCAATGTTGATTCGGGGGTATCAGAGTGGAATAAGGAGTATGCTGACCCAATCTATAAAATGCAGCCGCATATTGAAAAAGCCAATGCTACTTGCGTGATCGTCCATCATCTAAACAAGAGTAACGAGGCGCAAGGAGTACGACAGCTTAGGGGTTCCTCTGCCATCCCTGGCGCTGTTTGGGGATGTTTGGTATTGAAGCACGTTCTAAAACAAGATCCGTACAACAAGAAAAAGTTTGTAATCGATCCAAACGAGACACATAGAACATTAGAGCTGGTAGGACTCCAAGATGCAGGAGGAGCAGCACTAGATATCGAACTCAATGTTGAAGATAACTCTTGGATCAATCACGGGGAGGTAGGCATATCAAAGGAAGTTGTAGAAGCTCGGCGCACGATGAAAGAGAGGATTCTACAAGCATTGTTTAACAACTACCCTAATGCATTGTCAGGGATGGAAATAAAAGAAGTGCTGGGGATTACCTCTGAGGCGGACTGGTCTACCATGAGACAAGCAGTATCTCGGATGGCGGAACGAAGAGAAATAAGCGCGAAACCCAACCCTAAGAAATTATCTTCCAAGTGGTATTACCTCCCCCCTTCGTACTATCTAGAAATGTCACGTAATTTAACTATAACCTATACACAGCAACCATTACAAAAGCGTGACAGTGTTTTGGATGTCACGGATGTGTCTATTGCTACACAAAAAATGTCGCATACGGTGTCACGTAATGGAAATAAAGACCAGGAGAGCGTTTCAGGCAAATTACGTGACAACATAGAGAATACGGAAGGGGGGAGTGTCCCTGTCCCACCAAAAACTCTCTTAGCTCCTAGAGGAACCAAACCCAACGGTGGAGATTTAATTCAATATGTAGGTTCTGGTGAGTTAGACGGGAAAGGAGAAAATTTGATAGTCGTGAGCTTCAGCGATAATCCTGGAATGATGCTGTCAAACAACACTCCGCTCAAATACATCAGATGTAAAAAAACAGATGGGAGTGAAGCTAAGTTCATTAATGGCAATGTCTACATTCCCATCGAGGATACAATCATAGTCAAGCAGCAGGTTAAAGCGTAGAGAAAATGGAAGCATCAATCCCAGTCGTACCGCTAAAGCACTTGAATAATGTAGGACTGAACAAGGTCTTCAAGTTCTTGACGGCGCAAGGTAACTTCCACCTTATCTCTCTGCTTGGTGCTGCTATGTATGCGGGAAATTTCTTCGTGCGTGAGACAGAATCAGGAATGCATTTCATGATTCAAATGCCTAGTACTAAATCAGCGCAGGAGATGATAGGGCAAGCGGTAACATTATTCTTCTGCTTGGAGGAAGCATTTCCTATCTCCCGATTACTGATCAGCACTACCCAAGTTCCGTTTATGACAGTGCCATCCGATTATTGGATATCGCTCGGCAGTTATCAACTTAAGCCCGATTTGCTTATTGGTGTAGGCACTGTGGAAGGACATCCAGACTGGTACGCTGTGGTACGGCTGGGCGAGGATGGGAGATTGGTCAGGTAGCAGCCCTAAACCTAATGCATGACATTAGTCTTTCTGCCCTTGGATTGACTTCTTCTGAATAGAATCTTTTTAGCAATTGTTGCAGTGTGATTTAGTAAACAGACACATAGGGGAGAAATGATTCAGTATAGTCTCAATCTCTATTTCAAGGAGGACGTGTGATATGGCTGAATTCAATGGCACTAATGGAAACGATGATTTCCAAGGAACGCCTTCAAGCGATCTCATCAGAGGCTTTGGTGGAAACGATGTTTTTTCTGGTGGATTTGGAACTGATACTATCGTTGGTGGTGCAGGCAGTGACAGTCTTTCCGGTGACGAAAATGGTGATGAACTCTTAGGTGGAGATGGTAACGATTATCTATTTGGGGGGTCAGGTTTTGACCGTTTATCCGGTGGAAATGGTATAGACACAATATTCGGAGGGGAAGGAGACGATTTTATTACAGGTCGTCAGTTTGGAATAACTGAGGGAGAAGGAGAAGAGGACATTCTTTGGGGTGGATCTGGTAATGATAGTTTTTACTTCTTCAGCTTTACAGGAGGAGCAGTTATATTAAGGGACTTCGTTCCTAACGATGACTCTATTGTGCTTAATTCTGGGGCTTTTCAAAATTTACCTCTGGGTGAATTACCCAATGAAAACTTTGCCCTCGGTACAGCAGGCGAATCCGATGACCGCATCATTTATAATCCCTTCAACGGTGATTTAATCTACGATGTTGATGGTGTAGGTGGGGCTGCTAGTAACACCTTTGCTGTCCTCCCAACTAATCTTCAACTGACTAACGCGGATATTCGTATTTCTTCTTAACAAACTGAACCTGGCAATAGAAAGTCTTTCTAGTCAAGATACCATACTGGGTTAAACGTCAAGGAATGTTTTGTAGTACATGCGTATTTATACTCTTGACAAGATGAGGCTGATACTGATTATCTATGATTAAATGATTATCAATAATGGCGCGGACAAGTACATTCCGTACCCAACCGAACGCAGGCAGAGCCGAAGAGAGGGCGGGAGTCACAGATATTCACCACAGCATTGATTGTGAGATTTCTCATCATGAGATTTCTCACGTAGCATAAATTTTCTCTCTTCGATGCAATATAGGAGTCCCAGCAGCGGATACCCCACATGACGTACAAAAGCTGCGGGACGACCAGCATGAGTATAATTACTACCATTCATCAGCATTCATTATCGATTGTCATTATTGGGGTAAACATGGGGTAAAGCTTATTCAGTGTAAGCTGAAAGCTGTACACAGTATAAATAGAGCAATCGAGCAATAATCAATGAGTCACCAGTACAGTAACCAAGACGATAGCGTATCGATATTGGATTAGATGTTGGATTTATAGAGATTACTCTATGATAGATAGGTTTTGCATAGAGTAATTATGGCGATAACAATCAATACCCTACCAATTATGAAAGGATTATGAGAATTCATTCGCTGCATCCACTAGATAGTTAGTCGCCTAATCAATTGACAATTGTAGATGCAGAACAGATAATCCAATGCTCTCCATGATGAACGGATGTCTCATGGATAAAGCGTTATACACGTATTACAATATAGATACAGCATGGATATAAGACAGGGGAGAATGTGACTCGCCCATTCAAGAAAGATTCCAGATACGTCTTTTCGTGGACTATTAGCCCGCTGATGCGAGAGTTCGTGTACCACTTGGCTGGAAATATTGAATATTGTTCGGCAACATCGTTGCTGCATCGTGCCGTCATCCACTACGCCAAGAGCGAACACAAGATTTCCTATCACGAATTCGTCAAAGATTTGAAGGTGGAGACTCCTGACGAGTTGAGATTGCAGCTCACGCTATCTGATGCCCGTAGGAGAAACCTTCAGCAAGATTTGTGTGAAGCGAGATACCAACTTCGAGAATTGAGAGAGAAAGTAAAAGCACTAGGAGGTGTTTTAGAGTGAGCTATTCCAAAGAGCATATAGCAGCAATGGCGAAGGCAGGTTATGTGTTGGGTGCTAGTGGCAAATTCGTCAAGGATGAACCTGCTGTCACTGTGGATCGGAATGGGGATGTAATAGATACGACTCCGAGGTCGCAGTCTTCGACCGCTCCAGAAGTATATCAGCCCAAGTTTCACGACAATCAGCAGATCAGGGAGCAGCCTCGTCAAGAGGTGAATGCTAGTCGTCCTAGAAACATCTACATGGAGCTGATGCAGCAGGAGCGGGATAAGCAGGCGGAGATAGCCCGAAGACAGGCAGCCAAAGCCGAGATGAAATTCATGGGCAAGGACGAGTGCAAGCAGTTCGTTAATGATGAGGGCTTGAACGCCAATCTCACGCTAGAAGAACAGCATCTAATGCATAAAATAATGGGGCAACACCGTCAGGCTAAGCAGGAAGTTCTACAACAACAGCAGGCTGCTATCAGGACATTTGGTGGTGCTAGAGCTACACTGCTCAAGACTGTCTCGGAAATGTCTCCTGCTGAGATAGAGGAGTTACGCCAATTGTTGAAGGTAAAAGAAAATGTCCAAGAGTAAGAGCGGATCTGATTTTGGGGGAGTGCCAAATGTTTCCTTGTCTCGCAGCCGTATCAAGAAGATAGGCAGGAACGACACCATACAGTGGGAAGATATCAGACCGGAAGACCAACACCTATATCTCCAGGTTGGTTCCAAGTTGTACCACAAAGGCGGACTATCGCCCGAACAGCTACGTAAATTCGATACTCATACCACAGGCACAGATGGCGCTGATGCTTGTGTACTAGAGCGTTTTTCCATTGGTGGTAATGTTCTTGTTCTTAGCGATCGTGTATCCAGCTCAGAACATATCACAAATAATTTACAGGAGTCTTGATCGTGCCGAAATGCAAATTATATTCTGAGCGTGAAGCTTTCAAAGAGCCACCACCTGAACCAGCACCATTCTCCAAGTTGGAGCAATTCGACTGGAATCAGACGATGTATCAGACTTACGTGTTGCCCAAGCCGCTATTTGACAAACTGGAGACGATACCAGACAAAGAGAAATTCATCTGTCAGTGTCTCCTAGACCTAATTAATGATGCCCGTGGAGTAGAGCGGCAAGAACCTGCAAAACCGCGAGAGGCATGGTATTCCTATACCAAGAAGATTCCTACGCAGCGGCTATTCAAGTTTGAGCATCACGATGATAAGGTTCGCCCTTACTATGAGGTGGAAGCACAATATACGCGCAAGAGAATTCCTAATCTACCTGGTGACGAACAGGTAATATTCTTAGAACCGAATCAGCATCAGCAGCGACAGGCAGGCAACTTCCAAGTATCAGTTAGGTTACACAATGAGTTTTTCCGTTTGGCAGAAGCATTTCAGATGACGCTGTATGATGCACACCTTCAAGCCATCGAGAGAGGTGTATGGAAATGGGAACAGAATCAGCCGCAGCCGATTAATCCCAATGCTGCCAGGTACAGACGTTTCTCAGATCGCGATCAACAACGCGAGGATCGTCTAACCGAGACTGTGGCTAAACGCATTTCCAAGAATATTCCCAAGGAGCCAGCATAGATGACTACCGAACATTCGTATGATGCCATCATGCAGGCTGCGCCCATCCAACAGCAGCAAGAGCAACAATCGTTTAGGAATGCTGCATACTTGGCATTACAACAGGGTGTAGAACTCGGATCGGAGTTGAGTGCTGAGTTGGAGAATCCTACTACCATTAGTCCTTGGGAATACGAGCAGCAGGTCAAAGACGCTACACCCTCTAGCTTCTACGAGCAAGAGATGTGGCTCAACATCCAACCTCGGCGGAATGATGCCAAGCCTGTAGACACGCGCTCCCAGCAGGAAATCGCTTCTGAAAACTATCTAGTTGAGAAGCACCAAGCAGAGCAGCCACGAGAGCAAGCGCAGCAGGTTCAAGGGCAGAATGCTCAAATGGTCTACTCGCGTCTGGAATACGGCTGGAATGACCCTAAATTTGACGCTTACCTGGCTTCTGACGATGATGCCTACCAGCAGGTACAACTATCGCCGCAACTATTGCAGTGGGCAGAGCAGCAGTTTGGTGTGGACGAAGACACGGCTAAGGCTTACGTGTATCACCATCAGCTCGATGCTAATGACCTGGCGCTGATCGAGCGGTCATTTTTGGGTACTGACCCACGAATAAGAGAAACGGCAACGGGTTGGCACACCTCACCACCTCCACCGAAACAACAGCAAGATACAGAATTTGATGATGACGATCCTAGCTACGATGCTAATCCAAACGTTGCTATCAATCCTGGTGCTGCTGGCGGTTTTGATTCTGTTGCAGCTTTGGACGATGTAAATTTCATCAGGCGTACCTACTTCTCACAAACCAGCGATGCCGAATGGTCGTCCATCTTGAATACGGTGCTAGATGAATTTGAAGCATTGCCGATGGAAGATCGTGAGGCGTATGATTCGGCAGCAGGACTGTGGGCGCTTTATCAGCGTGTTACATACCGGAAACAGCAGCAACAATCCCTGCGGCAGAACCAACAACGACAACAGAGGCAGCAACGGCAGCAGCCGAAGAAACAGACACAATCCTCCAGTAATGCCGCTCTGACTAGAGATGGTCGATTGCGCCAGAGCTGGATCGATAAGCTGTCACCTGATGACTATGCCAAGAATGCCGACCGTATTGCTGCTTGGTACGCCGCCAAGAGGGTAGACCGGAATGCGTGATCTTAGCTCAGAGTTTTGACCCTAGAATGGCTGCACTTATTTTGGAGGTAGGATGAAGCGAGGCATTAACACCAACAAGTTGCCACACCATAAGCGGGTAGCTCGGCACGAAGCATACAACAATCCGACTGCGGCGACCCTGGAGAAGGCAGACAGGGCGATCCTGATCCAAAAGCTCAAGGATGCCCTGAAGAATGGCTCCAAGGTTCCTATTAGCCTGGTCAATCAACTAGGCAACGTAGATTACGCGGAATACTCCAACCTAATCGATGGCTTGATGAGCAGGCAACTTATAGATTTCGCGAGGTGAATTATGGGCAGCGACAGCTTTAAGGCAGATGCAAGTGTAAGAGCGGTTGGGACGTGTAGCAGGATAGCCTTGACCACTGCTCAGACAGTGACGCTACCCAACAATGCTAATTCAATCCTGATCAGTGCCGATGGACAACCTATTAGATTTACTATCGATGGCACGACCCCCACATCGACGTTAGGAATCACGCTGGCAGTCAATCAGCCGCTCAGGTTAGATCTCTTTCCTGGGGCAGTGCTGAAGGCGATTGAAACAGCAGCTAGTGGTTTCTTGAACTATCAGTTTATCCAGATTTTAAGTTAACTAGATTTGCGAAAATAGAGATAGCAACATAGGAGGAAAAAAACAATGTCTAGAGGTTCCAGCAACGGCAACACCCCCAAAAGATTTGAAGTACAAGTCCCAGATTTCAAGCGCGATCCAAAGACCAATTGGAGTTGGGCTAATAGTAACGGTACTTCTAACCTCAACCTCAAATTTGAGAGCGATACGGGTGGTACTAAACCACAGGAAGGTAAGCCGAAGATAGATTTTTGAAAAAAGTTGAAGCTTACCCTATGAATATCAATGATATTCAAGACAATGATTATCTTTGCATATCAATGTCTTATATCACTGATATACACATCTCATTGATATTCTATTGATTGATATAGTTGATAGTCATTGATCAGTGATAATCATGTATCAATCACTATCATCACTATCAATGTTATGTGTATCAAAGCTTTGATTATCAATGAAATGATTATCTATGTCTTGTATCATTGATTATCTCTGTATCAATGATTATCACAAAGACATTGATAATCTGTCAAGGAAATTGTAATAAATCTTAAGGTCGGCGGAAATGATTTATCTGTACCGACCGCCTCTATTGAATCTCTTCCAAATCGTCCATATTTGCTTTTGGAGGTAACGTGTTAACCACAAACTGTGTACCCTTAATTCTGTATTTCTTGGCTGTTTTAGCAGGTGGTGTAGATGGATCTACAATCGTGGGTAGTCCATCCATGCGTTGCATTTGGTGAGCGGATAATATTATTTCTGACATATTAATTTGGTAGAATAGAAGTGTGTTTCTTCTCCAGCTTATACTAAATTTCTATAGCAAGTTTTACCTCAATAAGTCATATAATCTCCATCCTCTTGCAGCCAAAACAGGAGGATTTTTGTTGGGTATTTCCTGATAGTTGAATAGTGGATAATGCTGACACCAGAACTAAATATGTAGAATAATTTTATCGGCTTAGGCTGCAATCTCTATCGTGTCATCCATACAAACCCTCCAAAATTATTTGTGCTAGTCCCTAAGCACGGGACTCCTAGTACTAAGACTCGTACTCAAAGAATGAGAGAATAATTTGCCTCAATCCCTCGCCAACAGTGACATCAGGATACATAGCCTTGACTTGCTCTTTGACAAACTCGCGTTCAGCATCAGTGAAACTCACACCAATCCTCTTATCTGTATTTTCTCCTGGCTGTCTGACTTTCTTGCCTTGATATTCTCTACCCTTCTCAACTATTGCTTTCTTGGTTGGTGCTTCCACTCCCTTAACTACTGCGTCAACTAACTCATCGAACACAGGTTCAGGGATAGCAGCCATCGCTTGATAGTTGGATGATTGGTCTGGCGTAATACCAATGTCGGCTAACTTAGTTACTGTTCGATTAATGATATCGTGTTCGTCGATATCATTCCGATGATGACCCTTCGTTATTAATCCATCCTCTTTCATCTCCACAAGCTGCTCACCAATCCTACGCTTACATCGAATGGATACCGCATGAGCTAGTCTCTCTGCCTCTTCGCAATTCATATGAATGCGACGCAAGTAATCTATTAACATCTCGGTTAGATTGTCGATGTCGATAGTCTCTTGTACGGTGTTAACACCAGATAACCATTGCTTTGCATTCTCTGAATACTTAACTGCTGCCTCGAGTGCTGCTTGTGGGTCTTCGTCTCTCAGTCTAGTAATCTCCTTGAGCTGACCCATCATTAGATTAGCTACTGTATCTCTGCCATAAAGACCACTATCATTCTTAACGTGTACTAATTCCATTACCATCCTCTCTTGTTAATGAATGAATCGAATGCAGCTAAGTGAGTGGCTACCATTTCTTTTGTCTTGTCATATCTCTTAGCATTATGCACACTTTGTTTCTTAACTTCAGTTCTAACCTGAGCAGCATTCAGGAATACCTTACCTAACTCAGCCTTATCTCTTGTAGTAAACGCAAGTCTAAAGTTACTGCAAGCAACGAAGTCACTAACCTTATAAACATTGGGCAGGCGTGCCATGAACTTACCTAACTCAGGATGCTCACAACTAGCAGCAAAGGCTTTGCTATTCTTACTCATCTCAAGCAATAACCTATCTCTTTTGTTGATGTAATCGCGCAATGCTTTATCTCTTAAGTCAGAGACTTTACTTAGAGCATCAATCAATAACTCACTGTGTCTCATTGTCAAGATGTGACACATAACCTTAGCTGCTTCTATCGTAAGCATCGCATCTTCATACTTGTCTATCCAGATGTAGTCTTTGCTTTCTCTAAGCTTACCGAGACGTGTCATTGCTACATGTCTTGGCTCATCCAACACACCAATATCAAATAGTTCTGCTAATGATATTGGATAATGAAATGCTTGTTCGTTATCTGGATCTTTGAATGCGTTAACGCAATCTTGTAACCATTGGTTAGCATTAATCTTTGCTTGATAGTCATCACTTTCAGGAACGCTATACATAATCTCTCCTTGCTTGCTACTCGTAATGTGTCTAATGCTGTTGTTGGATGTATAGGTCTACTGCTTCTCGCACCACATATGACAGGTTTCTGTCTCTTTCTTTGGCTAATTGCTTGAGTGCTATGACTTGTTACACGATCAATCACATACTCATCGTGGCTGTAGTAACCTAATGTGGTTAGCTGCTAATGAGGGTGCGCTTGGATTCAAGGAAAGACATGCTTACAGATATATCAATGGTTGGGCATACTGTGACTTGTCATTGAAGACAAGTCAGCCCAAAGCTAATAAGGACGAGGGTTCAGATGTGCGCTCACCTGCTCTATCGTGACAACTCCCGATGTATGCGCTTGTAGTTGGGAGTGTACTCAGGCTGGATTAGGTGCGATGGTAGAGGTACGAATTGAGATGAACATGACCCTGGATATTTCCACAGACCGTTAGGATGTTGCTCCAGCTTCTTGTTGTTGAGGTGGCTGCTTTCTTGTCTCCAATGTGCGCTCTTGATCAGGTTAGTCTCTTGCTCGGTCTTTTTCGGTCTGCCCATAGAAATTTATATTTGCTATTCCATTCGATGTTTAGAGGTGGTTGCAGCAGCCCGATCAATGCTGCTTCTATAATTTTCGCATCACCCATTTCATCGAAACTGCGACTGTTCTTGAGCGTTATCCAAGATAATCTTTCGGCTCCTTTAGCACGGAGCTGAGTGAGTTTGTGAGGATTCTTGTTGTTGTACCGCCAATGCAGATTGTGTGTCAGCCCAACATATAGCACTGTATCGGCTTTGCTCCACAGATAACAGGCAGAGGAGTGTGGCAACTGTTGCAGCTCGTCAATGGATACGGACGGCAGCACATCAGGCAGCACCTTCAGTAGGTCTTTTATCAGTGCTGGGGTGTTAACGAGTGTCATTGTCTGGGACGTGCTTCAGCAAATCATTCGGTGTAGCGTCTGGAAATGCATTGAAAAAAGCATCCATCACCGTTCCAGATGGGATGACTTTCGGATCTCTAACCAATCTATAAACAGTATTTTGTGGAAGCCCAGTAAGCTTATGTACCTGGTAGGCAGTCAGCCCAGGTTTTGACTCTATGAACTCTTTCAGGGTGTTGTACATCGCCATAACAAGCTTTCTACTTACATTTCTAGTATACTACACTGATGTGTAGCACAGCATTGTTAAAGATTGTTACATCATATAGCTATACTACACATTGTTGTATAGTATGTAGATAAGAGGACGAAGGGAAGAGATAACACACCCCACCTCACAGGAATTGAATGTTTGCTGTATTTCTATTCGTTATAGTCTTCAGCTTCTATTGCTGGCTATTTATACCCACCGCAACAGTACCCAAAGGTTGGGATTGTGTTGAAAGTAGAAACTGGTCGGATGATGTGTGTCCTTTAAGCGATCTCCTCAGAAAGCCGCTCTCTTTCTACACCATCAGAGAGTTGAAACATTTTGCTAGTGATAGACACATCAAAGGTTATGGCGACATGACCAAAGCACAATTAATCGAAGTATTAGCAGCTTAATGAGGCATATGGACAGTGTTAATAGACTGGTATTGGAAAGAGCTGTAAACGCCTGGAAATCATTCAGACACAACTCTGTAGAGATTTACGGCGGTAGCTACAACGCTATGTCAGGTCTGAATTTCATGATTGACTACGGGGACGGGCTACTGTCGGGAAATATCGCTATTCCTGAAGGATTACCACCTCTGTTCACGGTAAAGCAATATTTTCAGGTTACAGGCAGGGACAGCGAATCTATTCGGATTGTGGTGCAGCAAGGGCTGAGTCCGATGTGTAAGTTCTACGATATTCCTATCCACAAAAGGATCGGTGTAAATCATTATCCCTACGCTGTCATACCAATTATCGAAAGCCGAATATTACTCAGCAAGAAACTCAATAAGACTCAGCAGGAAGTTTACTAACAGAGATTGTTGAGTTAGCAATCTAATTTGGGAATTCTAATGAAAGACTGGAGGCAAGGTAATGAAATACTTAGAAGTCGATCACGCTATCAAAGCGGTTAGAAATGTTCCCGTGACGTTGCTGAAACTTACGATCATTGTCTCGACTATTGTAACTGGCACAGCAATAACAAAGTTGACACGGCTCACCCCTTGGGCTGCTTACCCAACAGCTTTTTTAGGTACGGTGTTTGTTACACAAAACGTTGAACAGAGAAAATATCGAAATAGTTTTGGTGGTGTGGAATGGATCAAAGGAAAAGTCCCAACATACAGATTAGAGGTTGACACAGAGAAGATGACAGCTAAAGTTTCATTTCCTTTTATGGGTGAAGTCGGATACATTCAAGAGGTTTATCAACCCAAAAATAAAGGCGAATTACAGCAAGCATTAACCAATCCCGAACTTTACAAAAATATGACTGCTGAAGTTGCTAATGAGTTAGGCGCTGAAGTGATGAACAACGGTTTACTGAACCTAATACCTGATGACGATAGCAATCTCTTTGACAACTCAATGGAAGCGAAGGTAAGAAGAGGTTGTTTGTATATGGCATTAGGTTTGAAATAGTTTACCAAGTATTTATACTACTCCTAAATCTCCATAGGTGATTAGCAACTAAGAAAACCCTTATACAGACTATAGCCATTACCTTTGTTCCCAACCTTTGCTTACCAGGTCTATCCAACCATGTAATAACGACCGCATCCAAGTACAACCCTACTACTCATAAAACCTCAGAATAGAGAGTATGAAATTTCTACGTATTTCAGCAGGTACTATTTTCGGATTGTTATTTACTTTCAGCTTATTGAGCCTGATAACTAGACCAATAACTGCCCCACTCAAAACATGCGAACGAGAAACTAACAACACGGGTAGATGTTACGACCACATTGGGAAGGTTTTGCAGTTTTACTATGCAAATCCGACACGTACAGTAGGTACTGTTTTCGATATGGTGGTGATTGCCATACCCACAGCTCTATTTGGACTTGCCACAAGACAACTACTGTTTTCCAAGAAACAATCACAGAGTAAGCCGGAAGGGTAATTATGACAGGAGAAGGAAAGGCATCTGCCTACCTGCTGGATAGCGAAGAAATAGATTGGGGGTGTCAGGTGATGGAAGTAGCAACCCAGTTGAACCGAGTCGCCAAACAGATAAAAAGTTGAAGTTTTGCTACGGTTGCTTGAGTTGTAGCCGTACTCAATCCCATACTCGATTACTACAGATATTAGTGTCCTTGGAGCGGTCGCACTTGAATTATCAAGTAACCGCGACCTTGAAGCTGGAAGAACCCACGACATCGACCTTGTTACGACGCAGCGAAGCGAGGAAGTAACGTTGGGAAGGTAGCGTTCTACCACTGAACTACACCCGCGACTTAGTTCGGCGCAGA
>ERZ1066120.1300-NODE-1300-length-16121-cov-6.070771_pt1 | contig 16121 bp, 14 predicted proteins | sample MGYA00382767_ERZ1066120 | MGnify/ENA primary metagenome ERZ1066120 (study PRJEB33369, sample SAMEA5778350) | biofilm metagenome | biome: Industrial cooling water; feature: Water cooling tower basin; material: Biofilm | place: United Arab Emirates | collected...
CTTCGAGACCGTGATGGAGGAGCGTCATGTCGGGCGGACAGCCACGCGCATGAACCTTTCCCCGTCGGCGATCAGCCATGGACTGACGCGCCTGCGGCGCTTGTTCGACGACCCGCTGTTCCTGCGCACACCCCGAGGGGTGGCCCCCACCGATCGCGCAGAAGAGTTGCGTGCCCCGGTCGCGGATGCGCTGGACAGACTGCGCGAAATCCTGACGGAACCGGAGGCATTCGACCCGACGCAATCACGCCGTCGCTTCATGCTCGGTGCAACGGACGGCATCTCGGCTGTCGTGCTCCCCCGGCTCATCGGTCGGCTGAGCATGGCGCCATCGATTAGGGTCGGTTGCCGCGAACTGCTGCCGGACCCGGGGGAGCACGTGCCGCAACGCGCCTGGCAGTCATCGTTCGAGCTGCTCGACAGCCGTGCGATCGACATCGCCATCCTGCCGGTCGATCCGGTGCCCGGAAGGTTCGCAGCCGAACCTTTGTACCAGGAGGACTTTGTGGTCGCGATGCGGGCGCAACACCCTCTGACGAAGTCGCTGACGCTTGATGGCTACTGTGCCGCAAGACACCTGCTGGTCTCGCAAAGCGGCGACACGGACGGCTTTGTGGACACGATATTGGCCAAGCTAGGGCGACGTCGCTCGATGGCTGCGACCGCTCCCAACTTCATGCTGGCCCTGAGCCTTTTGCCCGACAGCGACCTTATCGCCGCCTTACCGCGTCGACTGGTTGAGCTGCACGGGCCACGTTACGGCGTCGTGGGCTTGGACCCGCCGCTGGCACTCGGCGCCTTCACGTTGAATGCGGTGCTGCCGAGCAGGGCACGCTTCGATGGCGGACTTGCCTGGCTCTTGGCGTTGCTCAAAGAAGCGATGCTCGACGATCCGTTGGTCGGCCCCTCGTCGTGACCCGTCTGGCCGCTGGGCAGCGAGATACGCTGCATAGTCCAGAGATCGGCCGCCGCGTTGCATACCGCGCTCCGCGACAGGAGCGAGCCGTTATCGGATCTTCGCAGGTGGGAAATGGCGCGCCCGGAACGATTCGAACGTCCGACCCTCAGATTCGTAGGGCGATAAAGTGCCTTCTCGTGACGTTCCAGGACGTCCCTTTTTGTTGCTAAATCAGCAACTTGCGCGTTCCGATTGTTCCCTGTATGTTTCAGGGTATCAGCACCTAAATGTTACCTAAGGTAACAGGATAGCGGCCGGAACGGATCAGGATCATAGCTATGCCCGGCAAAGCTGTAGGCCTCACGGACGCCAAGATCCGTGGCTTGACCCCGCCCCCTTCGGGTCAGTTGGAAATCTCCGACCAACTCATCGGCGGACTGCGCGTTCGCGTTGGCGCGTCAGGCGGTAAAACCTTCATCCTACGTAAGCGCGTGGGAGGCTCGGTCAGGAACGTCACTCTCGGGCGCTTCTCGGAAGCGTTCACGCTAGCCGACGCCCGTAAGAAGGCCCGATCATTGCTGATCGATCTCGAGTCCGGGAAAGGATTGCCCCAGCCGACCAGTAGCACTGGTGGTGCTGTTGGACGCCTCACATTCTCCGTTCTGTGGGCACAGTATCTCGAGCGTGCTGTCAAGGGTAACCGCGAACGGAATCCCGGCATAGACGATCGCCGCCTCCCTGACGCTGCCGAGCGCGGCACAGACCAGCCCGAAGATCAACAGCAGCGCGGCGGGCACGACCAACTCCAGTCGCCTGTTCGCCGCCTCCAGCTGGTGGAACTGCCCCCCGAACTCGATGCGGTAGCCGGGAGGGAGCTTCACCTGGTCGTTAACGGCTGCCTGCGCCTTGGCGACATAGCCCGCGAGATCGCTGGTGGCGAGGTTCACCATCAGCGCCGCGCGCCGCTTGCCGCCGTCGTGCAGGATCGGCTCGACCGCGGGCGTCTGCCGGAGGCGCGCGACGCGCGACAGGGGCACCATCCCGAACTCGCCGACGCGCAGCGGGAGCGCCAGGATGGCCGACGGTTCCGCGCGTAGCGCCTCGGGCATCCTGACCACGATCATGTGCCGCGCCGGACCTTCAGGGATGAACCCGACCCCCGCGCCCGCGATCGCGTCGGTGATCGCCTTGTTGACCTCCTGCGTGCCGAGGCCGAGGCGCAACAGCGGGCATGGTCGAGCTCGACCACCACGCTCTTAGGGCGGCCGGCGGTCTCGACTCGACGCTCTCGGTGCCGGGCTGCTTCTCCAGCACCGCCTTGGCCTGCCTAGCGGCGCGTTCGAGCACGTCGTAATCCTCGCCGAACACCTTGACCGACACGTCGGCGCGTACGCCCTCCAGCATCTCGTTGAAGCGCATCTCGATCGGCTGGGCGAACTCGAACGACTGATCCTTGTAGACTCGTCGGGCGACCCGCTCGATGCCTTGGTCGAGCCCCTCCTTCGTCTGGGGACGGCCCCTCCCCTGCGGCCAGTCCTTCTCCGGTGTGTAGAAGATGTATAGGTCGTTCTCGCTGGGCGGCATCGGGTCGGTCGCGACCTCGCTGGTGCCGATGCGGGAGAAGGTGTGCGTGACCTGCGTGAAGGCCCGGCGGATCGCGTTCTCCGTTCGCTGCTCAACGTCGAGACTGCGTTCAAGCGAAAGGCCGACCGGCTTGTAGGTTATCGCGGTGATCGAGCCCTCGTCGAGCTGCGGCGCGAACTGCGAGCCCAGCGTCCTGAACACGGCAAAGGTCCCCGCGAGCAGCGCCACGGCGAACATCACCAATAGCACGGGGTGCGCGTGAGCGCGCTCCAATGCGGGCGCATAGGCGCGCTCCGCATAGCCGATCAGGCCCTTGCGCCGGCCGTCCTTCGCCTCGGCCGCGGGCGCGCGCAGCAGCCAGGCCGACAGCGCCGGCACGATCGTGAAAGTCCAGATCAGCCCGGCGACGATCGCCAGCATCATCGCCTGCGCCATCGGCTGGAACAGCTTGCCCTCGACCCCGCCCAGGCTCAGCACCGGCACGTAGACAAGCGCGATGATCCCGATGCCGAAGAAGGTGGGCCGCGCGACCATTCGCGCCGCGCGCGCGATCGTCTCCCGGCGTTCCTCGGACGTCAGATTCTCGCCCTTGTCCCGCCGCTTCGCGGCGAGAAGCCGCAGGCTGTTCTCGAGCACCACGATTGACCCGTCGACCATATGCTCTGAGGGCGCTTTCTTCCCCCGCTCCCCTGCACGGTGGCAGGCGAGCGGCAGCGATCCCAGAACACGGCCGAGCAAGTTCCCAGCACTGACAGGCTCGGTCCGAGTAGCCGAAGACCCTGAAGGGTTCGCGGCGGGACTTTCCTCTACCGCGCTGGTGCATTAAGTCTGACACCGCCGGACCCAGCATTTGCTGCGACAGAGCCCCTGCGCGCCGTCAAATGCTCAGCGGCCTCTGGCAGTTTCGGATGCAAGCTGCTTGACCCCGATGATCTGAAAGAACGGACCAATAAGGAGAAACATGAGCCTGAGCGATCTTATCCTAACAAGTCGATTGTAAGTCTTGGCGAGGACACCCTTCGGCCTTGAGAACCTTTTAATATGTTCCTCCTGAATTAGCGGAGGGGTGGCGGATATGACAAATTCGCTGTTTCGTCTTATCATTTTTGCCAGCTCGACGTAGCTGAGCAAAACAGTATCGTCGTAGGTTTTACCACTGCGCCAGCTGACATATTGTTGTTGCAACCGTCTTGGAAGCCACCCAACCCCCCACACGAAAACGTGGGGCTCCGCCGACATGCTAAATCTATTCGGAGTCGAAATGGCGACGAAACCGCCCGGCCGCACAGCCCGGTTGATTTCGCGAAGGTAAGCCGGGACGTCGCGGACATGCTCAATCACGTCGAGCGATATGACGGCACCAACAGCGCCGTCAGAGAGGGGCAGCGCTTCAGCTGCGGCAGCGGCGAGTACAGGGGTTTTTCCAGCATCGCGGATCATTCGCTGGGCCACCACCAGCCAAGTCATCGACACATCGATGCCGATGCACTCCCTCCCTCTCGAGAGAAGGGCCACCGTCATTGGGCCACTGCCGCAGCCGAGATCCAGGGTAGGGGCCTCTGATGCCACTTTGGCTAGCCAGCCCGAAACCTGTTCCGCCATCTGACGCGGGCCATCAAGCACTTCGCGCGTTCGCCGCTCAATCCGCGCGGCATCCCACGTGGGTCTGGCCGCGTAGACGGCGCGGACCATCTCCCCTAGCGACATTTCTGACGCGGCGAGGCGGCGCGCAAACGCGAGGTCGGATTGATAATCAATCCAGCTTTCCACATTGACCCGGAGGTCGGGTATACCGCCAACGACCTCATATGTGTGATTGCAGGGTACACAGAAAAGGCCCTCGCTGTCATTGGCGAGTTCGCTCCGACAGACTGGGCAGCACCACATCATCACAAATCCCTGACGAGCCCTTCGACACGACGCCGGCGACGTTTACAGTGAAGATGGTAGAAGCCAAGCCGGGGGAAGTCGATGACAGGGTATGGGTCTGGTGCCGTGTTCCAAGCCCCTTGCTGCACGTTGGAGTGAGCCCATTCTTGGTCTGATCCCCCTCCGCGCCCTCAAGAAAGGGGCGCCCGCCCGGCGATTTCTCCTGGTCGCCGCTGCCAATATCTTGGCGGCAGGCGCAGGTTTGGCATTGTTCAGCTTGATGGCTAAATCGCAAGGTCCGTCAGCACTCGGCCAGATGTCGCTGGCTTTGTCATTCTTGGTTTATGGCTTAATCCTCTCAAACTACGGCACGGACAGTGCCGCCATTCGGGCGGTTAGTCAGAACCCCGAGATTGCACCAAGGATGATAGCGAATGTAGTCGCCTTTCGGCTGACGACTAATGTGCCCATTCTAATTGGCGGAGCGCTGCTCGCTTTTTACTACAGGGGTTCTCATGTCCCCGCATTGATGGCAATCCTAACTTGCTCACTGATAGCGGGCGCAGTCTCTCCAGCATGGCTAGCAACCGGCACAGAGAGGTCCGATGTTTTGGGGTACTATACAGTTGCCTCGCCGGTAGCGACACTGCTCTTCGCACTACTCTTCACTTTTATCGGCTGGCCGAGTGGTATTCTGGCGTTTGCTGCTGCGAGGGTTGCTGGGGATCTCGTCGCCACGGTTGGCTTGCTTTGGTGGGTGCTGGCAACATTCCGCCTGCCAGGCCGGCCCCAGGTGGCCGACGTGCTGGAGCTTGGTCGTGTTGCCAATCCGATCGGAGCGTCACGCGTGATAAGTGGGTTCGGCCAAGCGGCAGATTTGTTCATCCTGAGTTTGATCGTGTCACGGGTAGATACTGGCATTTATGCAGCCTCCCTACGTGTTTACCTGCTGCTCGTCTCGATGTCGCTGCTTTATTCTGGTGTTGTATTCCCGGCTTTCTCCCGCGCAGCGAAGGATGGGGGCGGGGCGGTGAAGGCCCACCTCTACGACAATCTGAAACGCACGTTGCCGTTCGCTGCCGCCGCCTTGCTGGCCGTAGCTGGGTCGGCTCCACTATTGTTGGGTATCGTGTTTGGGCCGCAGTTTCAGCAGAGCGAGATCCTACTGCGCGTCCTGTGCGTCGCGACACTATTCAACTTTGCTTCGGTGACAATCGGTACTGCGCTGATGGCGATTGGCCGGTTTCACCAATTCATGCAAAATACTATGCTGTCTACGATCATCCTTATCTTCGCCAAAATACTACTCACCGTGGAATTTGGCCCGATTGGGGCAGCAGCCGCTACCTGCTTGGCTGAGGCCGCAATGATGGTGCTCCAGTTGCGCTCCTTGACTGCGAAACAGCAGCAAATCTAGCACAACCGGCCCGTGATCTTCCGGAATACGTTGATTGTTAATGTTTTACCTCGACTCGGTTCGATGAGGTTGCAGCTGTGGTAGCTAAGTTGCCTTATGTTCAGCTGACGGAGTCCCATCTGAGAATCCGTCGCTCGGAGTATCCCTCAGGATGCCGTGCCTCGCCACGAGCTCTGAAGCTTGGCGCTTGTATTTTCTGGACGCCGATGGGCGGTGGGATGCACAATTGCATTCAGCCTGCATCCTTTTGGTGCACACGAGGACCTAATCGGCCCCGCCTGCCCTCTCAAGGTTCCCGTATCTCGGATGGCCTTTGGCTTCCGAACGGCAATCGTGCGCATTAGGCGTCCTAACGATGCGTTGATGGGAAGGCTGTGCTTTAAGTCTATGCTACCTTCAGTACCTAATCCATTAAATTGGTTTTACGTCGAACACGCAAACATCTAATCGGCAGGCGTCGGGTCGCCGTGTCAAGGTTAAGCGCGTGAGCTCTAGGGTTTCTGTCAGACGACGGCTTTGTGTGTGCTGCTCGCTTCGTCCCAATGACGGACACGAAGATCAGCCGCCCTGTCGGGCCCGCTTGCTACAGCTAACCATCCCCGTCACATAGCGATGATGGGGACGGAAGTGGGATGGGGTCCGGCGGGGGGGCGCGCTATCGTGGTCGGTGCGGGCTTAATGGGCCGCCATCACGCTTCTGCCATCAGGCGCTCGGGATCAGCCGTCGTAGCCGTCATCGATCGCGATCTGGATTTAGCTCGATCGGTTGCACAACGTCATGCTGGAGCAATAGCCACCAACGATCTTGAGGAGGCATTGGCCCGGACTCGTCCCACAATCGCCCATCTGTGTACACCCGCCCAGACTCACCGCGCGTTGGCCGAGCGGCTGGCGCTGGCGCAGCTTCATACGTTCATCGAGAAGCCGTTCGCGAGTAGCGCAATGGAAACGCGCCTTCTGCTTGAGGAATTTTCGCGAGTTGGAAAAATCGCTTGTCCGGTACACCAGTACGCCTTTCAGCGCAGCGTGGAACAGGCAATCGCAAGCTTGCCAGACTTAGGATCTCTGCGTCGGATAGCGATCGAGATCCGTTCGGCCGGCGCTGAATTCAATCCTGGGACCGGTGACCGTGTTGCCGGGGAGATCGCGCCGCACCCTTTATCGATCATTCAGCGCCTGCTGCCCAGCGAGGACGTCGGCGCGCTGAACTGGATATTGCACCGCGCTGCTCCAGGGGAGTGGTTGGCAAATGCGAGCAGCAACGGTGTTTTGCTGTCCATTGCAATCAGCATGGGCGGCCGACCGACGCGTTTCACCACCGTCATCTCAGGCACGGGCGGGACCGTGGAGCTCAACAACTTCCACGACTACATAGTGAACCAGTCCGGCCTAGTGTCGCGGTCGGCTAAGATTGCGCAGCCATTCGCCTATGCCGGAAGGACACTCGTGAACGCGACGGGGAACCTCCTCAAGCGCGCGGTACGAGGCGAAAGTGCCTATCCCGGGCTACGCGCTCTGACACACCAGTTCCACCGAGCCGCGGAAAGCGGTGTGCGAACGAACGCTCCTATCACTCCGAGCGAAATTGTTGCAGTAGCAACCGCACGAGACGCGCTTCTAGCGCAGTGCCGGGAGTGGTCCCGTGGCTGACCACATGACCGTCGTTATCATAGCTCTTGTTGAAGGCGCGGCATTAGCTGCATGTATAGAGGGGGCTCGAGCCGAGGCAGATCAGCTGATGGTGGTCGCACGAGATGGTTCCGTGCGCGACGCCGAAGGATATGAGATTGGTCGAAGCAGGAGAACCGATGTTCCTGCGCGGCGGCAGGCAGCAGCATCGATAGCTGAGACGCCTTTGATCGGCTTCCTTGAAGATACCGTGAACCCCGTTCGCGGGTGGGGAGATGCGGCACGGTCGACCTTGGCGCAGACCGGGGTCGGTGCCGCAGGCGGTCCCGTGTCCATCGATCGTCACCTACCTTCTGCAAGCCGGGCTCTGGCGCTGACAGAATATGGGCGGTTTAGGTCATTCGAGGGACGGGACGCGGTGCCAGCGATCCCGGGTTGCAATTTCGCTTTCAGACGCGAAGCCTTGCTCGCGGCCTGCTCCGGTGAAGGACTAATCGACAACGAGGTGTTCGACCAGCTACGCGTGTCAGGTTTGTCGCTAGCGTGGGTTCCAGGCATGTCAGCCACCTTTTGTGCTGCCCACGCACAGGGTGCACGCCTAACGACGCGTTTCGAGCATGGACGGCTTTATTCAGGTCGACGACTGTCTCAATCCGGCCCTGGCGCGAGGCTCGCCGGCGCTGCCAAAGCACTGGCGTTGGCGCCTGTCCTTGTTGCACGCACTCTAAGCCAAGCTGACGTAACCGAATTACGATCGGCGCCGACCGTTGGCCAAGTCGCGCTGCAGCACGGCGCCTGGGCCATAGGGGAATTAGCGGGCGCATTATTCGGTCCTCGACCGGGGGGTACGGCCGTATGGCAGTAAGGCGCGTTACCATCGGCGTGGATGCGACAACCTGGTGGAATCGACGTGGCTTCGGTCGCTACACCCGGTCCATGCTTGGTGCGATGATCGCCGAAGCTCGCCACTGCGAGTTTGTCCTGTTCGTCGACCGTCCTCCCGATGAAGAAATGCTGGCGTCAAACGTTCGAATTGTGGAGGTAGGTACGTCCGCGACCGTAACCGACTCGGCAGTGGCGGACGGTAGTCGGGCGTTGAGTGACCTCTTTGCCTTCCGGCAAGCCGTCCGCGCGACGCCCCTTGATGTATTTTGGTTCCCAGCGGTTTACAGCTGGTATCCGACCGGCGGGCGGGTGCCGGTTGTGGTCACATTCCATGACGCAATCGCTGAGCACTTCTCAAGCCTGGTGATGCCTAACTGGCGCGGCCGTTTTCTGTGGAACCTCAAGACGCGTTTGGCGCGCCGCTGGGCGCGTGGCATTGTCACGGTGTCCTGCGCAGCGCGCGAGGAGATTCACACCTACTTGGGAATACCGCGCGAGCGGATCAGCGTCGTGCTGGAGGCGGCAGATTCCCGGTTTGCCAAAGTTGATGACGAGGCCGAGCTTCTGAGGATGCGCGGTGCGCTACAGTTGGTTCCGGACCGGCGGCGCATTCTTTACGTCGGAGGCATTGCTCCTCACAAAAACCTGCTTGGGTTGGTTGAGGGATTTGCTCATGCAATTCGTCAGCCCGGATGTGATGACCTAGACCTGATCATAGCAGGTGATCCCAAAGGTGATGGCTTTCACTCGAACACTGAGCAGCTTCGCGCCCGTGCCGCCGACCCGGCAATAGAAGGCCGCGTTCGCTTCACCGGCTTCGTTCCTGAAGACATGCTGCCAGCCTTGTATTCTGACGCTTTCGCGGTCGCGATGCCCGCATTTTCCGAAGGATTCGGCCTGCCTGCGGCCGAGGCGATTGCATGTGGCACGCCAGTCATCGCCACCGGGCATGGAGCGGTGGCCGAGGTGGTTGGGAGCGCAGGCATGTTCTTCGATCCTCAGGATCCAAGCGACATTGCTCGCGTAATCGCACACCTGGGACAGGACCAGCTTTTGGCGGCCCAATTGCAAGCCGCTTGTCTTCCGCGTTCCGCGCAATTGTCATGGAAACGCAGCGCCAACGAGATGGTCGGTCTCCTCGAGCGCTATGCTGGATGCAGTTGATGCGTTTCTGTATGGCGACCACCTTTTATCCTCCCTTCAGCTACGGCGGCGACGCGACTTATGTCCGCGCACTTTCCCGGGCTCTTGTGGCTCGTGGGCACGAGGTAGACGTCATTGCGTCTACAGATGCATATTTGCTCCGCAGCCCATACCCCGATGGCATTCTTGCAGAAGAAGACGACGGCGTCCGCGTTCACCGCCTCCGGCATACTTTCGGTGACTTTGCAGCGTTAGTTAGTCAGCAGAGCGGGCGAACCGGGCTTTATGCTGGTACGCTAGCCAGGCTGCTTGCCGAACCTTATGACGTTCTCCACTACCACAATGTCTCGCTGATCGGCGGCCCAGGCATCTTGTCGATGGGGAGAGCGCGCGTGCGACTGTATTCTCTACATGAGCACTGGCTAGTCTGTCCAACTCACATTTTATGGAAGAACCGTAAAGAGGCATGCGAACGCCCCGCATGTTTCAGCTGCTCCCTTCGTTCTAAGCTGCCACCCCAACTTTGGCGCCATACAGGCTTTCGCGACCGTCAACTCGCTTACGTTGACAAACTGCTTTCGCCTAGCGAGTTCACGGCCGAGCGACACCGGGCCGACGGCGTCACGCGACCAATCCGCGTGCTTCCGCTATTTTCTGCTCTCGATCAGACCGCTCAGCCAAAAATGGTGCATTGTCGCCCCTCGGTTCTGTTCGTGGGGCGCATCACGTCCTCCAAGGGCGTGGAGCAACTCTCACGGGTGGCAGCGACGCTGCCGGAGATCGATTGCTTGATCGTGGGAGACGGGGATCTACTCGCCACATTAGCGCAGAAATATGCCAAATATCCCCACATCCGCTTCACGGGGCCTCTGCCGCAGCCTGCGCTGATCGCGGAGTATAGCCGAGCCAGCGCACTCATCGTGCCCTCAGTTGCGCCGGAGACTTTTGGATTGACCATCGTTGAGGCAGCGGCCTGCGGGACACCGTCAATCGTCGCAGCCGCCTCAGGAGGCGCGGCGGAAATCGTCACCGCAACCGGGGGCGGAGTGCTATACGAGGGTGACGATGGGCTCGCAGGGGCGATCCGCCGGCTTGTTGACGATCACAACCTATGTTCCCGCCTTGGTGGGCTGGCCAGGCGCGGTTATGAAGATCGATATACCCAGCAGCGACACATCGCATCTTACCTTCACGAGGTTGATTCAATTCTCGAACAGAAGGCGTCATGCGCGCAGTCATAACCTTTCATGCGATCGGCCACGAGCCTGGTCCGCTGTCATTCGCGCCCGAAGGGCTCGATGCGATGCTTGGCGCCCTAGCGGACGCTGAAGTCCCGGTGCTCGATCTCGACACCTTACTGTCTCCAGCAACCAAGCGAGGCGTGGCGCTGACATTTGATGACGGAATGCGGTCAGTGCATGATGCGGCCTTGCCAATATTGCGTGCTCATACTGCACCTGCTCACGTTTTTGTGGTGACGAACCAAATAGCCGCTGACAATCGCTGGAAGGGACAACCTGAGGGAACGCAAATCTACCCCGTGCTAGATTGGCCTCAGATCGAGGTTTTGCATGCGAATGGAGTTCGGATTGAGAGCCATACCGCGAGTCATCCTGATCTACGGACGATGAGCGGGCCCGTCATAGAGGAAGAACTTGAGGAAGCAGATACATTGATTGCCGCGCGGCTTGGCCGCAAGCCGGCCTACTTCGCCTACCCATACGGCTATGAAAACAAGCGGGTCAGAACCGTCGCGCACTCACGATATCGCGCCTGTTTCACGACACGGCTCGCGTACCTTGGCGCAGAAGATGATCTAGCCGCCCTACCCCGCCTAGATAGTCATTACCTACGCTCTCCGCGGCTTGTCAGGCAATTGGATCGACCAGCCGGCCGAGGGTATATCGGCTTTAGGGCTTTCCTGCGGCGTCTGCGCGGTTCTGAATGACCAGCGCGCTGGAACTCAGCATTGTCGTGGCTGTGAAAGATGCAGAAGCTAATCTACCCCGGTTTCTGGAGGCCTTGGGTCGGCTCTCCAGCGAATGTGAATTACTGCTTTGCTTTGCGGGTCCAGCACCGACGCTGCCAGCCAAATTAGAAGCGCAGGTGATAGCCGCGACCGATGACATGCTGATCCCCCAACTTTGGCGGGACGGCATTATCGCCGCGCGGGGTCGCCGGGTAGCGTTGACAACGGCACAATGTATTCCTGCTTCGGATTGGCTCCAACGATCGCGCAACGCAGATATAGGACGATGGGCAGGCATAGGCGGCGCCATCGCCAATGACCCGAACGCTACCTTGGCCAACTGGGCGATCTTCTTTCTACGTTATTCGGCATTCGCTCACGAGGTCAAAGGTGGCGTGACAGGGGAAATCGCAGCTGACAATGCCATTTACGATCGAGCCGCTGTCCTCGCCTGTCGCGACCTGCTGGAAGAAGGCTTTTGGGAGCCAAATTTCCACCGCCGGTTCCATGAGGCCGGGCGCGAGCTATGGCTGGATCCTGGTTTGCTCGTCACGCATTACGGCGTCGCCTCACCACGTGCATTCGCTCGTCAGCGGTTGGCGCACGGCTACGAATACGGGCTCGAGCGCGGCAGCCGAGCGACAAGTCCGGTAAGGTTGGTTTTGCTGTTTCGCAGCCCCGTTCTCCCGTTGCTGATTGTGGCTCGCGTACTTCGCCGCATGACGGCGCGGCCGGCCTACCGCAGACACCTTCTGCCGTCTCTCCCGTGGCTCCTGGTGTTCGCATGCGCATGGGGCTTGGGCGAGGCAACCGGCTACGCAGCGGCGCTTGCGAAGGCGCCGCCATTCAATGCAATCTTCCGCAGAGGCAGGAAGGATCAATGAACAAATCAGCTCTTTACACCTCCGTGATCCTGGGCCGCGTTAGCACTGAGGACGCAGACCGGGTGCTGGAAACAATCGCCGCTCTGCAGCCCGACGTTGCGGGCGGGCCATGTGAAATCGTGGTCGCAGATCGCATAAAGGATGCTATCAGCGATCAGATCGCTTCGGATTATCCGCAGGTGCGGCTTATCCCCTGTGACCCAGATATCTCTCTTCCTGAGATGCGTACGCGTGCGTATGAGGCGAGCAGCGGCGAAATCGTCGCCGTCACTGAGGATCATTGCGTTCCTAGTCCAGGGTGGGTGGGCAAGATCCAACGCGCCTTCGCGAACGCGCCGCCATCGTTGTCCGCGGTTGGAGGAAGCGTTGTTAATGGTGTAACCGACACCGGTTTAGACTGGGCGACGTTTTTGTGTGAATACAGCTTTTTCTCTCCGCCCGTGGTAGAGGGTAGAACCGACATTCTACCGGGCATGAATATCGCTTACCGTCGCAGTGTGCTGGACGCTGCTCCCCGCCAGCGTCTGAGTGAAGGATTTTGGGAGACGACTTTACACTCGCATCTGCTGGCAAACGGCGGAAAGTTTCGCTCGCTCAATGAACTTATCATGTTCCATAAGAAGCGCTTCTCCTGGCGTCTCTTCGCCTCGCAACGCTTCGTCTACTCCCGTTATTATGCTGGGTGTAGGCTACGGTATGCGACACGGACGAAACGAGTAATGATGGCCGGGGCCTCGCTCCTTCTTCCTCCGATCCTACTCTGGCGGATGGTCACGTCGGCGCGGCGAAAAGGGCTAAACCGCGAGTTGCGCAGCGCCTTCCCCTGGCTTGCCATGTTGGTCGTGATTTGGGCGGCTGGCGAAAGCGTGGGTGCTTTGCTGGGACCCGGCGACGCGCTAGCACGGATAGAATGAGGGCGTGATCGAGATCGAATATTCCTGCCCGGCATGCCAGATCATGGTATCGCTCATGGGTAAGGCGTATGAATGCCGTGGGTGTAGACGGGAATTTCCAATATTCTTTGGAATACCTGATTTTCGTATTTTCCCGGACCCATACCTCACTTTGGAAAGTGAACGTTCTAAGGCCGTTAGGCTCAATGACTTTGCACAGTCGGCGAACTTTGCAGAACTTGTAGAACACTACTACAGAATCACGGATGATGTCCCCACAGCGCTCGCTCCAGCCTTCGCCAATTACGTGCATAAAGCGCCAGATCGATCAAGAGCGTCGCTGGCTCGATTGGGCGACGATCCCGTTCAAGGCAGGTTGCTCGATTTGGGCTGCGGAAGCGGCGGGGCACTGATTGCAGCGTCTGAGAGGTATGCGGTACGCGTAGGCCTAGACATAGGACTACGTTGGCTGGTGATTGCACGGAAGCGATTACTCGAAACAGGGATCGAGGCGCAGTTGGTGTGCGCAAACGCCGAAGCGCTGCCATTTCGGGCAGAAACATTCACACACGTCTTGGCGGACGATTTGATCGACAATGTTGCTGCACCTGAGCAGGTATTGCGAGGGACAGCGGCTGTGATGGCGCCCTTAGGAAGGCTCTGGTTGTCGGGAGGCAACCGCCGCTGGATCGGGCCGCACCCGGCCACCCGGGTCTGGGCGGCCGGTTTGCTTCCGGCGCATTGGCGCAAGCAGCGATTGGAACGCATGCATGGGTTTGACCTACTGCGCGCTGTATCGCTCCAAACCCCCGAAGCCATTCGGCGCATGGGGACGCGATACAAGCTCCACGTGCACGATGAGGGGCCTCGGCGTATCGATCTGTCCGCCCTGAACGACCGTTCGCTCACCTTCAAGGTGCTCGCCGGTGTGTACAGCAGATCCAGCCGGATGCCGGTCCTGCGTAGCTTGCTTGAGCGCTTTGGCCCGGCGTTTGAGTTTGTCTTCACCAAACGGGCCAGCGGCGAAACAACATGAGCACAAGCATCAGATTCGGATTAGTCGGTGCTGGAGCGATCGGAGCAATCCGCGCCGACGCCCTCCGCGTGAGCCAGCGATGCGCACTGACGGCCATATGCGACCTCGACGAGGCACGCGCCCGCAAAGTGGGTAGCGACGCTTGCTATTTTGAGAAACCTGCTGACCTTATCGCATCTGACCTCGTTGATGCAGTGATCGTTTCCGTCCCACCGAGCTACCACGAGTCACTCGCCGTGGCCGCACTGGCGGCAGGCAAGCACGTGATGGTTGAGAAACCGATGGCCGCCACCCCAGAGGCGTGTCGGCGCATGACTGAGGCGGCAATTGCTGCAGGCAAGGTGCTCAGCGTGGGCTACAATCATCGCTACTTTGCCGCCGTCAAACGGCTGCGAGATGCGGTCCAAAGCGGGGCGATTGGCACCCTTAGCCATGTCCGCGCCTATACCGGACATGCGGGACTCGCCGAGTTCAAATCGCCTTGGATGTATGACGCCAAAGTCATGGGCGGCGGGGTACTGATGGATAACGGCACCCACATCATAGACTTGGTCCGGTACGTTATGGGTGACGCGACCGAGGTATCCGGACATGCTACCGGTCGGGTCTGGCAACTGCCTGTCGAGGACCACGCGGTAACCCTACTGCGCGGCGCGGATGGCACCACAGCCTCGATAGAGGCTAGCTGGGACGAGTGGAAAGGATATCGCTTTTTCGTGGAAGCCTATGGTGATCGAGGCATGGCACGGGCGTCTTATGCCCCCATGCAGTACATGCAAATCCTGCTGGATCGGCCAGGTAGGGTCGTAAAGAAAGAACGACAATTCTATGTCGGATCCATGCTTCGTGAAAGGATGAGTGGATGGCAGAGTACGGTGGTCTCAACATTCGTCGAAGAGTATGCTGATTTCGTGAAGATCGTCGAAGGATCCACTGACAGCACGCGTATTGCACTAGGTAACGATGGAATTCGCGCAGTAGAGATTGCACAAGCAACTTACTCCAGCTCCCAATCGGGTGAGCGAGTAGCCCTGCCGCCGCTACCATCGGCCTAATCGAGCAATTGTACATGCCCGGGATGCGCAGTTATGTAACCTGTAAGCTCACCTGCAGACCAACAGAGTTCCGTCAAGAGCATCGCGGGAAGGCGACGGATAATGGCGCCACGAAGAGCTGAATGTCGCCAGCCATGACGGATGATCCGAATGACACGGAGCAGGGGCAGGACCGGAGTGGCAGCAATTAGAACAATCCGCCTCGCTGTTCCCGTTTGAGATAAGCGCGCGGCACCATAAGCGCGACCGTGGTGAAATCGCCGACGACAAAACGGAAGCAGGGCGAAAGGTCGCTGGTGTCTCACAAGCGCGTCGTTTACCCAAGTGGGCCTTAGCGTGCCTGCCGAGAGCATCGCAGTCTTTGAAAATCCGGCTCTCAAGAGTTGGTCTACAGGAGGCAGCATCGATCGGTCGAGGATCAGGTTGTTGCCAGGCACTTCAGACAATGCCGCAGACACTGGCCGATGGAACTGACAATATTCGACCAAATAGCCGATTATGCGCCTATCCGTCGGCTCAAAACTGGGTTCGACGGGTCCACACAGTGCGCCATTTGAACCAAGCGCTGCCAGCATCGCCTGACCCCAACCTGGTGCGGGCGGTGCATGGCCGTGGAGGAAAGCAATGGCCGAGGCACGACATCGTGATGCAGCCACCCCCCACAACTGGAAGAGAGACGAGTTTTCTTGAACAATGACATCGATGCCCTCAGCGGAACCACGCGGCGCGCATTCGCAAGCCAGATGAACGTCAAACTCCGGCGACATCACACCTGCCGCTCGTAGAGCGCACGTCAGCTCGTGCACATCCCAAGAGCCCTTAACCGCCACCGCGAGCGACAGGGTAGACACTATATGTC
>ERZ1066120.1306-NODE-1306-length-16057-cov-7.268216_pt1 | contig 16057 bp, 15 predicted proteins | sample MGYA00382767_ERZ1066120 | MGnify/ENA primary metagenome ERZ1066120 (study PRJEB33369, sample SAMEA5778350) | biofilm metagenome | biome: Industrial cooling water; feature: Water cooling tower basin; material: Biofilm | place: United Arab Emirates | collected...
TCATGAAGTCGTGACGTGTCCCGTGTGCGAAACGGAAACCGGGCGCCGCGTCTTTTTGATGCTGCGCTACATCGTGCGCGATGGCGAAACGACGCGCGCCGTCGGGTTTTTCCCGCGCGCCAAAGGCAAAGGTGCTGGTGGCGGCACCACGCGCTGGATGTGGGTTCACGCCGTCGGTCTGGGCGTCACCTGCGACGAAGGCCACTGCGTGCGGCTCGATCCCGTGACGGGCGAGGTGTTGACGCGATGAGCAAGCAAGGCGAATTGTGCATAAGGCATGGGTTCCCTGCGAATCTATCCCCGCAAACACAATTGGAGTGCGTGAAAATCGGCGCCGTAAAAGTGCCACTTTCGCCATTTGAATTCGAGGCGTTACAAAACCGCCTTGAACTCCATATTGCAGAACACGGCGTGCTGTTTGGATTTTTCGCCCAAATTCTGCAATGCGTTCCCGTCATTCCCGCAGATTCCGACGATGTTTAGCCCCACGTTTCCGCTTTCAGCACTCCGTGCAGCGCCCTACAATCCGCGCTCGATTGATATCGCGCGAGCGAGCGAATTACAACGTAGTTTGCGCGAGCTTGATGTGATAAAAGCCGTTATCGCCGCGTCCGACGGCTTGCTTTTGGCTGGGCATCAACGAAGGGCGCAATTGGTGGCGATGGGCAAAACTACAATACCCGCGATTATTCTCGAAGGCGCGGTTTCGCCGCTTGACCAAGCGCGATTCAATCAGCTTCACAATGCCATTGACTTGGATTTTGCCGTGTCACAAATTTGCATCTCTGGCGAAATGAACGGCCAAGGCTGGCGGTGGATAGAGCCAAGTCGAATTATTGGCCAAGCCAACGGTTATGCGAACGAGAAGCGCGAAATCTGCGAACTGTTGGCGAAACACGGGCCTTGGGGAAACGCGATTGTGCTCCCTGATGGTCGCGTTCTCGTCGGTGGACTCTACGCCGCGTGTTGTGCGCTGATGCGCTTGCCGCTGTTGGTGCGCGTTGTGCCGTTCGAAAAGGAGTCGGCGATTTGCCATTTTTTCGGGCAATCTTACGGCACCTTTTCCTACGCACCCGTTGAGCGCACGCCCTGGGTGCAATCGCTGGCGCAAATGCACCGTCTGCGTGGCCCGAAAATCAAGTCGCGCACCTACGAAAACCTCGTAATTCCTCGGCTTTTCATGGACGGACACCCCAACGGCTTGCGGGTTCTCGATTTCGGAGCAGGACAAATGGATTACGTTCGGCACCTACGCGCTCAGGGTGTTTCGATTGTCGGTTTCGAGCCATATTTTCGACAGGGCTCATCGCTCGACCTCGCCGCGATTCACCGGCATATTGAGGAATTGTGCAACAAATTGCGGGCTAACGGGCTTTTCGATTTGGTGGTGTGCGATAGCGTGGTGAACTCGGTGGACTCGCAAGAAGCTGAAAATGACGTTTTGGCTTGCTTGAATGCTTTTTGCAAACCTGGTGGAACCGTTGTTTGGAGTGGGCGCAACCGCGACGACCAACGCCTCAAATCAGACCCTAAACGTAAATTGCGCACAGGACGCACCACGAATATCGGCTTCTTCGACCAAAACGGGCTGACCGCGCTGCCACGCGCCCAAGGCTGGCAGTTCCAAAAATTTCATACGTTGGTCGATGTCGAAAAGCAGGCCAAAACGTTTTTCGGCGACCATTGGGAAATCTACTCGCAAGAAGGTCGTTTGCAACGCTCTCCTGCAAAATCAGGGCGGAGTGACAGGCCAGCTTGGGGCGCGGTTGCTACTAAAAATCGTGCGCTCGATAGGGCTATGGTCGAGTCCGCTTTGAAGCGTGAATTCGATATGCCGCTGCCTAATGGTCAAAGCTTAGGCGCGGAGAGGCAGGTAATTGCCGCGTGGCGCGAGGCGATTCGAGTGACATTGGAAAGATGATGAAAATTAGTTCTCCCCAAATCCCCAATTTCGTCGAGCTGCGTCGGCCCGCCGTTCCCGATACGGTTTGCGACCTGTGCGAGCGCGGCGCCGACGTGCCCGCGATGTGGCTGCCCGACGACGGTTTGGCGGCGTGGGCGCGCGAGTTGTTCATCGAAGGCTCGAATCAAGGCGCGCTGCTGCCGTTTTGGAACGAAGATTACGCGCACCTCAAACTTGCTCGCATCGGGTTTTTGTGGACGAACGTCGAATGCGGCGAAGGCGGCGGTAAAGTGCGCGCCGGTCAAGCCGAGATTCCCAAGCCGCGCACCGGAAACGCTTGGGCCAAAAGCCGCGTCACGTTTCAGATGGCGCAGTGGTTTGGCGTCGTGCCGGATTTCGTGATCACGCTGTGCGGCCCGCTGGTAAACGCGCTGAGCGACATGGCGTTTTGCGCCCTCGTCGAGCACGAACTCAAACACTGCGGTCAGGCGCGCGACGAAATGGGCGAGCCAAAATACACCGAAGACGGCGAACCGAAATGGTGTATCGAGCCGCACACCGTCGAAGAACATTCGTCGGTGACGGCGCGCTACGGCGCGTGGGACGATAGCCTCAAAGAACTCGTCGCCTCGCTGGATCGAAACCACGAACTCGTGGCGCTTTTCGACGAGTGGGGCAACTGGAAAGGAGGGAAACGATGACCGAAACACAAATTCAGCGCATCCAAGATTTGTGCGAATACCTTCGTGAAACGGCGCCCAGCGAACCGGCTCAGCGCGTGCGGCCCAAAGAGGTGAATGCGATTCAGTGCCCGATGTGCCAAGACGTGGTTTGGAGCCGTCATCGCCATGATTTTCGCAACTGCGAGTGCGGCGCGGTTGCCATTGACGGGGGCCGCGATTACGTCAAGGTTTGCACCTTCGAGTCGCTGCCAACGCCACGCATCATCCCTTACGAGCCGGATGAAAAGGAGTGGGATTGCTGATGGCCTCATTTTCCAAGGCGGCGCGCGAGCCGAGCGAAACCGCGATTCAAGGCGGCGTGATTCGGCGTTTGCAAGCGCACGGCTTTTTGGTCGTGCGTTTCAATGGCGGTGGATTCCGGGATGGCGCGGGCCATTTCATCAAAAACTACATCGTCATGGGTCTCAATGCCTACGCCGGATTCCCCGATGTCGCCGGATTCAAGGATGGGCGCGTTTTGCTGCTCGAAGTCAAAAAGCCCAAAGGCAAGCTTTCGCCCGCGCAAGAGCGTTTTCGAGATTACGCGGCCCATTTTGGCGTCGTGGTTCACGTCGTGAGGCACCCCGAAGACGTGACGAAAATTGTGGAAAGTGAGGGGCTGTGAACGAGACGCTACGGTCTCTTTTTTTGCCCATTTTTGCTTGATGGTGCTTGATGAAAACGAAAGAGAAAAAGCTGACAGAAAAGGGGCAGAGGTCAATTGTCGTAAGAATCGCGCAGTTTGAAAAGCCTACCGAAGTGTCCAATGCCATCAAGGAAGAATTTGGCGTGATTGTTACGCCTCAAGCTGTCGAATATTACGACCCGACGAAGAATGCGCGTTGCCCGAAAAAGTGGTCGGAGTTGTTTTACCGCGAGCGCCAGGCGTTTATAGACGAAGAAATCAAGCAGCCTTGTTTTCATCGGGCTTATCGGATGAAGATTCGTCAGCGCCAAATCGAGAAAACGATAAATAGCCCCAACTCTAATCTTCGCCATTTGGATTCGGCGGCCAAAGAAGCGGGCGGAATGTTCACCAACAAGCGCGAGTTGACCGGCAAAGATGGGGCGCCCCTTGGCGGTGGCGATTTGTCGCAGTATTCGCTCGAAGACCTCGAAGCCGCCCTGCGCGCGTTGGGGGCCGAATTGGGGCCGGATTACACGAAGCTTTCTCCGGCCTACGCCGATGGCGGTGAAAGCCTTCGCGCCCTTGCAAAACCCAATGAACGGGACTGCGCCGACGAGGATGCCCCTTGATCACTGCGACGATTCGCCAACATTGAATGCGGTGCTTGGCGAAGTTCTGGCGCGTCGCCGGGCCGCTTCGAGTTTGGGGCATTACGTTCAGCGCACGTCTCCATTCATCCTGGAGCCTTGGCAGTGGATTCTTTGCAACCGGCTTTCGCGGTTGCCGCATCAAAAAGGCCAGCGGCTGTTGATTCATGGCCCGCCTCAATTTGGGAAGAGTTTGATTTTGTCGCAGCGGTTCCCCTCGTGGGTTTTGGGCGTCGCTCCGACTCATCGTGTGCGCCTGGCTTGTTATAACCAGACACATGCCAAACGGTTTTCAAAAGTCAATATCGACCTTATGCACGCGCCCGATTACGCGCGCGTGTTTCCGTCGCCCGACAGCGCAATTCCCTCGATTTGTCCCGTCGAAGAGTGGTCAACGGCGGCGCGCGAAGCCTTGCGTGACGCCAACCCGTCATTCAAAGCCCTCGGCTTGGGTTCGGGCTTCACTGGCATGGGTGCTGATCTGGCACTTATCGACGACCCTTACAAAAACCGGCAAGAGGCGTTTTCGACGGCGATCAACGAGGGCATTTGGAACTGGTATACGACGGTTTTGCTTTCGCGCTGCAACCCGGACACTAATATCGTGGTGCTGTTTCATCGCTGGCAGGAAGACGATTTGGCGGGGCGTCTGATGGCGCAAGGTGGCTGGGAAGTGTTGCGTTTTTCGGCCATTGGCGACGGCGCGCCCGATGACCCAATGGGGCGCGCCAAAAGCGTGGCGCTTTCGTCTCGCTACCCGTTGGAGTATTTGCGTCGCATCGAGCAGGAGCAGGGCGAACTCAATTTTCTGGCGCTTTATCAGGGCGCGCCAACGGCGGCGGGCGGCACGATTTTCAAAAGCCACCATTTTCTGCCCGTGCAAAGCGACGGCTCTTGCCCGACCACTGGCGACGAATTGCAGTTTTGGCCCTGGCCCGAAGGCGAGGAGATTCAGGAAGCCTATCTGTCGGGCGACACGGCGGTGACGGGGCGCACCCAAAGCGACGATACCGCGCTGTGTCTTTCGTTTCTGGCCAGCGACGGTTACATCTATCTTTATCCCTTGGTGTTGGCGCGCATGGACATCGATCACGTCGTCAAGAACGTGGCGCTTCAATGGGCCAAAACGCGCTCGCGCCTTGGCGAAGTTCTCCATTCGTTTCAGTTGGAAGAAGGCTCGGCGGGCACTCCGGCGATTTTGATGGCGCGCAAGCTAATGCTGCGCGCCCGTGCGCGCCCCACGCCGGAACAGTTCGCGCTCGACGCCGCCGCGCGCCAAAAGAGCATCGCCAGTCGCAGCCCAGGCGAAAAAGCGGCGATGAAGGTGGTCGCCGACTTCTACCCTCCTTCGGACATTTGGAGCGCCGACGAGTGGGAAAGCGTTCGCCAAGCGCCTCCGCTCGTTTTGGCGCCATATCGTCCTGGCGAACTCCAGGGCGGCGGCACTGGCGACATCGTGGCGCGCGCGCATCAAATCACGCCAACCACATCGGGCAAGGCGGTCAGACTGTGTGCCGACGGCGCGAACTGGGCCGTCGCTCGCGCCTGGCTGCACCAATTGATGGCGCTTCCCAACGGGCGCAAAGACGACGCCGTGCAATCCACCATCGGCGCGGTTTTGCCGTTCGTGCAAAGCCTTTCCACCGACGAAGGCACGAACGGCGAAAGCGCGATTGCGCCCGATTTGATTTCACGGGTCTTCGCGTCCTGAACGCTTTGCGTGCGTCCTGAACGTTTGCGCCTCGAACTTCTTTTTTCCCACTCATGCGAAACGCCAATCTCGAACTTCTGCGCGTCGTGCGCGAGCCGAATGTGCCGCATCCCACTCGCTATTGGATGCACGTGGCGACGCCGCCAGACGGCAGCGCGCTGGGCATTTGCATCGCCTCGGTTTCAAGTGGCGTCGTGCCCTGTCGCGGCTACGATAGCGACACCGGTGACGGCTATCCCGGCACCGTCACGCGCGCTGCCGATGGCACGCCCATCCAGGGCGCACTCGTGCGCTACTGGGGCCAAAGCAACGGGATTTGGGCCATCGCCGCACAAACGCACACCAGCGCCGATGGTCGGCACTGCGTTCGGCTGCCGCCCGGCGAATATCGGTGTCAGGAATCGTTGCCGATTTCGCCGGATGGCGCGGTGGGCGCGGTCGGCGCCGGTGATTTGGCGTCGTGCCCGCTCGTGAACGTGCAAAGCGGTTTCAAGGTCGTGTGGGAAGACCCGGACGTGGCGATACAATACGAGGGCGTCAAAGACGAAAACGGCGTGAGCGCGGCGATGCGCGAAATCGAGGTGTCGGTTGTCACCGAAGAATGGTTTGGCGACTGGCACCGCGAAGACGGGCAAGAGTGGAACTGGATGGACGTGGAAAACACGATTAAAGAAGCCTACACGCGCATCACGCGCGGCGGCGGTGTATTGCCGTGCGTCACGTTTTCGAGCGGCGGCGCGAAATGGGTGCGCGCCGACCTGCTGGCGTCGCTGGCGCGCGCAGGTGTGAACGCGCGTGACCTGGGCTTTTCGGGCGCGCGGTTGGTCGTGGCATGGCGCAATTTCAAAACGCTGATGCTGGCCGGAACGGTGAGCGGAATCAAGCACGAGCGCGCCAATTTCCAACTCTCCAAAGTCACGGCGCGCGGTGGGCGTTTGCAAAGTCCGCCTGGAGTGCCGCACTATCTGGCCGAGGCGCGCATCGTGTGCTTGAACGAGGCCGCGCTGCACGCGGGGCCGGGCCGCGCTGGTAAAATTTCGGTGTGGAATCCCCGCGACTCTTTGGGTGAAGACGCGCTCTGGAAGCGCGCGCCGGTGCTGCGCTTGTGCGGCGCGCCGCCTCCGGGCACGGCCAAAGTCGAGTGATTTCGCCGTTTGAGGTATTTTGTCTTCAATGGAAAATTCTCTTTTTTTCGTTTTCGATGTCGAATCGTTCGACTTGCATGGAAACGGGTTCGCGTATGGCTTTGTCGTCATAGATGCGAACGGGGATGAACTCGATAGCGGCTACGGCGCTGTCGGGCCGCACGATGCCAAAGATTGCAGCGAGTTCGTGGCGCAAAAGGTGCTTCCGGCTCTGTGGGGCTACACGACGCTCATCGAGCCAACGGACGACAAAGCCACACACTCGAAAAATTTCTATGCGGCGATGAAAGAGTTTCGCGCGGGGTTTTGGCAAAAGTGGCTCGAATGGCGCGAAAAAGGCGCGCTGATGGTCGCCGATTGCGCGTGGCCAGTGGAAGCCCGGTTTCTCAACGATTGCCTTGCCGATGACTTCACGCGCCAAGAAGCAGGCCCCTATCCGCTGCTCGATTTGTCCTCGATTCTTTTTGCGGCTGGCGTGAATCCCATCGGCGAATTCAAGCGCGTGGCGGGCGAGCTGCCCGCGCACAACCCGTTGTGCGACGCGCGCCATAGCGCGCGGATTTTGGCGGGGTGTTTGAAAAAGCGCAGAGAGTGGATGCTGTATGAAGATATGCAAGAGGCAGCCAAGAATGCGCCCAAAGAATAAAAAACGCACTCTTGCCAATCTGCGGGGCAAGCGCAAACTGCATTTGCTGCGCGGCCAGAAGGCGCCGGCCAAACGGTATCGCTACGCCTCTTCGCCACCACGCATTCGCGGCTTGGGCCCCGTTTTCGCTTTGGTTCAGGGGCGCATTGAGTTTCGGCATATAGTCATCGTGCGTAAGCACGGTGGTAAATGCCCGCTTTGGGCACTGTTGCGCGAACTGACTGGTTTGCCTTGGCGTGTGCAGTTGGTTTGCGATTTAAGCGGCTCGCTTGTTCGCCTGAAATGCCGGTGGAAAGGTGGCCACATTCTTTACGAAATTCGAGCCAACAGCGAGCAGGGGCGCACCCTCTACGATTTCCTGTTCGAGTTTTGGGAACCGTCCTACGACGTTGTGCCCATTGAAGCGTGGATGCACGATTTCAGAAACCCTGTGTGCGTTGGACTCAAAGAGTGCCCTGTGAAACCGCGCAAAGCTGGAGCGCATTTGCTTAAAAATCCGCTCTCAACAGACCCAGAACTTGAGAACCGTTTTGACTGCGAAGAGTGGCTGTGGGAAGAGTGGTCACGTAACCACACGCGAAAAAATGGCTGAAATCTACGAAAACGGCGCCTGGCGCACTCGGCGCACCGGCTTGGAATCGCTCGAAGAGGAGCGCGACCGATTGAGGCGCGAATTGGAACACCTTCAAAAGCAGAACGGCGTTTTGCAGGAGCAGCTTGAATGGGAACGAAATCGCGCGCAGAAGCACGAAGCCAGCGAAGCCACATGGAAGCGCATCGCCGACGATTTGCGCCGAAGCTCCGGAACTCGTGATGCGCGGGCCAGAGAGTCCGATTTCTGGAAGCATACGGCCACGATTTACGAACGGGAAAACGCGCGGCTCAAAGCCGAACTCGAACAGTTGCGCGCGGGCCAGAATCCCCAAACGGGCCAAAGCGCCCAAAGCACAGAGCCTCCCCGCTCGGAGCATGACCGCTCGACGCATGACCGCTCGCAGCGCGGGCCTTGGGCGTGGACGGGTTCGTGGCCGGGCGATCCTCGAAGTAACATTCACGACTTTTTTGAAGGGTATTTCAACCAACAATACGAAGCGGCACAATCGCAAGGGGCCAAAGGCGGCGCGGCGCCTTCCAAAACGCGGCTTCGGTTGCCGCCGGATTGCGAAGTGGCGGTCGCGTTTTTGTGTTTGCATGGCGGGGCCGATGGCGATTCGCTCCGGTTCGGGCAGGGCATCAAAGAGGCGTATCGCGTCGCCGCGCGCAAGCTGCATCCCGACGCGGGCGGTTCGCACGAGGAGTTCGTCGAGCTTTCGCGCCACACCGAAAAGCTCAAAGGCCATTTTGGGTTAAAATGAGAAACACAATTTCCCCCAGGCAAAAGGCCGCGACTTGTTCTTGCACTTTCCAAAGTGCGCTCAAGCGCGGCCTTTTTCGTTGGGGAGCCTCTTCGCGCCGATGTTCCTCTTTCAAACCCAGCCCCAGATTTTGCGGCAAGTCGAAGCCGCTGGCTTTGCCGCCGAGCCGCGTCCCAGCGTCGCGCCGACGCACCAGAACGCAATCGTTTGCACCGATTACACGCACGTCGTCGTGAACGCCACGCGCAGCGCCACGATTCAAGCGTGGTTCTATGTGGCGAGCGAAGGCGCGTGGTTTCCTGCGGGCGCGCCCGTCGTCGTGCCCGATGGCGGCGCGATTTTCGAGGTCAAAAACCTGGGCACTTCGCTGTATTTGCAAGTCACCAACGTGCCCGCCGCCGCCGGAAACCCGCCGCTACGCCTCAACTACTGGCTCGTGAAACGGCCTGGAGCTTAAGCGTGGCAAACCGTCCTGATTCCCTTCCGTCATCGTCGCTGTGGCTTTGGAACGCCTTCGACGAAGAAACCTTGCTCGATCTCGAATCGGGCGTGTGCTTTTTCTTGTGCGAATCAGGCGATGGCGAGAAAACGAGTTGCGGCGAGCCGCTATTTGACGTGGTGCGCGAAGGGAACCATTTCGGTGACGACTGCGCGGTGCGCGTCGTCGCCGAATCGCTGATGCGAGCCGACGCGCTGCGGTTGCTGGACGCCCTCGCCAGGCGCGTCGGCGCCCTCGATTTCAAGGATTTCCGCTCGGTTCTTTGACCTGTTTGGTTCTTTAAGCGAAATTTTCGATGAACGTGCCCATTCCCACACTCCCGCCCGATTTGACGCCACCACAAACGGCATCGCCACAAATGGCATCGCCGCAAGGCGCCGCGTCGCAAACGCGCGCTTCGAGCGAAACCGTGGATTTGTTCGATCTCGTGCGCGAGTTGCAAAACGCGGGGCAAACCCAAGCCGCGCAAGCTCTGGCCGACAAAGCCTTCGCCAAGGGCGAGTCCGCGCGCGTCAAAGTCTTCGTGCCGACGCTGCATCGAGCGCGCGAACGTGGCGTTTCATCGAATTTTGCGACGCCGCGCGCTGGCGCATTGGGCGGTGGTGGCCCTGTCGACCATCAGGGGCGCCCGCTTTCGTCTTACCCTTCCAGCTCGCTGATGAAGGCGAAAAACGCGCTACGCGACGCGCAAAGTGGCAACGCGCCGCAAGCGACGCAGATGCGCGTCTCGAACGCGCTGGGGACTTTGGGCGCCTATCAAGGCATCGTTGACCCGTCGGCGATTACCAAAGTCACTTTTGGCTTACTCAAGCTCGCATCGCGCATACCGCTGGTTCAAGCGTGCATCAACACGCGCGTCAATCAGGGCGTGGATATGGAGTGGCGCATCCGGCAAAAGGACAAGCGCGCGCCTCTCACGCGCGGCGCGCGTAAGGTTATCGAATCGCTCACCGAGTTGATGGAGCACGGCGGATTTGCGCGCGAGCCGTCGCGCGGCTCCAAGCGCGGCGCGCTGCGTCGCCATCCCGTTACTGGCGAAATCGGGGTTTTCGATGGCAGTGGCTACGACCGTGCGCTGCGCTACGAGAATTACGTGGCGTATTTGATTCGCAATGTGTTGGAGATGGGTTGGGCGACCTATCGCATCGAAGCGGGCCAGGACGCGAAACGGTTTCCGGTCGCGTGGTTTCGGCCCGTGCCCGCCGAAAACGTGCGCCGCGTGTTGCCGCCGCGCCCGGATTTTGGCTATGAGGGCTATCAATCGCAGTTCGACCCGCCGCTGCAAAACGTGTCGTATATCGAACTCGACCCGTCTTCGATGGGCCGCGATTCGACGGGCGAGGCGCTACGCGAATACACCTGGGAACAGATGGGCACCGTCGAGCGCTATCCCGGCGTGGACGCGTTCAACACGGCCTATCCCTACTGCGAAACCGAGGTGTGTTTGGAGCTGTTGGCCTCGCGCGCCAACACGCAAAGGTTTTGCGCCGAAAACTACGACAACGACCACATTCCGCTGGGAATTTTGTCCATCATCGGCGAAACGCTGGGCGAGGAAGGGTTTTACGAGATTCAGGCGCAGCTCGCCAAAGGCGGCGGCATGGGCGCGTTCATGCGGATTTTGTATCTGCATTTTCTGGGCGCGCAACCGGGCGCCGGTGTCAGTTTCACGCCGCTCAAATCGCAAACCGGCATCGAAGCGATGCTGCAATGGGCGCTGCAATTCAAGACCGACACGCGCGACGAGATTCTGGCCGTCTTCCAGATGAACCCGGAAGAGCTGGGCCAACGCGCGTTCGACGTGAACGGCCCGAAGCTTTCGCAAAGCGGGCCGGACGCGAATCTGGCGCACTCGAAAAGCAAAGGTCTCAAACCGCTGATGCGGTCGCTGGCGGCCTCGTTCACCGAAAATATCATCGAGCTTTACGACGGCGATTTCGAGTTCGCCTACGACAATCTCGACGGAGTGAATCAGGAAGAAGACGCGCGCGTGGCCCAGGCGTATTTGGGCATGGGCCGCACGCCCAACGAAGTGCGCGACGAGCGCGACGAGCCGAGACTGTTTCGGCCTGTCGAACCCGCGCTGTGGAACACCATCGAGCGCGACTTGCGGCGCGAACTCGGCGACCAAACCGACGAGGCGTTCGCCTCGCCCGAAGAACTGCGCGAAGCCGTTGACCGGCTCTACGAGGAGCAGCTACAAAAAGAAGGCGTGCCGTGCATTTGGAGCGCCGCGTGGGATATGCCGGTGGGCAGCGCGAACATGATGTTCCAGCAGATGCAAAGCGAGCAGATGCAAAACCAGCAGTTCCGCCAACAAAAGCAGCAAGAAGCGCAACAACTGCAACAACAACAAATGCAAGCGATGATGGGCGCGCAAGGCCAAGCGGAATCGGGTCAATCGCCACAGGGTCAAGCCGGGCCAGAGGAACAAGCGCCGTCACAAGACACAGAGCAAGGTGGTCAGGAAGCCTCCCTCGAAAACGGTGAGCAAGGTGGCGGTGAGGCCGCGCAGGGCCAATCGCCCGAAGGCGCGCCACAGCCGATGGCGTTTTGATGGAGAAAAAGACGATGGAAATTCAAGGTTCGATTTGGATGCAAACGCTCGTGAAAGCTAAAACGCTCGTGAAAGCCAAGAAGAATTTTTCGGTGGAGCATGAGCGCAACTCTCACTGGATCACGGTGAACGGGCGTCATGTGCTCGTTCACGACAAAAGCAAGCGGCTTCCCGCTGTGGTGACGCCACAGATTCAAGACTCTTCCTCTCGCATCGCTTGGAAGGATGTCGTTGCGTCGTCCCATCGCGTTGTTGGGCCTGGGGTGTTGATCGATATTTCCAAAGACAACGAGCAGTTTCAAAAGGCGTGGAGGCGCATCAATAATCGCCCTTTTCTTTCGGTTACGGGGCAACGCGTCACAGTTCGTGACTCCGTTTTTAAGCATATTTTTGGGGGTTTGGACAAAGAAAGAGTCGCGCAGAACAAGCGTTGGCTCAATTGTCTGGTGCCCACACTGCAAAAACCAATAGAAGTGTGGAAAACGCCGGACGGCAATTTTCTCTATCTGTCGGCTTACGCGGCTCCCCAGCAAAGCCCGCAGAGTTTTTATGTGGCCGTCAAGATTTCGCCGTCAGGGGAGATGGTCGAGTCGCTGGTCGTTCCCGATGGCGAAAAATATGTGGAGTCGAGGGTGCGCCGAGGCGATTTGATTTATACGGATTACACCGAAAACCATAATCTTCAAAAATCCCAAAGCGGGGCGCCTTGCCAGAGCAGTTACTCTCTGGCTTACCATTCCTTGGTGAGGCACCAAAGAGTTGGCATCCAATCCGCCGTTGCTTTCGGGGCCTCGCAATCGGTGGCGAACACAGGCGTTACCCGCAATGGAACCGTCATTAAAGACGACGGTGGCGCTCATCGCGTTCGCGAAAAAATTCTCGTGAAGGCCCACGCGACGGGCTACCCATTGCAAGGTCGCCGCAAATTTCGCGGTCTCGAAATTTCCATCGAACAGCGCAAAGGCGGCGTGCGCTCTGGTGTGGACGCCGACGGCAAGCCTTGGCGCGTCAAAATGACGGCGCCTTACGGCTACATTCGCCGCACGGAGTCGAGCGCCGACCATGACCATATTGACTGTTTCATTGGCCCGCACGAAGACGCGCCCAGTGTCTACATCATCAACATCAACAATCCCAAAACCGGAAAATTCGACGAGCAAAAATGCTTTTTGGGATTCAAAAGCGCCGCGCACGCCAAGCGGGTCTTCGCGCAAAATTACACCCAGCCCGAAAAGTTCTTTCGCTCGCTGCAAACGATGCCCTACGAGGAGTTCGAACGCAAAGTGTTGGCGACACTTCCTCAAGGTGGTGGCCTCGTCAAAGCGCACGTGCGTGGGTATCAGCGAAAAGACGGCACGCTTGTGAGGGAGCATGAAGACAAGCGACCGTCGGCGGTTGCGATAGACCCTGTTTTGTTGGGCAAGCCCAACCCTGTGGGGTTGTCTCCCGTTCGTCCAAACGTAGATGCGCGCCGCTATGAAACTCCCGTGCCGTCGCCAGTGGGCGCGGCCCCCACATGGCGCGACGTGACGACGCACAAGCGGGATGGCACAAAAACCGAGGCCGTTGGTCATTTGCGAATTTCGGCGACTTCGTTTCACCCCGAAAGAAAAACGCCATCGCTCCTGGTGGACTTGGAAAATCGCTATGGCGCGACTCCTTCGACTTACGGATCGGAAATCAAAACCAATATGTTCCGCAGTGGCGCGGGTTGGAAATGGGTGGAAGGCGAAAAACCCCCTCTTTGCGAAGTCGAGGAGCGACGCAAGAAGAGAGTCGGTGGACAGGTGCAGACGCATCCTGAAAGTGGACTTCCTCTCTGGGAGCGCACGGGACGCAAACACGAGGCGATTATTTCGGTAGAGCAAAGCGGCAAGCATTTTTACGCGCTGGATTTTCATACTGGCGCCGTTTCGTCGCATCTACGCGAAGTCAACGCCGACACGAATCCGTTTCTGCGCCCTTCGGCCAAAGGGCGTTTGGTTTTAGGCCCCATCGCGGGTTACATTGAAGTGAGAGGAGTGCGACATCCGGTCTACTCACACATCCATGTTGAGCATTTGCATAGCAACAAAGAAAGCGCACACCCGCGCCTGGCGTCTCCCGAAGAGTTCATGAAGAGTTGGTCGTTCAGCGGTGCGCTGACTAAAGCGCACGTCCATGCCTACACGCGCAGCGACGGCACGCTCGTGCGCGAACACGAGGATAGCCGCGCGCCTTCGGGAAGTGCATCGGCGGATGGCGTTTCGGCTCCGGCACCTTCGGCTCCGGCCACTTCGCCGCTCGACTTGCTTCGCAACCATCCGATGTTCCAGGATTTCGCGCGCCATATCGAGTCTTCGCCCTTCGCGCGGCGCTTCGAGCCGGAAACAACAACGGCAACGGAAAGCTCGCCGCACGTGCATTCGTCGGGATTCAAGAACTGGTTCGGCGACTGGCAAAACGACCCGCAAAACGCCTCGAAAGTCGTGCAAAAATCGGGGGAGCCGCAGAGCGCGCACCCGCTTCACGACGATGCGCCGCACCCCAAACATCTGGCGCCGATGACGCTTTATCACGGCACCAAAAGCAGCTTTGATGAGTTCGATCCGGCGCGTCTGGGGTCGGGCGGTGGGCAGGTTCAGGGGCCGGGCTACTATTTCAGTGAGTGCCCGCGCGATGCCAAGAACTACGGCAACCACCTGCTCAAAGTGCATCTCAACATCCGCAAACCGTTCGACCTCGACGGGCACGAAGGATTTCGCTACGACAAAGACGCAATGGAGCGCTACTACGCCAGCGGCAAGGCGCTCTACCCCGAAAAACAGGGCGCCGTGATGCGGTATTTCGGGCATGGCCGCGAACACCATCCCGTGACGGATTCGCACAAAATGGGCAGCGCCGTTCACGACGTGATGCGCGCGCACGGCTACGACGGCTACAAATACCGCTTCGGCTTTCTGGAAAAAGGGCAGGATGCCACGCGCTGGGTCGCTTTTCATCCGCACCAAATCAAACACGTGGATAACGACGGCACTTTCAATCCCCATTCGGGCAATATATTCAAAAGCCGCATTCTCGTCCAACGCTCCTTCGACGGCGCGCCGCTTCCCCAAGTTTTTCGATGACCATCCTCGCTTTTTACGGCCCCCACGAGTTCACGCTACGGCTTTCGCGCGGCTGCGGCTTCTGGCTGCCCTTTCTCAAATCGCTGGACGCCCTGGGGCAAAGCGAGCGGTGGATTACAGTTCATCCGCACGGCAAGGAAGAGCGCGGCTATCCCGTCAAAATCGTGCAAAACAAGCGCGATAAATCGTGGACGGTTGCCGGTGGCGCGGGCGGCGTGTTGAACGGACTGCGCCTCACCCATGTAAAAACGCCGCACGAATACCGCGTTTTAGCCGTGCAACGCCACCAGGCCAAAGCCGAGGCCGCGCGCGCCCAAAAAGAGGCGCACCTCGAAACGCTGCGCGAAAAACACCGCGCCCAGCTCCACGAGCAAAACGCCGCCAAGCCCGAACACGAGCGCCAGAGCGACACGCAAATCGAAACGCGCGCCCGCCAAAACGCGCGCATCGAACAAAAACAGCTCGAAGCGCAAGGCCACGACCTGGCCAAATCGCACTCTGACCACGCGCGCGACGCGCACAAAGAGCGCATCGCGCTCGCGCTCGAAGCGCAGGGCCATTCGCGCGCGCTTTTAGAACTGCCCGACGCGGCGATTGAAGCCGTGAGAGCGCGCGCGACGCGCGATTTTCTCCGCGAAAACCCGCAAATCCACGACGCTTTGGGAAGCGACGACCCGACGCGAGCCGGTGGCGCGGCGCGGCGCGTGAACGCGGTCGCCGACAAAGCGCAGCGCGAACTCGAAGACCGTCATTTCGGGGCACTCAAAGCGCGCGCCGATGCACTCGAAGGCGATTTGAGAAGTCAAGTCGCGGCAGCTCACGGGCAAACGCTTGGCCGCGATGCCACGCTCGCGCCCGAAACGCTGCGCGGTGTTTTGGAGCGTGACGGCGCCGGATTTGGCGATGCGGGCACCGGCTACGAGCGCGACTACGAAACGCTCGCGCAAAACGCGGGCGCGCCTTCGGGCGAAGAATACGACGCGCAACCCGATGATTTCGAGCGCCGCGCGCAGCAAAGCGAAAAGCGCGCTCAAAAAGTGCGCGAAGCCGCCGCCGCACTCGACGAGGTTTTGGCTTCGCACGGTTTGGCGCCGTCGGATTTGGGCGCGCTCGAAACGGCGCCGCGCACTGTTCAAA
>ERZ1066120.1309-NODE-1309-length-16036-cov-5.586759_pt1 | contig 16036 bp, 11 predicted proteins | sample MGYA00382767_ERZ1066120 | MGnify/ENA primary metagenome ERZ1066120 (study PRJEB33369, sample SAMEA5778350) | biofilm metagenome | biome: Industrial cooling water; feature: Water cooling tower basin; material: Biofilm | place: United Arab Emirates | collected...
CTGGGCGAACCGCGCACCGCAACAGCGCGCGCGCTGTCGGCGGCGACAGTGCTGAAACTTTCGCGCGAAGATTTCGATGGCGCCGTCGCCAACGGCAACCGCGCGGCCTTCGATCTCACGCTCTCGTTCGCCAAAGTTTTGGCCTCCAGACTGCGCGCCACCGACGCCAAACTGTTCGAGCTTTTTGAAAGCGACGTTTCGGAAGCGCTACTCAAACAACTCTCCGACACGCGCGCAAAACTGCTTTCGCGCATGGCCGAATAGAAAAACGCCACGCAGGAAACGCTTTGTAGCGCCAAGGCTTGCCTTGGCGAATCGCCGAACTGCCAATTTAAACAACGCCAAGGCAAGCCTTGGCGCTACAAATTGCACGAAAAACCAAAACGCGCCTCGAAAATTGAGTTTTCGAGGCGCGTTTTTTTATTTTTCGTAGCCGCTGGGATGGCTTTGGTGCCATTTCCACGCGGAGGCGACGATGGGTTCAATCGAGTTGTATTTGGGCTGCCAGCCTAAAAGCGTGCGCGCTTTGGTGGCGTCGGCGTAGAGCGCGGCGGGATCGCCCGCGCGACGCGGGCTTTCGACGACGGGGACTTGGAGGCCCGTCACTTTTTCGACGGCGGCAATCACTTCGCGCACGCTTGTCGGCGTGCCGGTTCCGAGATTGTAGAACAGGGCGGCGCCTTCGGTTTTGAGCTGATCGAAAACCGCGATGTGCGCGCGGCTGAGGTCGTCCACGTGAACGTAATCGCGCAGACACGTGCCGTCGGGCGTGGGATAATCGGTGCCGAAAATTTCGACGTGCGCGCGCTTTCCGGTCGCGGCGTCGAAAACGAGCGGAATCAGGTGCGTTTCGGGGTCGTGGTCTTCGCCGATGCTCCCGTCCTGCGCGGCTCCGGCGGCGTTGAAATAGCGAAACGCCGCAAACGACAGCCCGTGCGCGTGCGCCAACGCTTTGAGCGCGTTTTCGACATCCAATTTGGTTTGGCCGTAAGGATTGATGGGCGATTGGTGCGTTTCCTCAACAATCGGCAGCGTTTGAACGGCGCCAAAAGTGGCGCACGTCGAAGAGAAAACGAATTTTTTAACGTCTTCGGTGAGCATCGCGCGCAGCAACTGAAGCGTGGCGACCACGTTGTTGAAATAGTATTTGAGCGGGTCGTGAACGCTTTCGCCGACGTAGGCGTAAGCCGCGAAATGCATCACGACTTCGATTTTTTCGTCGCGCAAAATCTGGCGAACGGCCGTTTCGTCGCCGAGTTCGACTTCGTGAAACGCCACATCGCGCGCGACGGCATCGCGGTGGCCGTAAACCAAATTATCCAGCACGACGGGCCGATGCCCGGCTTCGATGAGTTGCTTGACACAATGCGCGCCGATGTATCCGGCGCCGCCAACGACTAAAACATTCATGGGAAACAAAACCTGTGGTGCGCAAAACCCCTGGTGCGGCGGTGCGAGCGCACGCAAAACGCCCAAAGGTTACAAAGAACAATACAACGCAAAACGGAATCGGTCTGCCCGTAAATCCCCAACTCCATTCGCTTTTAGCGCTCTTCGCCCCAAAAATGCAGCGTGAGTTGGCGGCGTAGTTCCTCGCGGCTGGTCGCCGAAAGTGGCACCATGCGCTCGCGGTATTTTTCGATGTATTCGTCGAGCGAACAGATAAATTTGGCCGGAACGCCCGCGTAAACCGTGTTCGGCGGCACGTCGCGCGTGACGATGCTTCCGGCGCCGACAACCGAATCGGGGCCGATGGTGACGCCGGGCAAAATGAGCGTTTGCGTGCCGATGAAACAGCGGTCTTTGATGATGATGGGCGCGAAACGGTTGCCGTAGCGACAACTGCCTTCGATGCGTCCGCGAAAAACGCGGCTCGAACCGTCGTGCGTGATGAGATTCACGTCTTTGCTGAGCGTGACCTCGTCGCCGATTTCGATGAGATAAGGCTCGCTGCCGAGATGAAAATTAGCGGCTGAAGTCAAAATATCGCAGCGCGCGCCGATGCGCACGCCGCGCCGTCGCAAATACGCGATTTTGTCGCCGCGACACAGCACGATTCGCTCGTAGGCCGAAAACAGTTTTCGTAAGGCTCGTTTCAAGGTTTTCCAACTCCGCTGAAAATTTGACAACACGGCGCGCGATGTAGCCGCGCAATTACCAAAAAAGTGTCATAAAGCCACAATTTTCGCTCGCTTCGGGGCAAACGCGCTTTCATTAAACTACGGCGCCATGTCCGCAGCCCAAGACCTGAATCTGGCCTCATCGCAACGCCCCATCGTCGTTATGCCCATCGTGGGCACGCGGCCCGAAGCCGTGAAAATGGCGCCCCTTATCAAGCTCCTGCAATCGCGCCCCGAACAGTTCAAAGTCATCGTCACCGTGACCGGACAGCACAAGGAAATGCTCGATCAGGTGATGATTGACGCGTTCGGCGTGAGCTACGACCACAATTTGGCCATCATGACACAGGGCCAAACGCTCACGCAAATCACCTCGCGCGCGCTCAACGGCCTGGAACCCATTTTAATCGACGAAAAGCCCGACATGATTCTCGCGCAGGGCGACACGACAACGGTTTTGGCGGCTTCGCTGGCAGCGGCCTATCAAAAAATCGCGTTTGGTCACGTCGAAGCGGGTCTGCGCACCGACAACAAATTCGACCCGTTTCCCGAAGAACTCAACCGCCGTCTCACCACGCAAATCACCGATTTGCATTTCGCGCCGACCGAGCAATCGCGCCAGAATTTGCGGCGCGAAGGCGTCAAAGACGAGGCGATTTACCTGACGGGAAACACCGTGATTGACGCGCTTCTCGAAGTTTCCAATCGGGAGCGCCGCGCGCCGCAAACAGATGAAAACGGCTTGAAAACGATTTTGGTGACGACGCATCGCCGCGAAAATCTGGGCGCGCCGCTCGAAAACATCGCGGGCGCCTTGCACGATTTGCTGGAGCGCTTCGAGGACACGCAAATCGTGTTGCCGATGCACAAAAATCCCGCCGTGCGCGAAGTTTTGCAGCGCATTTTGGGCGAGCATCCGCGCGCGCAACTCATCGAGCCGCTCGATTATCTGCCGTTTGTGCGCGCCATGCAAAACGCGCATCTCATTCTCACCGATTCGGGCGGCGTGCAGGAAGAAGCGCCGTCGCTGGGCGTGCCGGTTTTGGTTTTGCGCCGCACGACCGAGCGGCCCGAAGGCGTGGACGCCGGAACCGCGCGCCTCATCGGAACTGAGCGCGCCGACATCGTGGAAGCCGCCTCGAACCTGCTTTCGCAAAGCGCCGCCTACGAAGAAATGAGCCGCGCCGTGAACCCTTACGGCGACGGAAAAGCCGGCGAGCGCATCGCGCAGGCGATTTTGCACTGGGCCGGACGCGCCACGCGCCCCACCGATTTCACGCCGTAATTTTCATGCTTCCATCGCTTCAAAAACTCTGCCGCACCGCTCAAAAAACCGCGAAAACTCTTCTCGAAACTCCCAAAAAATGGCTGGCCGCGCTTGTCGCTTTGCCGGTTGTCGCCTGCGCGCTTCCCGCAGTGGCTCAAAGCGCCGAAACTGCGGCGCAAGCGGCGCCCGACCCCACCGTTTCCTGGTGGCAGGCCATCATTTTGGGACTCGTGCAAGGTCTCACCGAATTTATTCCGGTGTCCTCGTCGGCTCACCTCAATATCGCGCATCATTTCATGGGACATGACCGCGAATTGACTTTCGATGTCTTTTTGCACGTCGGAACGGTGGCGGCTTTGGTTTTCTATTTTCGCCACGACTGGAAGGAGCTTTTATTCAACCGCGCGCAACGCAAAATGCTCGGTTACATTTTGCTGGCGTGCGTTCCGGCGGCGATTGTCGGCTTTGCCACGCGCGAATGGCAGGACACGCACCCGCTTTTCAAAGACCCGCGCTCAAACGCGATTATGCTCATCGTCGGCGGCGCCTTGTTACTTTTGGCAGACAAAATCAGCGCAAAAAAACGCGAAATCAAAGACGTTTCGGCCAAGGACGCGGTTTTGGTGGGCATCGGTCAGGCGTGCGCCCTGATTCCGGGCGTTTCGCGTTCGGGCGCGACGCTCACGGCGGGCCTGTTTTTGGGCTTCAAACGCGAGGACGCCATGCGTTTTTCGTTTCTGATGAGCCTGCCCATCATGCTCGGCGCTTTTGCTTTCGAGTTTCGCGGTCTGCTCGAAGAAGGCGGTTTGACAAGCATGGATGCCTCGCCATTTGCAGTATTTTTGGGCATTTTGGCGTCGGCCCTGTCGGGATTATGGGCGATTGCCTTCTTGCTAAACTACCTCAAGACGAGAGACGTGACGCCATTTTTTGTCTGGCGCGTCGTGGTGGCCATCCTTGTGTTTGCACTTCTTGCTCGATGATTTTTCGGCTTTCCACAGCTTGCCCGACTGTTTCTTTCGATGGCGCCCCCCTCTTTTTCGGCAATTCTCTCAGATCATTTTCACGGAAATCCACCCAAATAAGACACCGCGAAACTGATTTTGTGGCACAAACTGCACTGGAAAATGCGGCAGACACAACGAGAAATTGCGTGACGCACTCTGATTTGTTCGCACCTTGAGGTGAAATCTCTGGCACAGCTTGTTTGTGGCCGTTGCGGTCATTACACCGCCCCCAATTCCTCCTACTGCCCGGTTTGTCGCTGGGCACTTTTTGTGGATTTGCCCGGAAGCGATGGCGCAAACGCGGCACTCGATTTTGAAGTTCCGCCCGGTTCGGCGAATCTGTTCACACGTCGCAAAATGGCCAGCCAGCGCGACGGCCTCGAAAAATCGTATCGAGACAATCTCGAACGTCGCCTTTCCACACTTGAAAAACAGCTCGAAAACGACCCGGACAACCCCGAAATTTTGGGGCAAATGGGTTTGATGGCGCTGCTCGAAGACCAATGGGAGCGCGCCGGAGCCTTGCTCGACCGCGCGCACGGTTTCGCGCCCGACGACATGGCCATCGCCGTGAATTTGGCCATCACCAAAGCGCGGCGCGGCCAGCTTCAGGCGGCGCTCACGCTGCTCGAAGCGACGCGCGCCAAACACCCCAACGCGCCGCTCGTTTTGATGAATCTCGCGCTCGTCGCGCTTCAGGCGCGGCGCCCGCAACTGGTTCACGAAAGCGTGCGCGCGCTCGAACAGTTGTGGCTGCAAAACGCCGCCATCGCGCAGGAGTTTCACGACGAAGCGGTTTCGGCGCGCGGCCTGGCGTTTGTTCTTGAAGGCAAATTCGCCGACGCCAGCGTGCAACTCGATGCCGCCGCGCGCCACGCCGTGCAAATCGAAAAAGCGCCCAACCTCGAAGCCCACGCGCAAAACGAAAGCGGCGAATTTCAGCTCGAAGGCAAGGAAGCCGACGCCGAACTGCTGGCCAATCTCGCGCTCGCCGAAGCCGAAGCCGGACAAGTGGACACCGCCATCGGACGCCTCAAAGCCGCGCTGCGCATGGCTCCGGGTCATCCGCGCATCCTGAATAATCTCGGCGTTCTGGCCTATCGTCAGGGCCGCATCGCGCAGGCGCACCGTTACATTGATCTCGCCCGCGCGATGGAAGAAGAGTTGGGCCGCGTGGATCCCGTGACGTGGAACCACATGGGCGTCGTGCTTTCGGCGATGGGCCAGCTCGACCGCGCGATGGAAGCCTTTGGCCACGCCGGAAATCTCGAACACGCCGAAGTCGAGGTTTATTACAACCTGGGCCGCGCGTTCATTCAATTTGGAAAAGCCGACGTCGGCGTGAATTACCTGCGTCAGGCGTTTCAAATCGAGCCGAATAACGCCGACGTTCACAGCGTTTTGGGCGCGGCTTACGTGTTTTCGGGCAAAATGAACCTCTACGGCGAGGCGCTCAAACACCTGAAACGCGCGTTGCAACTCAATTCGCACCACAAAAGCGCGGCCCTCAACCTGATTTTGGCGCTCATCGAAATTCAAAACCTCGACGCCGCGCGCAATCTGCTCGGTCAGGCCATCAAGCTGTTTCCCGGCGACGCCGAACCGTTTTTTCTGGCGGCTCTCATCACGCTGGCGAACGCGCCCGATAGCGGCAAAGATACCGAACGTTTTCTCGCGGCGGCGGCGGGCCAATTCGATGGCGCGATGGCGCGGCGCGGCGACGTTCCCACCGCGCTCTACAACTCGGCGCTGTGCCAGTTCAGCGTTGGTTTTCGGGATCAGGCGTCCAAACTTCTCGAAGGCGTCATCGCGCGCGATGCTTCGATTGGCCCGGCTTATTATCTCATCGGTTTCGGTCATGCCGTCGCCAAACGCGATGCCGAAGCCATCAAAGCGTGGCGCGTCGCGGCCCAACTGGAGCCGGACAACGTGGATTTGCACGTGAATTTGGGTGCTCTGCTCTACCGCGCGGGCGATTTCAACGGCGCCGCGCGCGCGTATGCCAACGCGCATCGCCTCGCGCCTCAAGACCCGATTATTCTCGCGGCACTGGGCGTTTCGTTCGCGCAGGTGAAACTTTACAATCAGGCCATCACCGCGCTCGAACAATCCATCGCCATCGACCCGCGTTCGCCGATGACGCATTCCAACATCGGCCTTGCGTATTACCTGTTCAAGCAAGTTGAAAAAGCGTTGCAACACTGGCGCACCGTGTCGCAACTCGACTCGAAATACGCCGCCGAACGCGAAGAAGAACAGCAGCGCTCGTTCGACGATTCGATTATTCAGTTGCGCTATCCGGTGTGGCGCGAACGCCTGATTCGCATGGCGCCCACGCTGCCCAAACCGCACACGCGCCTGCTTCCGGCCACCGACACGCGCGCTTATCGTCCGGCCATCCTCGATCCGGCGGTGCAGGAACTGGCCAAAGCGCGGCTCGAAACGCAAAAAGCCTCACGTTTGTTGGCATGGATGACACTGAAATAAACGTCTTTGTGCGCAGCCAACAACAGCACACTTAAGCAAATGGAACTTTGGAAAATTGGCGTCATCGCCGCAATTTTTGTTTCTGTTCTGGGCATCGGCCTTTACAATCAAAACCTTCAAACGCAAACGCCCACGCCCACACCAGCGCCCAATCAGCCGACACCCACGCCCATCGCCGCGCGATTTCTGGGCGTTTCGCTGGGAAGCCCCGCGCTTCCTTCGTGGGACAATATCACGCAGTGGACGAACACGCCCGCGCCCGTCAAGCTCGATTCGCTCAAAGGCCAGGTCGCGCTCATCGAGGTTTTTCGCATCAACTGCGGCCATTGCAGCGACGCCGCGCCGTTTCTGGAAGCGCTCTACGAAAAATACAAGGGACGCGGTTTTAAAATCGTGGGAATTCAATCGCCCGGCCAATTCGATGACCCCGAAAATCTCGAAAACAAGTGGCCCGAAGTCCAAAAATGGCTCAAAGAGCGCAACGTAAAATATCCGATTGGCTTCGACGAGAAAAGCGCGTGGTTTCAGGGCAAAGTAAAAGGCACGAACTACCCGACAATGCTGCTGGCCGGACAAAACGGCACGATTGAATTCGCGCAAACTGGCTTCGACGCCGAAAAAGCCATCAATTTGACGATTGCCGTCGAAAAAGCTCTGCTCGCCAAGGAAAAAGACGCGCGCACGGAGCAGCAAATCGCGCAGGATTTGGCCAAATTTCTCGCGCCGTTTCTGCGAATCGGAACCGACGCCTCCCTGCAAAAAGCCCTCGCCGATGACATCGCGCGGCGCATGAGCGAGTGAAACTGGATAATCTGTGTCGAAATCGCTGGAAGTGCGGGCCTCTTGCTCGTCCTCTAAAGACAATCTGAAAAATCGAATTGTAGCGCAAATTTCACTTTTCCGACTGTTTCTTAGAGAGTTTTTGTGCGCTTGATTCTTCTCGTTCAGCCAATTTGTGAAATGCGGGCAAGATGCCCGCGCTCCCAGCGGTTTAACGAGAGGCGCGTTAAGACAAAAACCCGCGATACCACGCGACGGTTTCTCGCAAACCTTCTTCGAGCGAAAATTGCGCCGTCCAGCCGAGCGTTTTTTGCGCTTTGGTGGCGTCCAGACTTTGATTTAAAATTTCGTTTTGAGCGGTGTTTTGCACGTCGGGCGTTAAATCTTCGCGCTCGCAGGCGCGCAGAATTTCGCGGGCCAAATCCAACACCGAAACAGGCGCGTTATTGCCGAAATTAAACGCTTCGCCGCGTAGTTTTGGGTTATGCGCCAACGCTTCGCCGAGCTTGAGATAAGCCGAAACGCCATCCGCCGCGTAAATGTAATCGCGCAAGTGGCGGCCATCCGAGCGAATAATCGGGCGCGTTCCACTCAGCGCGGCGCGAATCGTTCCGGGCACGATGCGGTTCCAATTCAGGTCGCCCGCGCCATAAAAATTGCCGCACCGCGTGATGGCGACGGGAAAATCGTAGGTTTGCGCGTAGCACTGCGCCACCAAATCGGCGCACGACTTGGAAACCGCATACGGCTGGCGCCCTTCCAAACGCGCGGCCTCGGTGTAAGGCAGCGTTTCCTGCTCGCCGTAGGCTTTATCCGAACTCGCCAAAATCACATCGGGCGCATGGGGCAACTGGCGCGCGGCTTCGAGCAAACGATAGGTGCCCGCGATGTTCACTTCGAGCGTTTCGAGCGGATGCGCGTTTCCCACGCCGACCAGAGTTTGCGCCGCGAGGTGAAACACCGTTTGAATTTCGTATTCGGAAAACGCGCGTTTGAGCAGCGCAAAATCGCGGCAATCGCCCTGCACGAGCGCGGTTTTCTGCCCTAAATTCTCGCGCACGAACAGCGTGAACGGCGAAAAATCGCGTGTGAGCGCCACTACATTGGCGCCCAAACTCACCAATTCGCGGCACAAATGCCCGCCGATAAGTCCGGTCGCGCCGGTGACGAAAACGTTGCGATTAGCCCAAAACATAACGCCCAGTTTGCGCAGTTTTTAGCGCCGACGCAGTTCGGAAAGTTGGAACAAAAGCGTCTGGGCAAACGAGCGAAGCGCGACGCGCCACACTTTGGCGCTGGTCAGCGACATTTGGCCGGTTTTGCGGCCTTCGTGCGGAACCGGAAAATTGAAAATCTTGCGTTTCTGGCGCGACAAAACGCCGGTGATGAGAATGTTGGGCGCAAACGTGTCGTCGGGAATGCGCGCGACAATGGGCGCCAGAACTTCGCTTCGCATCAAACGATACGGCGTGTTCACGTCGCGCACGCCGCGCCCGAACAGCAAGCGCACAACGGCGCGCGAACCGGCGCTGAGAAAACGGCGCGCGGGTTCCTGCTCGCGGTTGTGACGATAGCCAAAAAGCGCGTCGTATTTCTCGCGGCGTTTCCACAGTTCGCCAAACGAAGCGGGCTTCATTTCGTCGTCGGAATCGACCTGAAAAACCCATTTCGCGCGCGAAACGGCGTCGCGGTAGCCTTCCAAAATCGTGGGGCCGTGCCCGGAATTGGCTTTGTTGACGATTTGAAAGCGCGCATCGTCGGCGAAAGCCTCCAAAACGGTTGCGGTTTGGTCTTTGGAGCCGTCGTTGAGCGCAACGATCTGAAAATCAATGCCGAGGTTTTCGAGGGCATCGCGCCACTCGCTGAGCACATTTTGAATACATTCGGCCTCGTTATAAACCGGCATGACGACAATTAACTCGCGGGAAGAAAAACGCATGGTGTGGCAAAACCAGTTTGGCGCCGCGCGAAGCGGCAAACGCTGTGATTGCTAAAATTTACTTGAATTTTCACGGGAAAACACCCACGAACCTTTCAATCGCAGTTCTCATCGCCGCAGTTTTCGCAGGAAAAAATTCATGTCTCGCTTTGATGCGCCCTTCGAGAGTCCGCCTTCGGACGACCTCGATTTTCCCACGTTTGAACCCGTCGCGCGTCGTCATTCGCGCCCGACTTCCTCCAAAAATCCCGCGTCTTCGCGCCCGCGCAGCGGCGCGCGTCCGGCCTCTCAAGCCAAGCCCAAGCCCAAACCGCGCACCGATTTCGACGAAATGGACGAACCGCCTTTCGAGGACGCGTTCGCCGATTCGCCGCGCCAGAATTCGCCTTTTGAAGCGCAGATCCAACGGCCCGCCAGAGCCAAAAATCGCCCCGCCACCGACTCGGAAATTTTGCCGGTGCGCCGCGCCGCCAAACGCGGCGAAAAACCCATTTCGCGGCCCAAAACAACGCCGCCGCGCGCCCCACAAAACGGCGAAACGGCGCGAAACGGCGCCCGAAAAAACGAGCGCGAAAGCCGCCCCCGCGACGGGCGTTTCGGTTTTCAAATCCCGACGCCGCGCGCGATTCATTTTGAAATCGGCGGCGTTTTGCTCGTGGCATCGGGCGCGATTTTGGGCTATTACGCGCTGCAAAACGATGTGGATGGCGCCCTGCCCGATCTCGCGCTGCGCGGCCTGAAATCTCTGTTCGGCGTGGGAACCATCGCGGTGCCGCTCGCGCTCCTTTTCGCGGGATTTTCGCTTCTCATCAAACGCCAAAACGCCCATTTGCGCGCCTTTTTGTTGGGCGGCGGCACCGCGTTTTTGGTATTTCTCACTTTCAAACACCTGCAACTGCCGCGCGGCGCCGAATTTTCGACGGCGCAAAACGTGTTCGAGCATGGCGGCTACATCGGCGGCGCGTTCGCTTCGGTTTTGCGCCGCGCGCTGGGCGAAATCGGCGCCCTGATTGCGCTCGGCGCGTTTTCAGTTGTGGCGCTGTTGCTGTGGAGCGAGCGTTCGCTGCGCGATGTTTCCGAGAATTTGCGCGAAAAAATCGGGCAATTTTTCGGCGATTCCGGCGAAAATCTGCGCCAGAAAAAAGCCGATTTAGCCGCCGCGCGCGCCCACAAACGCGCGCTGCGCGAATCCGAGGCGCGCGAACTCGAAGCGGCGCAGTGGGACGAATTCGAGGACGAACGCGCGCAGTTTTCGCCGCGCCGCCCCGAAAAAAACGCGCCGCGCAACGCCAAAAATTCGCCGTTTCTGAGCGTGGACGACCTTCTCGAAGACGAAGAATTTGACGCTGAAAATTCGCCGATTGATTGGTCGCGCCCCGAACCGGAAAACGAATTTTCGGCCAGCGGCGAATGGCTGGCGCGCGAGGCCGCCGACGACGAAACGCGGTTTTTCGAGTCGCAGCGGCGCGCCGCGCAATCCGATGCGAACCTGAAATCGCCGCCTCAAAAACCGCGCGCTCAAACGCCGATTCCCAACGCTCCGGCGCCCGCCGTTGACCCCGATTCGACCATCGAAAACCCGACATTTCTGGCGCCACGCATCGAGTTCGCCAACGCCGCGCCGCCGCCTTCGGTTGTGGAAACCGTTGCGACCGATTCCGTCGGGCCATCAGCGCCGAAAATCGCGCCCGAAATTGATTTGAAAGCGGTTGTGGCGGGCGAAAATGCCGACGAAATTCTCACGCCGCAGGAAGAATTGGAGCGTCAGGCGCTCGAAAGCGCGAGCGAAGACGCCGAAATCGAGGTCATCAAAGCGCCCGAAAAACCGCGCCGCAGTTTTGGAGACGGGCCGCTGATGCCCGAATATTTCGATGACGCCGTGCGCGCGCTCGACCCGCCAATTCCCGTTGACAACACCGGCGCCGAAGCCGAAATCGAACTCGCGGTTTCGGGCGTGACCGACACGCTCAAAGCCTTTAAAATTGATGCGCGCGTCACCGATGTGAAGCGCGGCCCAGTCATCACGCGCTACGAAGTGCAGCCGGGCGCGGGCGTGCGCGTGGCTTCGATTGCCAATCTGGATAAAGATTTGGCGCGTTCGCTCAGCGCGCTCGCGGTGCGAATCGAGGCGCCGGTGCCCGGAAAAAACGTCGTCGGCATCGAAATTCCCAACAAAAAAGTGCATCTCGTGCGCATGCGCGACGTGCTGGAACAGACCGAATTTCTGGCGCACCAATCGAAAATCGCCTTTGTTTTAGGAAAAGATATCGCGGGCCAGCCGAAATGGGCCGACCTTGCAAAAATGCCGCACATGCTCATCGCGGGCGCCACCAACAGCGGAAAATCGGTCTGTTTGAACACGATTATCGCCTCGATTTTGGTGCGCGCGCGCCCCGACGAAGTGCGATTTTCGCTGATTGACCCCAAACGCGTGGAATTGACGTTGTATCGCGGCATCCGCCACTTGATGCACGATGTCGTCGTCGAGCCAAAACAGGCGGTCGTGGCGCTGAAGCGGGCCATCGAGGAGATGGATCGGCGCTACAAACTGTTCGCGCTGCATCAGGTGCGCAACATCGCCTCTTACAACGCGAAAATGGAAGCGACGGGCGGCAAAAAAATGCCGTTTATCGTGATTGTCATCGACGAATTAGCCGACCTGATGATGACCGCCGCCGCCGAGTTCGAGAAGCTGATTTGCCGTCTCGCACAGCTCGCGCGCGCGACGGGAATTCACCTCATCGTGGCGACGCAGCGGCCTTCGGTGAACGTGATTACCGGCGTCATCAAGGCCAACATTCCGGCGCGCATCGCGTTCGCCGTCGCTTCGCAAGTCGATTCGCGCACGATTTTGGATAGCGTGGGCGCCGAGCGATTGATTGGCATGGGCGATATGCTTTTCGACTCGAACAACGGCGGCAAAGCAGTGCGAATTCAGGGCGCATTTCTCAGCGAAGAAGAGTGCAACCGCATCGTGGAAGTCGTGAAAGCGACGTATCAATACGTCGAGCACGAGCAGGAATTCGAGGATTTGCCGACCTTCGATTTGTATACGCCCGACGATGAAGACACCGATTTTGAGGCCGAATCGTTCGACAAAAAAGAGGAAAAACGCGACGCGCTGTTCGATCAAATCGTGGAATTTTGCCTGCGCCACCAAGAGATGAGCGCCAGCAACATTCAGCGCAAATTCGGCATCGGCTACCCACGCGCCGGACGCATCGTGGATCAACTCGAACGCGCCGGAATTTTAGGGCCAGCCGACGGCCCCAAACCGCGAAAAGTGCTGGGAAGACCGCAGGTTTTTGAGTCGAATGACGAAGAGTAAAACCAAACCCCCGCCGCAGAATTTTCTGCGGCGGGGTTCGTTACTGCCTTTCGTTACTGGCTCTCACTTTGAGCCGTGCCCCCACCCTAACCCTCCGCAAGCGGGAGAGGGAACCTGCATTCCGGTTCTGGTGAAAGTTGCGAGTCGTGCCTAACTGCCTGGTTCCCTCTCCCGCTTGCGGGGGAGGGTTAGGGTGGGGGCACTCCACACCAACTAACTCACCCGTTCATAAAGCGTATTTCGCCGTTTCGGTTCGTAGCCCGCCTCACGAATCAGGCGTTCGATTTCTGAAATGGGCATCACATAATCGGTGCCCGCCGCGCTCACGACGTTTTCTTCCATCATCGTCGAGCCGAAATCATCGAGGCCAAAACCCAGCGCGATTTGCGCGATTTTGGGGCCTTGCGTCACCCAGCTCGCCTGGTGGTGCGGAATGTTATCCAAAATCAAGCGGCCCACCGCGACGGTTCGCAGGTAATCGAAGCCGCTGGCTTTGCGCCAGTGCGGGTTTTGCGCGCGAATTTCTTCGCCGAGCGGCGTGCCGTCGGGCTGAAAATTCCACGCGATAAACGCCGTAAAACCGCCCTTTGTGTTGGCGAGCGACTCGTCCTGCGCGGCGCGCGTGGCCATCATGTGTTCCAAGCGCTCTTCAAGCGTTTCGACGGTGCCATACATCATCGTCACCGTTGAAAATCCGCCGAGTTTGTGCCACGCCTGCATTGTTTCGAGCCATTCCTGCATGGTGTCTTTGTAAGGCGCGATGATTTTTCGCACGCGATCCACCAGCATTTCGGCGCCCGCGCCCGGAACTGTTTTGAGTCCGGCGTTTTTGAGGCGAATCATCGTTTCTTCGAGTGAAATCCGCGAAATTTTGGCGATATAGAGAATCTCGGCGACGCTCAGACCGTGAATCCACACGCTCGGAAACCGCTGCATAATGGCGGAAAACAGGTCTTCGTAATAATCAATTTTGAGTTTGGGATTGAGGCCACCTTGCAGCAAAATTTCGATGCCGCCCAGATCAACCATCTCTTGAATTTTCTGGAAAATGACTTCTTTTCCGTGCGTGTAGCCTTGGTTTGAGGCCGGCAAATCGTAGAACGCGCAGAATTTGCATTGCACCCAGCACACGTTGGAATAGTTGATGTTGCGCCCGCAAATATACGTCACGTCGCGGCCCGGAACTGTTTTTTGGCGCGCGAAATCGGCGAGCATTCCCAGTTCGGCCAGATTCGGATGACGAAAAAGGCGCATTCCGTCCTCGAAATTCAAGCGCTCACCGGCGAAAACTTTGTCGGCGATGTTGTCGATGTTGGAATGGATTTGCGGAGTGGGGAGCGTGGCGTTCATGAGATGATGAGTTTGGGACGCTTCGCGCGCGCCTTCACTTGGCAAGTTTGTGTAAACGCAGTTGATGTTTTCGAGAAAAAATCACCATGAGCGTTCTTGTTTCGGCTGTTATGCCTTGCCTCAACGAAGAAGAAACCTTGGCTTTGTGCATCAACAAAGCGAAAAAGTGCTTCGAGAAATTGGGAATTGCGGGCGAAGTTGTCGTTGCGGATAACGGTTCGACCGATAATTCGGTGCAAATCGCGCAAAGTTTGGGCGCGCGTGGTGCATCAAAGCGAGAAAGGTTACGGCGCCGCGCTGATGGCCCGAATCGAAGGCGCGCACGGGCAAATCATCGTGATGGGCGACTCGGATGACTCCTACGATTGGGAATCCATCGGCGATTTCGTGCATAAAATCAGCGAAGGCCACGACTTGGTGATGGGAAATCGGTTTCGTGGCGGCATCGAAAAAGGTGCGATGCCCTGGCACCATCGTTATTTTGGAAATCCGGTGCTTTCGACGATTGCGCGTTGGTTTTGCAAAGCGCCGATTGGCGATTTTCACTGCGGGATGCGCGCGTTTATCAAAGACGGCTATCTGCGCATGAATTTGCAAACCAAAGGCATGGAGTTCGCCTCGGAAATGATTGTGAGCGCGGCGCGCAACAACCTCAAAATCGCCGAAATTCCCACCAAACTTTATCCCAACAAACGCTCGCGCCCGCCGCATTTGCGCTCGTTTCGTGACGGCTGGCGCCACCTCAAATTTTTGATGACTTACGCGCCCGACCACGTTTTGCTGTGGCCCGGCTTGGCGTTGTTTCTTCCCGGCTTGCTGCTGATGGCGCTGTTGTGCTTTGGCCCGATTACGCTGGGCGGGTTTTACATGGGCGCGCACTTTTTGGCGTTGGGATGCATGATGACGATGCTTGGCACTTCGGCGCTTTCAATGTGGATGCTGTCGAGCCGTGTTCTGCACCGCAAACATCCATACCTCAAAACCACACCGGCCTTTCGAATCTTGCAACAAATCTCGACCGAAAAACAACTGGTCTTTGGCGCCATTTTAGTTGTTATTGGCTTGAGTATCGACGGCGCGATTTTGTGGCACTGGCTTCAATCGGGCGCCGGGCCAATGGAAGAGTCTGTCCACCCCGCATTTGCGGCTACAACGTTGGTCGAAGTCGGCCTCAACTTTGTCTTTAACGCTTTTGTGCTGAATTTGATTGCCAGCGAAAGCTAATTTGTTGTGAGTTCATTTTTCCAACGCGGCGTGTCTCCAATCCAAAAAGTGCCACGCGAATTAGAGACGACGCGCCGCGCATTGGGTAACCAACGGCGCGCCAAAATCGCGTCTTTTCCCGCGCCTTGACTCAAAAATACGGCGTGCGAATTTCTTAGGAAAGGGTCATTTTGCACTAAATCCGCTGCGTAGTAACCGCGATTGGCTTTTACAAAAGAAATACTTCCACGCGCGTTTTTGACGGCTTCAGGCAAAATCACTTCATCGTGAAATTCGGCACGCTGCGCCAAATGGTTTTGAATAAAATGGTGCGTTTGCCATGCGCGTTGGCCACCAAGTCCAACAAGAGAGAAAAAACAGCATAAACAAAAGAACGTTTTCAATGCATGCAAACATTCGTTTTTCGCACAAAGAAAAAGAGCGCCGACAACTGGAAATAAAAACCAAATCTGGTGAACATAACGAAAACCCCAACCGTGTCCCTGATCGAAACGCACGAAAAGATAAACGAAAAATGTAAGGCCAAAAGAAAAC
>ERZ1066120.1313-NODE-1313-length-16007-cov-7.063315_pt1 | contig 16007 bp, 7 predicted proteins | sample MGYA00382767_ERZ1066120 | MGnify/ENA primary metagenome ERZ1066120 (study PRJEB33369, sample SAMEA5778350) | biofilm metagenome | biome: Industrial cooling water; feature: Water cooling tower basin; material: Biofilm | place: United Arab Emirates | collected...
CACCGCACGTCGCCCCCCCACTCGGCGCGCGTGGCGTAGCGCCATCCGTCGGCCGCACCCGAGCCGGGGACGGTGGTCGGCACGCCGTTGCTCAGCGTCGTCGCCACCGGGGTGACGTCGAGGACGAGCCCGCGGCGCAGCTCGCGCAGCCCCTGCAGCCGCCCGCGCTGCACGAGGAAGCTCGCGTTGCCGCGCGAGGCGGGCGCCCAGGTGTCCTGGTAGCCGGTGCGCTGCGTCTGGCGGACGATCTGCACCCCCCAGTCCTGCACCGCGCCGCGCTGGAAGCGGAGCGACTTGAACGGCACGCGGATCTCCACCTCGTAGCCGTCGTCGAGCACGCGCCCCTTCGACTGCCAGATGAAGTCCTGGCTGACGTCCGCCTGCGACAGCGCCGCCCGCGACTGCCCCGGCCCGCCGCCCCCGCCGCTCTCGCTCCGCATCCCGTCGAGCTGCACGCCCAGCTGGTTCACGGCGAACAGGAAGGCGCGCCGCCGGTCGTCGAAGGTGTCGAGCAGGATCTGCACGTGGTCGTCGCTCGCGATCCGGTCGCGGTCGGCGAGCGTCGCGCGCACCGTCCCGGGCGGCGCCCACGCGCGCACCCCGAAGTGGATGGCGGTCGCGGAGTACCAGACGCGCACCTCGGTGGCGTCGAGCGCCGGCCGCCCGTCCACCGGGTTGAAGGTGGTGAAGCCGGTCAGCACCGCCGCCTGCTCCCACACCGGCTCGTCCAGCCGGCCGTCGATCGTCACGTCGCGTTCGCTGCGCGGCACCGCCACGTCCAGCCGACCCGCCCGGCCGTCGAAGACGAGCGCCGCGTCGCCGCCCCCCGCGCCCGCCGGGCGCGCGCGTGCGGCGGTGTCGCCGCGGGCCGCCGGGCTCTCGACGGCGGCGCTCAGCAGCGGGCGCGTCGACTCGATCGGCTGGGGGATCTGCCCCCCAGCGCCCCGCGCCAGCCCGGTCGCCGCGAGGGCGGCGGCCACCAGGGCGGGACGCGCCGGGCGCGCGCGGGGCAGGTGCGGGCGAGCCATGCGTCGGGGACGTCCGGAGGAGGGGGCGAGCGGAGCCGCCCCGGCCGGGCCTGGCTCGCCCTCCAGAACGCACGAGCGCCGGTCGCCGTTGCGCGGGCGGGCCGCCCGGCGACCGGCCTGCCGCCGACTCGAGGGGCGTCCGGTCGGCGGCAGGCCCGCGTCCCTCGCCTCAGCCGCCGGTCGGCACCCCTCCCGCCCCCCCCGCGGGCGACGGGGCGACGAAGGGGCGCAACGGGTCGCCGTGCGGGCGCTCCTCGTCGCCCGCGCGCGCGTGGAACTGCTCCGCCTCGGTGGACCCGGCGAGCGCCCCGGTCGACGCCTGTCCGGCGGTGGCCGTGGTCAGCACGAGGTCGAAGTACCCCGTCCCGGCCTCGCGCTGGTGCTTGGTCGCGGTGTAGCCGTCGACCTCGCGGGCGAACTCCCGGTCCTGCACCTCGACGTAGGCCGGCATCCCGACGTCGCGGTAGGCGCGCGCCAGCTCGAACGTCTCGAGGTTGATGAGGTGCCACCCGGCGAGGGTGATGAACTGGAAGCGGTACCCCATCGCCGCCAGCTCCTGCTGGAAGGTGGCGATCGTCGCCTGGTCCAGGTTGCGCCGCCAGTTGAAGCTCGGCGAGCAGTTGTAGGCGAGCAGCTTGCCCGGCGCGTGGTCGTGGATCGCCTCGGCGAAGCGCCGCGCCTCGTCGAGGTCGGGCGTTCCCGTCTCGCACCAGATCAGGTCGGCGTAGGGTGCGTACGCCAGCCCGCGGGCGATCGCCGCCTCGAGCGAGGGGCGCGTCACGAAGTAGCCCTCGGGCGTCCGGTCGCCGGTGGTGAAGGGGCGGTCGCGCTCGTCGATGTCGCTCGTGATCAGCGTCGCCGCCAGGGCGTCGGTGCGGGCGACGATCACCGTCGGGACGTCGAGCACGTCGGCCGCCAGGCGCGCGGCGCTCAGCGTCCGCACGTGCTGCTGGGTCGGCACGAGCACCTTCCCCCCCATGTGCCCGCACTTCTTCTCCGCGGCCAGCTGGTCCTCGAAGTGCACCCCGGCCGCGCCCGCCTCGATCATCGACCGGGTCAGCTCGTAGGCGTGGATCGGCCCGCCGAACCCTGCCTCGGCGTCGGCGACGATCGGCACGTTCCAGTGGCGCGCCCCGTCGCCCCGCCCCTCGCACGCACCCTCGCTCCACTCGATCTGGTCGGCGCGCAGCAGGGCGTTGTTGAGCCGGCGCACGAGCGCCGGCACCGAGTTCACCGGGTAGATGCTCTGGTCGGGATACGTCTGCTTCGCCAGGTTGCCGTCGGCCGCCACCTGCCAGCCGCTCAGGTAGATCGCCTCGAGCCCGGCCCTCACCATCTGCACCGCCTGCGAGCCGGTGAGGGCGCCGAACGTGTGCACGTACGGACGCTCCGCCAGCAGCGTGCGCAGGCGCTCGGCGCCCAGCCGGGCGAGCGTCTGCTCGACGCGCACGCTCCCGCGCAGGCGGACGACGTCGGCCGCCGAGTAGTCGCGGCGGATCCCCGCCCACGTCGGCTCGTCGCGCCAGCGCGCCTCGAGCGCGGCCACCTCGGCGGCGAAGTCCGGACGATCGCCGCGCCCACGCCCCCCGCCGCCGACGGCGCCCGCGGTGCCGTGCCGCGCCCCGTCGGGGGCGTGGGACGCGCCGTTCGACGCGCCGCGGTGGGTCGTCGTCCCGCCGGGCGCTCCCTGCTGCTCCGCCATGCGTGCCTCTCCGCGTTCGGTAATGATCGGCGCTCCGCCCGACGGGGCTGCCCCCTCGAGCATCGGATACGCCGGGATCGTCAGGAACTCCTCGAAGCGCTCGCCGAGCACGAGGGCGTCGAGCAGCGCGGCCGCGTCGGCCAGGCGCGACGGCAGGTCGCCGCGCGCGCCCTCGAGCGCCGCCAGCTCGCGCTCGCGGATCGCCCGGTACAGCTCGCGCGTGACCTGACCCCCCTCGGCCAGCGCCGCCCCGTGGCGGATCCACTGCCAGAGCTGCGCGCGCGAGATCTCCGCCGTCGCTGCGTCCTCCATGAGGTTGTGGATCGCCACCGCGCCCGCTCCGCGCAGCCAGGCGTCGAGGTACTGCAGCGCGACGTCCACGTTGGTGCGGACGCCCTGCGTCGTGATGCGCCCGCCGGGCACGCGCAGGTCGAGCAGCTGCTCGGGGGCGACCTCGACGTCGTCGCGCAGCCGCTCCTTCTGGTTGGGGCGCTCGCCCAGCCGCTCGGCGAAGATCCCCAGCGCCACCGGCACCAGATCGGGGTGCGCCACCCAGGTGCCGTCGAAGCCGTCGCCGGCCTCGCGCACCTTGTCCTCGCGCACGCGGGCGATCGCCGCCTCGGTGACCGCCGCGTCGCGCCGGTTGGGGACGAACGCCGCCATCCCGCCCATCGCGTGCGCCCCGCGACGGTGGCAGGTGCGCACCAGTAGCTCGGTGTAGGCGCGCATGAACGGCACGGCCATCGACACCTGCGCGCGGTCGGGGAGCAGCATGTCGCCGCGTCCGCTGAACTTCTTGATGATCGAGAAGATGTAGTCCCACCGCCCGGCGTTGAGCCCCGCGGCATGGTCGCGCAGCTCGTACAGGATCTCGTCCATCTCGAAGGCGGCGAGCACCGTCTCGATGAGCACCGTCGCCCGGATGGTGCCGTGCGGGATCCCGAGCCGCTCCTGAGCGAAGGTGAAGACGTCGTTCCAGAGGCGCGCCTCGAGGTGGCTCTCGAGCTTGGGCAGATAGAAGTACGGCGCGGTGCCGCGGGCGAGCCGCGCGTGCGCGTTGTGGAAGACGTACAGGCCGAAGTCGACGAGCGACGCCGACGCGGGCGCGCCGTCGACGCGCAGGTGCGCCTCGTCCAGGTGCCAGCCGCGCGGACGGACGAGCAGCGTCGCGACCGTCTCGTTCAGGCGGTACCGCTTCCCGTCCTGGTCGAGCGCCAGCGTGCCGCGCACCGCGTCCATGAGGTTCGCCTGCCCCTCGACCACGTTGCTCCACGTGGGGCTCGTGGCGTCCTCGAGGTCGGCCATGAAGCAGTCGGCGCCCGAGTTCAGCGCGTTGATCATCATCTTCCGATCGACGGGACCGGTGATCTCCACGCGCCGCCGCTCGAGGTCGGGGGGGGTGGGCGCCACCCGCCAGTCCCCGGCGCGCACGGCCGCGGTCTCCTCCAGCCACCCGGGGCGCTCCCCGGCGTCGAGCCGCTGCTGTCGCGCGCGGCGCCGGGTGAGCAGCTCGCGCCGCCGGGCGCCGAAGCGCCGCTCGAGCTCGGCGACGAAGGCGAGCGCGTCGGCGCCGAGCACGCGCGGGGCCGACGGCGGCATCGCCCCGCTGGCGCCGTCGGGGAGCACTTCGATTCCAGCGAGAGGGGACATCGCATCCTCCGAAGGGGGCGAAACGGCAGGGGGCACGCACATCGGGTCACGCCCCGACGGCCCGACGGGCCGGGGCGAGAACACGAACGGAGCGAACGGCGTTCACCCATCGACCCGAGCCACGGCGGCGTGGCGCATCCGGTTCCGCCGGTCCCGTCAGAGTGCGCCCCGGCCCGCTCCGCGTCAATCGGGGCGTGGCGGGCGCGCGTCCGCTCGGCGCGGCTGGTGCAGCAAGGGGATGTCCGAATCGGGACGCGCCGTGTCCCGACCCGCAACGCCCGCGCGCCGCACGGGTATACACATCTGTCGTCGCCGTGCGAGGCGACGCGCCCGTCCGAGGTGCCGCACGCCGCGGCGCCGCCGTTCCGCCCGCCACCCCACGCATGCACGCTCGCTTCGAGAACGCCCCCCGCTTCGCCGAGTTCCTCGAGCACGCCCAGCAGAACACCGCGCTTTGGCGCGACGCCTACCGGCTCGCCCGCGTTCCCGACGACGTCGTCGAGCGGGCCCGAGCGCTGCCGGGGCGCTGGCACCTGCTGGTGCTCGTCGAGGATTGGTGCGGGGACGCGGTGAACACGGTGCCGTACCTGGCCCGGCTGAGCGAGCTCGTGCCGGGACTCGCCCTGCGGGTGCTCGGACGCGACGAGAACCCCGACCTCATGGACGCACACCTCGCCCCCGGCGGCGCGCGCGCGATCCCGGTGGTGATCGTGTACGACGCCGGCTTCGCCGAGGTGGGGTGGTGGGGGTCGCGACCCGGGCCGCTGCAGGAATGGGTGACGCGCGAGGGGATGCGGCTGGAGAAGCCCGAGCGGTACCGGCACGTCCGCACCTGGTACGCCCGCGACCGGGGGCGCACCACGCTCGACGAGGTGCTCACGCTGCTCGAGCGGAGCGCCGCGGGGGGAGCGAGCGCCGCGCCCGCCGGCGACGCCGTGCCGCTCGCTTGCGGCTGACCTCGCCGGGCTGGCGGTGTCTCCGGGGGCGGGGCAGCCGCCGTGAACGCGGCCGCGGCACGTCGGGCGCGCCACCCGCGCGTCTGTAGTGAGCACCCTCACACAGCGCCCCTGGTGGTGGTGGAACCGACGCGCGCCCGCTGCGTAGCAGACGGGGCGAGCCGGCCACCTCGAGTCGAGCGCACGAGCCCGCTTACGGCGGCCCTGTCCGGTCGTCGCCGGCGGGCGTGGCATGCCTGGAAGCCCCGCAGCTGCGGCGGGGACGTTACAGGCGCGCCGCCGTCGTCGTCACCCGACGGCACCGCCGATGGCTGCCAGTCGTTTGCCGCTCATCCCCCGCCGCGACGGCTCCCCTCCCCTGCCGCCCGCCCCGCCCTCCGCATGCGTCCTCTCCCCGCTCAGAACGCTGGTCCCAACCCGGAGACCGGTGCGAAGGAGCGCCGCGACCTCCGCTCTCGTGCCCGACTCGACCTGCTCGCTCGTAGCGGCGGGCCCGTGCGGTCGTGGACGTTCGTGCTCGTGCTGCTCGCCCTCGTCGGCGGGCTCGTCGCCTGGCGCAGCATGCAGCCGACGGTGACCCCGCCGCCGGTGGTGGCGTACTCCGAACTGGCGCGGGCGATCGCTGGCGGGCAGGTGCGCGACGTGCTGGTCGACGCCGGCGGCAGCCGGGTGGTCGCCGAGCTGCGCGAGCGGCAGCTGGTCCACGGCAAGCTGCACCAGGTGGTCGCCGCGGCGGTGCCGGCGCGCGGCGTCTCGGTCGAGCAGCTCGAGCGCTGGTCGGCCACGGGGGCCCGGGTGCGCGTCGCCGAGAGCACGGGCCACTCCCCGGAGGCGGTGCTCCAGCTGCTGAGCTTCGTCGTGCTCGCCGCGGGGGTGGGGTTCATCGTCGTGCGGCAGCGCGGCGCGTCCACCAAGGGGCGCTTCCTCCCCACCCCGCCGTCCCGGCAGCTGACGCTCGCCGACGTCGGTGGGGCGCAGGAGGCGCGCGCCGATCTCAAGGACGTCATCGCGTACCTGAAGGATCCCACCCGCTTCCAGGCGATGGGGGCGAAGTGCCCGAAGGGGCTGCTCCTGGTGGGCCCCCCCGGCACAGGGAAGACGCTGCTCGCTCGCGCCGTGGCCGGTGAGGCCGGGGTGGCGGTGATCACGGCGGCCGGCTCGGACTTCAACGAGATGTACGTCGGCGTCGGCTCCAAGCGGGTGCGCCAGCTCGCCGAGCAGGCGCGCAAGGCGGCCCCGTGCATCGTCTTCGTCGACGAGTTCGACTCGCTCGGCGGGCGGCGCGGGCGCCCCAACCGCTCGGGGGAGGAGGAGGTCACCCTCAACTCGCTCCTCGTCGAGATGGACGGGATGGCGGGGAGCGAGGGGATCGTCTGGATGGCCGCGACCAACCGCGAGGACATGCTCGACCCGGCCGTGCGCCGCCCCGGGCGCTTCGATCGGGTGGTCGAGGTGGGGCTCCCGACCGCGCAGGACCGGCACGACATCCTCAAGATCCACGCGAAGGCGTCGAAGCTGGCGCAGGACGTCGACCTCGAGCGGCTCGCGCAGCTCACGGTCGGCCACTCCGGCGCCGAGCTCGCGAACCTGATCAACGAGGCGGCGATCATCGCCGTGCACGACGACTCGGCCGAGATCGCCCAGCGCCACATCGAGGCGGCGCGCGACAAGATCCTCCTCGGCCGCGTGCGCGCCGGGGTGGTGGTGAGCGCGGCGGAGCGCCGGCTCATCGCCCTGCACGAGGCCGGGCACGCGATCGTCGGGCTGGTCGCCTGCCCCGAGGATCGGCTGCACAAGGTGACGATCGAGGCCCGCGGGCGCACGCTCGGCGCGGCGCACTTCGCCCCCGACGTCGACCGGCACCTGCACACCAAGCGCTACCTGATGGGCGTCATCGCCAAGGCGCTCGGCGGCCGTGCGGCGGAGCTCGTCTTCCTCGGCCCGGACAACGTCACGTCGGGGGCCGGCGGGGATCTGGTGCAGGCGACCTCGGTGGCGCGGCGCATGGTGGCCGACTTCGGCATGAGCGACGACGTCGGGCTGATCAGCGCCGACCCGGGGGCGAACGGCGGGCAGACCGGCTCGCAGCTGCAGAGCCAGATCGACTCGGCGATGCGCGTCCTCCTCAAGCAGCAGGCCGATCGGGCCGAGGCGCTGGTGCGCGAGCATCGGGCCGCGGTCGAGGCAGTGGCCGACGCGCTGGTGCGGCAGGACGTGCTCACCGCCGAGGAGGTGTGCGACATCGCCCGGGCGCACGGCGTGCCGGTGACGCAGGTGCCGTGGGAGCCGACGCCAGCCCTCGCCGTCGCCTGATCCGCACGGCGAAGGGCGGGTGAGCGGGGGGCGTGCGCCGAGAGGGCGCGCGCCCCCAACGCGTTTCCCGGCGGCCGACCCCGCCGGGCGTCAGCGCCAGAACGGGATCTCGTACGGGGTCAGCGGGACGGCCATATCGCCGTCCGGACGACGCACGGGCCAGACCGTGAGCCGGTGCTCCCCCGGCGCGAGGGCGGCCACGGGCACGTGGGCCACGAAGGTCCGGCGGTTGGTGCGCGCGTCGGCGAGGAAGCGCAGCCGCACCCCCTCGAGTGGGCGCCCGTCGAGCGCGATCCGGTGCACGCGCGCGGCACAGCGGAGCACCGCCTCGGCGGCGGCGCGCGCGGCAGGGGTCGCGGGCTCGCCGCCGTCCTCGTCCTCGAGCGGGCGCACCTCCGGGCAGGCGGCGGCGAGAGCGCGCTCGTGCACCAGCGGGCGGTACGGGATGTGGAGGCGCAGGTACGGGCCGGTCACCACGTCGCTGTCGATCCACGGAGCGCGGCGCGAGGCGCCGTCGCCGGCGTGCATCGACGCGTAGTGCTCGGCCGCCAGCGCCCCCGGCCCCGCGTCGACGAAGAGCGGGTAGTTGTTGCGCCCCGGGAGCACCCGATCGTCCGTGACCCGGGTGAAGGCGACGGCCCCGAAGAGCGCCCCGCTCACCATCACCGCCGCGGTGACGACCCGCGGCGCCACGTTGCTGGTCAGCACGGTCGAGAGCGAGCGCACGCTCGCGGGCGACGTGACGATGGCGAGTCGGAGCCCCACGCGGACGAGCCGCCCCAGCCGACCCGCCGGGTCGATCCGCTCCTTGAACTGGTAGTCGAGCAGACCCGCCCCGATCTGGAAGAGCAGGACGGGGAGGAAGAGCACCACGAGCGCGACCAGGGCGCGATCGAGGCCGAGGGCCCGCTCCAGCGCCCAGAGCAGCACCCCCGCCGGGGCGAGCAGCAGGGCGCCGGCGATGCCCGAGACGGCGAAGACGAAGCCGCCCGCGAAGACGATGCTGGCCGCGTTGTCCACGCGCCCGATGAACTCGGGGAGCGGGCGCACGCGCGCGCGCAGCAGCGACGTCTGGATCGGTCCGTGCTGGCGCAGCCGCTCCCAGCGGGGGCCGCCGGGGAACACCGACTGCACGCCGACGAGCGCCACCCAGTACGCGCGCAGCGCCAGGTGGACGACGAAGCACACGATGAGGGTGTAGAGCGCCGTCAGGCCGAGCAGGCCGCCGCCGAGGACGACGAAGGTGCCGATCAGCCCCGTGTGCGGCTCCCGCGCCGCGATGCAGCCGTCCAGGGCGCCGGCGAGCTGGAAGAGCCCGAAGAGCACGGCGCCCGAGACGAGCAGCTCCAGCTCCCAGGTGGGCGTCGTGTCGCGCGGCACCTGGGCGGCGGAAGCCCCGCCCGTGGCGCCGGCGCCGTCGACGCCGGGCTCCGCCGCGGCGGTCGGCGGGGGAGGCGCGTCGGGCGACGCCGCGGGCGCGGGCAGGGTCAGGGCGACGTCCGCCGCCGCGGCCGCCGGCGGTGCGTACGTCGGGGGGAGCGGGTCGAGCGTGTGCGACATTCGACGGCGGAGGGGGAGAGGCGGGGGGCGGCACCCGCTCTGGCACCGCGCCCGTGGAGTGGACCACGCCGTCGGGGCCCGCGCCACTCGTGGGGCGAACGCACGCGACGGGCGGGAGCGATCCCGCCGCGCCCGCCCCGTCGCTCCCGGGCGAGGTCGGGTCCGACGCGCCGCCGGTCGCGCCCCTTCAGCGCGCCGCGTCGGCCGTCGTCGTGCCGGGGGCCCGGTCGAGCAGCCAGTATCCGAACCACTGCCGCAGCCGCCCCAGCCGGTCGACCAGCAGCCACGGCTCGCCGCTGCGCGAGAGCTCGTGCGTCGAGCGCGGGTAGCGCACCAGCTCCGCCGGCACCCCGTGCTTGCGCAGCGCCAGGAACCACTGCTCCGCGTCGGTCATCGGGGTGCGGAAGTCCTCCTCGCTCTGGACGATGAGCGTCGGCGTGCGCACCTGCCGCACGGCGCGGATCGGCGAGAGCGAGTCGTAGAGCGCCGGGTTGTCCCACGGCTTGCCGAAGAACTCGAACTCGGTGAGCCCCTGCGCGTCGCTCGTCCCGTACCACGACCACCAGTTGCTGATCATCCGGTCCGCCTGGGCCGCGCGGAAGCGGTGCGTCTTGGCCGTGACCCACGCCGTCATCACCCCGCCGTACGAGCCACCGGTGACGCCCAGCCGCGTCGAGTCCACGTCGGGGCGCCGCACCGCGAGGTCGACCCCCTTCATCAGATCCTCGTAGTCCTCGGCGAACCACCGTCCCCGCGTGCTGTAGGTGAACGGGGCGCCGTAGCCGCTCGAGCCGCGCGGGTTCGTGTAGAGCACGTACATCCCCGCGCCGGCGAGATTCTGGAACTCGTCGAACCAGTTCTCCCCGTATGCGGAGTGGGGACCGCCGTGGATGTAGAGCACGAGCGGGTAGCGGCGCCCCGGCTGCCACCCGTACGGCTTCATCAGCCACCCCTCGATCTCGACGCCGCCGACGCTCGGGTAGGTGAGCCGCTCGGCGTCGCTGAACGCCACCTCGCGCACCAGCGCGTCGTTGAAGTCGGTGAGGCGCCGCTCGCCGGCGCCGTCGCTGCCGGCCACGTACAGCTCGGTCGGGCGCGTCGTGCTCGTCGCCACGTACGCCACCAGGCGACGCGCGGCATCGAAGGCGAAGCCGGAGAGCCGTCGGCGCCCGCCGAGGACCTCGCGCGGCGCCGTGCCCTCGGCGATCCCCGCGCGCGGCACGCGGAAGAGCGCCGTGCGCCCGCCGACCGCCGCGCTCGTCGCCAGCTCGCCGGTGGAGAGCCACTCGACCGTCTCGGGCTCGTGGGGCCAGCTGGCGAGCAGGTTGCGCACGCGGCCGTCCGCCACGTCGACCGTGGCCAGGCGCACCGACTGCGCTCGCGCCGGACGCCAGAGGAACGCCACGGTGCGCCCGTCGGGGGACCAGGCGAGGCGGCTCTCCGTCCCGGCGATCGTCGCCACCCGGCGCGGGGTGCCGCCCGTCGCCGGGAGCACCCAGATCTCCGTCTCGTTGCGCTCGGCCTCGTCGCGGGCGCGGTCGTACGGCAGCCGCGCGAGCGAGTCGCGCTCCGCCTGCACGGCCGAGTCGGGGCGGAGGGCGCTGTCGGCGACGAAGGCGATCCAGCGCCCGTCGGGGGAGAGGGCCGGGTCGCGGTGCGAGTACGCGCCCCGCGTGAGCTGGCGCCGCACCGTGTCGCCGGCCGCGAGCGTCCAGAGCTGCGCCGGGCGCCACTGGCGGGGCTCCCCCCGGTTCGCGAGGTAGCCGCGGTCGTTGCTCTTGTACGGGACGTCGACCGCGTGCCGCCCGTCGAAGCGCCGAGGATCCAGCGGGCGGGTGATGGCGCCGTGCGGCGGCCGCGCCACCGGGAGCTTCGCCCACGGGTCGGCCGCCCCGGAGTCGGCGCGGGCGGGTCCGGACGCCGCGTCGGCCGAGTCGGCCCAGACGGCGAGGCTCCCGTCGGGCGTCCAGCTCGCGGCGGCCAGCGGGGTGACGGGGAGCTGGAACGCCTCACCCCCGGGCGCGTCCAGCCGGAGCGCCCAGCTCGACCCGCGCCCCCCCGGGCGCGACGAGGTGAACAGGAGGTGCCGGCCGTCGGGGGTGAAGCGCGGGGCGCTGCTCTCGACGCTCGCGCTCGTGAAGCGCACCGGCCGCGCGCACCCGCTCGCCCGGGGCGGGGCGGCGGCGCCCCTGTCGGGGACGGGGCAGCGCGGATCGGCCATCCAGATCTCGCTGTGCCGGCGGTTCTCCCCCTCGCGCACCGTCGTCACGGTGAACGCCACCCGCGCGCCGTCGGGACTCACCGCCGGACTCGACACCGCGACGATCCGGTACACGTCCGACGGTTGGAAGGCGCGCCCTCCGGGCGCCGGACCCTGCTGTGCGGCGAGCGGGGACGGCACGCCCACGAGGGCGGCGACGAGGGCGATCGGCACGGCGCGGGAGGGCGCGCTCGGACGGGGCATGGACGGGAGGGTGGGGCGCGGAAAGGGAGCCCGATCGGTGGGCGCCGTCGGCTTACGGTGCTGGCGGCGCGAACGTTCGCCGGCGCGCGCGGGGGTGCGTGGCGCCCGGTGCGCGGGCATGGGAAAAATGTCGGGCGACGGGTGGAACCGCGCCGCGCACCGCGTGTATCTTCCGCCGTCTTCGCGACCGGGCGGCGTGCCGCCGGTCGCCGGCAGGACGCGGCGCTCCCCGGAGCGCGGCGAGGTTCCCGCCCGATGTCGAACCCGAAACACAGGAGGTGATCCATTGTCTAGCCATAGTCCCACCGCCGGCTCGAACTGGGCAAACGGTCGCCTGACCGCCGCCCGCTGAGTTTGGGATCCGGTTCGGGCTCCGTTCCGAGCCGGCCGTGGTCGACGACGCCCCCCTGCGGCAGCTGCCGCAGGGGGGCGTTCACGTCGCGGCATGCCCGACCGGCGACGCCCGCCGCCGGGGCGTCCACCGCCGCGTGCGACCCGTGTTTGACAGCTCCCGCCCCGGCCGGCCACACTCCGCCCACCGCGGCGCGCAGAGGGTGCGCCGGGGACTCCGCCTCTCGCCGCCCGTGCCGATCCTGCCGCTCCTGCGCCCCTCCAGCCTCCCGGCCCGTCGGGCGCGTCCGGCTCCCGCCGCCGCGGCGCTCCTCGCCCTCGCGCTCCTCGCGACTGCGTCCGCCCGGCCGCTCCGGGCCCAGCCGTCCGCGCCGTCCGTCGGCGCCGCGGCGCCGCCCCTCCTCCCCGCTCCTCGCGAGATCGCGTCGCGTCCGTCGCTGGCCGTCGGTGCCGGGGTGAGCGTCTCGACGGGCGCCGACGCCGACGACCGCTTCGCGGCAGCGACGCTGCGCGACGCGCTGCGCGAGCGCGGGGCGCGGGTGCTCGACCGCGGGCACCCGGACGGCGTGCTCGTGCGCCTGCTCCGCGCCGACGGCCCCGACGGGCGGGACGCGCTCCGGCAGTCGGGGCTGACGCTCGACTCGGCGATGCGCGCCGAGGGTTACGTGCTCGTCACCGAGGCCCGTCCCGACGGCAACGGGCGCGTCGACGTCGTCGCGGCGAGCGCCGCCGGCCTCTACTACGGCGCGCAGACGGTCGCGCAGCTCGTCGCCCCGGGCGGCACGCGGCTGCTCGGCGCCCGCATCCGCGACTGGCCGGCGATGCGGTGGCGCGGGCTGCACGACGACCTCTCGCGCGGTCCGGTGCCGACGCTCGCCTACCAGAAGCGGCAGATCCGGGTGCTGGCGGCGCACAAGATGAACGTCTACTCGCCGTACTTCGAGCACACCTTCGCCTACGCGTCGCACCCCGTCTTCGCGCCGCCTGGCGGGGCGATGACGCCCGCGGAGGCGCGCGAGCTGGCCGCCTTCGCCCGGCGCCACCACGTCGAGATCATCCCCGAGCAGCAGACGTTCGGGCACCTGCACCAGGTGCTCAAGTGGGAGCGCTACACCCCGGCGGGCGAATCCCCGCGCTCCCAGGCGTTCGCCGCCGGCGACAGCGCCGCGATCGCCTTCGCCCGCGCCACCTTCGCCGAGCTCGACTCGGCGTTCCCCGGGCGCGTGCTGCACATCGGCGGCGACGAGACGTTCGAGCTCGGGCGCGGGCGCAGCGCCGAGCGCGTCGCGCGCGAGGGGCTCGGCGCCGTCTACGTCGACCACGTGCGTCGGGTGAGCGACGCGCTCCGCCCCCTCGGACGCCGGCTGATGCTCTGGGGGGACCTCGGGACCAACCATCCCGAGCTCGTCGGGACGCTGCCGCGCGACCTGATCGTCGTGCCCTGGGTCTACGACCGCCTGCCGAGCTACGACCGGTGGATCGCCCCGTTCACCGGCGCCGGATTCGAGACGTGGGCCGCGCCGGGGGTGAGCAACTGGTGGCGCCTCTACCCCAACTACGCCATCGGCTTCGACAACGTCCGCGGCGTGGCGCGCGACGCGCAGCGCCTGGGCGCCGCGGGGCTGCTCGTCACCACCTGGGACGACTTCGGCGAGCAGCTCTTCGAGCAGACGTGGGCGGGGGTGCTGCTGGGCGCGGCCGCGGCGTGGCAGCCGGGCGCCGCCGACGCCGACGCCTTCCTCGACGCCTACGCGCGGGGGTTCGTCGGCGACACGAGCGGCCACGTGGTCGCCGCCGAACGGGCGCTGATGGCCGCCGCGACGGTGCTCGGCCGCGCGGCGGGGACCGAGATGCAGGAGCAGCTCTTCTGGGCGGACCCGTGGAGCGCCGAGGGGCAGCGCATGAGCGCGCGCATCCTCCCCGTCGCCCGCGAGCTGCGGCTGCACACCGGCGCGGCGATCGAGCGGCTGGTGCGCGCGCGCGCCGGCGGCACGCTGCGCGAGCCGGACGTCGTCGCGGCGATGGAGCTCGGGGCGCGGCGGCTGGACTGGCTGGCGCTGCACTTCCAGCTCGCCGACGACGCGGCGGGGATCTACGGCACCGTGCACGCCGCCGGCGCCGACAGCGCCCGCGCGGCGCGGGTGCAGTGGTTCGACCTGGCCGACGTGAGCGGGATCAACGGACGGCTGCAGGACCTCCGCGACGGGTACGGCCAGCTGCGCGACCTGTACGAGGCGGCGTGGCGGCGCGAGAACCGCCCGTACTACCTCACGACCGTGCTCGCCCGCTACGACCAGGCGATGCACCGCTGGATCGAACGCATCGACCGGATCAACGGCGTGCGCGCCGAGTGGGCGCGGACGCGCCGGGTGCCGGCCCCCGAGGCGATCGGCCTGCCGCCGGCCGGCGGGACGTCGGCAGCGCCCGGCGGGCGCTGAGCCGCGACCCGCCGGGGGACCGGGACGGCCGGCGGCGCTTACCGGGCGCTTGCACTTCCCCGACCGCGCGCGTGCCGGGATCGTGACTCCTCCGTGCCCCGGCTCACGTAGGATGGGAGGACGGGCGGCGGGCGCCCCGCTCGGGGGGCGCGCGGGCGTTGACAGTTCGCCCCGTCCACACGGAATTGTAGGAGGCCGGCCGGGCCGCACTGGCCGCGCCCCAGAGGTCCACCCAGCATCGGGAGTATCACATGCGCGTGCTGCGCTCCACGTCGTTCCGTCGTCCCCTCGTCTACCTCGCCGCCCTCGCGCTGGCGGCCGCGCCTTCGGCCGTACGCGCCCAGACGGCCGACGAGGTCATCGCCAAGAACCTGCAGGCGCTCGGCGGCGCCGAGAAGCTCAAGTCGCTCAAGTCGGTGCGGATGTCCGGCCGCATGACCGTCGGCCCCGGGATGGAGGCGCCGATGGTGGCCGAGCAGGTGCGCCCCGATCGCGTCCGCATGGAGATCACCGTGCAGGGGCTCACCCTCGTACAGGCGTTCGACGGGACGACCGGGTGGATGATCAACCCGTTCCAGGGGAAGCGCGACGCCGAGCGCATGCCCGACGACGACGTCAAGGCGCTGCGCGAGATGGCCGACATGGACGGCCCGCTCGTCGACTACAAGGCCAAGGGGAACACCGTCGAGCTGCTCGGCAAGGAGGCCGTCGACGGGAGCGAGGCGTACAAGGTCAAGGTCACGCTCAAGGACGGCGAGACGCGCACGTACTACTTCGACGCCGACAGCTGGCTGCAGGTGAAGATGGAGAGCAAGCGCATGGTGCGCGGCGCCGAGCAGGAGGGGGAGACGACGTTCGGCAACTTCAAGCCGGTCGGCGGGCTGCTCTTCCCGCACCAGATCGTCGGCGGGGCCAAGGGCGCGCCGCAGAAGCAGACGATCACCGTCGAGAAGATCGAGCTCGACCCGGCGATCGACGCGGCGCGCTTCACCATGCCCGCGGCGCAGCCCGCTCCCGCGCCGAAGCCCTGACCGGAGCGCCGCCGCGCGCCCGACGGCGAGGCCGCCGTCGGGCGCGCGGCGCGTTCGGCCCCTCCCTCCTCCCCCCCCGATGTCCCGACCACGCTGCCTCGCGATCGGCGCGCTCCTCCTCGCGCCCGGGGTGCTCGGCGCCCAGTCCGCCACCTCCCCGCCGGCGGCGTCCGGCGCCGCCACTGCCGACCCGCCGGTGCTCACCGCCGACATGCTCGCCGGCCTCGACGCGCGCAACATCGGCGCGGCGGTGATGAGCGGGCGCATCACCGACATCGCGGCCGTCCACGAGAAGGAGCGCCTCACCGTCTACGTCGGCTCGGCGAGCGGCGGGCTGTGGAAGTCGACGAACGGCGGCACGACCTTCAAGCCCGTGTTCGACCGGCACAACCAGAGCATCGGCGCGCTGGCGATCGACCCGTCCGACCCGAAGACGGTGTGGGTGGGCACCGGCGAGCCGTGGGTGCGCAACTCGGTGTCGGTGGGCGACGGCGTGTACCGCACCACCGACGGC
>ERZ1066120.1315-NODE-1315-length-15993-cov-14.685218_pt1 | contig 15993 bp, 10 predicted proteins | sample MGYA00382767_ERZ1066120 | MGnify/ENA primary metagenome ERZ1066120 (study PRJEB33369, sample SAMEA5778350) | biofilm metagenome | biome: Industrial cooling water; feature: Water cooling tower basin; material: Biofilm | place: United Arab Emirates | collected...
CAACTCAACGGCTGGGTGCAGAAGCCGGTTGCCGAGAAGATCCTCGCCGCGGCCGGGCAGAACCTGGCCGATCTCACCGCCCGCGCCCGCCAGCAAGGCTTCAAGCCTGTGCCGCTGGGCCTCACCGCTTCAACCAGCTTCAACAGCGAGACGCGCAAGTTCTCGTCGAAGAACGTGATCGGCATTCTGCCCGGTCGCGAAGCGCCAGAGGAATATGTCATCCACACCGCGCACTGGGATCACCTCGGCCGATGCACGCCGGCACCCGATGGCGATGATATCTGCAACGGCGCCGTCGATAACGCGACCGGCACCACCGCGCTCGCGGCGCTCGGCGAAGCGCACGCGAAAGCTGGGCCAGCGCGCCGCAGCCTGGTTTTCCTGGCCGTGACTGCCGAAGAATCGGGTCTGCTGGGCGCGCACTACTACGCCAACAATCCCGTGTTTCCGCTCAATAGAACGGTGGGAGGGATCAACATGGACGCTTTCCTGGTCGCAGGTCCGTCAAAGGACGTGACAGTCGTCGGCCTCGGCAAGAGCGAGCTCGACGCCTATCTCTCCACAGCGCTTGAGGCCGACGGGCGCTATATCACACCCGACCCGAGCAGCGAGGCGGGATACTACTACCGCTCGGACCACTTCGCCTTCGCCAAGCTGGGCGTGCCCATGCTCTATGTCGACGGCGGCGAGGATTTGGTGAACAGCGGCCGCGCCGCGGGCGAGAAACTGGCAGGCGAATACCGCGCCAACCGCTACCACGGGCCCAAGGATGAGTACGACCCGAGCTGGGACTGGTCGGGCGTGATGCAGGACCTGCAGCTGTTCTACCGCATCGGCCGCAGTCTCGCGCAGTCGAACAGCTGGCCGAATTGGATGCCGGGCGATGAATTCCGCGCCATTCGCGACAAGGATTGCGCGCGGCCCGGCACCCCTTGCTGACGGGGAACCGGAACCGATGGTGACCATGCCGCCCGAATGGGCGCCGCAAGCCTGGCTATGGATCGGGTTTCCGCACGATGCGGAGGAATGGCCCGAGGTATTGAGCCGTGCGCAGGAGCAGATGGCGGCTTTCGTCAATGCGGTAGCGGAAAGCGGGCAGGAAGTTCGCCTGCTGGTGCGCGATGCCGCCAATGAGGCGCGGGCGCGTTCGCTCGTCTCGGCCGCCGTGAAGCTCGAGCGGCGTGAATATGGCGATGTGTGGCTGCGCGATACCGGGCCGCTGGTGCGAAGTGACGGCACGGCTCTGCGCTGCCAGTTCAACGGGTGGGGCGGCAAGTATCTGATGGATGGCGATCAGACCATCGGCAGGGAGCTGGCGCGCGATGCGGGGCTGTCGGTAGTAGAGAGCGACTGGATATTGGAAGGCGGCGCCATCGACGGCGACGGTACCGGCCTCGCTGTAACTACCGAGCAATGCCTGCTCAATCCCAATCGCAATCCCAGGTTGTCGCGCGAGGAGATCGAAGCGCGGCTGGCCCGCGACCTCGGCTTCACCCGCGTGCTCTGGCTCGGCGATGGCCTGCTCAACGACCATACCGATGGCCATGTCGATAATCTGGCTCGCTTTGTCGGCCCCAATCGCCTCGCCCTCCCGCGCGCTACAGGGGAAGACGACCCCAACGGCGCCGTCTACGCCGATGCAAAGGCCCGCGCCGAGGCGTGCGGGGTCGAAGTAGTCGAAATTCCCTCGCCCGGACTGATCACGCGCGGCGATTTCGTCGAGCCGGCAAGCTATGCCAATTTCGCCATCACCAGCAATCTGGTGGTGGTCCCGACCTTCGGCAGCCCGCATGACGATGATGGCGTGGCCGCCATCGCCGCGCTCTTTCCCGACCGCGCCACCATCGGCCTGCCCGCTGATGCGGTGCTGGCGGGTGGCGGCGGCTTTCACTGCGCAAGCCAGCAGATGCCCTCCGCCGGCTGGCGGCCTTAACCTGTCGTTAGGAATTGCGGCTCACAACCTGCGGCATGGCCCGCGCAATTGCAATCGCCCAGACCCTCGGACTTGACGCGACGCCCCTGCTGCGCGCCGCAATCGTCAGCGGCTGCGGCCTGGCGCTGATTTTCGCCGGCCAGCCACTACCTCTCTGATAGCGGCGTCCCAGCGAAGGCTGGGACCTCCCTCGAAACTGCGCTCCGCTGCTGGAGGCCCCTGCCTTCGCAGGGGCTCGGGCGTTTATCGCAGGTCCGGCGGCGTCCCCTCCGCCCCCAGCAGCTTAATCGCCTCATCAACCGACATGACGCGCTGCTGTTGCTCGCCCAGCGTACGCAGCGCCACTGTGCCTTCCTCCGCCTCGCGCTTGCCGACAACGAGGAGTTGCGGAACCTTCGCCAGCGAGTGCTCGCGCACTTTGTAATTGATCTTCTCGTTACGCAGGTCCGTCTCGACGCGGAGACCCGCGGCTTCGAGCTTCGCGGCGACCTCGCGCGCGTAGTTGTCTGCGTCGGATACGATCGTGGCGACGACAGCCTGGGTAGGCGCCAGCCAGGTCGGCAGCCGGCCGGCGAAATGCTCGATCAATATGCCGATGAAGCGCTCGTACGAGCCGAAAATGGCCCGGTGCAGCATCACTGGGCGGTGCTTGTCGCCATCCTCGCCGACATAGCTTGCGTCGAGCCGTTCGGGCAGCACACGGTCTGATTGGATCGTGCCGACCTGCCAAGTGCGCCCGATCGCGTCGGTCAGGTGCCATTCGAGCTTGGGCGCGTAAAACGCACCTTCGCCCGGAAGCTCTTCCCAGCCATATTCCTCGGTCGCGAGCCCGGCGTCGATTACTGCCTGGCGCAGCTCCGCTTCGGCCTTGTCCCAATCGGCGTCGGAGCCGTAACGCTGCTCGGGCCGGAGCGCGAGCTTGACCGCGTAGTTAAAGCCAAAGTCTCTGTAGATGCGGTCCGCCAGCTCGCAGAATGCGCGCACTTCCGAGACGATCTGATCCTCGCGGCAGAAGATATGCGCATCGTCCTGCGTGAACTGTCGTACGCGCATCAATCCATGCAGCGCGCCGTGGGGCTCGTTCCGATGGCAGCAGCCGTTCTCGTAAAGCCGCAGCGGCAGGTCGCGGTAGCTCTTGAGGCCCTGGCGGAAGATGAGGACATGCGCCGGGCAGTTCATCGGCTTGAGCGCCATCCAGTCGGCCTCGCCGCTGATGACCGGGCCATCTTCCTCCGTGTTGGGCACTTCGTCCGGGATGACGAACATGTTCTCGCGATACTTGCCCCAATGGCCGGACTGCTCCCACTGGCGCGCGTCCATTACCTGCGGCGTCTTGACCTCGCGATAGCCCGCCCCGTCGATGGCTCGGCGCATATAGGCCTCCAGCTCGCGCCAGATGCGATAGCCCTGCGGGTGCCAGAAAACGCTGCCGTGCGCCTCCTCCTGGAGATGGAACAGATCCATCTCGCGGCCCAGCTTGCGGTGATCGCGCTTGGCCGCTTCCTCCAGCCGGTGAAGATGGGCATCGAGCTGTTTCTTGTTGAGCCAGCCAGTGCCGTAGATACGTGTCAGTTGCGCGTTGTTCTGATCGCCGCGCCAATAGGCGCCAGCCACGCGCATGAGCTTGAAAGCCTGCGGATCGAGCTTGCCGGTGGAGGGGAGATGGGGGCCGCGGCACATGTCCAGCCACGCCCCTTCCTCGCCCGGAGGGCCAGAGTGATAGACGGTCAGCTCTTCGTCCTCGGGCAGCTCGGCGGCCCATTCGGCCTTGAAGGTCTCGCCATCGGCGAGCCATTTTTCGATAAGCTGCTGGCGGCTCCAGACCTCCCGCGTCAGGGGTTTGTCGGCGCGAATGATCTCGCGCATCTTTTCCTCGATCGCGGGCAGGTCGTCGAGCGTGAACGGCCCGCGGCTCGCCGGCGCCATCACGTCGTAATAGAAACCGTCCTCGGTCGCCGGGCCAAAGGTGATCTGCGTACCCGGCCACAGCGCCTGGACCGCTTCGGCGAGGACATGGGCATAATCATGCCGCGCCAGCTCCAAAGCATCGGCCTCATCGCGGCTGGTCACCAGCGCCAGCGCCGCATCCCCTTCGAAGGGGCGATTGAGATCGCGCAGTTCCGCCCCAGAGCCATGATCGACGCGCGCGGCCAGTGCGGCCTTGGCGAGACCAGGGCCGATTGCAGCGGCGATATCGGCCGGAGTGCTACCGGGCTCGACTTCGCGCACGGAGCCATCCGGCAGGCTGATTTTCAGAAGCTGCGTCATCATCTCACCGTTTCATCTGGCGCGCCCATTGCACAGGAGCGCGCACGCTTGAAGAGCGGCGTTAAATTGTCGCGATTTCGGGGAGCAACGCCGCACCGCCCGAAACCGGGCGGCGGCATTCGCGTCAGCGCGCGACCAGCCGCCCCCGGGGGAGCCGGGTGGTGGTGGTAGTCGTGGTCAGCGCCTGGGCCATGGCGCAGGAGATAGCGGCCGATGCCGCTTTCATCAAGCCATGCTCAGGGTGCGGCTGCCGGGCAAAACCGATAGCGCTCGCGTTTCTGCGATTTGCGTCCCTTTCTGCCGGATGCCGCTCAGGAACCGATATTCGCAGCGCGCGGCCTGCGGGGTGAGCTCCACCATCATGTAGCCACGACGCGAGGTATCCGTGAAGCGCAGCCCCGGGTTGGTTTCGCGTAGAGCGGCTGCGGTGCGCAACGGATCGATCTGCGGGAAAGCGCTTTCGTAACCGGGCGAGGTGACGGACTGTACCCCGAACTCCACCCCGACCGGTCGGCCGCCTTCGGAGAGATCGAAGGCCCAGGCATTATGGGTATCGCCGGCGAGCGAAATGAGATTGGCATCGGCCGTCTGCGCAGCGGCGAAGACCCGGCTGCGCGCTGCGGGATAGCCATCCCAGGCATCCATGTTCATCGGCAATCCCGAACGACTGGCCGCGACGCCGGCGGCAATCCGCGCACGGACGAAATCGGGCACGTCGCCGCTTACCCAATCGGTCACCTCGAGCGGTGTGCGCACCGACCCCATCAGCACTTGCTGGACCAGCACCTGCCACACCTTGCCCGCCCGGCGCGATTGCCGCAGCCCGGCACCGAGCCATACCTGCTGATCGGCGCCGATCATACCGCGGGCCGGATCGCGCCAAGACCCATCGCGGAAAGCGGCTAGGGCAACGGCAACCTCGTCAGGCGTGGTCTTGTCTGCAAGCAAACGGCCAATGTTGAACTGTTCGGCGCGCGCAGACAGGCGCGTTTCCAGGCGGAACAGCGTTGCTAGGTCCCCGATCTCGTAGGCAGCCCAATCCTGGTCCGAAACCGGGAGCCATTCGCGATAGGCGCGCATCGCCGCTGCCTTGCGAACCGGCCAAGGTCCTTCGGTTTCCGATTGATGGTTCTGCGCCCCGCCCGCCCAGCTGTCGTTGGTGCTCTCGTGATCGTCCCAGCCGGCGATCATCGGGAAGAGTTGGCGCAACCGCCGCAGATCGGCATCGCGGCAATATTGTGCGTGGCGCTGGCGGTAATCGGCGAGGCTGACGATCTCGGTCACCGGCTCGACCAGCCGCCCAGGCAGGATTTGGGCCGGACTGGGATAGGTGCCGACCGGATATTCGTAGAGATAGTCGCCAAGGTGCAGCACGCAGTCGACCTCATCGGCCGCGGCGCAGTGAGCATAAGCGTTGAACCAGCCGAAGCCGATATTGGAGCAGCTGAACGCCGCCATGCGAAAGCGTGATGTTTTCCCGACCGGCAAAGTCCGGGTCCGGCCAATATCCGACCGGCTGCCATCGGGCGCGATGAAGCGGTAGTAATACCAGCGGCCAGGCTCAAGGCCGGTGGCGGTGACTTTGGTGCAGAAGTCGTTGTCTGGCGAAGCGCTGGCCGATCCACCTGCCTCGACCCGAACGAAATCGAGCGTTTCGGCCACTTCCCAGCGCAGATTAACGTCGGACGCGGCAACGTAGCGTGTCCAGAGCAGCACGGACTGGGGTCCCGGTTCTCCGCTTGCCACGCCGGACGTGAAGCCGGTCTCGCCAATAGTTGCGGAGAGCGGCGTCGCCGCCAGACCGGCTCCCACAAGGCCCCCCTTGAGCAAGGCCCGCCGGTCGAGCGGCAAGAGCGGGGCGGGTGCTGGCGGCTCGGTCTTGATCATGCGGGCGTTCTCCTCGCCCATGGAGTAATCGCAATCATGCGGCGGTTCCATGACGGTGCTTGCCGTTTCCACGCCGAAACCCGACATGGCGGCGCATGGACGCCGCGCCTTCGTACTTTGCGATGCCCGATGGGCGGCGCATCGCCTATCGCCAACTGGCTGGCGCCGGGCCGGTGCTGGTATTCCTGCCCGGCTACATGTCCGACATGGCAGGGAGCAAAGCGAGCGCAATATTCGATTGGGCCGGGAAGGAAGGGCGCGCCTGCCTGCTGATGGACTATTCCGGATGCGGGGAAAGCGAGGGTGACTTTGCTGAAGGCACGCTCAGCCGCTGGCGCGACGAGGTGGTGGCGTTGATCGAGGCGCGCTGCGATGGCCCGGTGATCCTCATCGGCTCGTCCATGGGCGGGTGGCTGATGCTGCTGGTCGCCGAGCGGCTGGGTACCCGGATCGCGGGGCTGGTGGGCATCGCCGCCGCGCCGGATTTCACCGAATGGGGCATCGAAGATGCCGCCAAGACCAGGCTCATGGCGGGCGAAACGGTGTTCGAGGACAACCCCTATGGCCCCGAGCCCACCCCGACGCATCCCGGCTTTTTCGCCGATGCGCGGAAATCGCTGCGATTGAGCGGCGACATCGCGCTCGATTGCCCGGTGCGCTTGCTTCACGGGCAGCGCGATCACGACGTTCCCTTCGAGGTGGGCCTGCGGCTCGCCAAGGCGCTGCGTTCGGACGACATACAGGTGACCCTTGTCAAAGACGGCGACCATCGCCTGTCGCGCCCGCAGGATATCGCGCTGCTGCTGCGGACCCTGGCTTCATTTCCGGAGCAATGATTTCATGTCCATGATCCTCCCCATCGCCGTGATGCTGATGCAGGTCGGCATCGACCCGCGCGGTGGACAGGTGCCTGGCATTCCGGAGGAGCTGCGCAACCGCCCCCCGCGCGATGCCACCGCCAGCGCGCCGCCCACGCCGGCTCCGTCACCTGCAAAACTGTCCGCCTGCCTGGCGGCGGTGCCCAGCGGGCCAGCCAGTGCGATCGAAACTGCGACCGACTGGTTGGCGAGTGCTAGCGGGATCGAGCGCGCGCAGGCGGGCCATTGCCTGGGCGTAGCCCAAGCTGAAAGCGGCGACTGGCAGGCAGCGGCTGCGAGCTTCACGGCAGCGCGCGCGAGCGTCCCCGCCGGCAACACCTCTTATCGCGCACGGCTCGGAGCCCTGGCCGGTGCAGCATCGCTGGCGGCGGGGGACGCGTCCACGGCGCTTGCACTGCTCGATGCGGCACGCGGCGAAGCGGCGAAATCAGGTGCATTGACGGGCGAGATCGCCGTCGACCGCGCGCGCGCCTTGGTCGCCCTGAACCGCCCGGCGGAGGCCGCGCTGGCACTGGGCGAAGCGCGCGCCGCCCACCCGAACGACGCGCAGGCCTGGCTGCTCTCCGCGACGCTGTCGCGTCGGCAGGGCGATCTCGTTAGTGCGCAAGCCCAGATCGAAAAGGCGGCCACTCTTGCACCCCAGGATCCCGCCGTGGGTCTCGAAGCCGGCGTCATCGCTGCGCTTGGCGGCAAGGAAGCAGCAGCACGGCTGAGCTTCGAATCGGTGATCGCGCTCGCGCCAGAGAGCGAACAGGCGGCTGCAGCCATGGCCTATCTGGCGCAACTAAATCCGCGCTAAAGCAGCGAAGCGGTAGCGCAGAAGAAAGATCCATGACCGATTTCTCCGTCCTCGACCTCGTACCCGTGCGCGAGGGCGGCACGCTGGAAGAAGCCTTCGCGGCCTCAGCCAGCCTGGCGCGCGCGGCGGAGAGCGCCGGATGCAAGCGCTTCTGGGTCGCCGAGCACCACGCGATGGAGGGCATCGCCGGGGGCGCGACTGCAGTGGTGCTTGCCCATATCGGCCATGCGACCCGCACCATCCGCATCGGCTCGGGCGGGATCATGCTGCCCAATCACACGCCGTTCCAGATCGCCGAGCAGTTCGGCACTTTGGCCGCGCTGTTCCCCGGCCGGGTAGATCTCGGCCTGGGCCGTGCCCCGGGCGCCGGCCCGGAACTGCAACGGGCACTGCGCAAGAACCTTCACCAGGCCGCCGAGATGTTCCCGCAGGACGTGGTCGAGCTGCGCGCGCTTCTGACCGGCGAGCCCGAACTGTCGATCCGCGCAACGCCGGGTCACGGGGCCGATGTCGAGCTGTGGATGCTGGGATCGAGCCTGTTCGGCGCTTCATTGGCCGCGCGGCTGGGTCTGCCATATGCCTTTGCAAGCCATTTCGCGCCTGATCACCTCGATGCGGCGATCGCAGTTTATCGCCGGGACCTCCAGCCGTCGGCGGCCCTGGACCGCCCGCGCATCATGGCCGCGATGAACCTGTTCGTAGCCGACAGTACCGAGGAGGCGGAGTATCTCGCGACCTCGCAAATGCAGGCCTTCGTGCGGCTGCGTACCGGGCAGCCGGGCAAGCTGCCGCCACCGGTCGAGCGCTATCGCGAGACACTCCCGCCGCCGGCGCGATTGATGCTGGACCACATCGGCCAGGCCAGCGCGATCGGGACGCCTGCCCAGGCTGCCGAGCAGGTACGCGCCTTCATCGGCCGCACTGGCGCGGACGAGATCGTCTTCGCCGGTCCGACATTCGATCCCGCAATGCGCGAACGATCGCTCGCGCTGGCAATGGCGCAGCTTGCGGAGCATCCGATAGGCTCCTAACGCGCGCCCCAGAGAGCTGGCGCTGCGGCGCCGTTGAGAGGAGCGCGCGGCCCGGTCCGTGGGGCCGCCACACGACTGCATGGCTGCGAGAGACGACGCCGAGACTTCGGCAGAGCTGCCCACCGGGCTGGTGAAGGATTTGGCTGCGCGCATGCGCGGCTCGCTGCTCCCCGGAGAAGCGGAGCTCGATCGGGGTCAGCTCGAAGAAGCGGCTCGCTTTGTGTTGCGAACGGCTCTGCGCCGGTCGGGCAAGGACTTCGGTCTGGCGGTTGAATCGATTGGCGCGCCGCGCCGCCTGCTGCGCATCGCTATCGCCAATCCCGACATGCCGTTCCTGGTCGATTCGGCGGCCGCCGTGATCGCGGGCGAAGGTCTCGCGATCGACGCGCTGCTCCACCCCGTAGTGCCGGTGGAGCGCGATGGCACCGGAGTCCTGACGCGCATCCCCAAGGGCGATCCCGAGGATGCGGCGTATGAATCGTTGATCTACATCGAGACCGAGCGGGTCGATGCGCTGCGGCGCAAGGAGCTGCGCGAAAGGCTGCGGCTGGCCATGGCCGATGTCCACGCCGCGGTCGCGGACTGGCCGAAGCTTCAGGCGGCAATGCAAGCCGATGCCGCCGCCATCGAGGCGAGCGATCCCGAAAGCGCCGAGCTGCTGCGCTGGCTCGACAGCGGCATGCTCACCCAGCTCGGCCATCTCGTGCGCCACCGCGATGGGACGCAGACGGACCAGCACGGCATCTGCCGCAAGGGGCGCGAGGAGGTGCTTGCGGACGCGTCCTTCGCGCGCGCGTTCGAATGGTTCGACGGGCCTGGCAACAGCAGCGATCTGCTAGCGGTCAAGTCGAACCATCTATCGCGCGTGCACCGTCGGGTTCCGCTCGACCTGTTCGTGGTGCCCCGGCGTGAGAAGGGCAAAACCACCGCGCTCTCGCTGCACGCGGGCGTTTGGACCAGCGCCGGGCTCGCGGCGCCGCCCAAGGCCGTGCCGGTGCTGCGCGCCGAACTCGATCGGGTGATGACGAGGCTCGATTTCGACGCCGGCGGTCATACCGGCAAGGCGCTGGTTCATGCCTTGACGGCCCTGCCGCATGACTTGCTGATCAGCTTTGCCGAAGCCGATGTCGAGCGGGTGGCGACAACCATGATGAGCCTGGTCGACCGCCCCCGCCCGCGGCTCACGCTGGTCGAGGCGCCGCTCAAGCGCCATCTCTTCGCCTTCGTGTGGTTACCGCGCGACATGCTTTCAACTCAGGTCCGGCTCGAAATACAGGCGCTGCTGGAGCAGGGCGCCGAGGCGCAATTGCTTGACTGGAGCCTCGAGGTCGAAGGCGGCAATCTGGCTTTGCTTCGCTTCGTGCTCGATATCCGCGATGGCTCTGCCGCGCCCCATGACGAAGCTCTCGACGCGCAGTTGCAGCGCCTGCTGCGCGGCTGGAGCGAAGCTGTCGAAGGCGAGCTGTCCGCGCTGATCGAGCCCGGGCGCGCTGCCGCGGTTGCCTTGCGCTGGGCCGAGTCTTTTCCGACCGCCTATCGCGGTCGCTTCGGCGCGCAGGAAGCAGCGCTCGACATTACCCGCCTCCGGGGGCTGGGCGCGCATGCCGAAGGTGAGGCCATCCGTCAGCGCGACGCGCGGCTCTACTTTTGCGAGCGCGAGGAGCCAGCGTGTCTGCGCCTCAAGCTCTACCAGGCAGAGGGGAGCCTCCCACTGTCCGATGCTGTTCCCACGCTCGAGAACTTCGGCTTCCATGTCCTCACCGAAATGCCGACCGAGCTAGACGAGGGACGCCTGGGAACGATTCACGACTTCCGCCTCGAGGTGGCGCAAGGCGTCGATGCGCAGACCCTGATGACCCGCGCGGCAGCGATCGAAGGCGCGGTTGCCGCGGTGCTCAACGGCGAGGCGGAAAACGACAGCTTCAACCGGCTGGTGCCAGAGGTCGGCCTCTCAGCTCGCGAGGCCGACTGGCTCCGCGCCTTCTACCGTTATCTGCGGCAGGCGGGGGTCAGTTTCACCATCTATACCGTGGTGGACGCGCTCGCGCGCGCACCCGAAGTTACGCGCGCGCTGGTCGCGCTCTTCACCGCCAAGCACGATCCGGATTTCGCGGGTGATCGGGAAGCCGCGGCGGAGGATGCCCGCGCGGCCATCCGCCGGGGTCTCTCGCGCGTAGCGGCGATCAACGATGACCGCCTGTTGCGCCATTATCAGGCCCTTATCGAGGCAATCCTGCGGACCAACGCCTTCGCCCCCGCGGCGGACGAGGCGCTTGCTTTCAAGATCGAATCCAAGCTGATCCCAAGCCTGCCCAAGCCCCTGCCGTGGCGGGAAATCTTCGTTTATTCACGCCGAGTGGAGGGTATCCACCTCAGAGCCGGGCCCATCGCGCGGGGCGGCCTGCGCTGGTCGGACCGCCGGGACGACTTCCGCACCGAAATCCTCGGCTTGATGAAGGCACAGCGCGTCAAGAACGCGGTGATCGTGCCGACGGGCGCCAAGGGGGGCTTCTATCCCAAGCAATTGCCCGATCCTGCGAAGGATCGCGATGGCTGGGCAGCGGAAGGCCAGGCCAGCTATGAGGTGTTCATCCGCACGCTGCTGTCGGTGACGGACAACATCGTCAATGACCGCGTCGTCCACCCCGAGCGCGTTGTCATCCGCGACGGCGAAGACCCTTACTTCGTAGTCGCTGCCGACAAGGGCACCGCCAAGTTCTCCGACGTTGCGAATGCCATTGCCGAGGCCAAGGACTTCTGGCTGGACGATGCCTTCGCCAGCGGTGGCTCCAATGGCTATGACCACAAGGCAATGGGCATCACCGCCAAGGGCGCGTGGTTGTCCGTCCAGCGGCATTTCCTGGAATTGGGCGTGGATGTGCAGCGCGACTCCGTGCGCGTTGCCGGCTGCGGCGACATGTCGGGCGATGTCTTTGGCAACGGCATGCTGCTGTCCAAGGCGATCAAGCTCGTGGCCGCATTTGACCACCGCCACATCTTCATCGATCCCGATCCCGACCCGGCGGCGAGCTGGCGCGAGCGATGCCGCATGTTCGATCTGCCGCGCTCGAGCTGGGGCGATTACGACAAGTCGCTCATCTCCAAGGGCGGCGGGGTGTTTCCGCGCGATGCCAAATCCATCAAGCTGTCGAAGCAAGCCCGTGCCGCGCTCGGCATCGATGCGAGCGAATTGGAGCCCGATGCGCTCATAAGCGCCGTTCTGCGGGCGCCGGTCGATCTGCTATGGTTCGGCGGCATCGGTACCTATGTAAAGGCGAGCGCGGAGAACAACGTTCAGGTCGGCGATCCATCCAACGACCCGCTTCGCGTCGATGCCGCCGCGCTGCGCGCCAAGGTCATCGGTGAAGGCGCCAACCTGGGGGTGACCCAGGCCGCCCGCATCGAATTCGCCCTCGCCGGTGGACGCGTCAACACCGACTTCATCGACAATTCCGCTGGCGTCGACTGCTCGGACAATGAGGTCAACATCAAGATCGCGCTGGCCGCGGCCAAGCGCTCGGGCAAGCTGACCGAACCGCGGCGAGTCAAGCTGCTCGCCGAGATGACGGAAGAGGTCGCGGAGCTCGTTCTCGAGGACAACCGGCTGCAGGCTCTGGCACTTTCGATCGCGGAACAAGGCGGCGCGGGGGCCGTGCCGCCGCAGCTGCGCCTCATCGAAGCACTCGAAGACCGCGGCATGCTCGACCGGCAGACCGAAGGTCTTGCTGCCGGGGATGTCCTGTCCCGTCGCGCCGCAGATGGGCTCGGCCTGACGCGGCCCGAGCTGGCGGTGCTGCTGTCCTCCACCAAGCTGGTGCTGCAGGACGCCATTGAGCAAAGCGCACTACCCGATGACCCGAGCCTGTCCGATGTGCTTGTCACTTACTTCCCCTCGGCGATGCGGAGGAATTTCCAGCCTCAAATCGAAGGCCATCAGCTTCGCCGGCAGATCGTCGCGACCAAGCTGGCCAATCGCTTCGTCAATCGGATGGGCATCGTTCATCCTTTCGAGCTGGCAGAGGAGGAAGGCGTCGGGCTTGCCGATGTCGCCGCCGCCTTCGTCGCTGCCGACAGCCTGTTCGGCGCCAGCGAACTTTGGGCCGAGCTCGAGACGGCCAAGATGCCGGAAAGGGTACGCCTGTACCTGTTCCGGCACACTGCCGGCGCCTTGCGCAGCCAGATGGCCGATCTCATCCGCGTGGGCGCCGGGACCACGCCGCCCAGCGAGCTGATCGCGAGTTTGCAAGAGCGTGTGGCGCAGCTTTCGTCCGATGCCGAGGAATTGCTGACCCCGGCGTCGATCAGCCAGTCGGCGAAGCTCAAGGCAGAATTCGTGGCCATGGGCGCCCCCGATCGGCTGGCGGCACGAGTGACCAACCTCTACAATCTCGACGGAGCGGTAGGTCTTGCCTCGCTCTCCCGCGCGGCCGAGATCGACGCGAGGGCGCTGACCGCCGCATTCACCGACTTGGGCGAGCGTCTCGGCTTGGACTGGGCGCAAAGCACCGCGGCGCTCATGAACCCCTCCGATGTCTGGGAACGCTTGCTGGTAGCCGGATTATCACGGGATTTCCAGCAGATGCGATTGGAGTTCCTGCGCCGTTTGTCGCGTCGCAGGGGTGCCAAGACCGATCCGCTCAATGCCGTGGCCGACTGGGCAAGCGATCATGCGGAAGCCGTCCGGCGGTTCCGCGCGCTGGTCGGGCGGGCGCAGGCGCAGGGCGAAGTCGCCCCCGCCACGCTGGCGCAGATCGCGAGCATGGCTCGCAATCTGCTCGGCCGCTAGGCGGGGCGCAGAACACTTGACGGCGATGGGTCGCGCGGAGGAAACGCGGCGCGGTGGATAGCGCGGATATCGTCATCGTAGGATCGGGTCACGGCGGGGCTCAGGCAGCGATCGCGCTGCGCCAGGCCGGGCATGATGCGCCCATCATCATGCTCAGTCGCGATCGCACCCCGCCCTACGAGCGGCCGCCACTGTCGAAGGAATATCTCAGCGGAGAGAAGCCGCTCGAACGCATTCTGATCCGTCCCGAGAGCTTCTGGGCGGAGCGGGGGATCGATCTGCGGCTCGGCACCAATGTCGCCGAGGTCGACTGGATGGCGCATGAGGTCGTAACGGGCGGCGGCGCCAGGATCGGCTATCGTAAGCTGATCTGGGCAGGTGGTGGCGATGCGCGGCGGCTGTCGTGCCCGGGCGGCGATTGCGCCGGCATCCATACCGTGCGCCACCGAACCGATGTCGATGCGCTGCGCTCTGAGCTCGAGGCGGGCGCGCGCCGCGCAGTTGTCATCGGCGGCGGCTACATCGGGCTCGAAGCAGCCGCCGTGCTCAGGAAGCTGGGCTGTGAGGTGACGCTGCTCGAATTGCAGCCACGGCTCCTCAGCCGCGTTGCGGGCGAAACGCTCAGCGGCTTCTTTCTCGAGGAGCATCGCCGCCAAGGCGTCGACGTCCGGCTTGAGACCGGAATAGAGCGTATCGAGGAACGCGCCGGACGCGTTGCCGCGGTGGTGACGACTGCCGGCGACGTCATCCCGGCCGAGATCGTCATCGTCGGCATCGGGATCGTCGCCGCAGTCGGCCCCCTTATCGCAGCTGGGGCCTCCGGATCGAATGGGCTCGATGTAGACGAATTCTGCCGCACGACGCTCGACGATATCTATGCCATCGGCGACTGCGCCGCGCACGCCAATCCCTATGCCGACAATGCCGTGATCCGGCTGGAATCGGTGCAGAACGCGCATGACATGGCCGCCTGCGTAGCCCGCGGCATCATGGGCGATCCCGAGCCCTATGAGGCGCTGCCGTGGTTCTGGTCGAACCAATACGACCTCAAGCTTCAGACCGTGGGCTTGTCGCTGGGCCATGACGCCGAAGTCATTCGCGGCTCGCTGGAGGAGCGCAGCTTCTCAATCGTCTATCTGCGCGAAGAACGGGTCATCGCGCTCGACTGCGTGAACCGCATGCGCGACTACGCGCAGGGCCGAAAGCTAGTGGAGGCCCGTGCGCAGATCGACCTGGATCTGCTCGCCGACAGCGATGTGGCGCTCAAGGATATGCTGTAAGGCGAGCGCTCGCCCAATCGGCCGCCTCGGCAACCACGGGATCGGGATCGCCGCGTAGCCTTTCGACCAGCGGCAGCAGCGCCGTCGATCCGCTGTTGCCGGCCGCATAAAGACAGTTTCGCACGAAGCGGTCGCGTCCGATGCGCTTGATCGGACTGCCCGAGAACATCTGCCGGAAAGCTGCTTCGTCCAGCGTCAGCAGCGCGGCCAGATCGGGCGCTACCAGCTCCTCGCGCGGCAGGAACTTGGCGTGGGCCTGCGCCGCTGCGGCGAATTTGTTCCACGGGCACACCGCCAGGCAGTCGTCGCAGCCATAGATGCGGTTGCCCATCGCCGCGCGAAACTCCTCGGCGACAGGCCCCTTGTGCTCGATGGTGAGATAGGAAATGCAGCGCCGCGCATCGAGCTGGTAGGGCGTCGGGAACGCGGCGGTGGGGCAAGCATCCTGGCAGGCGCGGCATGAACCACAGCGATCGGCGTGGGGCGCATCGGGCTCGAATGCGATGGTCGAATAGATCGAACCCAGGAAAAGCCAGCTGCCGTGCGTGGTGCTTACAAGGTTGGTATGCTTACCCTGCCAGCCGATCCCTGCGGCTTCGCCAAGCGGCTTTTCCATCACCGGCGCGGTGTCGACAAAGACTTTGAGCTCGCTCTTCGGAGCACGCGCGACGAGCCAGCGCGCCACGGCTTTCAGCGCTTTCTTGACCACGTCGTGATAGTCGCGCCCCTGCGCATAGACCGAGATCCGCGCCTTCTCGCCGACATCGGCAAGCGCCAGTGGATCGTGCTGCGGTGCGTAGCTCATGCCCAGCGCAATCACGCTGCGCGCCTCCGGCCACAAGCCCTGCGGCGTCGCCCGCTGCTGCCCGCGCGTCTCCATCCACTCCATCGAGCCATGGCGCCCCTCGCCGAGCCATTGCTCCAGCCGCTCGGCTTGGCGCTCATGCCCGTCCGCTCGAGCGAAGCCGACGCTGGCGAAACCGAGCGCGCGCGCCTCCGCCCGCAGATCGTCCTGAAGACGCGCAGTGACGTCCGCGTTAACCAAACTTGCTGTCGCCCTCGTTCACGGCCAATCGCTAAGGCCCCGCCATGCTTACCGAGGCCGTGCTCGCGATGCGAGAGCCAAACCCC
>ERZ1066120.1317-NODE-1317-length-15983-cov-9.038737_pt1 | contig 15983 bp, 17 predicted proteins | sample MGYA00382767_ERZ1066120 | MGnify/ENA primary metagenome ERZ1066120 (study PRJEB33369, sample SAMEA5778350) | biofilm metagenome | biome: Industrial cooling water; feature: Water cooling tower basin; material: Biofilm | place: United Arab Emirates | collected...
GAACAGTTCCGCGAGCAGCTTGCCCGCAGCTGAGGAACGGCCGGACTGAACAAGGGGTTGGTGTGCCGTCCCCTTCTTCTCATCCGGAGTTTCTTCATGTCCGCTTCCGCAGCCAAGCAGTCCGGCCTCGGCCTCGGCCTCTTCAGCCTGGCGCTGGGCGCCGCCGAAGTCGTCGCGCCGAGGCGCATCGCCGACTTCCTTGGCCTGGAGAAGGACAGCTCGGCAAGCACGGTGATCCGTGCGTTCGGGCTTCGCGAGATCGCCGCAGGGATCCTGCTGGTTCGCGGGCCCGCTTTCTCGACCAACGTCTGGAACCGGGTGCTGGGCGACGCCATGGACATCGGCGCATTGCTGCTGGCGCTGCGGACCACGAGCAAGCCGCGCAACGTCGCCGGAGCTCTGGCCTTTGTCGGCTCGGTCACCGCGCTCGACCTCTGGACCGCACAGGCGCTCGACGCGGAAACCGGTCGCGCCCTGCCCCTCGATCATGGCCAAACGGACATGCGCAAGCGGTAGGCTGAAAACGTCGCCCCGGCCGAGGCCGGACCTCAGGAAGGTCGCGCGGCCCCGCAGGTCACGCGCACGTCGCTGAGGCCACGGCCCTCGCCGGGGCGATGAAAAAGGGAGGAGCAAGGCCCCTCCCCTCGTCCGTTCAGGCGGTCTGCTTGGCGCCCATCGCCTCCGCGAGCTTGCGGACCTTTTCGGCGATCTTGGGATCGTCGGCACGATCGGCGGCCTTGGCCGTGTCCTGGCCGATCTTCTCGAGCAGGGTCTTGAGCTTGTCGCCATCCGGCTCGTCGGCCGACAGCAGCTTCTCCAGCCGCTCCAGTTCGGATGCGAGGCCCTTGGCGCCGGTGAAGTCCGCCTTCCGGATCTCCTCCACCCACTCGCCGGCAAGTTTGGCGCCCTGCTTGGCGCTGGTATTCTCGATCCCCTTCTCGAAGGCATTCTCGGTCGCGGTGAAACGCTGCGGCATGGTAACTCCTGTGGCAGAGGGTGGAAAAGCCCGCCGCCACAACAAACGTTCGCCTTGCGCCAAGCGCCCAAGCGGCCGGTCGCATGCTGAACTCACCTTGTCCGTATCGCAGCGTAACAATCACCGCGCCGGCGACAGGACCGCGCAGGCGATCCGATCGCCGCTCTTCCCGCTCGGGTCAGTGACATTGTCGTCCTCCCGGGCGTGAAGCACCAGGGCCGACCCGTCGGCATCGCGAAGCGCGGCAAGGCTGGCGCCGTTCAGCACCACCGTTTCGCGCAGCGCACCATTGGCGGCCACGGGCACGTTGGGCAGATCGCCGGCATGCGGCCCCTGCGGATTGGCAATGCCGTGCTTGCGATCCGTGGGGTTCCAGTGCGGACCAGCGGTGGTGAAGGCGGGCGCGTCGCAGCGGCCGACGGCGTGGACGTGCAGCCCCTTGCGTCCCACGACGAAGCCATCGCCTTCGACCCGGAAGCTGACTGCCCCGGGCGTCTCCCAGAGGCGAACGGTGCCGACCTGCTGCCCCGAAGCGCCAACCAGCGGGACTGCGACTGCGTCGCGCGGCGCGTCGAGCGGCGTCGCGCAGGCGCCAAGCGCCATCGCTCCGCCAAGTATCCAGGTTCGCCGCTTCGCCATCATCGCCTTGTCTCCCATTGATTTCGGTTGGTTGCCGAATGCATCTTCATAACGTGCGGCCAAGAAAAAGGGCGGCCCTCCCCAAGGGGAAGACCGCCCAGTCGTTCTCGGGATGGTCCCGAAACCGCTCAGCGAAGCGCCTAGAAGACGCCCGCATATTGTTCGTTGCCGACAAAGCCCATCTTGGTGACGCCCGCCTGCTTGGTCGTGACCAGCACCTGGCTAACCGTCTCGTAGCGGGCGTTCGGCTCCGGCTGCAGGTGCAGCTCGGGGACCGGGTTCAGCTGCTGCGAAACGTCAAGATACTGGCGCAGCTGGACGAGGTTTACCGGCAGGCCGTTCCACAGGATGCCACCGGCCTGCGTGACCACGATCTTGTTCTTGATCGGGTCGACCGGCGGCTGCGGATCGTTCGGGTTCGGCTGCGGCAGATCCAGCTTCACCGCGTGGTTCTGGATCGGGATGGTGATGATGAACATGATGAGGAGCACCAGCAGGACGTCGATCAACGGCGTCGTGTTGATGTCCATCATCGGTTCATCGCTGTCTTTCTTCGTGCCGGGAGAGACGGAAGCGCCCATGATCGCTGACTTTCCTGATACTTACAGACGCTGAACGGCAGTGCCGATCGGCGGCTCGGAGATGAAGCCGACCCGGGCGAACCCGGCCCGCTGCATGGTGAACACCGCCCCGCCGACGCACTGGTACGGCGTGTTGATGTCCGACCGAATATGCACTTCCGGCATGGTCTCCTCGGTCAGATTATCGGCACCGCCGACCTTGTTGATCGCATCCTCGAGGTGGGCCACTGCCCGCTCCGTCAGCTGCTGCGAGGTGACCGGGGTCATCAGCCAGTAGACCTGGCACTGACCGGTCGCCGGATCGGCGGTCACCGACAAGGTGACGTTCTCCGGCTTCGTCTCGGTCGGTTCGTAGGCGATCTTCGGAAGGCTGACCGGCACCGTCTCGAGCACCACCGGAATGGCGATCAGGAAGATGATCAGCAGCACGAGCATGACGTCGGTCAGCGGAACGACGTTGATCTCCGAGATGGCTTCGCCCTCGTCGTCGCCCGAACTTACACTCATTCCCATCTGGTTCGACTTTCGTCTGCGAGTGGAGGCGGGAAGCCTAAAGCAGGCTCCCCGACCCTAGCCTTAACGGACCGCGTTGGTGCCGGTGGTGCTGCCGGCCGGAGCCGGAGCGTTGCCGCCCGCGGTGCGGGTTGCACCGGCCACCGGAGCCGACTTGGTGGCGGTGCCGGCCGAGGCCGCGCTGAGGAACGCCGGCTTCACCTTGCCTTCGCTCATCAGGTAGCCGTGGAGGTCGTTGGTGAAGGCACCAAGGTCCTCCATGATCGACTTGTTGCGGCGCTGCAGCCAGTTGTAGGCAAGCACGGCCGGAACGGCGACGACGAGACCAATGGCGGTCATGATCAGCGCTTCACCGACCGGGCCGGCGACGACGGAGATCGAGGCCTGACCCGCCGCACCGATCTTGATCAGCGCGCGGTAGATGCCGACCACGGTACCGAACAGACCGATGAACGGCGCGGTCGAACCCACGGTGGCGAGAAAGGCGAGGCCCTCGTTGAGGCGGGCACCGATCTGGCCCTGCGAACGGGCGAGGCTGTTCGCCATCCAGTCATGCTGGTCGATCGGGTTCGACAGCTTGCCGTGCTGCTCCTCGGCGATGAGGGCATCGTCGACGATCGCGCGATAGGCGCTCTTGTCGTCGAGCTTCTTGGCCGCTTCACGCAGGTTCGGCGCATTCCAGAAGCTCGCCCGGACCGCACGGCCCTGGTTGATGATCTTCTGCTGCTCGAACAGCTTGGTGAACAGGATGTAGAAGGAGCCGACGCTCATCAGCACCAGGATGCCGAAGGTCGCATAGGCGATGATGCCGCCCTGCTGGAGCGCTTCCCAGAAACCGTATGGATTTCCGCCGGCCGCAGCCGCTGCGGTCATCAGAGAAACGAAGGTCATAGTGCGTGTCCTTAGGTGTGATCTGTTGGTCGAAGGAGTGGGTGAAACCTATTCTTCGGGCAGTCGCCACGAGATACGCGTGGTGACGCTGTCCGTGGTCCTGTTTCCGCTGCTGTCCGTAGCCGGCGTGAAGCGCGCCCTGCTGCGAAGAAGACGGCAGGTCGTGTTGTCGAGCGAACTCGAACCCGACGAACTGGTCACGGTGCAGTTCGTCACGCGGCCGTCCGGACCCACTTCCAAACGAACACCCGTAGTACCCTGCTGCTCGTTGCGGATGGCGTCCTGCGGATAATCATCGTCCGAGAAATAGGACGCGAGGTTGGCCCGTGCCTTCGCCGGCTGCACCTTCACGGGCGGGGGCGGCGGAGGCGGCGGGGGAGGCGGAGCCGGCGGCGCCGGCGGCGCCGGGTCAGCCCGCGGCGTGATCACGTTAACCGGCGGCGCCACGTCGGTCGTGGTGACCTGCGGCGGCGGCAGAACGTTGGTCCGCACCAGCGGCGGCGGCGTCACCACCGGCGGCGGGCTCTCCGGAATGTTCTCGGGCGGGGGCGGCGGCGGCGGCTCTTCCTCCGGCGGGGGCGGCGGCTCTTCCTCGACGTCAAAGGTCTGGAGATCCTCCACCGCCTTCTTGACGACATTGGCCGCCAGACCGGTAATGAGAGCGTAACCGAGCACGACATGCAGGAGCGCCACGATGATGATGCTCATCATGCGATTGGAACTCATCTGCCTTCGTTGGGCGTAAGACATCCTGCCGCAATTCTCCTCAGGGCGCCCCTTTTCCCTTACCTTCGGTTCGCGACCGAAAGCCGCGGAACCGGAGCAAGGAGCGGACGTATCAACATCTCATCCGCAGGGCCGGCGCGCTTCCTTAATGTGGCCTCAATGGCGGTGCAATCATATTGTTCCGTGACTGCAACCGCTTGGCTGGCTCCTTACGGAGCCATGCCGGAAAAGGAGGCAATTTCAACTCCCACGGCCTTGGCGTTGGGGTAAACGTCCGGCTTGGCGGACGACACCCGAAGCGCCTTCACTCCGGCCCGCGACGCGATCCAGTCGTAGACCTCGCGAACCAGCGTCTCCTGGAGGTTGAAGCGCCGAGCCCCAGCGATTCGCTCGATCTCGAGCCGGAGGTGATCATAATTCCAGGCGCCCGCCGCAGCATCGTTGCTCGGCGGCTCGACATCTTCGAGCCAGACTTCCACGCTGATCAGCAGCCGCTGGGGCGTTCCGACCTCGAAATCGTGAAAGCCGATGTCGGCCATCACCTCCAGCCTGTCGAGGTGGATCTTGGCCGACCGAACCGCGAGGGCCGGCGGGATCAGGCCGTCGAGGCGGGGCGAGAAAGGCAGAATGTCGCTCATTGCTGGTCCGGTGACAGAAATTGCACGTCGCGGGGCAGGCGCCAGAAGCGCTGACCCGCATCAAGGGTCAGCATCTCGCCCGTAAGCACCGGGGAGTCCACCAGAAAGCGCAGGGCGGCCAGCACGTCGCCGGGTGTCACCCCGCGACCGAGCGGATTGAAGCGGTGCATGGCCGTGAAATTCTCTTCCGTCTGCCCTTCGGACAGAAGCATCAGCGCCGGCGCGATCCCGTTGACCCTGATCCCCTTCCCCGCCAGCGCCTGGGCGCTGAGGACGGTGAGCGCCTCGAGCGCCGCCTTGGACAAGGTGTAGCTGAGGAAGTCGGGGTTGGGCGCGGCAAGCTTGGCATCGAGGATGTTGACGATCAGCCGGTCACCCTGGCCGTCCAGGCCAGCAAAGCGCTCAGTCAGGAATGCTGGCGCGGCGACGTTCACTGCCATGTGGGCGTGAAGCTCGTCACTCGAAAAGGAGCCGAGTGCGTCGGGCGCGAAGCGGGCGGCATTGTTGACCAGCAGCGTTGGCGGCTCGGGACAGGCGGCGAAGATCGCGTTGGCCGCCGCCTTCCCGGCGGCGAGGTCCGCGGCAACGGCAATCGCGCCTTTCGGCACCTCGGCGCCCTTCTGGCGCACATGCGCCACCACCTGCCAGCCGTCGGCGAGCAGCCCTTCGGCAAGGTGCCGGCCCACCCGCTTGCCTGTTCCCGTGACGATCGCGACCCTGGTCATCGGGCAAGGCTCTAACGCTCGCCCTTGCGGAAACAAGCGCGCTTCCTCATCTCCCCGCACAGCCAAAGGTCCATGCCCGAAACCCGCCCTCCCCTCGACATCAGCCGCCTCAGCCTTGCCGAAGTGGAGCAGGCGCTGGGCGAGCGGCGGCGCCCTCCCGTTGAGCAATGGGACCCACCGCATTGCGGATCGAGCGGGATGCGGATCGACCGCGAAGGCCGCTGGTGGCACGAGGGACGCCGGATCGAACGTGAGGCCTTGGTCCGCTTGTTCGCCTCCGTCCTGCGGCGCGAGCCCGACGGCCGCCATGTCCTGGTCACCCCCGCCGAGAAGCTCGACATCGAGGTCGAGCTCGCCGCGCTTCGGGTTCTCGCCTTGCGCCGCGAAGGCGACGGCGAGGAGGCTCGCATCGGCTTGCAGCTCAACGACGGCTCGGCCCTGCTGCTCGGTCCGGCGCACCCGCTCCGCCTTCACGACGGCCAGCCGCGGGTGTCGGTCGGCCGCGGGCTGGAGGCCAGTTTCGAGCGACCGGTCTATTACGAGCTGGCCGAACTCGCGCTTCAGAACGAGCCGCCGGGCGTGTGGAGCGAGGGTCACTTCTTCTCCCTGGCCGAGCCATGAGCCTGGCCGAGCGGCTCCGGCGAGCGCTGGCACTGCCGCCCCCGCCCGACCTGCTGCCGGGCGACCTCCACGAAGGCTCGGAAGGCCCCGCCACGCCGGCCGCCGTGCTGGTGGCGGTAACACGGCGCGAGCAGCCTGGCCTGCTACTCACCGTCCGCCGCGAGCATCTCCGCACCCACGCCGGGCAGATCGCCTTTCCCGGCGGGCGGATCGACCAGACCGATGCGGACGCTGCCGCTGCGGCCCTGCGCGAAGCCGAGGAGGAGATCGGTCTTGCGCCGGATGCGGTCACCCTGTGGGGCAAGGCCGACCCTTATCGCACCATCACCGGCTATGACGTGCTGCCGATCGTCGGCGAGGTCGCGCCCGACCTGCCGCTCGTCCCGCACGAGCAGGAGGTCGCCGACTGGTTCGAAGCGCCCCTTGCCTTCCTGCTTGATCCCGCCAATCAGCGGCTGATGGAAGCCGATTTTCGCGGCGCGCGACGCACTTACTACGAGATTCCCTGGCAGGGCCGGCGCATCTGGGGAGCGACCGCCGCCATGCTCGTCAACCTTTCCCGCCGTCTGGCCGCGGCATGACCGACACTCGTGCGCTGCAGGCGATCGCCGAGCGGCCGGGGGTCGCCGCCCTTTTCGCGGCGCTCGGCCCAGGCGAGGCCCGGCTGGTCGGAGGCGCGGTGCGCGATGCGCTGCTCGGCGCCGAGGTCAAGGACGTCGATCTCGCCACCCGGCTGTCCCCGTACGAAGTCATGCGCCGCTGCGGAGCGGCTGGCATCCGGACCATACCGACCGGCATTGCCCACGGCACGGTCACCGCGCTCAGCGCCGGCGAACCGGTGGAGGTCACCACGCTGCGCGCCGACCTCGCCACCGACGGACGGCATGCCACCGTGGCCTTTACCGACGACTGGCGGGAAGATGCGGCGCGGCGCGACTTCACCGTCAACGCGCTCTACTTCGACCCGCGCACACAGGAGATCAGCGACTGGTTCGGAGGCCTTGGCGACCTTGAAGAGCGCCGGGTCCGCTTTATCGGCGATCCATCGCAGCGCATCGCCGAGGATCACCTGCGGATCCTTCGCTTTTTCCGCTTCACGGCCCGCTTCGGGCAGGCGGTGGACGAGGCCGGCCTTGCCGCCTGCGCAGCGCGCGCCAACGACCTCATGGCCCTGTCGCGCGAGCGGATCGCCGACGAATGGCTGAAGCTTCTCGCCTTGCCCGACCCGGTGCCCACCGTCGGGCTGATGCTGGAGCATGGCATCCTCAAGCCCGTCCTTCCCGAGATCGAGGGCGGCGCCCTCCCCCACCTGCAGCGGCTGGTCGCGGCTGAGCGGGCCGGCGGCTTCAAGCCCGAGCCGCTGCGCCGGCTGGCGGCCCTTCTCCCCTCCGACCCCGCGCTTGCCGACCGGGTCGCGGCGCGGCTCAAGCTTAGCAACAAGGCCCGCAAGCGGCTGGCCAGCGCTGCGGATGCGGAGCGTTCGGATCAGCCCAAGGTCCTCGCCTATGCCATTGGCCGCGACGAGGCGCAGGACCGGCTGCTTCTTGCCAATCGTTCGGACGAAGCGGCGAGCCTCGCCCGCTGGGACGTGCCACGGCTGCCGGTCGGCGGCGGCGTGCTGATCGCCCGCGGCCTTGCCCCTGGCCCGGTGGTGGCGAAGACCCTCAAGGCTGTCGAACGGCGCTGGGTCGCCGAGGACTTTCCCGATGAGACCCGCGTGTCGCAGCTGGTCGAGGAAGAGGTCGCCCGGGCGCAGGCCTGAGCGGGCAAACGGGTTGTGCCGGCCGCAGGCGGGCTTGCGGCCGGCACAAGTCCGAGTGGCGGGGAAGCTCAGCTCGGCACGTTCGGGTGGCACTCAAGGGGAAGCGCACCACCTGAATGATGCGAAGATGCGTGTTTGCGCTTTGATCTTCCAGCTGTCCGAAGGACGGTATGCGGATGATCTAGAGGCCGGCCTCGACCGCAAGCCGGATGAGGTCGGCGCTGGTCGGAACCCCAAGGCGCTCCATCAGCAGCGCCCGGTGCATCTTGACGGTCTTCTCGCTGATCTTGAGCTCCCAGGCGATCTGCTTGTTGAGCAGGCCGCGGGCGATCAGTTCGAGCACCTGGCGCTGGCGCGGAGGAAGCGCCTTCACCGCCAGCACCGCCCGTTCGCGCCGGCCGGCGAACACTGCGCTGCTTTCCTGGCCGAGTTCGATCTGGCTGCCGAGGAACCAGGCAAGCTCACCATCGTCGTCGAACAGGGGTGTGACCAGCACCGCGTTGCGGAACGGCGTCCCGTCGCGGCGATAGTTGAGGATGTCGACGAGGACCGGTCGGCGGGTGCGCACGCCTTCGCGGATCCGCTCGGTCAGCCACGGCTCGGTGCCGTCGCCCGACAGGAAGCGGCAGTTACGCCCGACGATCTCGCTTTCCGGATAACCGGTCAGCGAACAAAAGGCCTGGTTGGCGACCACCAACGGATTGTCCGGCAACCTTGGATTGCTGAGCACGGTCGCGATGGGACTGTAGCCCACCGTTTCGAGCAGTCGTTCGTCACTAATTGAAGCCAGCACCGGCTCCTCCGCGCTTCCCCTGTGACATGGGTCTACACCGCCCCGGCAGACGAAGCGAGATGCTTTGTCCTCCGCCGGCCAAGGCAGCCTCCTTGCGATTTCAAAGATGAGAAGCGGGCCGGTGATTGGCAACCATCACGTTAAAAGTCGTTGCGTCTCCGTACCTTGCAAGCAAAGCGGCTGCCTTTGGGGTGCCAGGCGACTGTTGCGGAAAGGTCACAACCTGCCTCGCACGGTCGTTCAGCTTTCGCTTGAGCGAAACTAATCGGCTGCTCTACAGGTTCGGGGCGCCATCAACACTAACTCTGAGCGAGAAGGGGAAAGCATGCGCAAATACCTCCTGGCTGCCGTTGCCGCGGCCGCCATCACCTCGCCGGCGATGGCCCGCGACGGTGCGGGCTATCTCGGCATCGATCTCGGGCCGATGCTCGTCGAAGACATCGCTATCGATATCGAGACCGCCGCCGGCACCAACTTCAACGACTATGCCATTGGCGACCACAAGATCGGCTATGACGCTGCCGTCAGCGCCGGTTACGACTTCGGTGCGGTTCGCGCCGAGGCCGAGCTCGCCTACAAGCGCGCTGGTCACGACGAATATATCGTCAATGGCGTGGCTGTCGACGGTGACGGCCGCACGACCTCCATGTCGATCATGGGCAACCTGCTCCTCGACTTCGGTGACGATGACGGCTGGCAGGGCTTTGTCGGCGGTGGTGCCGGTCTCGCCCGCACCCGCGTCACGCTCGAAGCTCCGGGTTTCGCTTCCCGTCGCATCAGCGACAGCGGCTTCGCCTGGCAGGTGCTTGCGGGTGTCCGCTACCCGGTCAGCGACAACATCGACTTCGGCCTGAAGTACCGCTTCTACAACCACGACCTCAACGACACGCTGACCTTTGCGCCGTTGACCACCGTGGCTGGCGATGCGGATACGCGCTTCCGGTCGCACTCGCTGCTGGCGAGCCTGGTGTTCAACTTCGGCGCCGCTGCGCCGCCGCCGCCGCCGCCTCCGCCCCCGCCGCCGCCGCCTCCCCCGCCGCCGCCCGCGCCGCAGACTCAGACCTGCCCGGATGGTTCGGTGATCCTGGCGACCGACGCGTGCCCGGTGCCGCCGCCGCCGCCGCCGCCGCCGCCGCCCGAGCCGGTTCGCGGCTAAGCGGCCGGGGCAGGCTTCGCGAGGAGCCTGCCTGGCAGCCAAGCAAAGACGACGGGGTGGAGCTTCGGCTCCGCCCCGTTTTCTTTTGCGCTACAGTTCCGCAGGCAAAAAGGGCCAGAGCGTCTCCGCCCCGGCCCCCATTCAAGCCTTGGTCAGTCGCCCCTTAAGGAGCGCCGCGCGTCGGGCTGGTGTAGGTCGCCGCCGCAAGCTGCCGGTCCGGCCGCCCATCCCAGCCATAAGGATCGCTCCGGGCTGCAAGGCGCCCGTCGCTGCCCGCTTCCTGCGTCAGATAGGTCAGGTAGATCGGAACACCCTGGGGCAGCTTCACCAGGACATTGGGGTCCTTGCTGGTCGGCGCCGGCGTGCTGCCGTGCAGCCAGCGCAAGAAGCGCTGCGCATCCTCGAGCCGGACGCAGCCGTTCGAAAGATGCCGGTTGGCGAGCGCGAACTTCGACCGATCTAGCGTGTCGTGCAGGAAGATGTCCTGCCCGCTCGGGAACGGCAGCTTCATCCCCGCGAGGCTGTTGAGCGGTCCCGGACGCTGGCGGACCCGGACGTTGCCGGCATTGCGCGCGAGAGCAGCCCAATTGACCTGGCTGTTCGGCACCACCGTCGCGTTGACGGTCCAGTCGCTCATCACCTCATAGCCGTTGCGATTAATATAGGCCTGGCCGCCGCGAAGCACGCCGGGGGCCACGATCCGCTGGGTAAGGCTCGGCGGCACCTCCCAATAGGGATTGAGCACCGCATAATGGATGATGCTGGCGATCATCGGCGTCGGGGTCTGGCTGGTGCCGACCACCACCCGCATCCGGTCCACCGGCTGCCCGTTCTCGAACATGGTCAGCATCGCGCTGCCGCTGTCGACCACGGCAAAGCGGCCGCTAGCGGGAAGGACCCGCGCACGCTCCAGGTTGGACAGCAGCGCCGCGTCGGCCTGGGTCATGCCGCTGGCCAGCGCGGCTTCCCGAAGCGAGCGGTAGATGCTGTTGACGTCCGCCAGCCGGTCGATCGTCGCCGCCAGATTGTCGCCGCCGGCCGCCGTGGTCAGCAGGATCTTGTCGACACGATGATGGGGCCGAAGCAGGTCATAGCCATAGACCATGCCCTGCGGCGGCGTCCGCAGATGCTGCATGAAGGCGACCCAGGCCTTGGACAGCGTCAGCTCGGCCGCCCTGGTCGCCGCAACGTTGCCGGGCACTGCAGAGGCGATCGCCGCATCGACCTGCGCCGCGAGTGCGGGCCCGGCGGTGAAGCCATCGATGGGAGACCGGCGGAGGATGGCCGACAGCCGCTGGGCAGCCGCCCGTGTCGCGTCACTCCGAAACCAGATCGGCGCTTCGCCATGCTGAAAGTAGTAGAGCTCCACCGGGTCGGTCGGAGCGACCCGGACCACGGGCGCGGGAGGCGGCGGCGCATTCTTGCGCGGCTTGGCCTCGACCGGAACCGCCGATGCGGCAACGGCGATGGCACAGCTGGTAAGCAGCAGCTTCTTCACGTGAGTTGGGCCCCTCGAAACGAACATCGGCAAGGTCTTAACCAAGTTCGACTGACGGACAAGTGAACCGCGACGAAGCGATTCCGTGTCGCGTTGTTCAGCCCTCGTCGCAGGGCTCAGGCGGTGGCCATCGCCTGCTGCAGCACCGGGCCGATGCGGTCGATCGTATAGGGCTTCTCGAGCAATGGCGCGTCGGCGAACTCCGCCGGTGGCGGCTCGACATGGCCGCCGCTGGCAATGACGAACGGCACGCCGCGAGCCTTGAGCGCCGAGGCCGCCGGCCAGATCAGCTCGCCCTTGAGGTTGATGTCGAGGATCGCAAGATCGAAGCCACCCGCCTCGCACTGCGACAGGGCATCGCCAAGATTGTCGCAGCTCGCATGGATGCGGTGGCCAAGCGTCTCGAGGAAGTCCTCGAGCATCATCGCGATCAACGGTTCGTCTTCGACGACGAGGATGTTACGCCCCTGCTCCACGCCCGGGCCAAACCACAACCGGACCGGCAGCGCAATAGGTTTCTACCCGTTTGACAGAGCCTTACGGGCCGCCTCCGAAAGCTCCTGGACCGAGAAGGGCTTGGGAAGAAAGGCAACATTGTCGATGTCGATCGATTTCCTGAGCTGCTCCTCGGCATAGCCGGACATGAACAGGATCGGCAGCTGCGGCCGGGTCTTTCGCGCCTCGCGGACCATGGTCGGGCCGTCCATCACCGGCATCACCACGTCCGAAATGAGAAGGTCGATGACCTCCCCGCGATTGACGATCTCCAGCGCTTCCTCGCCATTGTCGGCGGTCAGCACGGTATAGCCCTGGCGGACGAGCGCCCGCTCGGCGACAGTGCGGACCATCGGCTCGTCCTCGACCAACAGGACGGTGCCCGTCCCCCAGGTCTCCTCGGCCTTGGGCGCCGGGGCGACCTTGCGCGGCGCCGCACCCTTCTCCTCGCGGTGCACGGGCAGGTAGATGACGAAGCTGGTCCCCTCCCCCACCTTGCTGGCGGCAAAGATGAAGCCGCCCGACTGCTTGACGATGCCATAGACGGTGGACAGCCCCAGGCCCGTGCCCTTGCCGACCTCCTTCGTGGTGAAGAAGGGTTCGAACACCTTGCCGAGCACCGCCGGCGGGATCCCGCACCCCGTGTCGGAGATGCTGAGCGCCGTATAGTCGGCGATCGGCAGGATGTCGGAGCCGAGTTCGGCCACCTGGTCGGAGCGAACCGAATAGGTCTGGATGGTGAGCGTCCCTCCACCCATGCCGGCCATCGCGTCGCGCGCGTTGACCGCCAGATTGACGATCACCTGCTCGAGCTGGCCCGGGTCGGCGCGCACCGGCCCGAGTTCCCGGCCATGCTTGACGTGCAGGGTGACGGTCTCGCCGAGCAGGCGCTTCAGGAGGTGCGACACTTCGCTGACCACGTCGGGCAGCTGAAGCACCTGCGGCCGGAGGGTCTGCTGGCGCGAGAAAGCCAGCAACTGGCGCGTCAGCCCCGCCGCCCGGTTGGAATTCGACTTGATCTGCTGAATGTCCTCATAGTCGCTGTCGCCCGGCGTGTGCCGCATCAGCATGAGGTCGCAATGGCCGATGATGGCGGTGAGGATGTTGTTGAAATCGTGCGCCACGCCGCCGGCGAGCTGGCCCACCGCCTGCATCTTGGTCGCCTGCGCGACCTGGCGCTTCAGCTTGGCTTCCTCGCTATTGTCCTTGAGCAGCAGAAGAACGCTCGCCTCGCCGAGATTGCGCAGGCCTGCGATAGTCAGCGCCACCGGCTCGGCCGGCTGGTGCGACAAGCGGACCGCAAGGTCGCCCGACATGGCGGGCCCACGGCTGTTGCGGCGCACGGCGTCGGCCACCGCCGCCTTGTCTTCCTTGACCACGAGATCGCTCGGGAAGGCCGGCAGCGGTCCGTCGCCGAGCGCCGCGGCCGAGCGGAAGCTGCGGTTGCTGGTGAGAAAACGGCCGTCGCGATCGACAAGCGCAAGCCCCAGCGGCAACAGGTCGAGCAGTGCCTGCAGGCTGGCCGGCTCGGCAAGGCCGGGCGACTCGCTCGAAGGGAACAGAAGAGTCAGGCCTGCCACGGGATTGGCGCCGGGATCGGCCGGGAGGTGGAGGAGCCGAAGCGGCGGCGCCTCGTCCCCGTCGGCATGCAGCCGCACCCGCTCGCCGCCGACCATGGTCAGCAGCTCTTCAAGTAGGGGGCGGCTTCCCTCGGCAAGGTTGGTGCGCCGCTTGAACAGGGTGTTGGCGGTCAGCACCGCCCCGTTGCCGTCGACCACGGCGGCAAGCACGCCCGAATGGCTCAGCACTTCGCCCTCCACCCCGTCCAGCCGGCGAGTGAGGACCACCAGCGGCGAAGGGCGCGGCCGCGGAAAGCGCCAAAGGAAATGATCGCGGGCAAGGCCCACCCGCTCGACCTCGACCATCAGCGAGCCGTCCGGGCCCGCGATCCCCGCCACGCACGCATGGCCGTCACGCCAGGCGCGCTGGCGGGCAAGGTCGAGCGCCTCGGACGCTTCCTCCGTCCGGCCGAGGGCAAGCGGCCCGCCTTCCGGAAAGCGCTCGCGATACGCCTCGTTGACGCTCAGCAGCAGTCCGTCGCCGTCAGTCAGGACCGCCGGGTCCGGGCACAGCGACAGGCTGGAGGCGACCAGCGCGACGTCGGGGAGCGCGACTGGAGCCGCCGCCGCAAGCGGCTGGACTGGACGCCAGCGCCAGGCGAGCAGAGCTGCGGCAACCGCGGCAACTCCGAGCCCGGCCGCGGCCGCCAGCTGATCCATCGCCAGCGCCGAAAGACCCATGGCAAGCAGCCCCAGGCCGATCAGCACCGGCACCAGCCACGGCTCGCCGCCTTTCGGCGGTTCCGCATCGATCGCGGCGAGCCGGGCGTGGAGCATCAGCCTACCAGATCCTCACCCGCTGCTCGGGCGCGAGGAACATGGGCTGGCCGGGCTGGACGTCGAACGCCTTGTACCAGGCGTCGAGGTTGCGGGACACATAGGGGCGGAAGTGGCCCGGCGAGTGCGGCCCGGTGACCAGCTGCTGGCGAAGCGCATTCTCCCGATACTTCATGCGCCAGATCTGGGCATGCGCAAGGAAGAAGCGCTGGTCGCCAGTGAAGCCGTCGAGCACCGGGGCGGGCTTGCCGCCGAGCGACAGGCGGTAGGCATCGTGCGCGACCAGCAGGCCGGCGAGGTCGGCGATATTCTCGCCCAGCGCGAGCCGACCGTTGATGAACCCGCCCGGAAGCGGCTCGAGCTTGCTGTACTGGTCGGCGAGCTGCGTCGCATAGACTTCGAAGCGCTTGACGTCTTCCGGAGTCCACCAGTCGGTAAGGCGGCCCTGCGGGTCGTACTTGCGGCCCTGGTCGTCGAAGTGATGGCTGATCTCATGCCCGATCACCGCGCCGATCCCGCCATAGTTGATCGCGTCGTCGGCGTTGGGATCGAAGAAGGGCGGCTGAAGGATCGCGGCCGGGAAGACGATCTCGTTCATCGTCGGATTGGCGTAGGCGTTGACCGTCATCGGGGTCATGAACCACTCGTCGCGGTCGACCGGGCGCCCGAGCTTGGCGAGCTGCCGCCGGTATTCGAACTCGGTCGCCCGCTCCATGTTGCCGAAGGCATCACCAGGCTGGATGGTCAGGGCCGAATAGTCGATCCACTTGTCCGGATAGCCGATCTTGGTGCGGAAGCTGGCCAGCTTCTCGCGAGCCTTGGCGCGGGTTTCCGGAACCATCCACGGCAGGTTGGCGAGCCGGTTGTCCATGGACGCGATGATGTTCTTCACCAGCTCGTCCATCTTGGCCTTGGTCGCCGGCGGGAAGTAACGGGCAACGTAGAGTTCGCCGACCGCTTCGCCGATCGTGCCGTTCACCGCATTCACGCCGCGCTTCCAGCGGGGCTCCATCTGCGGCGTGCCCTGGAGCGTGCGGTTGGAGAAGTCGAAGCGCTCTTCAAGGAAAGCCTTGGGCAGAACCGGAGCGGCATCGCGCGCCGTGTGCAGTACCGCCCAATCCTTCAGGACCTGAAGCGGCGTGGACTGGATCGCGCGCGCCATGCCGGCAAAGGCGGTGGGCTGCGAAACGATGAACTCGTTCTGGCCGCCAAGCCCGAGGCCGGCGAAGTAGGCGTTCCAGTCGAACCCCGGTGCCTTGCGGGCGAAATCGGCACGGGTCCACTTGTTGTAGGTCTTGTCGTCGTCACGGCTCTCGACCCGGGTCCAGTGCACCCGCGCCAGCTTGGTCTCGAATTCGAGAATGCCCTGCGCAGCAGTGGCCGCCCTCGCTTCGGGAATGCCGGCGAGCACCAGCATGCGGGCAATGTGCGGGACATATTTGGCGCGCGCGTCAGCCAGCTTGGCGTCATTGGACAGATAATAGTCGCGGTCGGGCATGCCGAGCCCGCCCTGCAGGAAGATCGGAACGTAGCGTTCCGGGTTCTTGGCATCCTGGCTGATGTAATAAGGGAA
>ERZ1066120.1322-NODE-1322-length-15939-cov-11.915638_pt1 | contig 15939 bp, 17 predicted proteins | sample MGYA00382767_ERZ1066120 | MGnify/ENA primary metagenome ERZ1066120 (study PRJEB33369, sample SAMEA5778350) | biofilm metagenome | biome: Industrial cooling water; feature: Water cooling tower basin; material: Biofilm | place: United Arab Emirates | collected...
CGTCGAGCCCCCGCCGCCGCCCCCGCCGGCTGAGCCGCCCCCGCCGCCGCCGCCGCCGCCGACGCCGGCCCCGCGCGCGATGGGCTAATTCGGCGTCAGCGCCGGCGCGGCCTTCCCGCTCCAGAACACCAGCGACGTCTACGGCGTCGGCCCGCACATCACGGCCACGCTCGGCGTCAACGCCCCGACCGGCATCCTCGGCCTGCGCGTCGACGGGACGTTCTCGACGCTCTACGGGAAGAACATCGTCGGCAACGGCTTCAGCAGCGCGGTGTTCGGCCGGGGCGGCCTCAACGCCCCCGCGCTCTCCGTGATCACGGGCGGCCTCAACGGCGTGATCCGCGCGCCGTTCGGCATCCTCGCCTCGAGCGGGTTCTACATCTTCGGCGGCGGCGGCGTGGCCCACGTCCGCAGCTTCGTCCAGCGCGGCAACAACGTGCTGGGGGGCGAGCAGAACCTGACCCGCGGCATGCTCAACGGCGGCGCCGGCATCGACATCGGCCGCCGCGACAAGGGCGCCCTGTTCCTCGAGGGCCGCTTCATGCAGATCTACACCCCGGGCGAGAAGATCAACATCGTCCCCGTCACGCTCGGCGTGAAGTTCTAAGCCGGGCTGGCACCACCGTAGGACCCGCGGCCCCCCGCGCCCCCAGGGCGCGGGGGGCCGCGGGCGTTAGGCGGCCGGCCGGGGCCCGCCCGGCGCCCCGGCCGGCCCCGGCGCGGGTAAATTGCCCGCATGACCGGTCGCACCCTGGCCCTCGCCGCCGTGCTCGTGGGCGTGCTCGCCACCGCGGGCGGCGTCGCGCTCGCCGCCCGCTGGGGGAGCCACACGCCACGCGCCACCGCCAACGGCCAGGCCGAGCTGGCCGAGGCCCGCGCGCGGGGCGTCCGCCTGCGCGCTGGGCGCTACCCGGCCGTCTACTGCGGCGCGTACGCCAACGTCGCCACGCAGACGGGCGTCACCTTCGCCGCCACGCTCGGCGGCGGGCTGGTGCTGGAGGTGGCCGACTCGGCCGACCGCGAGGCCGGCACGCGCGACGCCACGCGCGCCACCGTGACGCTGGCCGGCGTGGCGGGCGGCGGGCGCTACCGGTGGGGCCCGGGGCGCGGCGGCGCGGTCGTGGTCGGCCCGGACCGGCGCACGGCGGACGTGGACGCGCGGCTGGTCGGCCCCGCGGGCGACACGCTGCCGGTGCGGGCGCGGTTCGCGTGCGACGCGCCCCGCTTCCGCCGGCCGGGCGGCCGCGCGCCCGCCCGTTAGGCGGCGTTAGGCGTTAGGCGCCGGCCCCCGCCGCGCCGGCTTCGAGGGCGTCGACCGTCGTCACGCGCGCCCCGCGCGCGGCCCAGCCGTCCAGCAGGCTGCCGAGGGGGGTAAGGCCGAGGCCCCAGGTGGCGTCTCGCACGACCGCCACGGCGTGGCCGCGGTCGAGCAGGCCGTCGACGGCCTGGCGCACGCACACGTCGGCCGCCACCCCGCCGACGACGAACTCGGGCGCCGCCCCGCCATCTCCCAGCCGCGCCGCGAGCTCGGCGACGAAGGCGTCGGCGCCGGCGTTCCCCTCGAACACGGAGAACTCGCGCTTCTGGACGAACACCGGGCGCCCCGCCGCCGCGGCGCCCGCGGCGGCGCGCGCCTCGTCGGGGGTCGCGTCGCGCCCGAGCACGAGCGCGCTCGGTCCGGGGTCCACCTCAGGGATCAGCGCCGCGCCGAGGCGCTCGGCCAAGTCGTCGCTCAGCCCCATGCAGTGCGGCGGGTACGTGCCGCGCGTGGCGTCCGGGGCCACCGCGTCGATCTCCCGGTCGCCGAGGGCGTGCCAGTCCCCGGTGTAGACCACCGCCTGGCAGTGCGCGCGCATCCACCGCACGAGCCGGGCGATGGCGGGGCGCGCCCGCTCGGCCCCCGGGTCGTCCGGGCGGAAGAGGTCGCGCACGTACAGCCGGCCGCCGCGCGCCGGCGGCTCCATGAAGTCGCGCTGGACGTCCACCACCCAGCCGACGCGCGGCCGGCCGGGCGCGGGCGCGCCGGCGCTCACGGACGCTGCGGCACGATGGCCACCGTGCACCGCGAGACGCACACGAGCCGCCCGCCCTCGTCGGCGATGCGCACGTCCCAGACGTGCGTGCTGCGGCCGGCGTGCAGCGGCGTGGCGGTGGCCGTCACGAGCCCCTCGCGCACCCCGCGCAGGTGGTTGGCGTTGATCTCCAACCCCACCGCCGCCTCGCGCGCGGGGTCGATGTGGAGCCACGCGCCCACGCTCGCCACGGTCTCGGCGAGGGCGACGCTGGCGCCGCCGTGCAGCAGGCCGAACGGCTGATGCGTGCGCGGCTCGACGCGCATGGTGGCCACCACGCGCTCGCGGGTGGCCTCGACGAACTCGATGCCGAGTGTGGCCGCCAGCCCGCGGCCACCGATGCGGGCGGCGAGGGCGTCGAGCGAGGGGGGCGCGCGGTCGACGGCCGCGTCAGCCACGCGCGGGCCCGCCGGCGGCGGAGGCCGCGAGCCCGGCGACACCGGCGTGCCACGACTCCACCAGCGGCCGCTCGAACCGGGTCCGCCAGTCGCCGGCGGTGGTCACGGCGGTGTCGAACACGGGGGTCGCCTCGCCCACGCGGCCCGCGGCGGCGTGAGCGCGGAACTCCGCCCGCGTGCCGCCCTGCACCGCGCCGGCGTCGTCGCGCCAGTAAACGCGGCCGCCGGCGAGGAGGGTGGTGCCGAGGTGCGGCTCGATCGCGCGGAGCGTACGGAACAGCCCGTCGATGGAGCACCCGGAGGCGCCGGCCGAGCGTTGGTCGACGGCGACGGCCATGAAGCGGCCCTCGCGCCAGTCCCGCGCGGCGGTGAGCGGCGCGCCGTGTGCCGCCCACCCGGCGACGAACGCGTCGACGGCGTCCAGCAGCGCGGACTCGGCGTCCGCCGAGAGCGGGGCGGCGGTTGCGAACACCCACAAGCGCGCGTCGTCGGGGAGCGCGGAGAAGGGCACGGCGGGCATGAGTCCTCGGGGTGACAGGCCTCGCGGAATCTAACGGCGGGCCCCCTCTGCCCTCCCCCGCCCCGCCTCCCGCCGCATGACCCCGCCCGCTTCCGCCGCCCCGGGTGCCGCCGCGCGCCGCACCCCGCACTGGGTGGCCGCGCTCACCCCGCGCTGGGTGCCCGCCGTGGCCGTGCGCCGCCCGGTCTTCCTCGACGAGACCGGGCGGCGCTGGCGGCGCTTCCGCCGCACCGCGCAAGCCTTCGGGGTGGGCCTTGCACTCCTGGCGCTGTTCATGGCGGCGCTGGCGGTGGCCGGCCCGGAGCTAGGCGGGCTGGGCGACGCGCTGATGCGGGCGGGGCGCGCGCCGGCGGCCCCGGTGGCCGTGCGGCCGCAGAACGCCGCGCAACGGGCCGCCGAGCGCCAGCTCTACGCGGCCGTGGGGCGCGGGCGCCGGGCGGCGGCGCCCGTCGTGGCGGCCGCGGGAGCGACAACGCCGGCCCGCGCGCCCGCCCGCCCCGGGCTCGTCGCCGGCTTCTATGTCAACTGGGACGACAACGCGCGGGCCTCGCTCGCCCGACACGCGCGGCAGCTCGACTGGCTGGTGGCGGAGTGGGTGTTCGTCGAGCCCGACGGCCTGACGCTGCGCGCCGACGTGGACCCGCGGGCGCTGGCGATCGTGCGGGCGCTGCCGGCGGCGGAGCGGCCGCGGGTGCTGGCCATGGTGACCAACGTGGACGTGGCCACGCGGCGCTTCGACCCGGAGCGCGTGCGGCGGCTGGTGGCGACGCCGGCGTCGCGCGCGCGGGCGGCGGGGGCGCTGCGCGACCTCGTGGCGCGCTACGGCCTGGGCGGCGTCACGCTCGACCTGGAGAACTACCCGGCCGCCCTCGACGGGGACGTGCGGCGGTTCGCCGACACGCTGCGCGCCGCGCTCCGGCCGTTAGGCGGGGTGGTGGCGCAGACGGTGGGGGTGGACCAGGGGCCGGCGCGCGCGCGGCGGGTGGCCGCGGGCGTCGACTACGCCTTCCTCATGCTCTACGACGAGCACTGGAGCACGGGCACGGCCGGACCCATCGCCAGCCACCCGTGGTTCGCCGAGCAGGCGCGGGTGCTGGTGGACGCGGTGGGGCGCGAGAAGGCCGTGGTCGCGCTCGGCGCGTACGGCTACGCGTGGAACGACGCCACGCGCGACGTGGAGGCGATGACGCACCAGGAGGTGCTGGCCGCGGCGCGGGCGCACGGCGTGCTGCCGCGGTGGGACGCGGCGAGCCTCAACCCGTACGTGGCGTGGAGCGACCCGGACTCGACCGACCACGTGGTGTGGTACCTGGACGGGGTGACGGCGCACAACCAGGCCCGCGTGGCCGCCTCGTTAGGCGCGGCCGGGGTGGGCGTGTGGCGCCTCGGCGGCGAGGACCCGTCGCTCTGGCGCGTGCTCGGGCGGGGCGCCGGGGCCGGCGCGGCCGAGCAGGCGCGGGCGCTCGCCGCGCTCCCGCCGGGCTACGACGTGCAGTTCGACGGGCACGGGGAGCTGCTGCGGGTGACGCACGAGCCGCGGGCCGGCCGCCGCGCCGTGACCATCGACCCGGCGACGGGGCTGGCCGTGGCGTCGGCCACGCTGGCGCTGCCCTCGCCCTACGTGGTGGAGCGCACGGGGCCGGCGGCGCCGCGCCCCGGCGGCGGGCGGCTGGTGGCGCTCACCTTCGACGACGGGCCGGACGGGCGGTGGACCGGCCCGATCCTCGACACGCTGCGGGCGCGCCGGGCGCCGGCCACCTTCTTCGTGGTCGGGCAGCAGGTGCAGCGGCACATCCCGCTCACCCGACGGATCTTTGCCGAAGGGCACGAAATCGGGAACCACACCTTCACGCACCCCGACCTGGCGCGCAGCTCGCCGCTAGCCACGCGGCTGGAGCTGGACGCGACCAACCGGGTGATCGAGGCCGTCCTCGGTCGGCGCACCGTGCTCTTCCGCCCGCCCTACTTCGGCGACGCCGAGCCGACCACCGAGGACGCGCTCGGCCCGGTGCGCGCGGCCACCGCGCTCGGCTTCGTGACGGCGGGGCTGCACGTGGACGCGCTCGACTGGCGCGCCGGGGTGCGGCCGGGCGAGATCGTGACGGCGGCGCTGCGGGCGCGCGACGGGCGCGCGGAGGACGCGCACGTGGTGCTCCTGCACGACGGCGGCGGCGACCGCGCGGCGACGCTGGCGGCGGTGGGCCCGCTGGTGGACTCGCTGCGGGCGCGCGGGGACTCGCTCGTGCTGCTCTCGGAGCTGGTGGGCGTGTCGCGCGACGCGGCGATGCCCGCGCTGCCGCCGTCGAGCGCGGCGGGGCGGTGGACGGCGCTGGCGGCGTTCGCGCTGGCCGGGGCGGTGGACCACGGGCTGACGCTGCTGCTGGGGACGGCGGTGGTGCTGGGCGTGGCGCGGCTGCTCGCGGTCGCCGCGCTCGCCATGATTCAGCGGCGGCGCCGACCGGACACGGCGCCGGCGGCCGTCGTCCCGCCCTATGCGCCCGCCGTGACCGTGCTGGTGCCCGCCTACAACGAGGAGCGTGTGGTGGCCAAGACGGTGGCCTCGCTGCTCGCCCAACGCTACGCCGGCCCGCTCGACGTGCTCGTGGTGGACGACGGCTCGCCCGACGGCACCTACGCGGCGGCGGTGGCCGCGTTCGGGGCGCACCCGCGGGTGCGCGTGGTGCGCAAGCCCAACGGCGGCAAGGCCAGCGCCCTCAACCACGGTCTCGCGATGGCCCGCGGCGAGGTGGTGGTGGCGCTCGACGCCGACACGGTGTTCCGCCCGGACACGGTGGCCGAGTTGGTGGCGCCGATGGCTGACCCCCGGGTGGGGGCCGTGGCGGGGAACGCGAAGGTGGGCAACCGCGTGAACCTGGTGACGCGCTGGCAGGCGGTGGAGTACGTGACCAGCCAGAACCTCGACCGGCGCGCCTCGGCGCTGCTCGACTGCATCACGGTGGTGCCGGGCGCCGTGGGCGCGTGGCGGGTGGCGGCGGTGCGCGCGGCGGGCGGCTTCAGCCACGACACGCTGGCCGAGGACCAGGACCTGACGATCGCCGTGCGGCGGCTGGGGTGGCGGGTGGCGTACGCCGAGCGCGCGGTGGCGTACACCGAGGCGCCGGACACGCTCGGCGGGCTGGCGCGGCAGCGGTTCCGCTGGTCGTTCGGCACGCTGCAGTGCATGTGGAAGCACCGCGACGCGCTGCTCCAGCCGCGCTACGGCGCGTTAGGCTTGGTGGCGCTGCCCAACGTGTGGCTCTTCCAGTTGCTGTTCACGGCCGTGTCGCCCGTGGCCGACCTGCTGTTCGTGCTGAGCCTGGCGGGCACGGTGGTGGCGCGGGCGCAGCACGGCGGGGCGTACGCGGCCGAGCGGCTGGGCGCGGTGCTCGCGGGGTCGCTGCTCTTCCTGCTGGCGGACTGGCTGGCCGGGGTGCTGGCGTTCCGCATGGAGCCCGGCGAGGACCGGCGGCTGGCGTGGCTGATTTTGCTCCAGCGCTTCGCCTACCGGCAGGTGATGTACTGGGTGGTGGTGCGCAGCTTCGCGGCGGCGCTGCGCGGGCGGGTGGTGGGGTGGGGGACGCTGGAGCGGAAGGCGACGGTGGCCGCGCCGGACGCGCCGGCGGCGGCGCCCCTCGCGGCGTAGGCGCGACCGGCGTCCGTCCCCGCTCACGCGCTGTGGCCGCGGAAGACGAAGTACACCGCCCCCAGCAGGCACAGCCCCGCCCACGCGAAGTCGAGCCGCGGCGCCTGCTTCATGTAGAGCACCGAGAACGGCACGAACACCAGCAGCGTGATCACCTCCTGGAGCATCTTGAGCTGCGGGAGGGTGAGCACGCCGAAGCCGGCGCGGTTGGCCGGCACCTGGAGCGCGTACTCGAAGAGCGCGACGCCCCAGCTCGCGAGCACGGCGACCCAGAGCGGCCGGCCGGCGAGTGTCTTGAGGTGGCCGTACCAGGCGTAGGTCATGAACACGTTGCTCAGCGTGAGCAAGAGCACGGTGCGGAGGACGGCGGGCATGGCGGGTGCGCTTGGGGCGGCCGCGGCCGTGCCGGTGACGTCCGGCACGCGCGGGGCGGCCGGCTAAGTTGCGACGGGGCCCAAGCCCCCCCTTCCCGAGCCCGCCTCGCGTTCCCCACGCCGTGAGTCATCCCGCCCCGGCCGCGCCCAGCGCCGGCCCGCCGCCCGAGTCGCACGACCCCGCGCCCTGCCCGCTGGCTGCGGTGCTGGCCGGGCGGATGCGCGCCGCGCGCGACGAGCTCACCGCGCGCTGGCTGGAGCGCATCGTCGCGCGCGTGGCGCTCGACCCCAACCGCGTCTTCCCCACCGACGAGCTGCTGGACCACGTGCCGGTGCTCATCGCCGGGGTGGCGGACTACGTGGAGCACCCGAGCCGCGCCGTGCAGGCCGACTCGGCGGTGGTGGCCAAGGCGATGGAGCTCGGCGCCCTGCGCCACACGCAGGGCTTCGACGCGTACGAGGTGCTCAAGGAGTACGAAATCCTCGGCGGGATCCTGTTCGCCTTCCTCACCGCCGTGGTGGACGACATCGATGAGCCGTGCTCGCGCTCGGAGCTGTTCACCTGCGCCCAACGCGTGTTCCAGGGCGTCGCGCTGGTGCAGCAGGCCACGGCGGTGCAGTACCTCCAGCGCATGACCGAGCGTTTGAGCGAGCGCGACGAGCGGCTCCGCGCCTTCAACCGCACGCTGGCGCACGAGTTCCGGAACCGCATCGGCGCGGCCTCGGGCGCGGCACAGCTCCTCGGCACGGTGGAGCTGGACGCGGAGGCGCGCGGGAAGATGGCGGGCGTGATCGTGCGCAACGTGGACGGCATGCGCGCCACGCTGGAGAACCTGCTGGAGCTCTCGCGCATGGGCACCGACGACGCGCGCCGCCAGCAGCGCCACGTGCGCCTGCCGCGCGCCGCCGCCGAGGTGGCGCGCGGGCTGCGGGACTTCGCCGAGGCGCACCGGGTGGCCGTGCGCGTCGGCCCGCTCCCGGAGGTCGAGGTGAACGCGGCAGCCGTGGAGCTGTGCCTCACCAACCTGGTGAGCAACGCCGTCAAGTACGCCGACCCGGCCAAGCCCGACCGCTGGGTGGAGGTGTCGGGCGCCGTGGAGGAGGGGCCCGAGGGGAACGAGGCCGTGGTGCGCGTGCGCGACAACGGGCTCGGCGTGCCCGAGGCGCAGCGCGCGGGGCTCTTCCGCCGCTTCTTCCGCGCCCACGAGCACTCGGCGACGCACGTCGAGGGGACGGGGCTCGGCCTGAGCATCGTGCGCGAGACGGTGCGCGCGTTAGGCGGCCGCGTGTGGGCGGAGTTCCCGGACGAGGGGGGGACGGTGTTCGCGTTCGCACTGCCCGCGCGGCGGGCGGAGGAGCGGCCCGCGGAGCGCCCCCCCGCGGAGCGACTGCCGGCCGACGGCGTGGCCGGGTGAGCGCGCCAGAGGCGGCGCTGACCTGGGCGTGCACGCCCTACGCCGAGCTCACGCGCGACGCCCTCTACGCCCTGCTGCAGCTCCGGTCGCGGGTGTTCGTGGTGGAGCAGGCGTGCCCGTTCTTGGACGCCGACGGGGACGACGACCGCGCCTGGCACCTGCTCGGCTGGACGCGGGACGCGGGCGGCAGGCCGCTGTTAGGCGCCTACGCGCGGCTGTTCGCGCCCGGGGTGAAGTACGCCGAGGCGAGCGTGGGGCGGGTGGTGACGCACCCGGCGGTGCGGCGCTCGGGGGCGGGGCGCCGGCTGATGGCCGAGGCGCTCGCGCGGCTGGGGGAGATTGCGCCGGGGGCGCCGGTGCGCATCGGGGCGCAGCAGTACCTGGAGCGCTTCTACGCCGGCTTCGGGTTCGTCCGCGACGGCGACGACTACCTGGAAGACGACATCGTCCACGTCGAGATGGTGCGGCCGGCGGGGCGTTAGGCCGGCGCTTGGCGCGGGTGGGCGTCGCGCCACACCCACCAGGCGAGGGCGCCCTGGAGCGGCAGCCGCCCCCAGAGCAGCGCGAGCACCAGCGGCGAGGCGCCGCGGGCGGCGGCCTGCCGGAGCATCTCCACGTTGGCGGGAAGCACCGCGGCGAGCAGCACCACGAGCCCCCAGGCGGCGGCCCCACGCAGTCGGGGCACGCGGAGCGCCACCGCGCCGGCCACGAGCGCCACGCCGCTCAGCGCCACCAGGAGCGCCGGCGCGGGGAGGTAGCCGGGCACCACCCGCTCGAACGGCGCCGGCCACGCCAGGTGCAGCACGCCCGCCCCGCCGATGAGGAGCGGCAGGAGCAGCGAGGTCGACCGGCGGCGCGGGGTGGCGGGCACCCCTGCAACATAACATCCCCGGCAGTCAGCCGCCCGGCCGCTGCTCCGCGATGGCGCGCGCCAGCGCCGCGTCGTCCATCGTGGTCTCCCAGTCGGGCGGGAGGGCAAGGCGCACGGTCTGCGCGCCGCCGCTCGGCGTGGCCACCACGGCCACCTGGCCGTCGCCGCCGTCCAACCGCTCGGCGAGCTTCTCGGCGGCGGCCTGCGCGGCCGGGGAGGGGTCGCCGAGGCCGGCGAAGGCCTGGGCGCAGGTCCAGGTGGTGCCGCTGTCGTCGGTGACGTCGCGGGGCATGGCGTGGGGGGAAGGGGTGGGTGGGTGCGGCACGTCGGGGCGGCGTTAGGCGCCCGCGCGGAACCTGCGCCGCGCCGTCGCGGTTCGCATGCTCGATGCCCGCCGCCTCCGCCGCCCGCCCGTCCGCCCTCGTCTGGCTGCGCAACGACCTGCGCACGCGCGACCACGCCCCGCTCGCCGAGGCGGCGGCGTGGGCGGCGGCGCGCGGGGGGCGCGTGGTACCCGTCTACTGCGTCGACCCGCGGCACTGGGGCACGCTGCCGCACGGCTACCCCAAGACCGGCGTCCACCGCGCGCGCTTCCTCCTCGAATCGCTGGCCGACCTGCGCGCGGGGCTGCGCGCGCTCGGGGGCGACCTGGTGGTGCGGCGCGGGACGCCGGAGGACGTCCTCCCGGCGCTCGCCCGCAAGGCCGACGCCGGCGCGTGCTTCTACCACGAGGAGGTCGCGTCGGAGGAGACGACGCCGGAAGCGGAGGTGGAGCACGCGCTCGCGGCCCTCGGCGTGGCGAGCGAGGGGCGCTGGGGCCACACGCTGCTCCACCCCGACGACCTGCCCTTTACGCTCGGCCAACTGCCCGAGGTGTTCACGGCGTTCCGCGGGCGCGTGGAAGGGCGCGGCAACGTCTTCCGCCCGGCGTGCGCGCCCCGCATCACGATCGCAGCCCCCGCCGCGCTCCCCGCCCCGGGCGTGGAGCCCGGCGCGCTGCCGACGCTCGCGGAGTTGGGCCACGAGGACCGGGCGCGCGACCCGCGCTCGCGCGTGCACTTCGCGGGGGGCGAGACGGCGGGGCTGGCGCGGCTGGAGCGGTGGACGTTCGAGGCCGACCGGCTGGGCCGCTACAAGGCCACGCGCAACGGCCTGCTCGACCCGGACGACGCCAGCCGGCTCTCGCCCTGGCTGGCGCACGGCTGCCTGTCGCCGCGCACCGTGTACGAGGCGGTGCAGCGCTACGAGCGCGCGAAGGGCCGCACCGAGGAGAGCTACTGGCTGGTGTTCGAGCTGCTCTGGCGGGACTACTTCCGCTTCATCGCGGCCAAGCATGGCGACCGGCTGTTCCGGGCCGCGGGGCTCGCCGGCGTGCCCGTCCCCTGGCGCTCGGCGCTCCACAACGACCGCGGCGTCACGGGCGCCGGCGCGCGCGATGACCTGGAGCGCTGGCGCCTGGGCGAGACCGGCTTCCCGCTCGTCGACGCGGCGATGCGCGAGCTCGCGGCTACCGGCTACACCAGCAACCGCACGCGCCAGAACGTGGCCAGCTTCCTCACCAAGAACTTGGGCGTGGACTGGCGGGCCGGCGCCGAGTGGTTCGAGAGCGTGCTCGTGGACTACGACGTGGCGAGCAACTGGGGGAACTGGGCGTACGCGGCCGGCGTGGGCAACGACGCGCGCGGCTTCCGCTTCTTCAACATCTACAAGCAGGCCGACGACTACGACCCGGACGGCGCCTACGTGCGCCACTGGCTCCCCGCGCTGGCCGGCGTGCGGGGCGCCAGGGCGCACCGGCCCGACCGGCTGCACTCGGCCGAGCGGGAGCGCGCCGGGCTCGCGTTAGGCCGCGACTACCCGGCGCCGATGGTCGACCTGTTCGAGAGCGCGGCCGTGCACGAGCGGCAGTGGACGCGCGCGGCCGGCCGCGCGGCCGGGCGGCGCGACTACGGCCGCTGACCCGGGAGCTGGATCATCGGCACGGCGCCGCCCGAGACCTGGGGCATGGCGCCGTTCCACTTCTTGGCCATCTCGTACTGCACGAGCGTGGGCGTCACGCTCTGCGCGAGGAGCTGGTTGGCCCGGGCCTGCGCCTCGGCCTCGGCGGTGATGGCCTTGGCGCGGCCGGCGGCCTTGATCGAGTCGCCCTGGGCCTGGAAGGTGTTCTTCTGCAGCTCGTTCTGCGCGGTGAGCGCCTGCTGGATTGCACAGGGGGCGCCGCGGTCCACTTTCCCGTCCAGTTTCGGTACCCATGCGGGGTAAGGCAAAAACCGACCTTGTCCGGGCATAGGACGGTTCACCATCATCGCGGACGCCGGTTCACCATCGTCCCCCGGCCCACCCCGCGCCCGGGCGGGCCCGAAGTTCACGTTCCGGCGTGTACGCCGCACGGCTACGTGCCCGGCGCCCCGCGCCCGGCGTCGTGCCGCACCCGCCAGCGCGGCCGCCGCACGTCGGCCGCCCCCGCCAGGCCCGGGCCTCCGGCGCCCACCCGCCGGCCGACGCCCCAGCTCGCGAGCACCGCTAGCACGTTGAACACGGCCAGGAGCAGCGCCTCGCCGCCCGCCACGGCGAAGGTGTGCACGGGCGGCAGCAGGAAGTAGTCGATGGCGGCGACGGCCAGCACCGTCGCGGCGAGCCCGAGCCGGAGCCCGCCGATGACGCTCGACGCGACGACGCTGGCGAGGAAGAAGAGGAGCCCGCCCTCGGCCACCGTCGGGTGCGCGTCGCGCATCCACGTCGCGAGCCCGAGCGCCCCGGCCGTCCCGGCCGCGGGCACCCCGTACCGGCCGGCCGGGTGTGCCAGCCCCCGCCGTGCCCACGCGTCGGCCGCGTGCAGCGTGCGACGCAGTCTTCCCGGCATGCGGGCCCGCGCCGGACCGGACGTGGCGGCAGGTCGCGGGGCCGCGCCCGGCAGCGGCGCCGCGAGGTAGAGCAGCGGCGCGAGCCCGTGGAGCCACATGGACATCCCCACGTCCGCGGACGCGACCACCGCCGCGAGCACGTGCGTGCGGAGTGCCCACTCGGCCGGGTCTCGCACGGGGGACCGCCACCGCGCCGGGGCCCCCGCCACCGGCGGCTCTGCGTCCGGCCGGCGCGCCCGGGCGCCGGCCGACGCCGCGCGCCAGAGGTCGCCGAAGAGTAGGCCGGCTAGCATCAGCAGGACCGCGAGCAGCACGTGCGTCACGACGTGGGGGCCGAAACGCTCCAGCAGCAGCACCGGGGCCGGCAGCAGGGCCGCGCTCGCCAGGAAGCGCGCGTGGAGGCGCACGGCCGCGCCCATGCCGCCGGCACCCCTGCGGCCCGCCGGCGCGGCGAGCGCCGACCACCATAGCCGGCGGTAGACTACGGCGTAGATCGCGAGCCCCGCGAGCGCGGGCACCTGCCGGCCGGCGACCGCGCGCCACGGAAGGTCGGCCGCGCCGGGCGGGTGCCCGAGGGCGGCCGGCACGACGAGGAAGCGCGCCACCGCGACGGCGGCGAGGGTCTCGAGCGCGCGCGCCCAGACCTGCCCGCGCCAGGCGGACGGCGCGCCCTGCCCGGTCGGCGGTGGCCCGGCTATCGTGGTCACGGCCGGCAAGGGGCTGCGGGCCGCGCGGCCGTGTGCCGCGCCGGCGCAGGCCGCATCGGACGCGGCACGGGGCCGCGGGCGCCGTTCGTCATGCCGGCAAGGTCGCGCCAGCGCGCCGCCCGCGCCACGGGCGGCGCGACGCATGTCCGTACTCCTCACGAAGGGCCCCAAAGATGCGCCGCTACCTTCGCCCGCCGCGGCCGCTGCCCGGCAGGCAGACCCGGTGACCGTCCGATGACGTCGGAGCCGCACGCGACGGCGTTGGTGCTCGCGGCGTTCGGCGCGCTGCTCGCCGTCAGCACGCTGTTCAGCCGCGTGTCGCAGCGGTTCTCGGTGCCCGTCGCGCTCGCCTTCCTCGGCCTCGGCATGCTCGCCGGCTCCGAGGGGATCGGCGGCATCGCGTTCGAGGACTACGGCGCCGCCTTCCGGCTCGGCACCGTCGCACTCGTGCTCATCCTGTTCGACGGCGGGCTCAACACGCCGCTCGCGGCCGTGCGCGAGGCGGTCCGCCCCGCAGGCGTCCTCGCGACGGTCGGCGTGGTCGGCACCGCGGGGCTCGTGGCCGCGGCCGCGCACGCGCTCGGCTTCGCGTGGCCGCAGGCGCTGCTGCTCGGCGCGGTGGTGTCGTCCACCGACGCCGCGGCCGTGTTCTCGGTCCTCCGCGGGAGCGGCACCCACCTGAAGCGGCGGGTCGGCGCGACGCTCGAAGTCGAGTCGGGCATCAACGACCCGGTCGCCTTCCTGCTGACGACCACCGTCTCGCTGGCCCTCGTCGCCCCGGGCGCGACGTCGGGCTGGCGCCTCGCCGGGCACGCCGTGCTCCAGATCGTGGTGGGCGCCGGGGCGGGCGCCGCGGTGGGCTACGGCGGCCGCGCCCTGCTCGGGCGCGTGCGCCTGCCGGCCGGCGGCCTGTACCCGGCGCTCACGCTCGGCCTGGCGTGCCTCGCCTTCGGCGCCGCGACGCTGCTCGAAGGCAGCGGCTTCCTCGCCGTGTACGTCGCGGCCGTGCTCCTCGGCAACGCCCCGCTGCCGTTCCGCGCGGGGCTGCTCCGCGTGCACGACGCGCTCGCGTGGCTCAGCCAGATCGTGATGTTCCTCGTGCTCGGCCTGCTCGTGTTCCCGTCGCGCCTGGCCGGGGTCGCGGGCGTCGGCCTCGCGCTCGCGCTGTTCCTGGCCGTGGTGGCGCGCCCGGCCGTGGTGGCGCTCTGCCTCGCGCCGTTCCGCGCCTTCCGGCCGCGCGAGGTCGCCTACGTGGGCTGGGTAGGGCTGCGCGGGGCGGTGCCGATCATCCTCGCGACGTTCCCCGTGCTCGCGGGGGCGCCGGGCGCCGCGCGGGTGTTCGACGTCGTGTTCTTCATCGTCGTGGTCAACGCGCTCGTACCCGGGGCCACCGTGCCGTGGGTGACGCGCCGCCTGGGGCTCGCGTCGGACGAGCCACCGCCCGCGCCGGCCGTGCTGCAGATCGAGAGCGTGCAGCCGCTCCGGGGCGAGCTCGTGTCGTTCTACGTCGACGACGCGCTGGCTGTGGCCGGCGTCGCGCTGCGCGACCTGCCGTTCCCGGACGGCGCGTCGGCCGTGCTCGTGGTGCGCGGGGGCGAACTGCTCGCGCCCAAGGGGCGGACGGTCCTGCGGCCGGGCGACCACGTGTACCTGTTCACCCGCCCCGAGGACCGCCCCATGCTCCAACTCATGTTCGGGCGGCCCGAGGGCGGCTGACCGAGCCGCGCGCGTCCGCGCTACTTTCCGCGGCCCTCGGCCCGCCCCCGACTCCCACCCTGACCTGAGACGCCGCCATGCACCACGTGTATCGCCACCGCCAGCGGGGCCGCTTCGTCACCGGGGTCGGCCTCCTACTCGCCGCCGGGTACGGCGTCGCAGCCGCGGGCGCCGGCCGCCCGTCCCTGTTGATTCCCGCGGGCATCGGGCTGCTCGTCGCGGCGGGCTTCGGCACGCTGACGACCGAGGTCCGTGACGGCGTGCTCCGCTTCCACTTCGGGCCGGGCGTCTGGCGCGTCCGCGTCCCGCTCGCCGACGTGGCCGAGGCCGCGACGACGCAGAGCCGGTGGTGGGAGGGCATCGGCATCCGGATCACGGCGGGCGGGATGCTCTACAACGTCGCCACCGGCCCCGCGGTCGAGATCCGGCGCCGGTCGGGGCGCCGCTTCCGGCTCGGTACGGACCAGCCGGAGGCGCTGCTCCGCGCGCTGCGTGCGCCCGCGGCGCACGGCTGAGGCTCCCCGGCCCCGGCGGACGCCGGGGCCGGGGGGTCGTCCGGCGTTCAGCGACGGCGCGGGTCGCGGGGCCGCGGCTCCGGGCGGGGCATCGGCCGGAAGAGTCCTTGTCGGGCCAGCAGCGCGACGCTCGCCACCAGGCAGCACGCGACTAGGGCCAGCAGCGGCAGGCGCAGGGGCTGCGGCGCGACCGCAGTGAGTCCGCCGACCGCGAGTCCCGCGAGGAGGGCGGCGAGCCACGGCTCGCTCCGATACCACGGCCACGCGGGGTCGGCGCCCGCCGCGTCGGCGCGCGCCGCCGGGGCGGGGTCGTGGTGCGGGGGGATGTCCTCCGGCGGGACCGTCCGCGCGCGGTCCGGCGATGCAGCGGCCGGCGGCGGGTCGCCGGCCGGGCGCGGCGGGGAGGGGGGCGGACTGGCGGCGTCGGGTGCGGGGGGCGACGGCGAGCGCAGGGTGACGGAGCCGGGCGTCCGCGGGGACGGCACCGGCCGGGAGTGCAGGGACATGCGGGAGTTCTCCGAGGCGGACGGGCGCTCGCGCCTCGGGTGCACGCCTACCGCACGCCGGGCACGCGACGCCGTCCGAGCGCGTCGAGGGATGCCCGGGCGGATGCCCGGGCGCGAGGGGTCGACGTCCGCTCCTCGACTCGCGTCGGCGGCGCGACGCGCGCCGGCCCGGGGACCGGCCGGGCGCCGGCGCACGCGTCGGGGGCGGTCAGCCTCGGCGGGGCGGCGCCGTCGGGAAGTAGGGAAGCAGGCTCCCGCGTGCCGCGACGGCGCGTTCCGTCGCGCCGACCCGCCGTCGCGCGCCGCCGGCCTCCACGTGCCGCGCGGCCAGCCACGGG
>ERZ1066120.1326-NODE-1326-length-15901-cov-12.857693_pt1 | contig 15901 bp, 15 predicted proteins | sample MGYA00382767_ERZ1066120 | MGnify/ENA primary metagenome ERZ1066120 (study PRJEB33369, sample SAMEA5778350) | biofilm metagenome | biome: Industrial cooling water; feature: Water cooling tower basin; material: Biofilm | place: United Arab Emirates | collected...
CAATTGCAGCCTGACTCAACCCAACGGGCCTCCGCGAAACCCGGGGCGGTTCACTACATGAGCCTGGAATCGATGGCCAGCGTGAGCAAGAGTCCGACCATCAGCCTGCCGCCCGCGCCGGCGCTGGCCTGATCGAATGGGAGCAGAGCCCGAACGGCAGAGCTAGTAGGGACCTCAGCGGCTTCCTACACCACGTCCGCGTACACGACTTCATCGAGCGCTGAGTGGGCTCGCTCAAATAGGCGCGCGCTCTAGCGACCCGCTACGAAAAACGGGCCGTGCACTACCTTGGCATCTTCAAGCTGGCCATGATCAGACGACATCTGCGGCTGGCCGTAGCAAACAGAAACGAGTAGGTCAGCGGGCTGCCGGCGAAGAAAAGTTTGCCGCGCGTCTGTGGGAGGAGTCTTGGAGTTTGAGTCCACTTACAAGCCGACAGCCCGGCTGCGCCTTGGTCACGACGCACCGGAACACTTGGCCAGCCTGACGATGACACTTTCGTCGAAATGCGCTGGATCGTCAGCACAGGCTGGCGCTCCGGTCTCTGAATCCACGAACTTAGCGAGGTGAATGTTTCTCGCACCGCGAAAATCTGCACGAGAAAGGTTGGCCCCACCGAACTGGGCATAGGCCAAGTCCGCACGGTTAAACAACGCCCCGTTTAGGCCTGTATTGCGAAAGTCCGTGCGAACCAGCGTCGCGCCCATGAACTTGGCCGCAAATCGGAACTTCTCCCAGTCCTGCCACCGTCTGGTCGTAGCAATCTCGTCCGTCCAGGGATTTTCACCCGTCCATCCGAACGCAACCCAATCGTGGAACTCCGAACCCCGGAAGTCGGCGTTCGACAAATCGACTCCAGAAAAATCGACCGCCAAGAGGGAGGCCTGCGTGAACAGGACACCCCGGAAACCCGACCTTTGACCGGTGAAACTTGCGCCAACCAAGTACGCGCGATCCAGGGACAACTGGCCTTCGCCTGGCTCGAGAGCCTTTGGGACACTCCCTAAGGCGCTGATCGCAGCCTGGACATCGGTCGGAATGCGTTCCGCTCGTGCTCCAAGCGGCCCCGACTTCGGAGTATGAGCGAGAACGTAGAGACGGAGCAGATCAATTGCCTGCTGGCGGTACTCGACATGCTCCATGGCAATCCGACCGAGACTATATATCGCCATCGCGCGCGAACCCGGACGCCCGCTCTCCGTAATCGTCTTCACGGCCTCGGAGAAAACCTTGTACGCATCCTGACGCTCGGCGCGCATCACCTGCGTGATGTCCTTTCCCGCGCTCCATAAGCCGGCGACAATGGCTCCGGCAACTCCAGCGACCGTGATCCAGTGTTCACGAACCGCAGCATCGCTTCTTGCGTCGCCAATCAAATCCGGGCGAGCGCGGCGAGACAACCTCGGGAGTACAACGAGAAGGGCGATTACAACCGCTGCAACTTGCAAAGCCGCAATTGCTACGATGATCAGAACTGTCATTACGCTTCTCCTGTCCCCGAAGTCGCCGCCCCGCCTCGCTTTCCACTCGACGTATCGCCTTTCGCCCGACGCTCGTGCGCTTTGCGCAGGTGCGCCACCCGCGCAAGCTCGGCCAGCGGCGTGGCTTCGGGCAGGGTGGACAGCCAGTAGTCGCGCGGCTCGTCCTTGTTCTCGGGTCACTCAATGAGCAGCCACTGCTCGGGGTGCAGCCGCTGCTTGGTGGTGATGCCGCCGGCGTGGCGCACCCGCAGCGCGGCAAAGCGCCCAGCAAGGGCGTCGTTGGTGCCCTGACGCCACGTACGTGGTGCTCGTGAAGGCTTGAGGCGGCAGCGACTGCGCGAGGCTCGCCACCGGCAGCGGCTGGCGATCGGCGCGTGGCGACAGGAGGCCGCCCGTGGCCCGAGTACGGCTTGGGCGGCAGCGGCTCCATGCTCGGGGGCCAGACGGCCACGGCGGAAGTCACCCCCGCCATGTACGCCAGCCCCATCTCGGTCAGGCGGGCTCGGAACGCTGCCTCGGTACCGTAGCCCGCATCGGCCACCACGCAGTGGCGTGGGGCGCCCTCCGCAAGCAGCGCCTGCAGCTGCGCCAGCGCAATCTCGCCCTTGGTGGCAAAGGCGATGTCTTTGGGCATGCCCGCCTTGGCGCGCCGCTCCGGATCTGCGGCCCACTCCTCCGGCAGGTATAGCCGCCAGGCCACCGGCAGGCTTGCTCGCTCGCGGGCCAGCGACACGCTCACTGTCACCTGGCAGTTGTCCTGCTTGCCCAGCGCTCCGCACCACTGGCGGGCCACGCCCACCGAGTGGCGGCCCTTCTTCGGAAAGCCCGTGTCGTCCACCAGCCAGAAGCCACTGCCGGCCGAGAAGTCCATCTTCGGCACCACCCGCTGCGCCACGCGGCGCAAGAGGTCCGCATCGCTCCAGTCGGCCTTCGCCACGAAGTGATGCAGCGCCTGGTGGCGGGCGCTGGCGTGATGCGGATCCAGGCGCGCGGCCATCGGTTCCACGCTCTTGCGCGCCAGTGGCAGCATCAGCCCCGTGCAGTAGCCCGCCAGGTGCGCCACCCGGTCGGCGTGCCCCAGGCCGCCAGACAAGTGCGCCAGGTACTCGTCAAACTGCGCCGTCCAATCCATGCTTGCCTTCGGCGGGACCAATGCACGCAAGTGCAATGCAACTTTATTAACTGGAGCTGGTACACACCTGCCCCCTGTGCGGCTCACGGGCAAGCCAGCCGCCAGCACAGCAGATGCGATGCCGAAGGGCGGCCGGATTCACAGTCGGAGCGTATACCAGTACCGCATGTCGATGCCGAGCCCATTGAGGCCGTACTCGAACCGCGGGCGGAGTCCCTGGGCGGTAGCCCATTTCAAAAACGACATCCATTCCGCGTTGTAGATGTGGTCTGCGCGGTCAATCCGGTGCCGCGGGTCATGCCACTCGTCGATGCGAAGCAGTTTGCATATCATGCGGTTGGCACCATCGCCCAGCTTGACGCCGGGCCATGACTGCCCGGCTCGAAGCCCATGAACGATGTCGACGCGGACGACGCGGAAGAAACGTCGGACGAGGTGCCGGCCTGAACGGATCAGGTAGGCATCGAGCGCTGCGTTCGCCGCGCGGACTTCGCGCCCGGCCAGTCGTCTGCTTGCAGCAGCGGACACGCGCGCAATCCTCAGTCGACGCCCCAAGTTCCTGGCATTCATGTGTCCTCCCTTGCACGCAAGATGTATCAGGACCCCTTGCAGCAGCCCCGACTCGCACCGACCGTCCGTCGGCAAGGAAAGCCGATTGGCTGCCGGACTTGCAATGACGCATTGCCCAGCTGCAAGAGCCCTCGTCCGCGTACTGCGGTGCTATGGCCTCGTGGCTGCTAGCGCACCGGTGGTTCGGGCGGAGGATGCACGCGTTCGAACCGGAGTTCCGCCTTGCCGCAATTGTTGCCATAGAAGAGCCGTACAGGAAAGATCAGGATTGCGTCATTGAAATAGGCGAAGAACTCGCCGCTCGAGCGCGCCACGACCTCCGCCGTGTACCGACGCGTTGTCGGCTCGTCGCAGCGTTCGATGCCGTCGCGACCCACCTCGCATACTTTCTCTTCAGAAAGCGACGGGACTGCCGTCAGCGGGTAGACATCGGCGCCCTTGTTACCGATCCTTCCCATGAGCTTGAGGTACGGCTCGCCGATGTGGCGCCGCAATGGAACGCCGAGCGTCATCCACAGGCTATGCTTTTCGCTCGGGACACCGTTGGGATGCGCCGCATAAGGCCCCCCGAATCTGAACGGCTCGAATAGTGCCATCAGGCCGGTGAAGGGCTCTCTTGCTGCAGGGGCCGCATCTCCAGCGCAACGGGATGTCAGGGCCTTGCTATCGCCAGCGCCCCCAGCAACCACGGAAGAATCCGTTACTCCTTCCCGCGATGCGTCGTGGACGGGGTTGTGAACGCCTCCAGTGGCAGCTTGCGCCACTCCGTCAAGCCAGGGAGCCCCATTCGCCCTGGTGATGTGGATCCGGTAGGTCTCGCCCTTGACGAACCGCACTCGAGTGCTTGTGCAAAGGTCATCCGCGGAAACCGTCGCTGTCAGGGCGAGATGTGAAGCAACCGGAAGGCCGGTTGCATCTTCGGAAGTTGCCTTGCAAATGGAGCCTGACGACTCGCGAATCATGAACGGGACGTGGCTCGCTGCAACCAGGACGGCATATGCGAGAAACATGAGGAAGCCGGCGGTCGACGAGGAACTCAGTGCCTTGAAGAACCGCCGGTAGGCGCGCTGCGTGCGCAGCCACTGGACACCTCGCTCAGAAAGGGAGGCACTTTCGAGGCCGGGCCGCACAACATTGCCGTTGGGTGCGGTGCGCGTGTAGCCATACCAGATCGCCCGCATCCGGTCCCGGATGCGGCGCTCAAGGCGGACCCCCGTGCGAAGCCCACCATACGCGATACCTGCGAGCACCGCGAAGTGGACGGGATGGGAGTGGAATGACTTGATCCACGGCTGGCCGGCAGTCGGAAGCAGAGCGCCAATCCGCTCGATCGCTCCCGACAGCCAGCAGGCACCTGAACCGCTGCAGGTACCGTTTCCTGGCTTCAGGAGCGGCATCCCGAGCAACAGAAGCGTCGCGAGGAGCGTCAGGAAGTAGGCCGCCCGTCTGAGCCAGACCGTGTTCCACACACGCTCACGATCCTCGGCGAAGCGTGAGCCCGGACCAATGTCGGCGTGGAGGTAGGTATTGCCATCCACGATGCGCCCGTCGATGCGCATCACGGCAAAGCCGGGAGGCAAGGCAATGGGCGCATAGCCGTCCTGAGCGTCCTTGATTCGCCGCAATACCGTCTCGTGAATCTTGACCCGCCCGATCTCTACACGCTCCTCGCGTCCCCATGACGGATCGGCAAGTCGCTCGATGCGCCTTGGCTTGTAGCGGTAGTAGCCCGCAAGCCCTCGCCGTGAGTCGTAGAGCGGGCCGTTCGCGTCGCTGATCGCGAGGTGCTGCTCGACGATCGCAGGCATCAGCCGGAGCTTCCAGCGAATAGCCTCGCGAACGATCCACTCATACGACACCAGCGCAAGGCCGTCGTCGGGATAGCCACCGCCGACGTTCGAATGCACACCAGCGAACCAGACCTGGCTGACACGTTCGTCCTTCAGGTCAGCCGTACTCAGGTTGCCGCCTTCCACGCCAATGTCCCTTGCTCCGGGCGGGGTGGGTTGCTCGTTCCACAGACGAGGATGGAAGGTGTAGCGTTCGTCGTCGATCGACAGCGCATGCATCGCTCGCCGTACGCGCGAACTGATGTTCAGATCCCGCATCGTGAGCGGGAACACATACCTGTCGATGGCTCGCGTGAACTCCTCGACTGGAAGCCCATATGCGTCGACCGTGTCCCAAAGTCCCACAAACTGGATCTCGAGGGGTTGGGTAGACGAGCGGCCGCCGGTCCTCGGCGTACTTCGATAACTCTTGCCCCACCGGAGCGTGTGCCATCCGTGCAGAACCGTGTCGCGCGAAAGACGAATCAGCGGCACGAGCACGTTGGCCGGGAACGAGCGAGGGTGCGCCCGTTCGCGGCGCCATGCCTGATAAGCACCCCACGAGAGACGGTCGAGCTCGAGCTCGTCGCCCTCGTAGGGAACGATTCCTTCGCTCAACAGCATCCCGACCAGCACTCGGATCGTAAATGCTCCCCGACTGAAGCCGAATGCATAGATTCGATCGCCGGGCTTGTATATGCGGCAGATGAACTTGTACAAGTCCACCACGTTTCGCGCCAGGCCGATGCCGAACGCACCGCCCAGCAATGCAAGCGGCCGGAACCGGGAAGTGCCCACCCCGTCGTCGTAGTAGGCGAACTGCCGCGGCGTTTCAGGGTTCTGCGGATCGGCGAGGTCCAGCGCTTCGTAGATGCGCCATACATTGGTCTTGTATGGCGAGAGCGCGCTGTTTCCGGTGCCATCGGAGCACACGACGATATGCTTGGGTGGCATGTTCTCTTCCTTGGCGTCGTCGATCAGGCGCTCGATGCTAGATTGCATCATGACCTCGCCAAGTGGAAGATGTGTGCTCGACTATAGTCACGAGATTGCGGTACGCCACAACCCGTGCCGATCATTCTTCCCGCCTGGACCCGGCTGGACCGCTTTCTTCCTCTTGCCGCTAGCATGCGGCATAGGTCAGCCGGGCCCACTCTGACCCTGCCCGGTTTCGACGTACATCCCGAGTTGCAGTCCCTCTGGGATGACGGGAGACTTGCGATGGCAGACCGGACCGAACGTAGAGGGCGGCAGCTGTATCCCGGGGAGTTCCAGCGCGAGGCGGTGGCGCTTGCCAATTCAGCCGGGATGAACGTGGCCGCGGACCGGTTGAGCGTGCCGTGCGCCACGGTGCGTAACTGGACGCGCTGGCGGCGTAAGATGCCGCCGGCGGCTGACTCCCGGGCGCAGCTGGACGTGCCGACCCCAAGCGCCCGCTCGGCGAGCTGTAAGTCGAGGACTCGCGGCTGCGCCGAGAATTCGCAAGCCTCAAGCTCGACAACGACATTCTCCGAAAGGCAGCGGCGTATTTCGCGAGGCAGTCGCGGCGAAATACGCCTGGATTGATGTGAGCCACGACTCGTTTCCCGTGGCCCGCATGTTCCAGCTGCTGCAAGTCTCGCTCAGCTGCAACCTGCAGTCGCGTGTGCGCTCATCTAGTCGTCCCTGAAAAAGTCCTCTTTACGCAGATCGTGTTGCTGGTGCCAGGGCTAGATGGCGCAGGATCTTGCGGATGTTGTGGCCGGCGCCGCACAGGATCGCGTTCATCGCGTCGCCTGCGCTGCCCTTGAGGAAGTTGCGCGACAGGCGCCCGTCGGTTCTCATGTGCCCGATCACCGGCTCGATGGCGTTGCGCCGCTTGAGCTTTCTGTGGATCGCAGCCGTCACGCCGCGCTTTGCGCCCGCGATCCACACGCTCGGCCGGCGCAGCCGATGGCCCTTGTAGCCGCGGTCGACGTAGGCCTCGGCGGGCACCGCGCCGCTCACGCGCGCGGCTTGCTGCAGACACACGGCCAGCGTGTGCCCATCGTAGGGGTAGCCAGGCAGTGCGCAGCACCCGAGCACGAACGACTCCTTGCTCGTGGTCACCACGCCCACCTTCACGCCGAACTCGTACGGGCGGTGCGCTTTGCCCTTGGCGATGCATTCCACTTCGGGCGCATGCACGCTGTAGAGCTTCGGTGTGGCCGGGTCGGCGCGCTGGCGGGTCTGTGCGTGGATGCGCTTGGCGATGTTCAGCAGCCGCTCGAAGCGGCGCTCGAGCTCGGTGCGCCCCGCCGTGCGCCGCTCGATGTCGCGGATCACCCGGCCCAGGTACGTCCTGAGCCGCTTTTGCTGCGCGCGGGCACGCCGCAACTGGCGCGCGTGGGCGTAGCGTCCGTTCATCGCCAGCGCCGCCTTGCCCAGCCGCTCGTAGCTCTGTCGAAGCGCCAAGCCGACTTTCTTCGCCAGCCGCACGAGTGCTGCGCGCGCCTTTTGGTAAAGGCGCGCATCCGTGGGAAACGCAATCGCTCTTTCCTGAACGGTCGTGTCGACGTTGACCACCGCCGGCGAGGCTGGCGCCACGGCCTTGGTGGCCAGGCCCGCCTGCACGCTGAGCGCCAACATGAACTCGCACCCCGCAGGTCCCACGCGCTGGCGAAACCGCGTCATCTGGCTCGGATCAATCGGCAAGTCATGCCGAAAGTACGGCTCGCCGCACAGGTGCTGCCAGTACGGGTTCTCGACCCAGCGCTCAACGACTTCCTCATCGGACAGGTCAAACGCGTGCTTCAGGTAGTGCAGCCCCACCATCAGCCGGATCGGTACGCCCGGGCGGCTCACCCCGGCCACGTACAGCGCTCCAAAGCGCGCCTCGATCGCGCTCCAGTCGATCACCCCTGCCAGCCGCGCCAGCCGGTGGTGCGGGTTGATCAGCTCGGCCAATCGCTGGCGCCCCGGCACCTGCTGGGTCGATCTCGGGGTCGTGCGCGGCACCATGGCAAATCACAAGCTTTTGGCCCATCAAACCCTGCATTCTGGCGATTCCGCGCCCCTAACACCAGCCTAAATCGCCTGGCACCACTGGCTCTATCGGGTTATTCAGGGCGGACCAGAATAGCGAGACATCGTCGGCAGTCATGCAATGCCAGACGCAAAACGCCACCGCTCAAACCCTTCTGTAAGTCAGTACTTACTTACGGTAATACATCCAGCGATGTTCCAAGCTCCGCCGTATTAAACCAAATGCAAGGCGAACGGCCTCTAGTAATGAGTAGCGTCGCGGAGATAGATAGTCCTCGCGCTTGGTTCCAACGATGTGATAGCGGGCGCCATGCTTGGCTAGCTCATACCCGGCTGGGCGCTTGTGCGCGATGTTCGCGCGCTGAACGTTGGGCGCGGTTTGCTGTACGAAGCGTCAGTGGCCGTGGTCGTGTCCCTGGAAGTGGTGTAGGAAACTGATCTCGTAGCGGCCCCAGGTAGGGGGCCACCGGTTCTGCCGGTAGGGTTGGAGTTGCGAGGCTTCAACTGCCTACTGAGGAGAAAACCGGTGACCAACGACAGGATCGCAAGGGCGGAGCTGCTTGAAAAGGGCTCGGACGTGGATGTGCTGCGCCAGATGGTGGCGTTCATGGCTGAGCGGCTGATGGCCGCTGACGTCGACGCCAAGGTCGGCGCCGAGCACGGCGAGCGCACGGAAGCCCGGGAGAACTGGCGAAACGGCTACCGCGAGCGCGACTGGCACACGCGCGCTGGCACCATCCCGCTGAAGATCCCCAAGCTGCGTCGCGGCAGCTACTTCCCCGGGTTTCTAGAGCCGCGGCGGGCCTCCGAGAAGGCCATGACGGCCGTGATCCAGAGCAGGCCTACGTCCAGGGCGTGTCGACCCGCTCGGTCGATGACCTGGTCAAGGCGCTGGGTATGACCGGGATTTCCAAGAGCCAGGTCAGCCGGCTTTGCGAAGAGATCGACGAGCGGGTCGGCCAGTTCCTGGATCGCCCGATCGAGGGCGATTGGCCGTACCTGTGGATCGACGCCACTTACGTGAAGGTGCGCCAGGCCGGGCGCATCGTATCGGTGGCCACGATAATCGCGGTGGCCGTAAACACCGAGGGCAAGCGCGAGGCGCTGGGCATGGCCACCGGTCCTTCAGAGGCAGAGCCCTTTTGGACCGCGTTCCTGCACAGCCTGACGCGGCGCGGCTTGCGGGGCGTGAAGCTCATGATCAGCGACGCACACGAGGGCCTGAAGGCCGCCGCCTCCAAGGTGCCCAGCGCCACTTGGCAGCGGTGCCGAGTTCACTTTCTGCGCAATGCGCTGGCCAATGCGGGCAAGGGCCAGCGCCAGATAATGTTTGGAGCCCCGGTGTCAGCGCCCGCTGTGCCTTCCCGTCCGCTGGCACTTGCGGCAGCAGCGGCGTGGCCGGCTCCAAACGCTGGGGCGGCACCGACAACCCGCGCTGCGCAAGGTACCAATCCAGGGCAAGCGCTGCCAACGGTGGCGCGGCCACGCGCCCCAGTTTGCCGCCCTTAACCGCTACGCTGATCCAGCGATGGCTACCTTCTTCGTCGTGATCGATGTCGCCCAGGCGCGCGGAGCACAATTCGGCCGCTCGCAAGCCGGTGCCAAAGCCAAAGTCCAGTACGAAGCGCAGCCGTTCGGCCGCAGCGTCGCTCCCGTGTTCCGGCGTGACGCGGTCACCGGCTGCGCGCACCAGCGTCCATTCGTGGTCAGCAAAGGCGCGGCTCGCGTCGATCGGGGTGGCGCGCAGGGCGGCTGCCGCCTTGACCCGAGTGCCTGCGAAGGGGTTGGCCAGAAGGTAGCGCTGCTCGACCAGCCACCCGAACAACGCCCCCAGCACCGACAGCGCGTAGCCGGCTGACCGCGCCGACAGCGGCCCCAGGAACGGTCGCGACTTGAGCGGGGTGCGTGGGTGGGAGGCGCTGGCGACCCAGCGCGCACGCGGCGTAGGCCGCCGCAGGAACGCCCGGTACGCGATCGCATCCTCGGTGGTAAGCGAAAAAAGCGGCTTGGCCTGCTGCACGATCGCCCGCAGCAAGAGGCGCTCGGCCTCTTTGCGATAGGCGCGCTCGGTGGCCTTGGCCTCCTGCAGCGACAGCCAGGCCTGGATCGCCTCGTAGTCATTGCGCGCGGCCAGCACGCACCCGTCGGGCGGCGCACGGAAGCGGCCTGCCGAGCCGTCGAGTTCGCGCGGCAGCCGGATGCGCTTCCAGGGCGCGAGCTCGGCAGGCGCTACCGTGGCGAGCGCCCGCCCGGCCTGGACCAGCGTCGGATGGCCGTGCAGGAAGGCCGCAATCGTGCGGGCGCCGGTGGCGCCGATGCCGGGAACAGCTCGCCACCAGCCGACGCGGCGATGCATGCGCGCGGCCAACTCGCCGAGCGTGCCGATGCCGGCGGCCTTGAGCGGCGTCGCCTGGGCCTTCGGCAGACATTCGGCGACCGGGTCGGCAGGGGCCGGAAGCCGGATCGGTATGGCCCGCAGCTGCGCCAGACGCTCATCGAGCGCGCTGCGCCGTGCGCGGTCCACCGGGGGCAGGGCGCCGAAGAAGTCCGCCAGGTCCATGCGGCCGCGCTCGCGCGCCAGCGCCACGAGCCAGTTGCGCAGGCTCGCCATCTGCCCGCGAGCATTAACCCCGCCTGGCGCGGCAGGTAGCGCTGCGCGGCAGCGCTTGCGCTGAGACCTGCGCACCAGGCGCGCAGCGCCGCGACCTCGCCGGCGTCGGGAAAGGCAGGTGAGCTGGCCAAGGCTGGGCGGTGCCGTGGGCAAATCGCGAAGAGCGCAGTTTAGCCCCTCGAAGCGACTAGGGAGATAAGAGTAGTTATCTCGCTAGCCTTCTCTGCGGCCCAAACATCCGCTCCTCGATCTGCGTCGGACCGCACTCACTGCCGGATCGGTTTTACGCAACCACGGTCGGCTTGTTGCGGACCGACGGCGGCCGGCTGAATGTCGCATCCGCGGCAGGCGACCTGCATGCTCCTGTCTCCGCCTCCGCCGACCGAGCACAAAGCCGGCCAGCATCCTCTCGCTAGCCGGCCGATCGGCCTGGTGAGCCGTACCGACGACAGAGAAAGAATCAGAGCGCTCCGCGGACCCCGACGGCTGTTCGCCCGGCCCGGGGACATGAGCAGGCCAGCACATGAGGAAAGCGGATGAAGACGATCTACCGACGGCGAGCGAGCGGCTGCTCACGCACCTGCCGCAGCGGCCGAGGTTATCTTGCAGCTTGGCGCGAGTCAGGCGGCACATCCCGAGTGAAACTCCAGCAGGACAAGGAGAGCGTGCGAAAGGTAGTAGCAGGTTAGATGGCAATAGGCTACGTTAGACAACAAGATCTGCAATCCAAATCAAAGTTAGGTGTCCTTTCATCTGCGGTGACAATGCGCGATGGGTCTTCTCGGTAATCTGCTTTCGCGCCAGCCACGACGACTATTCCTCGGTCAGGTAACGGTGACTCCGCGCACTGATGTAAGGCGTCACTTTGAAGGCCCTGGTCAACCAAGTTTTGATCCCGTAATGCAAGCTCATTTAGCCCACTGGCTAGAGCTACCAAGGTCGACCGACGTCGACACTCCGAACGAACGAGATCTTGTGATTGACGTTATCGTCACGCGCTACCGCACGGAGGAAGCTCTCCTGTCCGCAGACATCCCGCTCTTCTGGCGTCCGATGGTAGAGACCGTGTCGCGCATCTACGTCCTCAAGACGGGCAAAGACTTTCGGGTAACGAGAGTTACCCAACGAATGCCTTGGGGAGCGTTCTTCTCGCGAGTATTCTGCTGGAGAGGATTCTTTCCGAAAGCGCTCGCGTCGGAAGATGACATGAAGTGGTTGCTTGGAAACGCGATACGCCGGTCACTCGAAGGCGTAAAGGTCGGGTCGTGACGCCTAGCCTATCGTTCGAGCGGACCTCCACCAGCGTCGCGCGGCAAGCTACCGGTCGCGATGCTGCATCCTGCCGCGCGCCGCTAGCTGCGGCCGCTCAACTTTGGCGTTAGGCGCTACCCGTATGGTCCGACTCGACTGCTCAGGGGTCCGGTTTGGCTCTCCGCTCGACGAGAAGCATCTCTTCACATGGGCCAGTGAGATTTCAGGATTTGTCCGCTGGGAGCACGACACACTGGTCATGCGTTCACAGCGCATCTCGGAGTCATCGCTTCGCGAGCTGCTTGCTCTGTTCGCGCGCTATCGCCTCCCGATGAGGCAGCTGGCGTAGTTTGCAAGCGAGCGCAATGCGCATTGGTTCTCCGCGCCGACCATGTACTGGTATCGGCGTGTTTCCGGAAGCAGCTCATGAACAAGCGGTTTCAGGTGCGCCTAACTGGTCGATCAAGCGGACGCCAACGGCTTGAAGCCGTTGGTGCCCTCCGCGCTGCGCGCTGTGGCGCCGCTTACCTTTCGCGTTAGGACTCACCGACGACCCTCCATACCTGGGTTGCTCTTGCTCTCGTACTCCCACCTGTAGCAGGTTGGGCGCAGAGTTGCGACATGCTTACTTCCAACATTGACGACGCGCGGTCTCGCCTGCAGCGCGCAGCAAGGGCGTCCAACTTGGACGAAGGCAGGGACCAAGCGCGACGGGCGAAGAGTGCCCTTGAAGACGCATCCATGTCTGCATCGGACTGCAAGTGCAATATGGCATACATGGAGTATGACGATGCAGCTACACGAGCACGCCGAGCACGAGATGCGTCAGACGGACGCGAGTTCGTTGACAACCTCAATCGCGCCATCAAGTCCTATAGCTCGGCACTCGATGCTGTGCGCATGTGTGGCTCGACGCTCGGGCGATGAGGCCTAACAGGTCGTTTGACGCAGATACGCACCGGCAAGGCGCCGTCAGCCGTGCGTGGGAGCACGTATCTTGCGGCGCCTTGCCGGTGCGTACCGGTAAACCTTGACGTTAGCTCGCCACGTCCTTCCAATGAGCGCCTCCGTCCGACGTGCCGAGATCTCCGATGCGGACGAGATTGCGGCCTGCCGATCAAATCCGAGCGTTGCAACAAAAGCTGAATAAAGTTCATTCCCCACCTGTGCGCTCAGGCCAGCTATAACAGGCTTGCAAACTGTGCTCGGCGATCGCTGGCCCTCAGTCCTGGCTACCCGAAAGATGGGCGCCTATTAAGCTTGGCGCCTACCGGCAACCAGTCGCTTACCTTATTTCTGATACTTAATTTCAATGGCTTGGAATAAATTTTTTGCCACGTTATTGGTGCCGGGCATACACGGCGTGCTGCTCGGGCAGAGCACAGGCACCGAGGTGGCCCGGCCGCAGTCAATTCTTTTCTCCAACAAGATCGATCCGGCACGTATCGTGACTACGCGCGACGAGATGGTGAGCACAATGGTGTTCCAGTCGACAGGCGATGCCGAAGTGGACCTTAGATTGCGGGAAAGATTTGGTGGCAACCCAGGCTTGGTGTTGCACACACAGTCCCGCACTACCCACATGCAGAGTGGAAACCGGGAGTCGGATGGCAGCTTCGGGGTGCGCATCGAGATCGCGAGCTTGGATGAGCAGGTTACGGACCGAGAAGGCACGCCCATCGCTGCAAGTCCTAGCAAAGCGCTCAAGGGTGCTGTGATGCAAGGGCGGGTGCGTAGCGACAATCAAGTCAGCATCGTCGCCATTGAAAGCCCCAACCTCCCAATGTCAGAAGCGGACAGCATCAAAGGCATGATGACGCAGTTGTTGTCGGCGCTGGCGCGGGGCGACGAAAAGCGGCTGGCCGTTGGCGATACCTTTCGCCAGAAGATTGATCAAACAGTACCTGTACCCATGGCAGGCGTAGGCGGCCTCGTGATCGAGTTGGATGTGGTCCAGCGACTCAAGCGCATCGAACCTGAGCTCGCCTACTTTGACGTCGATTACGCGATCCGCCTGAAGACCGGTCCGACCGACTGGGTGGTGTTCGTCGAAGGCAGTGGCAACGGTGAACTGGTGTACAACCACCAGAGTAAACTAATCAATGAGGGCAAGGGTTTCACCTCGATGAAGATTACGCTGCGGTCAAGCACTTTACAGTTCTCAATCCGTAGCCAATCGAGGAATCGCACGACGCAGTCGCTGTTGTCGGCTCTACGCTGAAGGCTCACAAGCAGGGTTTGGCCAAGAGAACACCGAAACGAACATTCGCTAGCGTACAGCGGCTTTCAGTGTTGGCGCTGTCGGCCCAAGGCCGATCGCCGCTCGCCTACGAAAGAACTACCTGTCTGCCGGCGCCGACTCGAGCGGCGAGCGCGCAGCTATCCTCTACACGCTGGTCGGCACAGCGAAGTTTAACGGCTGCGACCCCGAGAGCTATCTGCGCGCGGTGCTCGCTCGCATCGCCGAGCACCGCATCAACCGCATCGACGAGCTGCTGCCCTGGCGCCTCATGCGGCCCGACGCGACGCCGTAGTCAAGACGGCGCGCCGGATGCGTGCGCCAAGGCGATGGCCGCGTAAATTGCAGCGTTCGTGCCGCCGGCCTGATCGCAGCGCCGGACATGTCGTGAAAACGCCGCAACGCTTGTTGGCGGTGAGCGAGCGCAGCGTCGTTCCGGCAAGAATCGCGGATTCTGCCAACCTCACAAGACGAATACTCGGCCATGTCAAAGATCCTAATCCTCGCGGTATCGCTGCTGCTTTCGGCCTGCAGCATGCCCCTAAACCAGTCGTCGGAGCAAGACTTCAAGAGTCTGGGGGTCGTGTCGCTCGTGTCCGGCAACGCGGCCGTGGCGCGCTATGGCTTGACTGTCTTCAACAACGACTTCGCCACGCTCGCGCTGGATCCAGACCTGAATCAGACGGTGGAAGGCGAGGTTGCCCAGGCGTCCGCAAGTCGCGTCCGCAGTGGATGGTCAAACCGATCGCCGCCGACCGCGGTGCGCTCGAGCAGAAGATGAGGAGCGCCAGTTTGGTCTGGTCTACCACCATCGAGACGATCAAGGGCGACGTGGCTGAATTGGCCAAAGCGCAAGGCGTTGACGCGATCGTTGTGCTGGCCGAGACGAAATACGACGGGTGGCCAGCGCCAGGCGTCAGCGCGGTGTTCCGCAATCTCTACACGCCCTTGAAGTTCGGCGTCGTTTATGCCGACGTCGCGGCCGCGATCGTCACCGCCCGTGGCAAGATCGTCGCGGTGGCACCGCACGGTATCGCGCTGGATTTCCAGTTGGTCGATGTGGAGTCGTACGGGATCGGGTTGCCGCTAAAGGATCGTCTGACGCCCGAGGTGAGCGGAATGCTGCGGGACACCGCGGGCGACGTGCTGGTCAAGAACGCCTACGTTCGGCTCTCCCAGTTAGGCATTCCAGTCGATATCCCGAAGAAAACCGAGATCGTGCGGAAGCGATGACCAACGCGCCGCTCGGCCGGGTGGGTTGCCGGTCGCGCACCAACGGCATCGGCAGCGCGAAGAGATTGGCGCCACCCTATGCCTCGGCCGTCATCGGCACGCTGGCGACAGCGGTGCGACGCGCCCGGCTCCAGGCAGCGGCGGAGTAGCTCGCGCTTGAACTGCGCGCGGTAGCGCCCTTGACCTGCCCGAGTTCCTCGGCCCATTAGTTTCTGGAAAGATAGCTCTTCATCCGAAAGGAAGAGCCGATGAGAAAGAGCCGATTTACCGAAGAGCAGATGGTCGCGATCCTGCGGGAGGCGGAAAAGACCTCTGTGGCTGCGGCGGCCAAGAAGAACAAGGTCAGCGGGCAGACGATCTACTCGTGGCGCCAGCACTTTGCGGGCCTCGAGCCCAGCGTTGTGAAAAAGATAAAGGCCCTGGAGACCGAGAACGCCAAGCTCAAGAATCTGCTTGCCGAACGAGACCTCGAGATCGACGCCATGCGCGAGGTGGTCTGACCCTGCCCGGTTTCGACGTACATCCCGAGTTGCAGTAACTTTGGGATGACGG
>ERZ1066120.1332-NODE-1332-length-15825-cov-33.654597_pt1 | contig 15825 bp, 14 predicted proteins | sample MGYA00382767_ERZ1066120 | MGnify/ENA primary metagenome ERZ1066120 (study PRJEB33369, sample SAMEA5778350) | biofilm metagenome | biome: Industrial cooling water; feature: Water cooling tower basin; material: Biofilm | place: United Arab Emirates | collected...
GGGCCGAGGGGCGCGGCGTCGCGGGCCAGGTCGGCGAGGAGGCCCGCGCGGTCGAGGCCCACGCTGAAGACCACGCGGCGGGAGGCGGCGGCGTCCTCCAGGCCGTCCACGAGCACGGGGCGGGCGCTGCCGTGGCCCACGGCGGCGAGGTGGGCGCGCGCCCAGGCGGCCACGACGGGGTCCGTGACGCGGGCGAGGCAGGCGTCGAGCACGGCCTGGGCGCGCGCCTGGGAGAGCGCGAGGTTGAGGCTGTAGGCCTCCGCCGGAGGCGTGCCCCTCCGCCATTCGCTGCTGGCGTGGCCCTCGATGAGGGCGGAGGCCACGGGGGCCTCCGAGGTCGTCAGGACGCGCAGCCAGGGCTCGCAGGCCCGGTCGAGGAAGGAGGCCATGACGGGGGTGAGGTCGGCGCGGCCCTGCTCGAAGAGGACCGCGTCGGGCAGCGTGAGCGAGCCGTCCGGGCCGACCGTGCCGCCGAGCCCCGCCACGAGGCCGCCGAGCGTGGCGCGCAGGTCGGCGACGAGCCCGGCCTCCTCGGCCTCGGCCCGGGCGAGGCGCTGGCCGATGCCGGCGAGGCGGGCCTCGGACGTGGCCTCCCCGGCGGCGGCCGGCGCCAGGAGCGCCCCGAGCGCCTCGGGGCCGCCCTCCGCGAGCCGCGCGTCGAGGGCGGGGAGCTGGCCCGAGGCGGCGAGGCGCAGGAGGGCCGGGAGGTCGGCCTCGGGGAGGGCCGCCAGCTCGTCGGCGGTGGCGCGCCGGGTGAGGGCGAGGAGGAGAGGGGCGTCGGGGGACTCGACGAGGTCGGCCAGGTCGGCCCCGGCGTCGGGGGGCAGCGCGTCGAGCCCCCGCAGGACGCGCAGGAGGTCGTCGCGGTCCAGCAGGCGCCAGGCCTCGCGCGCCTCGGGCGCGGCGAGGTCGAGCCCGTCGGCGGCGAGGGCGGAGGCCGCCTGGAGCTGGCCCAGGTCGGCGAGGCGGGCGGCGGCCCGGAGGTCGGCGGGCGTGAGCGTCTCGAGCGCGGGGCCGAGGTCGCGGGCCTGCACGCGCAGGAGGAGGCGCAGGGCGTCGGGGTCGGCGGCCAGGCCCGCGAGGGCGGCCTGGAGGTCGGGGGGGAGGGGGGCGGCGGCGTCGGCGAGCGCCCGGGCCTCGGGGGTGGGGAGGAGGCGCCAGTCGGCGGGGTCGCCGGGGGGCGCGGCGAGGTCGGCGGCGGCGGCGGCGAGGCGGTCGGCGGCCTGGAGCTGGCCCGAGGCGGCGAGGCGGGCGGCGGCGGCCAGGGCGGCGGGGTCGAGGGGGGCGGCGGCCTCGGTGGCGGCGGCCTCGGCGTCGTCCCGGAGGGTCCAGAGGGCCAGGAGCAGGAGGAGGGCGAAGGTCACGAGGATCACGCTCTCGGCCATGGTGAGGCCCATGACGGCGCCGCGCCGGTACTGGCCGGTGGCGCCGTCGAGGCCGTCGCGCGGCGCCCTCATGGGTCGGCCCTGCGGCGCAGGGCGAGCGGCCAGCGCCCGGGGTCGCGGCGGGGGCCTTGGGCCGCGACTTCGGCGAGCCGGTCCTGGAGAGCCGCCCCGGCCGCCTCCAGGGCGGCGGCCTGGCGGGCGCTGGCCTCGGCGAGCGTGCTCGCGCGGGCCTCCAGCGCCTCGGCCTGGGCGGCGGCGGCGGCCTCGGCGCGGGCCGCCAGCGCCGCCTGGGCGTCGAGCGCGCCGGCCCAGCGCAGGAGCGCGGCCTCCACGGCGCCCTGGGCGGCCAGGAGGCGGCGGGCGGCCTCCTCCTGGGACTGGGCGAGGGCCTGCGTGGCGGCGGCGGCCTCCCCGGCCCGGGCGCCCAGGCCCGTGGCGAGGGCCTCGGAGGCGCGGGCGGCCAAGGTGGCGAGGGCCTGGGCCTGGGCCTCGGCCTGGGCGGCGAGGAGGGCGGCGGCCTCGGCGTCGCGGCGGGCGAGGATCCCGTCGAGGCGGGCGTCGCGCTCGGCGGCGTGCTGGGCGGCCTCCACGGCGATGGCCTTGAGCGAGCGCGAGGCCTGGGCGACGGCGGCGTGGAAGTCGCGGGCGCCGGCCTGAAGGTCGCGCCGCGCCTCGCGGTCGCGCGCCACGATGTCGGGGCGCAGGCCCATGAGCATCATGCGCAGGAAGACGCCCACGACCGTGGAGGTGAGCGCGACGCCGAAGCCCGAGACGACCAGGGGGATGACGCGGGCGTCGGCGGCGTCCAGGCCCGAGAGGTCGCGGATCTGGTAGAGCGTGACGGCGAGCGAGGAGAGGGTGAAGAGGAAGCCCAGGTAGTAGCAGTTGTCGCCGATGACGTCGGGCTCGATGGCCGCGGAGCGGGTGAGCAGGCAGAGGGCGACGTAGAGGAGGAGGACGGCCACCGGCCAGAGGGCCGCGAGGAGGACGGGGGCGGCGAGGAGCTTGAGCGCCACGCCGCCGCCCGCGCCCAGCAGGAAGGCCAGGAGGAGCGCGGCGCGGTCGAGCGCCTCGCGCGGGCGAGGGGCGAGCCTCACAGGTCGCCCAAGGTCTGGACCTCGAAGGGGGGCGTGGCCCCTTGGGCGTCGAGGTAGCGCGCCCAGAAGGGGTCGGCGGCCTCGCGCGCCCGCGCGGGGGCCTCGGGGCGGGGGATGCGCAGCAGGACGACCTCGGCGCCGCCGAGGTTGCGCGACAGGCGCTCGGCGCCGCCCGAGGCGGCGAAGTGGTCCCAGCCCTCGCCCCGGTAGAGCGACAGGAGGTCGCTGTGCTGGAGGAGGTCGGAGACGAGGACGAGGCGCAGGGGCTCGCCGTCCAGGGCGAAGGGCGTCCGGGAGAGGAGCGCCTGGAGGGATTCGAGGATGGGGGAGGAGTCCTGGGGCTCGGCGCGGACGGAGTCGGCGAGGAGGGCGTCGAGGGGGGCCTGGAAGCTGTCCCGGAAGCGGTCGGCGATCAGGCGGGGGTTCTGGTAGAGGCTGGAGGCGTCCCTGCCCGTCTCGGGCTTGCAGAGCGCGAAGAGGGGGCCGGCGGCGCCAGGGGCGACGGTGCCGACGGCGATCATGGCGTGGGTGGGGGCCTCCTCCACCTCCTGGCCGAGCAGCGTCAGGAGGCGCGCGGCCTGGGCGGGGCGGAGGGGGTCGGTGAGGTCGAGCAGGATGAGCAGGGCGGCCGGGGGCGGCCCCGGGAGCGGGCAGAGGGTGGCCTCGTCGTAGGTTGCGCGCGAGGACAGGCGGTCCACGACGAACCAGCCGGCGGCGCCGGCGAGCAGGAGGAGGGCGGCCAGCGCCAGGGCCCAGGGCAGGCCGGAGGAGCCTGCCCTGCGGCGGACGTGGCGGGAGGACCGGGAGGGGCGGCGGGCGGCCATCAGGGGCGCCTGGACCCCTCGATCACCTCCAGGGCGCGGTGGAGCTCGGGGCCGGCCTCCTGGGCGGCGGCGGGGGCATGGGGCCGCGCGGGGGGCTCGGGGTCGGCGAGCGTGCCCATGTCGAGGCCGATGAGGCGCGAGGGCTCGGGGTAGCGCTCCTTGAGCTGGCGGTAGTCCTCGTGGATGGCGGCGACGGCCTCGTCCACGACGCGGCCGATCTCGCGCAGCTCGGCCTGGGCGGCCTCGCGGTGGCCCATGTCTATGGGGGCGTCCTCGTGGGGGGGGAAGGCGAAGGGGGCGTCGAAGCGGGGGGGCGCGGGGGCGGTGCGGGCCGCGCGGTTCTCGTCGCGGTAGAGCTTGAGCAGCGCGTTGGCCTTCAGGTCGCATTGCGCGAGAAACGCGGCGAGCTGGGCGCGCATCATGCGGTGGCCGTAGAGGGCGTCCACGGCCTCGCCCACGTTGTCGCGCACGGTGTCGTTGGCGTCGCGCAGGGATTCGACCAGCTCGTCGCGGCGCCTCTCCAGGCTGTCGAGGGCGTCGGTGAGGTGGTCGGCGTAGTCGGCGAGCGCCCTCTCGAAGCGGCGCGAGATGCGGCCGTAGCCGGGGTAGGGCTCGCCCGACAGGTAGAGCTTGATGAAGGCCAGGAGGCTGACGAGGAGGCCCACCAGCATCAGGAGCCAGGATTCGATCGAGCGCAGATCCAGGGGCGTCTCGCGGAAGGACGCGAGCGAGCGCGTGGCGGCCTCTGACCAGCCGGCGAGGGTCTCCACGGCGTCGCGGAAGTGGGCGACGCCGAGGTTGAGCGCGACGGCGAAGGCCATCCAGAGGAGGAAGGCCAGGAGGCCGCCGAGCTTGAGGAGGAGGTTGCGGTGGCGCAGGAAGCGGGCGAACCAGCCGCCCAAGGAGGAGCCGCCGACGTTGACGAGGGACACGAGGAGGGCGACCAGGGCGCCGCCCAGGAGGCCCAGCTCGTTGCGCTGGGCGAAGAGGTAGCCGTTGAGGAGCGTCTCCACGAGGACGGCGGCCAGGAGGATGGCGGCGGTGCGGACGGCGGGTGGGTCCTCGTAGGCGGGGCGGTCGAGGCGGTGGCGGCGGCGGAAGCCGTCCAGCGCGGCGTTCCATTCGCGCAGGGCGCGCACGCCGCCGGTCATCTGGCCCCGGAAGTCCTTGGTCTCCAGCTCGAAGTCGCCGCGCGCCTGGGTAGCCACGGTGCGCAGCTCCATGGAGGCGGAGGACAGGCGCGCGAGGCGCTTGGCGTAGACGTCCTTGTTGGTCTCGTAGTTGGCGAGGCCCTTGCGGCGCAGCTCCTCGACGGCGGCGACGGCGGCGGTCTCGGCGGCGTCGAGCGTGGTCTCGTCGCGGGCGGGCAGGTCGCGGGCGGCGCTCTCCCTGGCGCGGTCGCGCAGGCGCAGGTCGCGGGCCAGCGCGGCCTCGTCAATGGAGGGGAAGACGGCCGCGGTGGGGACGAAGGCGTCGGCCCGGAAGAGGCGACGGAGGCCGTCGGCGATCATCGGGGCGCACTCGGGAAGGACATGGCGGGAGCATGGCACCGGGGGCGCCCCCGGGCAAGGCGGCGGGGGCGGGGCTCACGCAGGGGTCAGGGGATGGGAAGGCGGCGGGGGCGGCCCCCCTCAGGCCGAGCGGCGGCGGATCAGGGTGGCCGGCAGGCGCCTGGCCCGGGCCTGCCCGGAGCCGCCCGCGATCATGCCCAGGAGCGCCTCCACCGCGCCCTCGGAGAGCCCCGCGTAGTCCTGCGCGGCTGTGGTCAGCGCGGGGCAGGCGAACTCCGACAGGGGGTGGTCGTCGTGGCCCGCCACGCGCAGCCCCTCGCCCACGCGCAGGCCGCTCTCGTGGCAGGCGGCCAGGACGCCGAAGGCCAGGCGGTCGGAGGCGCACAGCACGGCCGGCGAGGGGAAGCCGCCCGACGCCAGCGCCGCCGCCGCCGCCGCGTGGCCCTGGCGCTCGAAGTCCCAGCCGCCGGGGGCCACGGGCAGCAGGAGGGGCTCGTGGCCCCGCCCGGCCATGGCGGCGAGGTAGGTGTCGCGCCTCTCGCGGCTGGTGGCGTTGAGGTCGGGGAAGCCCAGGAAGCAGGGCGGCGCCCCCGTGTCGCACAGGAAGCGCACGAGCAGGCCCATGCTGCCGGCGTTGTCGGTGCCCACGAAGGCGAGCCCGTCGTGGAGCGGGGTGTCGAAGGTGACGACGGGCACGTCTGCGGCGAGCCGTTCGAGCCGCCCCGCGTCGGTGGCGTCGCCCAGGGGGGCGACCAGGGCGCCCGCCACCTTGAGCGAGCGCAGCGTGTCTATGGCGCGGGCCTCCAGCTCGGGCGAGCCGTGGGAGCTCAGGAGGAGCGGCCAGAAGCCCGCCTCCATGACGCGCATCTCCAGCCGGCGGGCGATCTCGGTGTAGAAGGGGTCGCCCAGCTGCGGCACCAGGATGCCGACCGTCTTGGCGCGGCGCCGATTCTGGTTGAGCGCGTAGAAGTTGGGCCGCCAGTCGAGCTCGGCCATGGCCGCCTCGATGCGCGCGCGCGTGCTGGCGCGCACGCTGCGGGGGTCGTTGAAGTACTTGGACACGGTGGGGCGCGACAGGCCGGCCCTGTCCGAGAACTCGTGCATGGTGCGCGGGCGGGGGGGCATGAGGGGCTCGCGTGGGCTGGACGGGGCCAGTCTGCCGCCTCGCTTCGCGCGGGTAAAGTTTCGACCAATGGCGCGAAACTTGACACGCGCCAAGTTTCGCCCCATGCCGATCCGGGGCGCGGCGCCCCCGGGGGGCCCCCATGGCGATGACCACGGCCGAGCGGCGCGGCTACGCGATGATCTGCCGGGACGGCGCGATGCTGGTGGTGGCGGCCGACCAGAGGGGGGGCATGCGCCAGGCCATGGCGCCCACCGAGGAGGCCCGCGCCGCCATCGGCCTGGCCGAGCTCGCCGCCTGCAAGATGGACATCGCCACGCATCTCGCCCGCCACGCCGGGGCCATCCTGCTCGACGCCGTCTGCGCCGTGCCCGCGATCGTGGACGAGGGGGTGCTGGACCGCTCCACCTCCCTCCTGATCGGGCTGGACGCCTCGGGCTGGGAGGCCTCGCCCCAGGGGTTCCGGGTGTCGCGGATGGTGGAGGGGGTCACGGCGCGCCGCGTGCGCGCCCTGGGGGGCACGGGCGGCAAGGTCATGGTCTACCTGCGCCCCGATCGCCCCGAGGCCTGCGAGGCCAATCTCGCCACGCTACGCGCCGTCATCGCCGACTTCCGGGCCGAGGACCTGCTGCTGGTGGTGGAGTTCCTGACCTACGCGCTGGAGGGCGAGGCGCCGGAGGCCTACGCGGAGCGGCAGGAGTCCCTGGTGCTCGACGGCGCGCGGCTGGCGCTCGGGGCCGGGGCGGAGGTGCTCAAGATCCCCTACCCGGGCAGCCCCGGGGCCTGCGCGGCCGTGACCGCCCTCTGCGGCGAGGTGCCTTGGGCGGTCTTGTCGGCCGGCGTGGACCACGCGACGTTCCTGGGCCAGGTGGAGGCGGCCCTGGCCCACGGGGCGGCCGGCGTGATCGCCGGGCGCTCGCTCTGGAAGGACTGCGTGAGCGCGGACCGCGCCTGGACGCGCGACCGGCTCCGGCGGGTCGCGGTGCCGCGCCTGGAGGAGATCAAGGCGGTCGTCGCCCGCCACCGGGGGGGCTGAGGTGGCGCTGGCCGTCGGGCTCGACATCGGCGGCACGCACGTCCGGGCGGGGCTCGTGGACGCGGCGGGGCGGCTCCTGGCCCAGAGGCGCGAGCCCTGCGCGCGCGAGGCGGGCGCGGTGCTGGGGCAGTGCCTGCGGCTGGTGGGGGAGCTGCGGACGCCGGAGGTGGCGGCGGTCGGCGCGGGCCTGCCGGGGCGGGTGGACGCGGAGCGGGGCCTGGCGCTGTCGGGGGGCTACGTGGACCTCTCCGCCCTGCCCTTCGCGGAGCGGCTGTCGCGGGGGGCGGGCCTGCCCGTGACGGTGGAGAACGACGCGGCCATGGCGCTGGTCGCGGAGGCGGCCGTGGGCGCCGCGCGCGGCTGCGCCTCGGCGGTGCTGCTGACGGTGGGCACGGGCGTCGGGGGGGCGGTGCTGGAGAGGGGGCGGCTCCTGCGCGGGCGCCGGGCGGCGGGGCAGCTCGGGCACCTGATGGTGGAGCCGGGCGGCCTGCCCTGCCTGTGCGGGCGGCGGGGCTGCCTGGAGACGGTGGCGGCGGGGCCGGCGCTGGCGCGCCACATGGCGGCGGCGGGCCTGCCGGCGGGCACGCCCGCCGAGGCGCTGCCCGGCGCGCCCGAGGGCTCGCGCGAGCGGGCGGCTCTGCTGGCCTGGGCGGGGCCTCTGCGGCGGGCGGTGGAGTCGCTGGTGGCGGCCTTCGACCCCGAGGCGGTGGTGCTGGGCGGGGGCCTGGGACGGGCGGCGGCGGCGGCGCTGGGGGAGCTGCCCGCCCTGCCCTCCTGGTACGAGGCGCCCGTGCGCGCGGCCGCGCTCGGCGACGAGGCGGGCTGCGTCGGCGCGGGGCTCCGGGCGCTGGACGAGGCCCCGGGGGCGTCCTCGCGGCGCGTGCTGCTGGTCAACGGCGTGCCCGCCAGCGGCAAGAGCGGGGTCGCGCGGCGCCTCGCGGACGGCCTGGGCTGGCCGCTGCTCGCGCTCGACACGGTCAAGGCGCCCTTCCTGGCGGAGCTGCCGCCCGGGGGCCGCCCCTTCAACCGCACCCTGGGTCGGGCGAGCCTGCGCGCCATGCTGGCCGTGGTGGGGGAGGCGCCGGCGGGGGCGGGCTTCGTGCTCGACGCCTGGTTCGGGTTCCAGCCCCGCGCGCTGCTGGAGGGGCTCTTGCGCGAGGCGGGCGTGGGCGCGGTGGCCGAGGCCTGGTGTGAGGCGCCCCCCGGGGAGGTCGGGCGCCGCTACGCCGCGCGCGCGCCCCTGCGCCCGGCCGGGCACCCGGGGGCCGACTACGTGCCGGAGCTGGTGGCGCTGGCCGCCCGCGCCGCGCCGCTGGGGCTCGGGCCGGTGCTGAGGCTCGACACGACGCGGCCGCTGGACCTCCCCGCCGCCCTGGCCTGGGCGCGGGAGGCCCTCAAAGAGACGTTGACGCGCGTAAAGTCACCGGCGTAGCGTCCCCCCGGGGGCCGCCTCGCGGCCCGCCACACAGGCGCGCATCGGCGCAGACCGGACCCGCGCCGCCCTTGGGAGGAGAGAACCTTGGATCGTCGCAGACTTCTCGGCGCCGCCGGCCTCGCCGCGCTGGCCCCCGTGCTCGCCCCGAAGATGGCCCAGGCGCAGGACGCGCCGCGCTACACGGTGGCCCTGATCCCGGGGCTGACCACCGACGCCTTCTACATCACCATGAACAGGGGCGCCCAGGCGGCCGCCGACGCGCTCGGCGTGGAGCTGGTGTTCCAGGGGGCGGCCGACTTCAACCCGGTCACGCAGGTGCCGGTGCTCGACGCGGTCATCGCGCGGGCGCCCGACGCCATCCTGATCGCCCCCACGGACACCACCCAGCTCGTGGAGCCGCTGCGCCGCGCCAACGACGCGGGCATCCCCGTCATCACGGTGGACACCTTCATCGGCAACGGCGTCTACCAGACGGGGGCGGGGGACGCGGACTTCCCGCTCAGCTACATCGCCTCCGACAACGTCCTGGGCGGGCGCATCGCGGCGCGCGCCCTGGCCAACGCCATCGGCGGCGAGGGGCAGGTCTACGTCAGCAACGTCAACCCCGGCATCTCCACCACCGACCAGCGCGAGGAGGGCTTCAAGGCCGCCATGGCCGAGGAGTTCCCCAACATCGAGGTGCTGGAGACCCAGTTCAACGAGAACGACGCCAACAACGCCGCCTCCCAGCTCCAGGCCGTCTTCGCCCGCAACCCCAACCTGCGCGGCGTGTTCGGCGCCAACCTCTTCTCGGCCATCGGCGCGGCCAACGGCGTGCAGCAGGCGGGCCAGACGGGGACCATCCGCGTCGTCGCCTTCGACGCGCCCCAGAGCATCGTGGACAACATCAAGACCGGCCTGGTGGACATGGCCATCGCCCAGCACCCGGCCACCATCGGCTGGTACGGCGTGGCCTCGGCCTACGCGCACCTGACGGGGGTGGCGATCCCCGTGGCCATCGGCACGGGCTTCACCGTCATTGACGCGAGCAACGTGGACGACCCCGAGGTCGCCAAGTTCATCTACTCCGAGTGAGACCCCCGGGGGGGCGCGACCCGCGCCCCCCCGCCTGACGCGAGCGAGCATGGCCTCCGACGCCTCCCCCGCCGTCGCGCCCCCCGCCGACCACGGCGCCGGGCGGCAGACGATCCTGCAGCGCGTGGCCTCCCTGCGCGCCTGGCTGTTCCTGCTGGCGCTGCTCGTGGGCTTCGAGGCCTGGGCGCGCGCGGCCTACGGCGTCACCTTCCTGGGCAACACCTTCAACCTGCAGTCCATCGCCATCTTCGCGGTGGCCCCCCTCCTGCTCGCCACGGGGCAGACCTTCGTCATCATCTCGGGGGGCATAGACCTGAGCACGGGCTTCGTGATGGGTCTCGCGGCGGTGGTCGCGGCCCTGGTGGTGGGCTGGGCCAACGCCGTCCTGTCGCCGCCCTTCGCCGTTCTCATGGGCGTCTTCGCGGGCGTCCTCGTGGCCGGCGTGCCGGGGCTCGTCAACGGCGTCCTGGTGGCCTTCCTCAAGGTGCCCCCGTTCATCGGCACCCTGGGGATGTTCGGGGTCGCGCGCGGCGTGGCCTTCCTGCTCGCCACCGGCACCACGGTGCCCGTGTCCAACCCGGTGCTGGCGCAGCTCGGCAACGGGCGGCTCTGGGGCGTGCCCTGGATCGTCATCGTCACCGCCCTCTTCGTGCTGCTCATGCACTACGTCCTGAGCCAGACGCGCTTCGGCCAGCACAACTACGCCATCGGCGCCAACGCCCAGGCCGCGCGCCGCGCCGGCATAGACATCCGCCGCCACCTGGTGCGGCTCTACGTGCTGTCCTCGGCCTGCGCGGGGCTCGCCGGGGTGCTCTACACCGCGCGCTTCTCGGCCGGCGCGGCGCAGGCCGGGGAGCCGCTGATCCTCGATTCGGTGGCCGCCGTGGTCATCGGGGGGGCCTCGCTCTTCGGCGGCTCGGGCACCATCCTGGGCACGGTCGCCGGCGCCTTCGTCATCGCCGTCATCCAGTACGGGCTGGTGTTCGTCAACGTGAAGCCCTTCTGGCAGTTCATCGCCGTGGGCGTGGTCATCATCATCTCGGTGCTCATAGACCAGGCCCAGCGCGCCTTCGCCGGGGGCCGCCAGAGTGAGTGAGGCGCCGCTGCTGGAGGTGCGGGGCCTGTCCAAGAGCTTCGGGGCCGTCCAGGCCCTGCGCGACCTGTCGCTCACCTTGCGCGCGGGCGAGGTGGTGGCGCTCGCGGGGGACAACGGCGCGGGCAAGACCACGCTCATCAAGGCCGTCTCGGGGGTCTATCCGCCCTCCTCGGGGGAGATCCTGCTCGACGGCCGGCCGGTGCGCTTCGGCTCGCCGCAGGAGGCGCGGGCGCAGGGGATCGAGACGATCTACCAGGACCTGGCGCTCGCCGACAACCTCAGCATCGGCGCCAACATCTTCCTGGGGCGCGAGCCGGTGCGGCGCGCCTTCGGGTTCCTGCCCGTGCTCGACCGCCGCGCCATGGCGGAGGCCGCGCGCGCGACCATGGCGCGGCTCGACTTCCACGTCAGCCGCATGGACGCGCCGGTCAGCAACTTCTCGGGCGGGCAGCGGCAGGCGGTGGCCATCGGGCGCGCCGTCCACTGGAACGCCCGCGTGCTCATCATGGACGAGCCCACGGCGGCGCTGGGGGTGCCCGAGCAGCGCAAGGTCCTGAGCCTCATCCGGCAGCTCAGGGAGCAGGGGCGGGGCATCCTGTTCATCTCGCACAACCTCCAGGACATCTTCGCGGTGTCCGACCGCATCGTCGTCCTGCGGCGCGGCGTGGAGGCCGGCGCGCGCCGGATCGGCGAGACCACGCACGAGGAGGTCGTGCGGCTGATGATCGGCGGCTAGGGGGATCGCCATGGGCGCCCGTGGGGCGGAGTTCGGGGGCCGCGCGGTCCTGGTGACGGGGGCGAGCGGCGGCATCGGCGGAGCCGTGGCGCGCCAGCTCGCCGCCCAGGGAGCGCAGGTGATCGCGGCGGGGCGCGACGAGGCGGCGCTGGCGGCGCTGGCCTCGGAGGTGGGGGGCCGGGCGCTGCCCTTCGACCTCGCCTCGGAGGAGGAGGTGGCGGGGGCGCTGGGCGGGCTCGACCTCTGGGGGGTGGTCAACTGCGGGGGCTGGGGGGGCGCCATCCAGACGCCGCAGGACACCGACATCGCCGTCTTCGACAGGGTGGTGGCCATCAACGCGCGAGGGGCGCTGCTGGTGACCAAGCACGCGGCGCGCTCCATGATCCGGCTGGGGCGGGGCGGCTCGATCGTCAACGTGTCCTCGCAGGCGTCGCTGGTCGGCCTTTCGGGCCACGTGTCCTACGCGGCCTCCAAGGGGGCGCTGGACGCCATGACGCGGGTGGCGGCCCTGGAGCTGGGGCCGCACGGCATCCGCGTCAACGCGGTCAACCCCACGGTGGTGATGACCGAGATGTCGGCGTTCTACTGGGGGCGCGAGGAGATCGGGGGGCCGGTCCTGCGCGCCATGCCGCTGGGGCGCTGGGCGACGGCGGAGGAGGTGGCCGCGCCCATCGTGTTCCTGCTCTCGGACGGGGCCTCGATGATCACGGGGGTGACGTTGCCGATCGACGGGGGCTTCACGAGCGTCTGAGGACCGCCCCCGGGGCGCGCGGCCCTCAGGACTTGAGCCAGGCGACCAGCTCGGGGCCCAGGAGCTCGGCGCCGATCTCGTCGTCGCTCTTCTGGACCCAGGCGTCGAGGTCGCGGATGATGACGCAGCCGGTGTTGCGGAAGCGGCGCGCGATGTCCTGGAGGAAGCGGAAGTCCACGCTGTGCTCGCAGGCGCCCACGAACAGGAAGTAGACGTTGTCGCCCCGCGCCTCGCTGTCCTCCAGCACGCGGATCGTGCGGGCCTCGTCGGAGGGGTCGTTCTCGCCGTCCGTCACGAAGATGACGATGGAGCGCTTCTGGTCGGCCGGCGGCGCCGTCCGCCCGGCGCCGAAGAAGCGGCTAATGAGGCCGCCCAGGCCCTCGGGGCGCTGGAGCCAGCCCAGGTGCTGGAGGTTCCTCTCCAGCACGTAGCTGTAGGTGGTGCCGCCCTTCCAGCCCGGCACGCGGTCCACCACGTTGTCGAGCACGTAGTTGGCCGCCGTGGCGGGCGTCACGGTGCCCACGCGGTGCGCGCTGCGCTCCCCGTCCGAGAAGGTGAACACGTCGATGGCCCCGTCGGGGTCGAGCACCATGCCGTAGGGCACCAGGCGCTCGACGAGGGTGCTGGTGGTGCCCTCCTCGTGCTCGTGCTCGAAGGAGCCCGACACGTCGAGGTCGAAGACGATCTCGGCCTTGACGGCGGGCGCCACGCCCGCCTTGTCGAGCGACAGGCGCAGCCGTTCGGCCGACTTGGCGAGGTCGAGGGTCAGGGCCATGGCGTGTCTCCTAGACGGTGAGGGCGTGGGCGACGTCGCGGGCGAGGCGCGCGGCCTCGCCGGCCTCGGTGGGCGTGGCGTTGCGCCCGAGGGCGGCGAGCGCGCCCAGGAGCCCCGGCAGGGCCACCAGGGACGCGTGCTGCATGGCGGCCACCAGGCGCAGGGGCTGGGCGAGCTGCGCCTCGCGCAAGCCCCGGTGCTCGCGCAGCTGCGCCGCCATCTGCGCGAGGCTCATGGCGCGCTCCTCCAGCCGCTCGGCCTCGGCGGGGCGCGAGGGGCGCAGGGCGCCGGCGAGGAACAGGGCGGCGAGCGAGGCGGCCTCGCCCTCGGCGGAGAGGGCGTCGAGGGCGGCGGCGTTGCGCTCGATGCGGGCCTTGAGCGCCAGGAGGCCGTCGAGCGAGCCGGCCATGAGGCGGACGATGTGGTCGATCTCGGCGCGCGCGCGGGCCAGCTCGCTGGCCGTGTCGGCGCGGCCCCCGAGAGCGCGCAGGAGGCCGCCGCCCCCGCGCGCGGCGGCCACGGGGTCGAGGGAGGCGAGGATCTCCAGGAGGCGCGCCACCTGGGCGCGCGCGGCCTCCAGCGCGGGGTCGCCGGCGAGGTCCAGGCCCTCGGCCGCGCGCTCGGCGTAGGCGCGCTGCGCGTCGTGGCCCCAGAGAACCGCGCGCCTCTCGTCGAGCCTGTCGGGCACCACGGCGCCGACCAGCGCCAGCGCGCGCTCGACCGTCGCGGCGGAGGCGCCGGGCGCGAGGCGCCGCAGGTCGGCGGCCGAGACGGGGACGCGGGCGGGGGCAACGCCCGGCAGTGCGGTGGGGCGCGGCGCCGGGGGCGCCGTGGCGGGGGCGGGCGAGGGCGCGCCCGGCTCTTCCAGCACCACGGGCGGCGCCTTGGGCGGCCGCGCGCGCGGCGGGATCGCCAGCACCGTGGGCCTCGGGCGCTCCCCTTGGGCCATCAGGAGAAGTGCGCGAGCACGTCGTTCATGGTGCCGGTGAAGCCGCGCCCCACGGGGGCGTATTCCCAGCCGTCCGCGCCCAGCAGCAGGCTGCCCAGCTGCACCACGTTGAAGGCCCCGAACTCGTCGGAGAGCCGGTAGGCGCCCAGCTCCTTGCCGTCCGGCCCCAGGATCGTGACCGTGCACACGTCGATGTCGGCGAAGGCCGCCTCGTCCTCGTCCTCGCTCCCCTCCTGGTGCTCGCCGCCGTGGCCGGCCTCGTGGACGGTGGCGAAGAGAGGCACCTCGTTGACGCCGTCCGGGATGCGCGAGCCGTCCACCACGATGGTCTCGCTGTTGCCCTGCACGCGCACGTCCCCGGAATGCGAGAGCCCGCCGGAGGGCGTGGCGAAGGAGCCGTCGGCGTTGACGGTGAGCACGCCCGAGCGGCTCATCTTGGTGGTGTTGTAGGTGGACAGCACCTGGTCGAGCGCGGACACCTTGGCGCCCTGCCCGTCGTTCCTCGCCTCCAAGGCGTGGATGTCCACGTCGTCCTCGTGGGCGGCGTTGCACTGCCAGTCCACCCGCAGCGTGAAGCGGGTGCCCTTGGACAAGGACAGCCGCAGCTTCGGCGCGGGCGCCGCGCCGGGCTTCTCCAGGGACAGGGTCAGCATGGCTCTCTCCTCAGCTCAGCGCGGCCAGCTCGCGGCGTGCGTCCGCGAACCTCGTCCGCGCCTGGGCGAACTTCTCCTCGGTCTGGCGCCGGGCCTGCTCCACGAGGCCGTGGATCTCCTTGGTGGAGGCCACGATGCCCTCGATCTGCCTGGCCTGGGCGAGACGGTTCTCGCCCGGGGCCGCGGCCGCCGCGACGGCCACGTCCTTGAGCGTGGCCGAGCGCAGCTGGGCGAGTTGGTCGTCCAGCTTCGCCTGGCGCGCGCTCAGCTGCTGGACGGACTTGACCGCGAAGGCGCCGTGCAGCGACAGGAGCGTCATCTTGATGGACGCGAAGCGAGAGGCGAGCGTGGTCGCCGTCTCCTGGAGCGTGGCCACGCCCGCCTGCTCGATCTGGCGGATCACCGTCTGGTCGGCGGGCAGGCGCGTGTAGGTGCCCTCCAGCGCCAGGGCGCGCGATTCGAGCAGGCGCAGCTTGTCCTCCAGCTCCGCCACGCGCCCCTGGACCGCCACGTCGCCCGGGGGGGCGGCGGCGCGCTCGGACTCCACGAAGGCCCGCGCCCGGTCGAGCAGCGCGCGCGAGGCGGCCGCGGCCACGGCGAACTCGCCGAAGTGGCGCGCGTAGGCGGCCTTGAGGCGGTCGAGTTCCTGGAGCTCGCGGAACAGCGTCTGCATCTCGCCGGTCAGCTCGCCCTCGATCCGGCCCATGCGGTCGGCCAGGGTCTTGGTGCGGCCCGCGATCAGGTCGCCCACCTCGGCCATGAAGTCCTGGAGCAGCCGGTCGGCGGACCTGCCGCGCAGGCGCGCCAGGAGGCCCGAGAGGAAGCCGGGCTTCTCGCCCTCCTGGATGCGCTGGAGGATCTCGGGGAGGTTGGCGTCCTCCACCCCCTTCTCCAGCCGGCCGAAGAGGTCGAAGAGCTTGGCGGCCGTGGTCTTGTCGAGGCGGCTCAGGAAGCCGTCGAGCGTCTGCTGGAGAGAGCGCTCGGCGTCGAGGCCGAGCCCGATGACGTCGCCGGGCGCCATCGCGGCGAAGTCGAGCCGCGCCAGCAGGGCCTCGGCCTGGGGCGCCTGCTCGGGGGAGAGGGCGATGGCGCCCCAGTCGAGGGGGGCCTGGGGCGCCAGGGCCACGGGCTGCACGGCCGGGGCCGGGGCCGGGGCCGGGGCGGGCGGTGCGCCGCCGATGATGGTGGGCTTCATGCGCGCCTCGCGTTCGGACCTTCCGGCGCGGGGATCATGGCCCCGATCGCGGCCGGACGCAAACGGGCCGCAGGCGTTGACCGGAGGGGCGGCGCCCCGCTCGCGCCGCCGGACGGCGCGGCACCGGCCGCGCCGGGGCCGGGCGCCGCCTCGCCAGGGCCGCTCGCTCAGGCCCGCGCGGCGGC
>ERZ1066120.1334-NODE-1334-length-15804-cov-12.539526_pt1 | contig 15804 bp, 7 predicted proteins | sample MGYA00382767_ERZ1066120 | MGnify/ENA primary metagenome ERZ1066120 (study PRJEB33369, sample SAMEA5778350) | biofilm metagenome | biome: Industrial cooling water; feature: Water cooling tower basin; material: Biofilm | place: United Arab Emirates | collected...
GCCCCGGGCCGTCGGCGGGGGCGCCGGGCGCGGCGGGGTCTACCGCCCGCAGCACGTGCCCGGCGTGGCGCTGCATGGCCGCCAGGTCGGCCGGGTCGCGCGCGGCCAGGGCGGCGTGCGCGGCCGCCGTGGCCGCCTCGGCCAGCGCCGTCGGGATGAGCCCGCGCCCCATCGGGGTGTCGCCGAACGCCGCGAGCAGGTGCCCCACGTGCTCGCCGAGCGGGCCAGCGGGGAGCGCGGGGGGCGGGGCGGCCGCCGCGGTCCCGCCAGACGGTGCCCCACCCGGCGCTCCGGCGAGCGCGCCGGCCGCGCGCTCGAAGGCGCGCCGCGCCCCGGAGTCCACACTCACCAGGTACGTGCGCCGCCGGTACTCGGCCTCGGTGAGCCCGGCCGCGCGGAGCAGCGCGGCCACCTGCGCCGCCTGCTGGTCGCGGAGCTGCTGCTGCGCCTGCGGCGTCTTGTTGCGGCCGAGCGCGAGCTGCTTCTGCGCCGAGTCGCGCACCTGCCCCACGGCCGCCGCGAGGCGCGCGAGCGCGGCGGCGTCGCCGTCGGCGAGCGCGGGCGCGGCAGTCGGCTGTGCCGCGGCCGGAGCCGCGGCGAGGACGCAGGCCGCGAGCAGCACGGCCACGGGGAGGGCGGGGGAGCGGACGCGCATGGCGGGCTGCCGGGAACGCGAGGGGCCGGGGGGAGGCAGAGCGCCGAACGTACCGCGGGGACCGCCGCACACCAGCCCCGCGGCGGCGCGGGCGGTCACCGAATCCCGTTCTTTCGCGCGGCTCTGGCGTTACCGGACGGTGACCATAGGTTGGGGCGTCCTCGAACCCCCGGAGGGGCCGTGTCCGTCTCGCGTCGCCGATTCGTCCACGCAGTGAGTGCCGGCGTTGGTGCCGGGTCGCTCGGCGCGCTCTTCGCGCCCACCGCCACCGCGCGCGGCCTCGAAGCCCGCCGCGAGGCGCTGACCGCCGCCCCCACGCTCGGCCGGCCGGCCGACGAGCGCGCGGCGCCCGACGCGCTCGTGCGGCTCGACAGCAACGAGAACCCCTACGGCCCCGGCCGCGCCGCGCTCGACGCGATGGCCGCCGCGCTCGCCGCCTCCAACCGCTACGCCGACGACGCGGGCGTCGAGCTCCGCGCGGCCATCGCCCGCGCGCACGGCGCCACCCCCGCGCACGTGTGGGTGGGCTGCGGCTCCACCGACGTGCTCTGCGCCGCGGTGCGCGCGTGGACCGGCCCCGCGCGCCCGCTCGTCACCGCCGCGCCGTCGTTCGAGGTGCCGGCCACCGAGGCCGCGCGCCTCGGCGCCCCGGTGCGGTCGGTGCCGGTGCGCGGCGACCTGCGGCTCGACCTCGCCGCGATGGCCGCCGCCACGGGCTCGGACGCGGGGCTCGTCTACCTCTGCAACCCCAACAACCCCACCGCCACCGTGCACGGCCGCGCGGCCGTGGCCGACTTCGTCGCCCGCGTGCGGCGCGCGGCGCCCAACGCCACGGTGCTGATCGACGAGGCCTACCACGAGTACGTGGACGACCCCGCCTACGCGACCGCCGTCCCCGACGCCCTCGCCGACCCGCGCGTCGTGGTGGCGCGCACGTTCAGCAAGGTGCACGGGCTGGCCGGGATGCGCATCGGCTACGTGGTGGGCCACCCCGACACGGTCCGCGCGATCGGCGCCCACATGCTCATGCTCGGCGTCAACGGCACCGGCGCGTCGGCCGCGCTCGCCAGCCTGGGCGCCGCGCCGCACGTGGAGCACCAGCGCGCCCTCAACCGCGAGGCGCGCGAGTTCACCCGCCGCTTCTTCGCCGACGCCGGCTACGCGCCCTCCGCCTCGGAGACCAACTTCGTGATGGTGGACGTGCGCCGCGACGTGCGCGCCTTCCGCGAGGCGTGCCGCCAGCGCGGCATCGCGGTGGGGCGGCCGTTCCCGCCGCTCGGCACGCACGCCCGCGTGACCATCGGCAGCCTGGACGAGATGCGCCAGGCCACCGAGGTGTTCCGCACCGTCCTCCGCTCCGCCTAACCGGCCGGCCCCGGCCCGGTGACGCGCGCCGCCGTCGCCGGGTCGTAGCAGGTCCCACCGGTCGTTCCCCCGGTTTTTCCCTCCGCAGCAGTTCCCTCCGCAGGCCCCCGGTCGGCGGCCCGGGCCCGACGCGCTCCGCGCGCCCCGCGCCGACTGTCCCCCTAGCAGCTCCGGCAGTACCCCGCGCGCCGCCCGCCTGGCGCCGCGCGCTGCGACCGCGTCGCGTGCCGCGCGCCCCCGCTTCTCGGGGCCCGCGGGCGGCCCGGCCGCGTCACCCCCTGTGCTCGGAGGGAGCGTATGGGACGCGGGCAGTTCTCTCACCCGGCGGCCGTCCGCCGCTCGGCGCTCGTCGTGGCCGCCGCGGCGCTGGCCGCCGCGCCGGCCGCCGCGCTGGCCCAGGCCGCCACCGGCGTCGTCACCGGCCGGGTCACCGACGCCGCGGGGGGCGCGCCGGTGGCCGGCGCCTCGGTGCGCGTCCCGGGCACCACCGTGGGCGCGCAGACCGGCGACGACGGGCGCTTCACCCTCCGCGGCGTCCCGGCCGGCGCCGCCACGCTCCAGGTGAGCCGCATCGGCTACACCGCCCGCACCATCAGCGTGTCGGTGGCGGCGGGCCAGACCGCCCCCGCCGGCGACGTCGCCCTCGCGCAGACCTCGCGCGCCCTCACCGAGGTGGTGGTCACGGCCACCGGCGTCCAGCGCCGCGTCGAGGTGCCCAACGCGGTGGCCACGATCCCGGTGGCCGCGCGGATCGCCGAGACGCCGGTCAACAACCTGGGGCAGGTGCTGAGCGGGCGCGCGGCCGGCGTGCAGGTGGTCAACGGCGGGTCCACGGGGTCCGGCTCGCGCGTGCGCATCCGCGGCCAGGCCTCGCTCTCGCTCACCAGCGAGCCGATCGTGGTCATCGACGGCGTGCGCATGACGTCGTCGGCCAACAACCTCGCCACCGGGACCGGCGGCAACGGCCCCTCGCGCCTCGACGACCTCAACCCCGAGGAGATCGAGAACATCGAGGTCATCAAGGGCCCGTCGGCCGCCACGCTCTACGGCACCGAGGCGGCCAACGGCGTCATCAACGTCACCACCAAGCGCGGCCGCGCCGGCCGCACGCGCTACAACGTCTACGGCGAGACCGGGCGCGTCAGCAACTCGCGCGACTTCCCCCTGCTCTACTCGCAGTGGGGCGCGCGGCAGAACGGGACCTACGGGCTCTGCACGCTCGCCAACCAGCTCGCCGGGTCGTCGGCGCCCACCGGGTGCGTGCGCATCGACTCGCTGTCGAGCGGCAACGTGCTCAACACCGACTCCACCTCGGCCATCAGCACCGGCAACCGCCGGCAGTACGGCGCGCAGGCCTCGGGCGGCACCGAGCGCGTGCAGTTCTTCGTCTCCGGCGAGACCGAGGGGGAGCTGGGCATCTACCGCATGCCCGAGCGCGACCAGCGCAACCTCCGCGCGCTGCGCGGGCTGAGCGCCCTGCCGAGCGAGCAGGTGCGCCCCAACGCGCTCCAGCGCAACAGCTTCCGCGCCAACCTCCAGGCGCAGCTCGCGCCGCAGCTCTCGGTGCAGGTGGCGTCGGGCTACGTCAACAGCCTCACCCGCTTCCCGCAGAACGAGGACAACAGCCAGGGGCTCATGGTCAACGCGCTCGGCACCACCTGGCGCACCGACCTGCTCGACCCGGCCGGCAACCCGCTGTTAGGCGCCCGCTCGTGGTCGGCCGGCGAGGTGTTCTCGCGCACCACCAAGCAGGGGATCAACCGCTTCATCAACAGCCTGGCCGCGCAGTACACGCCGGCGTCGTGGCTCACCACGCGCGCCACCTTCGGCTACGACCTGACGGCGCGCGCCGACAAGCAGTACAACCGCGTCAACGAGGGCGTCTACGAGGGGCAGGTGCGCCTCGGGCAGGTGAACAACTTCCGCACCGAGCAGGGGCAGCGCACGGTCGACCTCGGCGCCACCGGCACGGTGAACCTCTTCCGCGGCGTGCAGACCAAGACGTCGGTCGGCATGCAGTTCATCAAGAACCTCATCAACCAGACCGGCGCCACCGGGCAGACGCTCCCGCCGGGCGCGCTCACGGTGACGGCGGCCGCGGTGCGCAGCAGCTCGGAGCAGACGATCGACCGCCGCACGCTCGGCTACTACGCCGAGGAGGTGGTGTCGGTGGGGCAGGAGCTGTTCATCACCGGCGGCGTGCGCCGCGACGCGGCGAGCGCGTTCGGCCGGAACTTCGGCGCGGTGTACTACCCCAAGGTGGGCGCGTCGTGGGTGGTGTCGGAGTCGAAGCTGCTGCCGCGCCCGTCGTGGCTGACCACGCTGCGGCTGCGCAGCACGTACGGCGCCTCGGGGCAGATCCCGAGCCCCACCGGCGCGCTCCGCGCCTACAGCGCCAACCCGCTCACCCTGGCCGGCGGCACCGACGCGCCGAGCGTCTCGCTCGACTCGTTAGGCAACGCCGACCTGCGCCCCGAGTTCTCGGCGGAGCTGGAGAGCGGGTTCGACCTCACGCTGTTCGGGAGCCGGACCAACCTCGAGTTCACGCTCTACGACAAGAACACCCGCGACGCGATCATCGCCCGCCCGATCGCGCCGTCGGTGGCCGGGATCGCCACGCGGCTGGAGAACATCGGCAGCATCCAGAACCGCGGCATCGAGCTCACGCTCAACCAGACGCTCGTCGACCGGAACGCGGTGGGCGCGAGCTTCACGCTCGTCGGCTCCACCAACCGCAACCGGCTCAAGAGCTTCGCGTCGGGCGTCCGGGTGGCGGCCATCCCCACCGGCAACCGCGCCACGCAGCGCAACCAGCCCGGCTACCCGCTGTTCGGGCTGTGGAGCCGCACGTACACCTACAACGACGCCGACCGGAACGGCATCCTCGCCCTCAGCGAGATGACGTTCAGCGACAGCGCCAGCTTCATCGGCCCGACCTTCCCGACGCGCGAGCTGGCGTTCGCGCCCACGCTCGAGCTGCTCGGCCGCCGGCTGCGGCTGTCGGGGCAGCTCGACGCCAAGTGGGGCTTCCGCAAGTTCAACAACACGCTCCGCCACCAGTGCCAGGGCGGCGCGTCGTGCCGCGGGCTCTACGACAAGGACGCGCCGCTGGCGGTGCAGGCCGCCGCGCTCGCCGCCAACCAGCCGGGCGTGTTCGCCGGGATGTTCGAGGAGGGCGACTTCGTGCGCTTCCGCGAGGCCTCCGCGGCCTACGAGCTGCCGGCGCGGCTGGCCCGCGCGGCCCGCTCGCAGCGGCTGGTGCTGGTGCTCACCGGGCGCAACCTCGGCGTGCGCACCAACTACACGGGCGTCGACCCCGAGTCGTCGCGCGACAACTCGGACACGCGCGGCAACGAGGAGTTCTTCGCCACGCCGCCGCTGCGCTACGTGACGGTCCGGCTCAACGCCACCTTCTGAGGCCGCCCCCCATGCCCATGCCCCCCACGCGGCGCGGCGCGGCCGCCGCGCGCCTCGCGGCGGCCGTCGCGGCCGCCACGGCCGCCGGCCTCGCCGGCTGCACCACCGACGCGCTCGAGGTCACGAGCCCCGACGTCATCACCCCCGACGCGGTCAACAACGCGGCCGGCGCCACCGCCGTGCGCAACGGCGCCGTGCGCGACTTCACGGTCGTCTACTCGGGGACGCAGGACGGCTTCATCGTCGCCACCGGCAACATGGCCGACGAGATCAACGCCACCGACACCTTCTTCGACCGCCTCCTGCCCAACGAGCGCAACACCGACCGCAACCTGCCGGTCCAGGACACCTACTACACCAACCTCCACCGCGCGCGCGCCGGCGCCGGGCGCGCCATCCGCCAGTGGGCGCAGGTCAAGCCGGTCACCGGCGCGACGCCGGCCAACGTCGCCGCCCGCGACTCGCTCGGCGAGCTGTACGCGCTGCGCGGCTACACCGAGTCGTTCTTCGGCGAGACGTACTGCGCGGGCGTCCCGTTCAGCGACGAGGTGGACGGCGCCATCACCTACGGCGACCCGCTGACCACCGCGCAGACCTTCCAGCGCGCCGTCGCCAGCTTCGACACGGCGCTCGCCAACGCGACCACGGCGGCCAACCGCGGGCTGGCCTCGGTGGGGCGGGCGCGGGCGCTGCTCAACCTCGGCCGGTTCGCCGACGCGGCCGCGGCGGTCGCGGCCGTGCCCACCACGTTCCGCTACCAGACCTACCACTCGGCCGCCACGGCGGCGCAGTTCAACGGCGTGTGGAACGGGCTAAGCGTGCCGAGCGCGCGCTACGCCGCCACCACCAACGAGGGGACCAACGGCTACAACTTCCTGCAGACGCCGGCCGACCCGCGCATGCCCTGGGCGCCGAGCACGCGCGTGGGCTTCGACGGCTCGTCGCGCAACCTGCCCACCCAGCTCAAGTACCCGACCAACGCCTCGCCCGCGACGCTGGCCGACGGCGTGGAGGCGCGGCTGATCGAGCTGGAGGCGCGGCTGCAGGGCGGCGCGCAGGCCGACCGCGACGCCGTGTTCGCGGGGCTCAACAGCCTGCGCGCCACGGCCATCACGCCGGCCATGGCGGCGCTCCCGGGCGCGGCGCCCGCGACGCAGGCCGCGGCCGTCGACCAGTTCTTCCGCGAGCGCGCGGCGTGGCTGTGGCTCACCGGCCACCGGCTGGGCGACATGCGGCGCCTGATCCGGCAGTACGGCCGCGCGGCCAACACGGTGTTCCCGGTGGGCCCCGTGGCCACGCGCGCCGGCTCCACGTACGGCACCGACGTGAACTACCCGATCCCGTTCGTGGAGTCGAACAACCCCAAGGCGCAGGGCGGGTGCATCGACCGGGGGGCGTGAATCGGGGCGGGTAGGGCGGGGAACGGCGGGACCATGGATTCCCGCATTCGCGGGAATGACGGCCGTTGGGTCGTCATCCCCGCGCCGCTCGTCGTTCCCGCGCAAGCGGGAATCCATGGTGCCGCTCTACTCTCCGACGCTCCTCAGGCGCCACGCCAGTGAAACAACCCGCCGTCTACCTGCTCGCCAGCGCGCCGCGCGGGACGCTCTACGTCGGCGTCACATCCGACCTGGTGCGGAGAGTGTGGCAGCACCGGGAAGGGGTCGTCGACGGATTCTCCAAGCAGTACGGCGTCAAGACGCTCGTCTGGTACGAACTGCACCCGACGATGCCCGGCGCCATCGCCCGCGAGAAGGCCATCAAGAAGTGGCGGCGGCCGTGGAAGCTGGCGCTGGTCGAGGAGGCCAACGCGGAATGGTGCGATCTGTGGCCGGAGATCGCCGGGGCCGGGGGGTGAACGGCGGGACCATGGATTCCCGCATTCGCGGGAATGACGGGCGGGGGGAACGGCGTGAAGGTGGATCCCCGCCGGCGCGGGGATGACGGCCTGTCGGGCGCGGTCCTCGCCTAACGAGCCGTCATCCCCGCGCCGGCGGGGATCCATCGTTCCGCCGTTCCCTACTGCACCGCCCCCGCGCACCCCGCCGCGCGGGCGCACGCCGGGTCCACCGGGGGCAGCTGCAGGCGCGCCAGCTCGCGGTTCACGAGGGGCAGCTCCTCGCGCCACACGCGGGCGAGCGCGTCGGCGTGGCCGCGCAGCTCCGCCGAGAGGATGCCGAGGATCTCGGGCATGTTGGTGGTGGGGCGGCCGTCGCCGCGCTCGCTCATGGCGAGCAGGTTGGCCAGGCGGTTGTTGACGCGGATGGGGAAGTTGAGCGGGTCCTGGCCGCTCTGGTTGCGCACCTGGTAGACCTGCGCCTCCACGGCCGCGGCGCGCGCGCGGAGCCGGTCGCCGGCGCGGCGGAGGGCGGAGTCGGCGGGGGCACGCCGGGCGCGGTCGTCGAGCTGGGCGCGGGCGCGGCGGACGGCGATCACGAGGCGGTTGGCCTCGGTGGCGCGGTCGCGCACGCGGCGGCCGAAGGCGTACTGCGCGTGCAGGTCGGCGTCGGTGACGTCGGCGATCCAGGGGTTGCGACGCACGAGGAGCGGCGCCGCGCGCGTCTGCCCGTCGAGCGTGAGGCGCGCGGTGTAGCGGCCGGGCGGGAGGGCCGGGCCGGCGGTGCCCGCGCCCCAGAGGATCATCCCCGGGAACGCCTCCACCCCCTGCGCCCGCCCGTCGAAGGCGAGGCGCTGGAGGCCGGCGCCTAACGGGAGGAAGGCCGCGCCGCCGCGCCGGCGGCCCGCGGCGGGGCGCGCGCCGGCGGAGTCGGCGCGGGCGGTGTCGGGCTCCACGGTGCGGACCACGGCGCCGGCGGAGTCGAGGATGTCGAGGCGGCCGGTGGTGGCGGGGGAGCGCGCGTGCCAGCTCAGCACGGCCGCGGGGCCCGAGCGCACCACCGGCGGCGGGGTGTAGAGGTGGAGCGCGGCCGCCTGCACCGCGGGCGACTGCTGCCGGAGCGCCGCCACGTCGTCGAGCACCCAGAAGCCGCGGCCGTGCGTCGCGATCACCAGCTCGTTCCCCTCGACCACGAGGTCGGCGACGGGCACGTCGGGGAGGCCGCGCGAGAGGTCCTGCCAGTGGTCGCCGTCGTCGTAGCTCACCGCGACACCGTGCTGCGTGGCGGCGTACAGGAGCCCCGGGCGCGCCGGGTCCTCGCGCACCGCGTGCACGTAGGCGTCGGGGCGGAGGCCTGTGGTGATCTTCGTCCAGGTCCGGCCGTAATCGGCCGTGCGGAAGATGTAGGGCGCGAAGTCGTCGAGCAGCGGGCGCCTAACGGAGACGTAGGCGCGCCCCGACCCGAACGCCGACGCGTCGATCTGCGACACCCGGCCGAAGGCCGGCATCCCCGGCGGCGTCACGTTCGCCCACGTCCGGCCGAAGTCGCGCGTGACGTGCACGAGCCCGTCGTCGCTCCCGGTCCAGATGACGTTCGCGTCGCGCTTGCCCGGGCCGACGGCGAAGATGGTGGCGTAGACCTCGGGGCCGTTCATGTCGCCCGTGATCGGGCCGCCGGACGGGCCTAACGTCTCGGGGGCGTGGCGCGTGAGGTCGCCGGAGAGGCGCAGCCACGTGCGCCCGCCGTCGCGCGTCGCCCACAGCCGCTGCGAGCTGACGAACAGCAGCCGCGGGTCGGCCTGGCTGAACACGATCGGGAACGTCCACTGCCACCGCTCGCGGATGTCGCGCGCGGGCTCGCCGGAGTAGAACCACGGGTACGGGTTCACCTCGCGCGAGGTGCCGAGCCGCCGGTTGAACTTGTCGACGTAGGCGCCGTTGTTGGTGCCGGAATAGAAGAGGTCGGGGTCGCGCGGGTCGGGGGCGATGTAGCCCGGCTCCCCGCCGCCCGCGACGTACGACACGGCCATCCCACCCGCGGTGAGGTCGGGCGGCGGCGCGGCGGTGTCGGGGGCACTTGCGTTGGGCGCGCCCGCGTTAGGCGCGCCCGCGCTCTGCGCGCCCGTCCGCCGCTGCGACTCGGCCGCGAGGCGCTGGCGGAACGCCGCCGCGTTCCAGTCGAACGGCGTGCAGAGCGTGGTGTTGTCCTGCTGACTGCCGCAGGCGTGGTAGACCGCGTGCGCCGTGGTGGCGACGTGGTAGAACTGCGCGGTGGGGAAGTCCTGCGCCGTCCACCGCGCGCCGCGCGTGGTGCTCACGGCGCCGCCGCCGTCGTTGGCCACCACGAGGTGCGCGGGGTCGTCGGGGTCGATCCAGAGGTCGTGGTAGTCGCCGTGCGTCTCGCCGCGCACCGGGGCGATGGTCTTCCCGCCGTCGGCGGAGACGAACATGCTGGTGTTCTGCAGGTACACGCGCTCGCGGTCCCGCGGGTCGGCGAAGACGTGCGTGTAGTAGAACGCCCGCTGCCTCACGTCCCGCTGCTGGTTCACGCGCGCCCACGACGCGCCGGCGTCGTCGCTCCGGTACAGGCCGCCGCTGTCGCTCTCCACGAGCGCCCACACGCGCTTCGAGTCGGCTCCGCTCACCGCCACGCCGATGCGCCCGACCACGCCGGCCGGCATCCCCTTCGCGCGCGTGAGTTCGGTCCACGTCTCGCCGCCGTCCGTGCTCTTGAACAGCCCCGAGCCCGGCCCCCCGCTCGACATCTGGTACTCCTTGCGGTACGCCTCCCAGAGCGCGGCGTAGAGCACGCGCGGGTTCTGCGGGTCGATGACGAGGTCGATGGCGCCCGTGCGTTCGTCGCGGAACAGCACCTTCCGCCACGTCCGCCCGCCGTCCGTGCTCTTGAACACGCCGCGCTCGGCGCTGGGCGCGCTGTACTTGCCGAACGAGGCGACGTAAACGGTGTTGGGGTCGCGCGGGTCGACGCGGATGCGCGAGATGCCGTGCGAGTCGCGGAAGCCCACGTGGGTCCACGTCTTCCCGGCATCGGTGGAGCGGTAGACGCCGTCGCCGGGCATGATGTTGCCGCGGATGCAGGTCTCGCCGGTGCCGAGGTAGACGACGTCGGGGTTGCTCTCGCTCACGGCGACGGCGCCGACCGAGGCGCTGGTGATCTGCCCGTCGGTGACGGGGCGCCACGTCTCGCCGCCGTCCACGGTCTTCCACAGCCCGCCGCCGGTGGCGCCGAAGTAGGCCTCGTTCGGCCGCCCCTTCACGCCGGTGGCGGCGATGGAACGCCCGCCGCGGTCGGGGCCGACGTTGCGCCACTGATACCCCGCCAGCGTCGCCGAGTCGAGGACGACGGGGGCGAGCGGGGCGGGGGCGGGGGCGGGAGCGGGGGCGGGTGGGCGCCGGCGCACCGGCGGGTCGGGCGGCACGGCGAGGGCCGCGGACAGCGCGAGGAGGGCGAACGGGCGCGGGGTCGGCATGGGCGGGGCGGGCAGGGGGGCGGCGCGGCGGCGCCCTACGATACGCGCCGCGCGCCGAAGCGTTCGCCCGCGGGGGGCGGGGCCGTGCGGGGCGGGCGATCGGATGCCCGGACCGCTACGTTCGCCCGTTCTCCCCTGCCCAGGACGGCCATGCTCAGGACGGCCACACCGCGAACGCTCCCCGTCGCCCGCGGGCGCGCGTGCGCGCCCGTGCTCACTCCCCTGTTCGCCGCCGTGCTTGCGGCGCTGGTCCCCGTTGCGCCGCGCCCCGCCGCCGCCCAACCCGTCCGCCGCCCGCCCCCCGTCCCCGACACCCTCTGGCTCCTCGCCGCCACGCCCGCGCACGACGCCGTGCACCGGGGTGACACCGAGGCCGCCCTCATCGCCCGCTACGGCCGCGCCCACGTGGTGCGCGACAGCCTGCCCGGCGCCGAGGGCGAGATGTTCTGGGGCACCGTGCTCTTCCCGCGCGACCCGCGGCGCCGCGCCTACGTCTACTGGACCGACGAGGCCCCGTTCAAGCGCCCGGCCTCGGTGCGCGCCGCGCCGGGCGCCTCGGCGTGGGTCGCCTGGCCGGGCGTCGCGACGGGCCAGCCGATGGCCGACGTCGAGCGGCTCAACGGGCGCGCGTTCCGCCTGTTCGGCTTCGAGTGGGACTACGGCGGCGCGGTGGTCGACTGGCGGGGCGGGCGGCTGGCCGCGGCCTGGCGCATGCCCCCAGCGCCCGGCGACAGCGTCCCTGGCCGCCGCGTGGCCGTCGGCTTCCGCGCCACCGGCCCCACGCGCGGCGTGCGCGGCGAGGGCACCTACGGGTCGTCGCTGCCGGCCATGCGGCGCGCGGCCCCGCGCGTCGCCGACCTCACGGCGGAGGTGCGCTAGCGCCGCCACCGGTCGGGGTGACGCCGGCCGCCGGGCAGTCGTCGCCAGACGATGCCTCCCGCCCGGCCGCGCGCGCCCCACCGGCGCGCCCTCCGCCTGCTGACCGTCGTTCTCGCCTTCCTGCTGGCCGCCGCGGCCGGGGGGCCCGCGGCCGCGCGCGCCCAGCCCGCGCTGCGCTTCCGCCACCTGGGCGTGGACGACGGCCTGCCGAGCGCGCACGTGAGCGACATCGTGCGGGCGCGCGACGGCGTGATGTGGCTCGGCACCGCGGCCGGGCTCGTCCGCTACGACGGGCACCGCTTCCGCGTCTACGCCCACGACCCCGCCGACCCGGCGAGCCTCCCGCCGGGGCTCGTCGCCCGCGTTTACGAGGACCGCGCCGGCGCGCTCTGGGTGGTCACGCCCACGGCCCTCAGCCGCTACGACGCCGACCGCGACCGCTTCACGCACTTTCTCGTCGAGCGCGCGCCGCCGCCCGGCGCCGCCCCGCGCGAGGTCACGCACGTGGTCGAGGACGCGGCCGGCGCGCTCTGGGTGGCCACCAGCCGCGGGCTGTTCACGCTCGACCGGCGCACGGGGCGGGCGCGCCCGTCGCCGCTCCCCGAGGCGGGCTACGTGATGCGCCTGCTGGCCGACCCGCGCGGCGGCGTGTGGGTGGGCACCCGGCTGGGCCTCTGGCACGTGCGCGCCCCCGGCGACGCGGCCCCGCGGCACTTCCCCTACGTCCCCGGCGACCCGCGCGCGCTCCCCGACTCGCTCGTCATCGCCCTCGCGCTCGACCGCGGCGGCGACCTGTGGGTGGGCACCGGCTACGGCGGCGTGGGGAGGCTCGACGTCGCCACGGGGCGCTTCACCCGCTACCGCCACGACCCGCGCGACCCGGCGAGCATCGCCAAGAACCGCGTCCCGGTGCTCCTCCCCGACCGCGGCGGGCGCGGCGTCTGGGTGGGCACCGAGAACGGCGGCCTCGACTGGCTGGACCCGGCCACGGGGCGCGCGGCGCACCACCGCTTCAGCGCCGACCGGCCGTCGGGCGTCGGTAGCAACTCCATCTGGACGCTGCACCAGGACCCGGGCGGCGCGCTCTGGGTGGGCACCTTCTCCGGCGGCGTGGACGTGCAGCTCCCCACCGGTGGCGCCATTCAGCACCACGCCGCCGTGGCCGGCGACCCGGCCAGCCTGAGCTACGACGCGGTGCCCGCGTTCGCCGAGGACCCGGACGGGCGCGTGTGGGTGGCCACCGACGGCGGGGGGCTCAACCACTTCGACCCGCGCACCGGGCGCTTTACGCGCTACACGCCCGAGAACTCGGGGCTCGCCGCCGAGGCCGTGGTGGGGCTGCTGGTGGACCGCGCGGGCACGCTGTGGGCGTCGATGTGGGGCGGGGGGCTGGCCCGACTCGACCGGCGCACCGGGCGCTTCCGCGCCTACACGCCCGCCACGAGCAACATCCCGGGCGTCAACAACTACGAGTTCCTGCAGACGCGCGACGGGCGCTACTGGCTGGGCACCGAAAGCGCCGCGCTCGCCCCGTTCGACCCGGCGACCGGGCGGTTCGGGGCGCAGATCCCGCTGGTGAACCGCGGGCGGGAGCTGTCGTCGGTGCTGGTGCTGCGCGAGCTGGCCGACGGCACGCTCGCCGCCGTGGTGCGCTACCGCGGCGTGTCGCTCTACCACCCCGCGACGGGGCGCGTACGCCGCCTGGAGGAGGGCCCCGGCGGGCTGTCGAGCAACACGGTGAACGCGCTCTACGAGCAGGCGCCGGGCGTGCTCTGGCTCGCCACGGCCACGGGGCTCGACCAGGTCACGCTCGGCGGCGACGGCGCGCCGCGCGTCACCCGCTGGACCGCCGCCGACGGGCTCCCCGCGGGCGCCGTGAACAGCGTCACGGCCGACGCCGCGGGGCGGCTCTGGCTCGGCACCGAGCGCGGCCTCGTGCGCGTGGACCCGCGTCGGCCGCGCGGCGCCCCCGGCCGCGTGCGCGCCTACGGCCGCGCCGACGGCACGCAGGGCGGCGCCTTCCTCATGCGGGCCGCCTTCCGCGCCTCGGACGGGACGCTGTACTTCGGCGGCAACCAGGGGTTCACCACGGTGCGGCCGGTGTTGGTAGCCGACAGCGCCGAAACCCCCGCCGTGGCCGTCACCGGCCTCCTGCTCGGCAACCGCCCCGTGGCGGTGGGCGCGCCCGGCTCGCCGCTGGCGCGGGCGCCCGAGCGCACGCGCGCGGTCACGCTCGCGCCGTCGCAGAACACCGTCACGTTCGAGTACGCGGCGCCGGACTACGCCGCCCCGCACCGCGTCCACTACGCCTACCGGCTGGACGGGCTCGACACGGCGTGGCAGGAGGTGGGCGACCGGCACGCCGCCGCCTACACGGCGCTCGCGCCCGGGCGCTACACCTTCCGCGTGCGCGCCACCACGCGGCCCGGCACGTGGCGCGGCGAGGGCACGGCGCTCGCCGTCACGGTGACGCCGCCGTGGTGGGGGACGTGGTGGTGGCGCTTCCTCGTGGCCGCGGCGGCGCTCGTGGCGGGGTGGCGCTGGCTGCACTTCCGCGAGCGCCGCCGCGTGGAGGTGGCGTTAGGCCGGCAGGCGCTGGAGGACCCGCTCACCGGGCTCGCCAACCGCACGCTCTTCCGCGACCGCGCGGGGCACGCGCTCGCCCGGCTGGCGCGCGCCGGCCCGCCGGCCGCGGGGGAGCCGGCGCGCGCCGCCGTGCTCTTCCTCGACCTCGACGACTTCAAGACGGTCAACGACTCGTTAGGCCACCACGCGGGCGACGCGCTGCTGCGCGCCGTCGCCGCCCGCCTGCTCAACGCCACCCGCGGCTGCGACACGGTCGCCCGGCTCGGCGGCGACGAGTTCGCGGTGCTGTTGGAGAACGCGCGCGGCCCGGCCGACGCGCACGCGGTGGCCGGCCGCATCGCCGAGGCGCTCCGGGCGCCGGTGGCGCTCGACGCGGCGGGGCCGGGCGCGGCCGGGCGCGAGGCGCGCGTGGGCGCGAGCATCGGGATCGCGTTCGCCGAGCCGGGCGTGGACGTCGACGCGCTCCTCCGCAACGCCGACGCGGCGATGTACCAGGCCAAGGCCGACGGCAAGGGGCGGCACGCGGTGTTCGACCCGTCGCTGGTGGCCGCCGCGGCCGAGCGCCTGGCGCTGGAGGGCGACCTCGTGCACGCGCTCGGGCGCGGGGAGTTCGCGCTCGCCTACCAGCCGATCGTGGCGCTGGACACGGGCGCGCCGGTGGGCGCGGAGGCGCTGCTCCGCTGGCGCCACCCGGCGCGCGGGCTGGTGAGCCCGGCCCGCTTCGTCCCGCTGGCCGAGGCGTCGGGGCTGATCGTGGAGGTGGGGCGGTGGGTGCTGGACGAGGCGTGCCGCGCGGCGGCCGCGTGGCCGGCGCCCCCGGGCGGCGCGCCGCTGCACGTGACGGTGAACGTGAGCGGCCGCCAGCTCGTGCACCCAGACCTGCCGGCCCACGTGGCGGGCGCGCTCGCCGCCGCCGGCCTCCCCCCGGACCGCCTCACGCTCGAGATCACCGAGAGCGTGCTCATGCACGACACGGCGGCCACGCTCGCCGTGCTGCGCGCGCTCAAGGCGTTAGGCGTGCGGCTCGCGGTGGACGACTTCGGCACCGGGTACTCGTCGCTGCGCTACCTGCAGCAGTTCCCGGTGGACGTGCTCAAGATCGACAAGAGCTTCGTGGACGGCGTGGCCTCCGCCGGCCCCCAGGCGGGCCACGACGCGGCGCTCGCCCGCACCATCGTAACACTCGGCGACTTACTCGGCCTCCGCACGGTGGCCGAGGGGGTGGAGACGCCGGCGCAGGCCGAGCGGCTGCGGGCGATGGGGTGCGGGTACGGGCAGGGGTACCTGTTCGCGCGGCCGCTGGACGACGCGGGGGTGCGGGGGCTGGTGGCGGGGGGCCTGGGAGCGGCCTGACGACGCGTCGCCCGACCTCACCCCACCCCCGCCGCCCGCTCTCCAGCCTGCGCGAGTCCACCTCGGCCAGGCTCACCCAGCCGCCGGTGACCTCGGCCTTCTTGTAGCCCTCGTCCCCCGACCACCGCCAGCCGCTCGGGCATCTCCGCCCGCACCACCGTGGCCACCGCCGGCGGCCCACCGGCCGGCAGCCGCGCGTCCCACGCCGCGTCGTCGTGCGC